>Ga0256405_10000292_pt1 | contig 166223 bp, 146 predicted proteins | sample RumenRJG_02DNA_FD_189096 | JGI IMG/M metagenome (GOLD analysis project Ga0256405, IMG submission 189096) | Bovine rumen microbial communities from Lethbridge, Alberta, Canada - RJG_02 | ecosystem: Host-associated > Mammals > Digestive system > Stomach > Rumen | place: Canada: Alberta...
GTGGTAATTCTCTTCAGCCGAATATTAGTAGTAAGCAAGTTGAAGATTACAATATTATCATTCCTCCAGAGGCATTACAGGAGCAATTTGCAAAATTTGTCAAACAAGTCGACAAATCAAAAGTTGCCGTACAAAATGCACTGGATGAAACACAGTTATTATTTGACAGTTTAATGCAGGAATATTTTGGGTAGGATTCATAGTTAAACAGGAATGAATACAGAGGCAGCTCAGGAGATGTTGACAGTGGTGGGGAGTTTGTCATGAAAAAATCAAACTGTATCAATTGCAGCTCGAACGACATTGTGTTTGAAAAAGGTATGTGGGTCTGCAGAGCCTGCGGCAGCAGATTCATGCCTGAAGCTGATGAGATACCGCAAAAGACGAAAGTGGAAGAGCTGGAAGATGAATTGTGTGATATCTGCGATGAAATAGAGAACACAGATGAGTTTGATATTTCACAATCCGATCATCGCGACGGATTATTCGATAAGCTCGGTGAGAAAGCAGATGAGATCATAAGCATAAATCATGACGATCCATATGCCATGACAGCTAAAATGCTTATCCAGATCTACGAGGGCCTGAGAGACAGGCAATGCGTCAATAGATTTGTGGGTTACATAGAGAGAGCAGTGGATGCCTCCGATGATGAAGCAAAAAAGAATACGTGGGAGGTGCTCGCCAAACATCTTGACAGATTCGGGCCGAGAGTATTGGAACACGATCCCGCTCTAAAAGGAAGAGTGAATAGGCTCATTGATGTCTTTGGTGAGTATGGTGTTATCATGGATTGGACTAATGAAGATAGCAGTGTGAAAATATAGAAAATGACCAACTTCGATTATCTGAAAAAAGAGCCGAAATTCAACACGTTTTCCGATGTGGCGATAGCGGCCGAGAAAATATTGTATATCGATCCCTCCACCAGCATAATCAACTGCCGGAGGGCGATGGAGTTTGCCATAAAGTGGATGTATTCCGTAGACAGCTCGCTGTCCATGCCTTACCAGGATAATCTGATGAGCCTCATGAGCACAGAGGAATTCAGAGACATCATCGATGAAGACCTGATGAAGCGTATGGATTTTATCCGCAAGATGGGAAACAATGCAGCCCATTCCGGGAAGAAGATCACAGAGGATCAGGCGATTCTATGTCTGGAGAACCTTCATGTATTCTTTGATTTCGTATGCTACTGCTATGCTGATGAATACGAAGAGCACAGCTTTGATAAGTCCTTACTTTCAAAAGATGAAGATGAACAGGTTAAAAAAGACTTCCCTGATGTCGATATTGAAAAACTCATAGCAGAAAATGCTGAGCTGAAGAAAGAACTGACATCCCGCCGTGAGGAACAGGCGGAGACCTATGTTCCGAAGCCGCTGGATCTATCAGAGTACAAAACACGGAAGATCTATATTGATGCCATGCTCATGGATGCGGGCTGGCAGGAAGGCTCCGACTGGATCAATGAAGTGGAGCTTCCGGGCATGCCCAACAAGTCTGAGGTCGGCTATGCGGATTATGTCCTTTATGATAATGCCCACATGCCTCTCGCTGTCATTGAAGCAAAGAGAACCTGTGTCGACGTATCAAAGGGACGCCAGCAGGCTAAGCTATATGCAGATCTTCTGGAAAAGCAGTGCAAGAGAAGACCATGTATTTTCCTTACCAATGGTTTTGAAACCAGGATCATAGATGGACAGTATCCGGAGAGGAAGGTTGCCTGTATTTATTCCAAGGCAGACCTGGAAAAGATGTTCAATCTCAGAAGGATGCGGACATCCCTTGACCATATTAACGTTGATAAGAAGATCGCCGGACGATATTATCAGGAGGCTGCAATCAAGGCTGTCTGCGACAGCTTTGATAAGAAGAACCGCCGCAAGGCTCTTCTTGTCATGGCTACTGGCTCCGGCAAGACAAGAACCGTAATAGAACTGTGCCATGTGCTTCTTGATGCGGGATGGATCAAGAACATCCTTTTCCTGGCAGACAGGACATCGCTCGTGACTCAGGCAAAGAGAGCATTCGTAAACAATTATCCTTCCCTTTCGGTGACGAATCTATGTGAAGAGAAGGATAACTATAATGCCCACTGCGTTTTCTCCACCTATCAGACAATGATGAACTGCATTGATGCTGTAAAGGTTGATGATCAGAAGCTGTTTACCTGCGGGCATTTCGACCTCGTGATATGCGATGAGGCTCACAGATCCATATATAACAAATACAGAGATATCTTTACCTACTTCGATGCACCGCTGGTAGGTCTCACAGCTACTCCTAAAGACGATATCGATAAGAATACCTATGAGATCTTCGAACTGGAGCCCGGAGTGCCTACATACGGCTATGAACTGAGTCAGGCTGTGACTGACGGATATCTGGTGGATTTCCTGTCTGTGGAGACTAAGCTCAAGTTCATCGAGCAGGGAATAGTATATGCAGACCTTTCCGATGAAGATAAGGCGGTCTATGAAAGTACCTTTGAGATGGAGGACGGGGATCTGCCTGAAGCTATCAGCTCGTCTGCGCTTAATTCATGGATATTTAACGAGGATACCATTCGTCAGGTGCTCCATACCGTTATGACAGAGGGTATCAAGATAGATTATGGTCAGAAGCTTGGCAAGACTATCATCTTTGCCAGGAATCATGAGCACGCGGAGAAGATCTATGATGTTTTCAAAAAGGATTACCCGCACCTGAACGGATTCGCCCAGGTGATCGACAATCGTATCAACTATGCACAGACTCTGATCGATGAGTTCTCGGAGCCTGACAAGCTGCCTCAGATAGCGATATCCGTCGATATGATGGATACCGGCATCGATGTGCCGGAGGTATTGAACCTTGTATTCTTCAAGAAGGTGATGAGCTATGCCAAGTTCTGGCAGATGATAGGACGCGGTACCAGACTCTGCCCGGGTCTCATCGACGGAGAGGACAAGAGCAGGTTTTATATTTTTGATTTTTGCGGCAACTTCGAGTTCTTCCGTATGAGCAAGGGAAAGCCTACGGCCAATATGATGGCTCTTCAGGGAGCAGTCTTTAATCTGCAGTTTGAGATCGCATACAAGCTGCAGGATCTGGAATATCAGGTGGACAGGCTTATCGCATATCGTAACGCTCTGGTAAAAATGATGACCGGTAAGGTACAGGAGCTCCCACGGGACAACTTTGCGGTAAGGCAGCATCTGAAATACGTGGATCTGTACTCGGCAGAGACAAATTATCAGTCGCTGACATATGAAGATACGCTGTTAGTTCGGGAGGAGCTGGCTCCGCTGATCCTGCCTGATGGTGACGAGGCGAGCGCGGTTCGCTTCGATGCGCTGATGTACGGCATAGAGCTCGCATACCTTGCAGGCAAGAAATACGGTAGGGCACGCAGCGACCTGTTAAAGCGGGTCAGTGGTATCGCATCCGTTGCCAATATCCCGGAGATAAGGGGGCAGGCTGAGCTTATCGATAAGATCCTTCATACGGACTATTTCGACAGATGCAGCATCAATGAGTTCGAGGAGATCAGAGAAAAGCTCCGTGATCTCATGAAGTATATACCGCATTCGAAGCTTCGTTATGATACGAACTTTGAGGATGATATTCTTGATATGACCTGGAATGAATCTGAGCTGGAGACTGATGACTTAAAGAACTACAGGGCAAAGGCAGAATACTATATCCGGGAACATCAGGATAATGAGGCGATCAGGAAGCTGAAATCCAATATTCCGCTGTCTCACGATGATATAGAGGCACTGGAAAAGGTGCTCTGGTCAGAGCTTGGCACTAAGGAAGAGTACGAGCAGGAGTACGGCTCGAAGCCTCTGGGAGAGCTCGTCCGTGAGATAGTCGGTCTTGATATGAATGCAGCAAAAGCCGCATTCTCAGAATACCTGGACAGCAATGATCTCGACAGCCGTCAGATATACTTTGTGAACCAGATCGTCGAATATATTGTTCATAACGGTGTGATGAAGGATCTGTCCGTGCTTCAGGAATCTCCGTTCACGGACCAGGGAAGTGTGGTCGAGATATTTACGGATCTCAATGTCTGGATGGGGATCCGGAAGGTGATAGACAGCATAAATGATAATGCGGTAGCAGCGTAAAAAAGGAGAGGGATATGAGCAGGCTTGAAGAGGCGAGAAAGGAATTCGCAGCGGATAAATATGCCACCGAGCTGACCGGAGCGGTGATAGAGGAGACGGTGGAAGACTATGCGAAGTGCAGCATGAAGCTGGATGAGCGTCACAGGAATGCCTATGGAGGCATAATGGGCGGCGCTATCTATACTCTTGCGGACTTTGCTTTCGCAGTGGCTTCCAACTTTGGCAAGGAGATGGCTACGGTGAGCCTCGTGGGTGAAGCATCCTTCCTCTCCATGTCTAAGGGCAGTGTGCTCTATGCTGAGGCGAAGCTCATCAAGGACGGCAGGACCAACTGCTTTTACGATGTATATATCACGGATGATCTCGGTAAGGATATCGCGGTGGTCTCATTTACGGGAGCTCATATCCCGCGCCGCAGCTGAGTATATGACCATCAGGGAGCAGTGGCATGGAATTCAACGGGATAAAAAAAGTACATGAGGGAAAGTTCATAACCAGATATGATGTGTCATATACCACCGCCGGCGGACATGAAAAGGTGTATGAGATGATAAGCCGGAATAAGGATATGCGCACCCTTGAGGATCTGAACAATCAGAAGATCGATGCCGTGGTAATGGCTATATATGACGAAAGACATGAGAAGATCCTCATCAATAAGGAGTTCAGGCTCGCCGGAGGCTGCCATGTCTACAACTTCCCTGCAGGTCTTATAGACCCCGGAGAGACACCTGAGGAAGCTGCGAGGAGAGAGCTTAAGGAGGAGACCGGCCTCACTCTTGTCAGCGTGGATGATGTGATAGGAGAGAGCTACTCTGCAATAGGATTTTCCAACGAGAAGAACATCACCATAGTAGGTACGGCAAAGGGAGAGATACGCAAGGATAACGACTCCGAATACGAGGAGATAGAACCGGGCTGGTACACCAGGAAAGAGGTGGCGGAGCTTTTGAAGAAATACCCCTTCGCCGGGCGTACACAGGCCTTCTGCTACATGTTCAGCAGGGAAAGATAAAAAGATCCCCGGGATATCCCGGGGATCTCGTCATGAATAGATATAGGATCAGTAATTCTCGGCCTTGACCTGGAAATAGCTCTGAGGGTGGTTGCAAACCGGGCATTCCTCGGGAGCAGTGGGGCCTACCACTATGTGACCGCAGTTCGCACACTGCCATACGGCATCACCGTCTTTTGAGAATACCAGCTTGTCTTCGATATTCTTCAGGAGCTTCCTGTAGCGCTCTTCGTGCTCCTTCTCTATGGCAGCCACCTGCTCGAAGAGCTCTGCGATATCATCAAAGCCTTCTTCGCGGGCAGTCTTTGCGAACGAAGGATACATTTCCTTCCACTCATGAGCCTCGCCGTCTGCGGCATCCTTCAGATTCTGTACGGTGTCACCTATACCGGTGAGGATCTTGTACCAGAGCTTTGCGTGCTCCTTCTCGTTCTCGGCAGTCTCCATGAATATATTGCTTATCTGTACATAGCCGTCTTTTTTTGCCTTGGAAGCGAAGTAGGTGTATTTATTGCGTGCCTGTGACTCTCCTGCGAAGGCTTCCTGCAGGTTCTTTTCTGTCTGAGTACCCTTCAGTTCGGGTCTGGTATTGAGATTTGCCATTGTATTTCTCCTTTCTAAATGACGTATTGTGATGCACTGTATCTGCATCCTGCATGGTATTTAGTATATCACTCCGGAAGGGATGCTGCGAGTATATGTATACTTCCTTTTTTTTACATTATGTTGTAGACTTTAATGGTGTTTTTTTGCAGTGATCATGACCGGGAGAGGATATGGCAGCAGGCTCGTCTTTTGGCAGGAACTTCATAGTGACGACCTTCGGGGAATCCCACGGTGAGGCTTTGGGATGCGTCATAGACGGGTGTCCGGCAGGGCTTGCCCTTACGGCGGAGGATATCCGGCCCTATATGGAAAGGCGAAGACCCGGACAGTCCGAGTTTACGACGAAGCGGAATGAAGCCGACGAGGTGGAGATCCTGTCGGGAGTATTCGAGGGAGTGACCGAGGGAACGCCCATAGCTCTTCTTATCAGGAACAGGGACCAGCACTCAAAAGACTACAGCGAGATAGCGTCATACTACAGACCCGGACATGCTGACTATACCTTTGACTGCAAGTTCGGCTTCAGGGACTACAGAGGTGGCGGCAGATCCTCAGGCAGAGAGACTGTGGCCAGAGTGGCTGCGGGTGCTGTGGCATCGAAGCTCCTGTCCGAATTCGGGATCAGAGCTTTTGCTTATACCAGATCCATAGGCGACATAGAGATATCCTCCTTAGACAGGGAGGAGACCAACGAGCTCAATATGCCGGATCATAAGGCGTATCTCGCGGCTTGCGACTATCTTAGAGGTGTTGCAGAGCGTGGCGACTCGGCGGGTGGCGTGATAGAGTGTGTTATATCCGGGGTGCCTGCCGGACTGGGAGATCCGGTCTTCGACAAGCTCTCGGCAAGACTTGCATATGCCGTGATGTCCATAGGTGCGGTGAAGGGATTCGAGATCGGGGACGGATTCGGTGCATCAAAGAGCACGGGTCTTTCAAACAATGACCCCTTCATCATCTCCGGGGATAAGGTGGCCAAGGAGAGCAATCATTCGGGCGGGATACTCGGCGGCATATCCGACGGGGACGACATAGTGTTCAGATGCGGGGTGAAGCCCACGGCATCCATTTCGGCTGACCAGAAGACGGTCACGAGGGATGGCAGAAGCATAGATATCAATATCAGGGGAAGACATGATCCGGTGATAGTGCCCAGAGCTGTAGTGGTAGTGGAGGCCATGGCCGCCATCACGGTGGCGGATACTCTGCTGTCCGACAGCGTGGACAGGATAGATATGATGAAACAGATAAGGAGGACAGGCAATGGCTCCTAAGAAGAAAGCAAAATACGTAGTCTATGCCGCAGGCTATACCAGAGACGAGACTCATGGTCTTCGGATCTATGATTATGATCAGGATACGGGACGCATAGCGTTCAGGGAGAAGATAGAGATATCCAATCCCTCCTATGTCTCTATATCCCACGACGGGAGGTTCCTGTATTCCATCACGGATGACGGAGTACATGCTTACCGCATAGAAGAGGACGGATCGCTGACATACCTGAACAGGTCCGGGATACACGGCATGAGAGGCTGCTATATCTCCACCGACTATGAGAACAAGTTTCTGTTCGTGGCCGGTTACCATGACGGTAAGGTCACGGTGCTTTCACTGAAGAGTGACGGCTCCATCAACAAGATCTGTGAGGAGATCTACCACAAGGGATTCGGGTCTGTGGGAGAGAGAAACTTCCTGCCGCATATAGACTGCGTGAAGATGACGAGAGACAACAAGTATCTCTGTGCTACAGATGTGGGCATGGACCATGTCCGGGTCTATAAGCTGGATCACAAGAGCGGCAAGCTGACTCTCGCAGACATCATCAGATCCGAGATAGATTCCGCACCGCATCAGATCAAGTTCTCTCTGGACGGGAAGTTTGCATACGTCATACATGAGATCAAAAACATCATAGATGTGTATACGTATAAGGACGTGGACGGCACACCGGATTTCGAGAAGATACAGACGGTCAGCACGGTGAACGAATACCATGCCGGCAACTCGGCAGCATATGCCATACAGCTGTCTGCCGACGGCAGGCATGTATACTGCAGCAATGCGGGCGACAATTCCGTATCGGCTTTTGACAGAGATGAGAAGACGGGCATGCTGACGAGGCTTTTCACGCTTCCCATTTCAGGCGACTTCCCCAAGGATATCGCCATATCGGATGATGACAGATTCCTGCTTTCCATCAATAACGAATCAAGCACCATTACTTTCTTCAAGATAGATCTGAAGGCAAAGACACTGATAATGAACGGACCAATGGAGAAGTTCCATTCGGGAAACTGCATTATAATACATAAGCTCGTATAACGATACGGAGGGACATTATGAACGACATTTTATCTGGCATCTTAAACGTACTTCTTATTGCGGTGATCTGCATAGCTGCTGTATTCGTACTGGCTGTGGTGATAACGGTGATCCACGAGAAGAGGAGGAAGGCTTCGGGAAAGAAGCGCAGGGAGAATTCGATCTGGGAGGACAGGAAAAGGAACTGCTTCGGGCTGCCCTGGAGCTTTACCAAATATGCACTCGATGATCAGAGATTCTATCTTGAAAGAGGGTTCCTTAGCACCAGATATGACGAGGTCAGGCTCTACCGCATGACAGACGTGGTGCTCACAAGGACTCTGTTTCAGAAGATCTTCGGTATAGGCACGCTGAAGATCGATTCATCCGACAAGAGTCTCGGCAATTTCATGATCGAGAATATCAAGGATTCGGAGAAGACCAAGGAGCTTTTCTCACGTAAGATAGAGCAGGAGAGAAAGGCGAACAGGGTCTACACAAGAGAGAGCATAGGTTCAGACGAAGACTATGACGGCGACGGCATAGATGATGGAGAGATCAACAGCTGATGACAAGGGATGAGTTTAGAAAACTCACATCCGGGGGAGTGATCCTGCTTGACGGGGCGACGGGCACCAATCTTCAGAAGAAGGGACTGGTGAACGGTGTCTGTCCCGACGAGTGGGTGCTCGAACACCCGGATGTCATAAAGGAGCTGCAGAGAGCATATCTGGAGGCGGGGAGCAGGATACTGTACTCGCCTACTTTTTCGTGTAACAAAGTAAAGCTTGATGAATTCGGGCTTTATGACAGGATAGCCGAGATGAATAAGGCCCTTGTAGGTCTTTCGAGATCCGTTACGGAAGAGTTTGCAAAGGATCATCCTGATGCTCCCGCCTGCTATGTCGCAGGCAATATCTCGATGACCGGCATACAGGTGGAGCCTGTGGGTCCCATGGGCTTTGAGGAGCTCGTGGATATCTACAAGGAGCAGATAGGATACTTAAGAGACGGCGGTGTCGATCTCATAGTCGTAGAGACCATGATGAGCCTTCAGGAGACAAGGGCTGCCGTCATAGCCTGCAGGGAGGTGTGCGACCTTCCGATCATGGCTACGATGACCTTTGAAGCAGACGGCAGGACATTGTACGGCACAGATCCCGTCACTGCACTTATCACGCTGCAGGCGCTGGGAGCAGATGCCTTCGGAGCCAACTGCTCCACGGGGCCGGATAAGATGATACCCATCATAGAGAAACTCGCTGAAAGAGCCGAGATCCCCATTATCTGCAAGCCCAATGCGGGTCTTCCGAAGCTCGCTGATGACGGCAGTACTGTTTACGACATGCTTCCCGAAGACTTCGGGGCAGGTCTTGAAAAGATAATCAATGCCGGGGCGGGCATAGTGGGAGGATGCTGCGGCTCGGCACCGGAATATATCGCTGCGATACCGAAGGGCATGAAGCCCGGGGTAAGGGATGTGGTAAAGAGGCGGAGACTGTCTTCCGAGAGAAAGAGCCTTGAGTTCGATCTGGACGGCAGATTCCATATCATCGGAGAAAGGATCAATCCCACAGGCAAGAAGAAGCTTCAGGCAGAGCTTCGGGCGGGCTCCTTTGATCTGGTGACTTCCTTTGCGGAGGAGCAGGAGGAAAAGGGAGCGGACATACTGGATATCAATATGGGCATGAGCGGTGTGGACGAGAAAGAGATGATGCTCAGGGCCATAGATACCGTGACACAGGTCACATCACTCCCTCTCTGTATAGATACGAGCTATCCGGAGATAATGGAGGCAGCGCTTCGAAGGTACCCCGGACGGGCACTCATCAATTCCATATCTGCAGAGTCCGACCGCTGTGACCGTATGCTTGAGACAGCAAGGAAATACGGAGCGATGTTTATCCTCCTTCCCGTGGGGGATGAGGGTCTCCCCAAGGATATGGAGGAGAAGAAGAGGAATATAGATATCGTACTGGAGAAGGCCTTTGCAAAAGGCTTCACCAAAGAAGACATCATAGTGGACGGGCTCGTGGGTACCGTGGGGGCCATCAAGGAAGCAGCTCTTGAGACGCTGGCGACCATAGAGTACTGCCACAGCATGGGACTTGCGACCACCTGCGGCCTGTCAAATATCTCCTTCGGACTGCCGGAGCGTATAAATGTGAATGCGGCCTTTCTGTCCATGGCAATACAGTCACATCTGACATCTGCCATCATGAACCCGAATCAGGATGTGATGATAAGAACGGCGCTCTCAGCCGATCTTTTGATGAACCATCCCGAAGCGGATATCAGATATATCGAGTACATGAACGAGCATGCCGAGGCCATGGCGGCTGAGGCGAAGCTCAAGGAGGCGGCAAAGGAAAGCGCGGCTTCGGGGGCAAAGAGCGGTGCCGCAGATACAAAGGACGGTGTAAAGGCAGATCAGGATGACCCTGTATCCGGGATAAAGACTGCCGTGCTGAAGGGACGTAAGGGCAGCATAGCAGAGCTCACACAAAAGGCTGTAGACGGCGGTATCCCCGCGAAGGATATACTGGATAACGCACTGATCGCAGGTATAAACGAAGTGGGAGAGCTTTTCGACAAGGGTAAGTATTTCCTGCCGCAGCTCATCGCTTCCGCGGAGACGATGGAGATCTCCATAGGTGTGCTGGAGCCTTATCTTGCCACCGGAAGCTCCGATGAGGACGCGCCTGCGGTGGTCATAGCTACAGTCGAGGGCGACATCCATGACATAGGCAAGAACCTTGTAGTGCTCATGCTGAAGAACTACGGTTTTCACGTATTTGATCTCGGAAAGAACGTTCCGAAGGAAACTATCGTGGATACTGCCATAGCCGAGAAGGCGAGTATCATCGGTCTCTCGGCTCTGATGACCACCACGATGAACGAGATGAGGAACGTCGTGAGCTATGCGAAGGAGCGGGGCTACAAGGGCAAGATCATGGTAGGCGGCGCCGTGGTCACAGAGGATTTCTGCTGGGATATAGGTGCCGACGGATATTCAGCCGACGCCTCCGAGGCAGTCAAGGTCGCAAAGCGGATCGTCCAGGAAGCGGGGCAGGAGTGACACATCAATGCTGATATCTGATATAATGATCGGGTATGAGCTCAGGTTCAGTACGATCCAAGGATTAAGAATACAGACAGGGGGATTGATATATGACAGGTTCAGAGGCGATAGCAAAATGCCTGGAACTCGAGGGGGTAGAAGTAGTATACGGATACCCGGGAGTAGCGATAGCCCACTTCTTTGACAGTCTGGGCAGTACGGATATCAGACAGGTGCTGGTGCGTACCGAGCAGAATGCCGGGCATATGGCATCGGGATATGCCAGGACAAAGGGAAGAGTGGGAGTGTGTGCCGTGACATCAGGCCCCGGAGCTCTCAACCTCCTGACAGGAATAGCCACAGCCTATGCTGACTCCATACCTCTGGTGTGTATTTCGGGCCAGGTGGATTCCGATCTTATCGGCTCCGACGGCTTCCAGGAGGCGGATGTCACCGGAGCTGCGGAGAGCATAGTGAAGTACAGCTATCTCGTCAAGGACGTGAAGGATATACCCCGTATCTTCAAAGAGGCCTTCCACATAGCGAATACCGGCAGAAGAGGACCGGTGCTCATAGATGTCCCCATAGATATACAGCGTGCGGAGCTGAAGAGCTTCGAATATCCGGAAGAGGTGAGCCTTCGCACATACAAGCCCACTGTCAAAGGGCATATCCAGCAGATAAAGAAGGCGGTATCCGAGCTTAAGAAGGCTAAGCGGCCGCTGATATGTACAGGAGGAGGCATCTTCCTTTCAGGTGCCAAGAAGGAGCTCAGATCCTTCGTGGAGGAGCACAGCATCCCTGTCGTTCACACGATGATGGGGATCGGAGTCCTTGCCACTGACCATGAGCTGAACTTCGGAATGGTGGGCAATAACGGCGGAGTCGCTGCAAACAAAGCCATGCAGGAGTGTGATGTGCTCATAATGGTGGGTGCCCGGGTGGCAGACAGGGCTGTAGCCAATCCCGATACCATACTTGACAACAAGGTGCTGGTGCATATCGATGTGGATCCCGCCGAGATAGGAAAGAACGTGGGTCCCACGATCCCCATAGTAGGTGATGCGAAGCATATCTTCGAGGATATGAAGGAGATAGAGCTTTCCATAGATACTTCTGACTGGCTTGAGCATCTGAGGGAATACAGGAAGATGCCGAATCCTTTGAAGTTCTCGGACAAGGCGGTGAATCCCGCGGTGTTCATCGGACTCCTCTCTCAGGATATGGAGGACCGTTCGGTATATGTGGCCGATGTGGGACAGAACCAGATATGGTCCTGCAGGAATGTGAACATCAAGGAGCACGGCAGATTCTTCACTTCGGGCGGCATGGGGACCATGGGATATGCTATCCCCTGCGCGATAGGAGCAAGGATGGCGGATGAGTCCAGACAGGTAGTGGCGGTCTGCGGCGACGGCGGATTCCAGATGTCTATGATGGAGCTGGCCGTCGTGATGCAGGAGAAGGTGGATATCAAGATAGTGGTCCTTCGCAACAACTTCCTGGGACTTGTCAGAGAGTATCAGCATTACAGTCTGAACGACAGATACGAGATGGTGAAGCTCGGATCATATCCAAAGCTCGATTCGCTTTCGGCTGCATATGATCTTGACTATTACAGAGCAGAGAATATGGACGGCATAGATGAGCTGATACAGCGCTTCCTTGCAAATGACGGTCCCGCACTGATGGAGGTCATAGTGGATCCTCAGGATACGGTCAAATAACAACGGAGGATGAGATGAAGAAGATATATACGGTATTGGTAGAGAACAGATCGGGTGTGCTGGCCAAGGTATCGGGACTCTTCGCAAGGAGGAGCTTTAATATCGACTCTCTTGCCGTGGGTACCACGGACGATCCCAACGTATCCGTGATGACCATTGTGTCATCGGGAGATGGCAGGACCCTGGAGCAGATAGAGAAGCAGCTCAACAAGAAACTGGATGTCATCAAGGTGAAGACCTATGACGAGACGGAAGCAGTGTCCAGAGAGCTGATGCTTCTTAAGGTCAAGTATAACAAGTCCAACAGAAAGGACATCATGGAGATAGTGGATGCCATGAAGGCAGAGATCGTGGATATGTCCGAGAACCAGATGCTTATACAGATCTGCGACAGGCCTGACCGCACCGCGATGCTGATAAGGCTGCTCTATCAGATATCCATAGTGGAGATAGCCCGCACCGGCACCCTTGCACTGCCAAAGTGTGAGTGATATATTGTAAGACATCGTATTTTTCACGGAGGATGTATGCATAGTAAAGTATTCCAGCTGCTTGTAGACAACACTTCAGGTGTATTGTCCAGGATATCGGGACTCTTCTCAAGGCGCGGCTACAACATAGAGAGCATCACTGCCGGCGCCACAGCCGATCCCAAGTACACCAGGATCACCATAGTGGCTACGGGTGATGATGAGATCCTGGAGCAGATAGAAAAGCAGCTTCGCAAGCTGACCGATGTCAGGAATATCAAGGAGCTGAGGCCCGACAGCTCTGTCTACAGGGAGCTCGCCATGATAAAGGTCGAGGCCGATGCGGTGCAGAGAGGCCAGATCATGACCATAGTGGATATGTTCAGGGCGAAGATCATAGATGTGGCTGATGAGTCGCTCATCATCGAGACCACCGGCAATACGCAGAAGGTGGATGCGCTGATCGGTCTGCTGAAGGGATACACCATACTCGAGATCGCGCGTACCGGCATAGCCGGACTTACCAGAGGCAAGGACGAGGTTGTTTATCTGCCTTAAAGGTTTTTCTTCGGATAAAGATAGTATATAATAACCATATTTTATCAATGAAAGGAAGTAACGACATGGAAAACGCAAACATGGAAAACCCGATCTTTTATCAGAGTGACTGCAATCTCTCACTGCTTCAGGACAAGACGATAGCCATCATCGGCTACGGCAGCCAGGGACATGCACACGCTCTGAACCTCAAGGAGTCAGGGTGCAATGTCATCATAGGTCTGTATGAGGGCTCCAAGAGCTGGAAGAGAGCAGAGGAGCAGGGACTCAAGGTGTTCACTGCTGCAGAGGCTGCAAAGAAGGCTGATATCATCATGATCCTCATCAATGATGAGAAGCAGGCAAAGCTTTACAAGAACGACATAGAGCCCGGCCTCGAGGCAGGCAACATGCTCATGTTTGCGCATGGCTTCAATATAAACTATAAGCTCATCGTACCTCCCAAGGATGTGGACGTGACGATGATAGCTCCCAAGGCACCCGGTCATACAGTAAGGAGCGAGTATCAGGCAGGCAAGGGAACACCCTGTCTCATCGCCGTATACCAGGATTACACGGGCAAGGCCAAGGATATGGCACTTGCATACGCTGCAGGTATTGGCGGAGCAAGGGCAGGAGTGCTCTGGACCACATTCAAGACCGAGACCGAGACCGACCTCTTCGGAGAGCAGGCTGTGCTCTGCGGCGGCGTGTGCAAGCTGATGCAGACAGGCTTCGAGGTGCTCACCGAGGCAGGCTACGATCCGAGGAACGCATATTTCGAGTGCATCCACGAGATGAAGCTCATCGTCGACCTGATCTATCAGTCGGGCTTTGCAGGCATGAGGTATTCCATCTCCAATACAGCCGAGTACGGTGACTATACCACAGGTCCCAAGATCATCACTGATGAGACAAAGAAGGCAATGAAGAAGGTGCTTGCGGACATCCAGGACGGTACTTTCGCGAAGGACTTCCTGCTGGATATGAGCGAGGCAGGCGGACAGGTTCACTTCAACCAGATGAGACGCATAGCGGCAGAGCATCCTTCAGAGACAGTCGGTGCCGAGATCAGAAAGCTCTACAGCTGGTCAGACGAGGACAAGCTCATCAACAACTGATAAGCATCACACCGGAAACACTTCATACAGCCTCCTGCTCCGGCAGGGGGCTGTGTTATTTTGCCGGGGCTTTATTTTGTTGTTATTTTACAGGGTATATGATATTATTCATAGGTTAAAGTAGATGTATTATGTCTATCTCTAACGTTTTTCATTATCAGCAGGCAGCAGAACGAAAGAGAGTTCTGCCGTTTGCCATGAATACTTAGCTTATATACGGAAGGAAATGCGACAATGGGAATGACAATGTCACAGAAGATCCTGGCGGATCATGCCGGACTCTCCGAGGTGAAGGCCGGACAGCTGATAGAGGCCTCGCTGGATCTGGTGCTGGGAAATGATATAACCACACCTGTAGCTATCAACGTGATGAAGGGCTTTAAGGACGACAAGGTATTTGACAGGGACAAGATCGCTCTTGTCATGGACCATTTCATTCCGAATAAAGATATCAAATCTGCCGAGAACTGCAAATGCTGCAGAGAATTCGCGGCTTCCCATGAGATCACCAATTATTTTGACGTCGGAAAGATGGGCATAGAGCACGCCCTGCTTCCCGAAGCGGGACTGACGGTAGCCGGTGATCTGATCATAGGCGCCGATTCGCACACCTGTACCTACGGTGCACTGGGTGCTTTCTCCACCGGTGTGGGTTCAACTGATATGGCGGCAGGCATGGCTACAGGCAAGGCCTGGTTCAAGGTGCCTGAGGCCATCAGGTTCAATATCACGGGAAAGAAGAGCAGATACGTATCCGGAAAGGACCTGATACTCCACATAATAGGAATGATAGGGGTAGACGGAGCACTGTACAGATCCATGGAGTTTACCGGAGACGGTATAAAAGAGCTGAATATAGACGACCGTCTCACTATAGCAAATATGGCTATCGAGGCCGGCGGCAAGAACGGTATCTTCCCGGTGGATGATGTTGCGATATCGTATATGAAGGAGCATTCAAAGAGAGAGTTCAGGGTCTTTGAGGCCGATAACGATGCGGAATACGCCGAAGAGTACACTATCGATCTGTCCAAACTCAGGCCTACGGTATCCTACCCGCATCTCCCCTCCAATACGAGGACTATAGATGAAGCGGAAGCTGATCATATAAAGATAGATCAGTCAGTGATAGGCAGCTGCACCAACGGGCGCATATCCGACCTCAGGGCTGCGGCTGAGATAATGAAGGGCAGAAAGATCGCCGACGGTGTCAGATGCATAGTGATACCCGGCACACAGAAGATATATCTTCAGGCTATGGAGGAAGGTCTGCTGAAGACTTTCATTGAAGCAGGCGCGATCGTATCCACACCTACCTGCGGACCCTGCCTGGGCGGATATATGGGAATACTTGCCGCAGGAGAAAGATGCGTATCCACCACCAACAGGAACTTCGTGGGACGCATGGGACATGTGGACTCGGAGATCTATCTGGCGAGTCCTGCCGTGGCGGCTGCGTCTGCACTTACGGGATATATCTCATCCCCGGAGAACTGATCGATACAGGATTTAAGAGGAGCGAAGATCCTCAGGAGGTACAGGATGGAAGCAAAAGGAAGCGTATTCAAATACGGAGACAATGTAGATACAGATGTCATCATACCGGCCAGATATCTGGCCATACAGGACAGGAAAGAGCTGGCTTCACACTGCATGGAGGATATTGATACGTCCTTCGTGGGCAGAGTGAAGGACGGGGATATCATGGTCGCAGGCAAGAACTTCGGATGCGGCTCTTCCAGAGAGCATGCACCGATGGTGATCAAGGAGGCCGGCATATCCTGTGTGATAGCGGAGACCTTTGCCAGGATCTTCTTTCGCAATGCCATCAACATTGGACTGCCCATCATCGAATGCAGGGAAGCTTCCGAGGGGATACAGGCCGGTGATGAGGTAGAGATAGACTTTGACAGCGGCCTGATAAAGGATGTCACCACAGGCAGGAGCTTTCAGGGCACCCCTTTCCCTGCTTTCATGCAGAAGATAATAAATGCTGGCGGACTGGTAAATTATATTAACGAGGAGCAGACGGCACGATGAATGTTTTTCAGGCTATCTTAATGGGAATAGTGCAGGGCATCGCGGAGTTTCTTCCGGTGTCCTCTTCGGGACATCTGGCGATATTCCAGAACCTTCTGCATATAGAGACGGATACGGGATTACTGTTTGATGTTCTGCTGCATCTTGGGACTCTGCTGGCGATATTCGTGGTGTTCTGGAAGGATATCTGGAGGCTGATAGTCGAGTTTTTCGGTATCATAGCGGATTTCTTCAGGAGGTTCAGCGATCCCGACGTGATAGTACTGAGCTCGGGCTACCGCAAGTTTGTCCTGCTCATCATTGTGAGCACGATACCTACTGCCATACTGGGCTATGTGGGCAGGAGCTTCGTGGAGTATGCTTCCTCCACTCTCCTCATACCGGGCATAGGACTGCTCATTACTTCTTTCCTTCTTTTCATATGCGACAGGATAGGAGACGGACGCAAGGGTATCAAGAAGATAACCTACCTCAATGCTTTTGAGATCGGTATGGTACAGGGCGTAGCCACAATGCCCGGTATATCCAGGAGCGGTGCCACCATAGCAGCGTGTCTCATGCTCGGAGTCAAGAAGGAGACTGCGGTCAAGTATTCATTCATAATGTCCATCCCCGCAGTACTCGGTGCTGTGGTGCTGGAGATGAAGGATGCATTCGGGACTAAGATACCTGCGGGTACTCTGGTCTCATATATCATTGGAATGGTAGTGGCGGCCATAGTCGGCTACTTTGCCATACGCTTCATGATAGGTGTGGTAAGAAGGAAGAAATACATATATTTTTCGATATACTGCCTGGTAGTGGGGATCATAGCCATCATCGGGCATTTCGTGACTAAGTGACAGGAAGTCTGCATTTAAATGGCAACGCGTACAACCGATAAAGACAGGAAAAAGACAGGCGGCAAAAGCTTGGGGAAGAGCACGGCCGCAGGGAAGAACACGTCAAAAAAGACTGCCGCCAAAAAAACCTCTTCGAAGAAGACAGCATCCGCAAGATCTGCTGTAAAGAAGAGTAAAGCGGAAGACATATCGATACCCGAAAGAAGAGCGAGAAGATCTGCTGATGAAGGATACAGTCCGGCATCAGAGGCAGGGATACTTATCCTGCTCGCAGTATGCATACTGCTGTTTCTTGCAAACTTCGGCATCATAGGGGCGGCCGGAAGTGCCGTGGCATCCTTCCTTTTCGGCGTTTTCGGGTCGGCATCCTTCATTTTCCCATTTGCCCTGTTCTTTACGGTGGTGATGCTCGTAGCCAATCATTTCAACTACGAGTCTGTGATAAAGTCGGCTATGATATGGCTCACCTTTCTTATAATAGCAATGTTCTTTGCCATGGCGTGGAGCGGAGACTTCGAGACCAGAAGGCAGAGCTTTGCGGGTGATCCGTATTTCAGGTACGGCATGGAATACAGGAGGGGAGGCGGACTGATACCCGGACATATCTATGCTTTTATGTCCGATATGCTGGGGCAGTTCGGTACCGTGATCATATTGGTGACACTGTCTGTCATATGCATAGGTGTACTGACGGGCAGATCGATCATAAGGCTTATCACCGAGAGCTCGAAGGAGGCTGCCGACAGTCTGGTAGACAACATAGAGATCAGACAGGAGGAGATGCGCCGGGACAGGAGACAGAGAAGAAGATCCGAGGGGGTGCATTACGGCAGGCCGAAGCCTGTAGGAGATACCATATCCAGACTCGAGCTTCGGGATGAAGAGGAAGAGTCGGATGAGATGAAGGAGCTCACTGCTTCGGAAGCAGAGAACCTGGACAGGATGGAGCAGCGTCTGGAAGAGAGGATACTGTCTTCCGGGCAGGAGAATACCCACGAGGTCATCCCCGATGCGGGCGCGATGACGACGGATGAATCAGAAGATATGGAGGAGACGGCTGCACCCGGGATCGAGCCTGAGCCCGATGAAGAGATCGTCCCTGTCTATGAGGAAGTGAAGACTGTGCCCATAAGGGAGGGCAGGAAAGCTGCGATACAGGAGACACCCTCAAGAAAGAGGAAGGTGGCATCCTCCACACTTCCCGACGGTATGACAGTGGAGGACAGTACGGTATCTGATTACCGCCTGCCGGATCCTCGCCTGCTGCATCCCGGGAAAAAGGGAGCGGGCAATGCAAAGAAGGAGCAGGCTGAGATATCGCAGAAGCTTAAGAACACTCTCCAGAGCTTCGGGATCAATGTCACGATGACTGATGTGAGCCAGGGTCCCACGGTCACCAGATATGAGATGCTCCCTGAGGCGGGAGTGAAGGTTTCCAGGATAGTGAGCCTGACAGATGACCTGAAGCTTGCGCTTGCGGCAGAGAGCATCAGGATAGAGGCTCCCATACCGGGCAAGAGCGCCATAGGCATAGAGGTGCCCAATGCCCAGACAGTGCCTGTGATGCTGCACGATCTCATAGTGTCCGATGAGTTCCGTAACGCAAAATCGAAGATCTCCTTTGCGGTAGGTAAGGATATAGCCGGAAAGCCCGTGGTATTCGATATCGCGAAGATGCCTCATGTGCTCATAGCGGGAGCCACGGGAGCAGGTAAGTCGGTATGTATCAATACCATAATAATGAGCATACTGTATAAGGCCAGACCCGATGAAGTAAAGTTTGTGATGATAGACCCCAAGGTGGTGGAGCTTTCCATCTATAACGGCATCCCTCACCTGATGACACCGGTGGTGACTGATCCTCAGAAGGCAGCCGGTGCCCTGAACTGGAGCGTAGTGGAGATGGACAGGAGGTACAATGAATTCGCCACACATTCGGTAAGGGATCTGAAGGGATACAATGCGATAGCCGAAAAAGAAGGCCTGCCTGTGATGCCGCAGATAGTGATAATCGTGGACGAGCTTGCAGATCTGATGATGGCGGCAAAGAATGATGTGGAGACTGCCATAGTGAGACTGGCACAGAAGGCAAGGGCTGCGGGCATGCATCTTATAATCGCCACACAGAGACCCTCTGTGGATGTCATCACCGGACTCATCAAGGCAAACATGCCGAGCCGCGTGGCTTTTACCGTCACCTCCGGTGTGGACTCCAGGACCATACTTGATACGGTGGGAGCCGAGAAGCTGCTGGGAAAGGGAGATATGCTTTTCTACCCCATAGGATATACGAAGCCCGCCAGAGTGCAGGGTGCCTTCGTTTCCGATGAGGAGGTGGAGGAGGTGGCATCCTTTATAAGAGCTCAGAAGAAGGATGGCGATGAGGATCCGTCGATAGCCGAGGCGATGAATGCCGCGGCATCCCCGGGAGACCAGTCCAAGTCCGGCAGCATGGGTGCCTCATCCGGCGGCAGCGATGAGGACGAGATCTTCATGCAGGTGGCAGAGTATGTAGTGGGCCTTGACAAGGAGACGGTATCCATCGGCCTTTTGCAGAGACAGTTCAGACTGGGATTCAACAGAGCGGCGCGCATCATGGATCAGCTGACGGATGAAGGTATAGTCGGTGAAGAGATGGGCACCAAAGGACGCCGCATAGTCATGACACAGGAGAAGTTCGAGCAGTATAAGGAGGAGAAACCATGAGCATACCCAGTGACATAGAGATAGCGCAGAATGCGAAGATGCTGCCGATAAAGGATGTCGCCGCTTCACTCGGACTGGGTGAAGAGGATATAGAGCCCTACGGAAGATACAAAGCAAAGCTTACGGATGAATACATCAAAAGCATCGGGGATCGACCGGACGGCAGGCTCGTGCTGGTGACAGCCATCAACCCCACTCCGGCCGGAGAGGGCAAGACTACCCAGACAATAGGCATAGGAGAGGCTTTGGGAAGGCTTAACAGGAAAGCCATCATAGCACTGAGGGAGCCCTCGCTGGGGCCCTGCTTCGGAGTGAAGGGAGGAGCTGCCGGCGGAGGGATGGCACAGGTGGTTCCCATGGAGGAGCTCAATCTTCATTTCACCGGAGATTTCCATGCCATCACATCGGCCAATAATCTCTGTGCGGCACTGCTGGACAATCATATCCATCAGGGAAATGAGCTGAGGATAGATACCCGCCGCATCATACTGAAAAGATGTCTGGACCTGAATGACAGGGCCCTGCGCAACGTTGTGGTGGGTCTTGGAAGCAAGGCGGACGGCTTTGTAAGAGAGGATCATTTCACCATAACCGTGGCTTCGGAAGTGATGGCAGTGTTCTGTCTGGCTTCCGACATGGAGGATCTGAAGAAGAGGCTGGATCGGATGATAGTGGCATACGATCTGGACGGCAAGCCCGTGACGGCCGGTGATATCAAGGCTGTAGGGGCCATGGCCGCACTTCTTAAGGATGCACTGAAGCCCAATCTCATCCAGACACTGGAGCATACACCTGCACTCGTACACGGAGGACCTTTCGCGAACATAGCTCATGGCTGCAACTCAGTGATAGCTACGAAGACAGCTCTGAAGATGGCAGACATAGTCGTCACGGAAGCAGGCTTCGGAGCGGATCTGGGCGCGGAGAAATTCTTCGATATCAAGTGCCGAAAGGCGGGACTCGCTCCCTCCGCAGTCGTGCTCGTGGCTACGGTAAGGGCACTCAAATACAACGGCGGAGTGGCCAAAGCAGATCTGAACAGACCTGATATGGATGCTCTGAAAAAGGGTATAGGAAATCTCGGGAAACATATAGAGAACCTTCAGAAATACGGTGTTCCCGTGATAGTGGCTCTGAATGCCTTTATCTCGGATACGGATGAAGAGAAGGCATACATCGAAGAGTATGCGAGGGAGAAAGGATGTGAGTTCTCCTACTCGGAAGCCTGGGAGAAGGGCGGAGAGGGTGCCATGGATCTGGCAGAGAAGGTGATACGTCTTGCGGAGTCGGACAAGGCCGACTTCCATACACTCTATCCGGATGATATGCCCCTTAAGGAAAAGATCGAGACCATAGCTACTCAGATTTACGGCGCCGGATCAGTGGATATAGACAGGAAGGCGATGCAGGAGCTTAAGAACATAGAGGACATGGGAATGGGAGATCTGCCGGTATGTATGGCCAAGACTCAGTACTCACTCTCGGACGATCCGACGCTTCTCGGCAGACCCTCAGGCTTCGTGCTGAAGGTGCGGGATGTCTATGTATCAAGCGGAGCCGGCTTTGTCGTGGCACTCACGGGAGATATCATGACCATGCCCGGACTTTCTTCACATCCCGCGGCATATGATATAGACGTGAATGAGGACGGAAAGATAAGGGGACTTTTCTGATGGCGAAGATAATAGACGGAAAGAAGATATCACAGGATATAAAGGATGAGATCAAAGCAGAGATCGAAAAAGAAGGGATAAAGGCCTGTCTTGCTGTGATCATCGTGGGTGAGGATCCCGCATCCAAGGTATATGTGAAGAATAAAAAGACCGCATGTGAGTACTGCGGCATCAGATCGCTGTCATATGAGCTGCCGGAAAGTACCACGGAGGAAGAGCTCATCGGGCTGATCGGGAAGCTGAATGACGACAGTGAGGTCGACGGGATACTGGTACAGCTTCCGGTACCGGAGCATATCAATGAGGACAGGATAATAGAAGCCATTGATCCGTCAAAGGATGTGGACGGTTTCTCCAGACGATCGGTGGGAGCGCTCAGCATTGGCACAAAGGGATTCGTGTCGTGTACTCCGGCGGGCATCATAGAGCTTCTGAAGCGCAGTGATGTAGAGATGGAAGGAAAAGAGTGCGTGGTGATGGGCAGGTCAAATATAGTGGGCAAGCCCATGGCGATGCTGATGCTCAGGGAAAATGCCACGGTCACTGTGGTACACTCAAGGACAAAGCGTATCGAGGAGGTATGCAGCAGAGCTGACATACTCATAGTTGCGATCGGCAAGCCTGAGCTTGTGACTCACGAATATGTGAAGGATGGAGCTACAGTCATTGATGTTGGCATACACAGGCTTGATCCGGAGAAAAACGGGGGCAGGAAGCTCTGCGGAGACGTGGACTACGAGGATGTGGCCCCCATAGCGGGTGCCATAACACCCGTGCCGGGAGGTGTGGGACCCATGACCATAGCAATGCTCATGAAGAATGTGCTGATATCTGCCAGGGATAGAAAGAATGGAATGTCCTAAGTGCAAAACCGTTATCCCCGAGGGGAAGCTATACTGCCCGAGCTGCGGATATGCGGTCCAGATCGTGCCTGATTATGATGCGGATCTGGAAGATAATCTGGACAGTGCCTCTTCGGACATAGCCGGAACCGTAAACAGGATAGACGTATCCGACAGTGTCAGGACCGAATATGATATCGATGCCACGACTAAGGAAATACCAATGGTCAAAAAGGATGAGGCATCGGATATCAAGAGAAGGACCGAGCAGGACAGGGAGAGGAGCGATCAGATCACCACAGTCATCGTGGCAGGTCTGCTTCTGGTGGGGCTCATAGTGGGAGCAGTGATCGCATCGAAAAGCATGTCGAAGGCCTCCTTCATACCCCAGCAGGCTGTGGAGAATGCCGTGACGTCCAATGCCGCCGACAGGAGTGAAGAAGACGATGAGACAATGACAGAGGCTGTGCCGGACGAGGAGGTATCTTCGAATGAAGAGCCTGAGGCCGCCCCCGTTCACGACTGGCAGCTCCTCGTCACACCGGGCGCAGGCAGTATAAACGGACCTCAGAAGCTTATAGCCTCCGTTTCGGACAACTCGGCGCCGGACAATGAGTTCACCGGGATAATATACTATACCGATGACGGCTCCGAGCCGGATGAGACTTCAAAGATCTTCAGGGGTGACAGTGAGATATGGCTTCCTCTGGGGAAGAGCAGATATGCTTTCCGCTTCATGGACGGGAACGGAAATATGAGTGAGCCGGTCTATCTTGACTATGACCTTGGCGGTGCAGGAGCCTGCTCTGCTGCGGATGCGGCAAACTACTGCATAGTAAATCTTATACAGAGAGGTGTACTTGCAGATGTATACGGTCATGTGTTAGGCTCCCTCGGGACCTTTACGTATGAGGCTGAGAGGATGGTAGGATCGGGCAGCCGTTCATACTATGTGATAAAAGAGTATTACAGCGACCCCGGGGGAAGTCCGAAGCCCACCGGCAATCTGTATGCGATAGACGCGGAAAACCTCAGCTTCTGCAGAGCAAAGCAGGGGAACGGCGGCAAGTATGTATTTGAAGAGTTCTATTGAGGACAGGATCCGGATGGGATAAAGCAGCTGGCAAATTGATGCTACAAGAGGAGTAAAGGAAGATGAGATTACTGGAAGAAAAGATCTTAAGTGACGGAAGAGCGGTAAACGAGGATATCCTGAGAGTGGACACCTTTATCAATCATCAGGTGGATCCCCTGCTGATGACGAGATGTGCAAAGGAGTTTGCGGTCCATTTCAAGGGTAAGGGTATCACGAAAGTGGTGACGATAGAAAGCTCGGGCATAGCACCTGCCCTGCTTACTTCACTCGAGCTCAACGTGCCCATGGTCATATTGAAAAAGCAGCCTTCGAAGGTGCTCAATGATGATCTGTATCAGACCATGGTGGCGTCCTTCACAAAGGGTACCAACTACGAGCTGACACTTTCCAGGGAAGTGATCTCGGAGAATGATCATGTCCTGATAATAGATGATTTCCTGGCCAACGGAGAGGCCGTGACCGGTGCAGTCAGACTTCTGCGTATGGCTCATGCCACTGTTGCCGGCGTGGGGATACTGATAGAGAAGGCCTTCCAGCCGGGACGTGAGAAGCTTGAGGATGCAGGCTTCGAGGTGTATTCGCTTGCAAGGATCGGATCCATGTCCAGGGATCAGATCTCATTCATAAATAACTAACTGAAAACCGGGAGATGAGACGATGAAAAAGGTAGTCAAATTCGGTGGCAGCTCTTTGGCAAGCGCCGAACAGTTCAAAAAGGTGGGTGACATCATAAGGTCAGACAAGGACAGAAGGTATGTGATACCTTCGGCTCCGGGAAAGAGAGATCCATCCGACACCAAGGTGACCGACATGCTCTATCAGGCATACGAGCTGGCAGAAGAAGGAAAGGACTTTACGAAGGCACTTTCCGCCATAAAGAGCAGGTATCAGGAAATTATAGACGGACTCGGGCTTTCGACCGATCTGTCCGGAGAGTTCGAGGAGATAAAGAAGAGATTCTCCGAAAAGGAGGGCAGTGATTACGCCGCAAGCCGCGGAGAATATCTTAACGGCATACTTCTGGCGGACTATCTCGGCTATGAGTTCGTGGATGCGGCTTCAGTGATCTTCTTCAAGGATGACGGAAGCTTTGATTCCGAGAAGACGAACGACATACTCAGAGGCAAGCTGGCCGGTATCGACAGAGCAGTGATACCGGGATTCTACGGTGCGAGATCCGACGGCAGGGTAAAGACCTTTTCCAGAGGCGGTTCGGATATCACAGGGTCTATCGTTTCAAGGGCTGTGAAAGCGGATGTATATGAGAACTGGACGGATGTGTCCGGATTCTCCGTAGCCGATCCACGCATCATCAGCAATCCCGAAAAGATCGAGATGATCACCTACACAGAGCTTCGTGAGCTGGCATATATGGGGGCCTCCGTGCTCCATGAGGATGCCATATTCCCCGTCAGACGTGAAGGTATACCCATCAATATAAGGAACACGAACAAGCCCGAGGACGAGGGCTCGTGGATAGTACAGAGCACCGGACAGAAGTCCAGGTTCGTGATCACCGGAATAGCAGGCAAAAAGGGTTTCTGTTCGGTGAACATAGAGAAGGACAAGATGAACTCCGAAGTCGGATTCGGCAGGAAAGTGCTCCAGGCCTTCGAGGACAATGAGATCTCATTTGAGCATATGCCTTCCGGCATAGATACCATGACGATCATCGTGCATCAGGATGAATTCATCGAGAAGGAGCAGAGGGTTGTCTCCGAGATAAACAGGCTGACCCATCCCGACAGCATAGACATTGAGTCCGATCTGGCACTCATCGCCGTCGTTGGGCGTGGAATGAAATCCTCGAAGGGAACATCGGGCAGGATATTCTCGGCCCTGGCTCATGCCAACGTGAACGTGAAGATGATCGATCAGGGGTCATCCGAGCTGAATATCATCATAGGTGTGAAGAACGAAGATTTTGAAAATGCCATAAGGGCTATATATAATATATTTGTTTTGGCTCAGCTATAGTAAGCGGATAGATCATTATTGCTTACTTACAAATAAGTTTTAGTTGGAGGAATATGATATGTACAAGATTTTGGAGGCCAGGGAGCTGGCAGAGAAGACCTATATGATGGTAGTCGAAGCTCCCAACGTGGCACATGCATGTGAGCCGGGTCAGTTCCTGATAGTAAGGGCTGATGAGGAGAGCGAGAGGATAGCCCTAACCATATGCGACTATGACAGGAAGGCTCAGACTGTGACCATCGTCTTCCAGACCATAGGTGAGTCGAGCTATAAGATCGCCGAAAAAAAGACCGGGGACAGCTTCGCGGATGTGGTCGGTCCTCTGGGCAATCCGGCCGAGTACGTGAAGGAGCCCATTGAGGAAGTGAGGAAGAGACATTATCTGCTCGTTGGCGGAGGTCTTGGAACCGCACCGGTATATCCCCAGGCAAAGTGGCTCAAGGAGCACGGCGTGGATGTGGATGTCATCATCGGAACGAAATCCCACGACACTCTGATCATGGAAAAAGAGATGATAGATGCCGTAGGCGCAGAGCATGTATTTGTGACCACAGATGACGGATCATATGCCAGATCCGGCATGGTCACCGCAGTTATAGAGGAGCTGGTAAAGGAGCAGGGCAGACACTATGATATGTGTGTCTCCATAGGACCCATGATAATGATGAAATTCTGCGTGAAGCTCACCAGGGAACTGGGCATACCCACCACAGTCTCCATGAATCCCATCATGGTGGACGGCACGGGAATGTGCGGTGCCTGCAGACTGATAGTCGGAGACGAGGTGAAGTTCGCCTGTGTGGACGGTCCGGAGTTTGACGGATACAAGGTTGATTTCGATTCGGCCATGAAGAGGATGAAGCTGTACAAGACAGAAGAAGGAAGACGGCTGCTGAAGTATCTGGAGGGAGACACCCACACCGGAGGCTGCTCGTCACATTGAGCAGACCGGAAGGAATACGGATAGCACGTTAGCAGAAAAGGCTGTGCTTCACGAAAAGACGACAGCCATATGATGGAGGAATACAGATGATCGAAGTGGATATGATGAAGAAGGTCCCGGTAGCGGAGCAGGATCCGAAAGAAAGGGCCGCAAACTTTAACGAGGTGTGCCTCGGATATAATGAAGAGGAGGCGAGAGCCGAGTCTACCAGATGCCTGCAGTGCAAGAACCCCAAATGCGTTGAAGGGTGTCCCGTTAGCATAGACATCCCCGGATTCATCGGCAGGATAAAAGAGGGTGATGATGCAGGGGCATTCGAGATACTCAGCGCGGCAAGTACTCTGCCGGCAGTATGCGGAAGGGTATGTCCCCAGGAGAGACAGTGCGAGGGCAACTGTGTCAGAGGAATAAAGGGAGAGAGCGTATCCATAGGAAAGCTTGAGAGGTACACTGCAGACTGGGCGAGAGAGCACGGCATCAGACCCGTAAAGGATATGCAGAAGAAAGGGAAGAAGGTCGCAGTGGTAGGTGCGGGCCCTTCAGGTCTTACCTGTGCGGGAGACCTGGCAAAGATGGGCTATGATGTCACCATCTTCGAGGCACTGCACAAAGCCGGAGGAGTGCTTGTATACGGCATACCGGAGTTCAGACTGCCCAAGGATGAGGTGGTAGCGAAGGAGATAGAGAACGTCGTATCTCTGGGAGTGGAGATAAAGACAGACTATATCATAGGCAAATCTGAGACCATAGACGAGCTGATGGACGAGCAGGGCTATGACGCGGTTTATATCGCATCCGGTGCGGGACTTCCGATGTTCATGCATATTCCGGGAGAGCAGGCTCTCGGTGTGTATTCGGCAAATGAGTATCTGACCAGGGCCAATCTCATGAAGGCCTACAGGGATGATTACGATACGCCCATCAACAAAGGCAGCAGGACAGTTGTCGTAGGCGGGGGCAATGTCGCCATGGATGCCGCACGTACTGCGCTTCGTCTCGGATCAAAGGTGACAGTGGTATACAGGAGATCCGAACAGGAGCTTCCCGCAAGAGCCGAGGAGGTACATCATGCAAAGGAGGAGGGCATAGAGTTTGCCCTGCTCACGAACCCTGTGGAGATACTTGAGGATGAGGAAGGCTTCGTAAAGGGTATAAAGGTGATAAAGATGGAGCTCGGAGAGCCTGATGCCTCCGGCAGACGGAGACCCATAGAGATACCGGGATCCGAATATGAGATCGAGTGTGATGCAGTCATCATGGCACTGGGTACCACACCCAATCCCCTGATCCCCGGCACTACAAAGGGACTCGACACCAGCAAAAAGAAGTGCATCATAGCTGATGAAGAGACGGGAGCAACATCAAGACCCGGGGTATTTGCAGGAGGAGACTGTGCTACGGGAGCTGCAACAGTGATACTGGCAATGGGGGCCGGACGCAAGGCAGCCAAAGGTATAGATGAATATCTGAGCAGATGATTCGGGGATAAACATATGACACTTACGGAGAAGGCAAAGGATCTGAAGTCATCGGGTTATACCCTGGTACTTATCGGGGGGATAGGTCTTATAGCAATGGCACTGGTTCTGTCCGGGGCAGTGAAGCTTCAGCTCGAGGGGGCATTCGGAGTGATAGCTGAGGTCGTGATGACCCTGCTTTTCGGGATGTTCCTGGTATCGGGCATAAGGGCTCTCATCAGGGCAAAGACGGTGACCATGGATGCTGTCCGGGAGACCGGCAAAAAAGAAGAGATCAAGAAATGGTTCACGGAGAACTATGACGCAGCTTCCATAGACGGTGAGACCGAGGCGGAGACTGAGGACAGCGATATCTATTTCGAAAGGACGGATATCATCAGACGAAGGATATCTGAGCGCTTCATGGATGTGGAAGAGTCGCTCATGTCTCAGCTCATAGAGGAGCTGTATACGGAGTATTTCGAGTGACGGTATGCTGCATGTCACACTGATAGCCTGCGGCAGACTGAAGGAAAGATATCTGAGAGATGCCGTGGAGGAGTACAGCAAAAGACTCTCCGGCTATGTGAAGCTCGACGTCAGGGAGGTCGCAGACGGACCGGATATGATGAGCGAGGCTTCGCGCATAAGACAGTGCATGGATGATGATGCATACGTCATCACTCTGGAGATCGAAGGGAAAGAGCTTTCTTCCACTGAATTTGCCTGTGAGATACAGGCTGTGATGAATTCCGGAAGGAGCCATATCTGCTTCATCATAGGCGGTTCAGACGGCATAGATGGGTCAGTCAGTAAAATGGCGGATATGCATCTGAGCTTCGGCAGGATGACATACCCTCACCAGCTGATGAGAGTCATCTTCCTTGAACAGCTCTACAGGGCATTCAGGATAATAAGGGGAGAGCCCTACCACAAGTAGCGTACGGGATGCCGCAGTGATCCGGCGGTGCCGAAAAGTGACGGGATGACCGGTACTGTCCGGCTTTCCGGAAGGGAGAAGAAATGTCCGGGTTTATCGATATCATCGAAAAGAAGAGAGACAGGGGAAAGCTGACTAAAGATGAGATAAGGTATTTCATTGAAGGCTATGTGGCCGGGGAGATACCTGACTATCAGGTGTCGGCTCTTCTTATGGCGATCTATCTTAACGGATGCGACAACGAAGAGACCTACGAGCTCACGATGGCTATGGCGGAGTCGGGAGATATCATGGATCTTTCTGCGATCCCGGGGATCAAGGTGGACAAGCACTCCACAGGAGGAGTGGGAGACAAGGTGACGCTCATCGTCGCTCCCATAGCAGCCTCATGCGGAGTACCCACTGCCAAGATGAGCGGCAGGGGACTGGGATTTACGGGCGGTACCATAGACAAGCTTGAATCGATCCCGGGGTTTTCTGTTTCTCTTTCGGAGGATGAATTCATCAGGCAGGTCAAGGATTTGGGCTATGCCCTCATCGGACAGACGAAGGATCTGGCGCCTGCTGACAAGCTTCTCTATGCTCTAAGGGATGTGACGGGAACGGTGGGAAGCATCCCCCTCATCGCCTCATCGATAATGAGCAAGAAGATCGCTGCGGGAAGTGATGCCATAGTGCTGGAGGTGACGCACGGCACGGGAGCCTTCATGAAGGATGAAGACTCGGCGATGAAGCTTGCCCGTATCATGATAGATATCGGCAGGAGAGCCGGACTGAAGATGTGTGCGGTGATCACCGATATGAATGAGCCTCTCGGATGTGCGATAGGCAATTCACTGGAGGTGATCGAGGCTATAGAGGCTCTGAAGGGCCGTGCCGAAGATGACGTATGGGAAGTGATGAAGGTGATCATACCGGAGATGATCATAGCCGGAGGACGGGCATCAAAAGTAGATGAAGCCTGGGATATGGCAATGGAGAATATCAGGAACGGAAAAGCGCTGGAGTGCTTCAGAAGGATGATAGAAGCACAGCACGGTGATCCGAAGGTGATCGATGACTACGACCGCTTTGCCAGAGCACCCCACGTGGAGGAAGTGAGATCGGAAAGAGACGGATATCTTGATGTCACAAGCTGTGCGGGTATCGGTGAATGTGTGAAGATACTCGGCGGGGGCAGGGTCACCAAGGAGCAGGAGATAGATCTTTCGGTAGGACTTATCATGAAGAAAAAGAAGGGGGATATGGTCCGAAAGGGTGATCTGCTCTGCGAGATCCACAGCCTGAATGAGGAGGATGCTGGCAAGGCAAAGGAACAGTTCTTATCCTCCATATCGATAAAGGAGGAGAAGCCTGCCAAAACGCCGCTGATCTACAGCTATGCTTTCAGTGCTTCGCGGGATGAAAGCCTTTGAGTCATAATGAATAAGACCATCAGCATCAGCGGATACAGTAACAATACGATACAGAATGTCACCGGGGCCTTCGACAGGAATATCCTTGCCATCGAGAAGAGGCTTGGGGTGGATATATCCATCCGCAATGACATGATATCTATAGAAGGTCCGGAGTCTGCCGGGGCTGAGGCTGTATATATGCTGAAGGAGATCCTGGCTCTTGCTGAAAAAGGAGAGATCATAGACGACCAGAAGATAAACTATACTCTCGAGAGTATACAGGATTCATCCAAAGAGTTCATCACCTCGGTGGAAGATGACGTGATCTGTCACACCGTACAGGGCAAGCCGGTAAAGCCGAAGACCGTGGGGCAGAAGAAATATACCGATGCCATAGACGGCAAGATGATAGTCTTTGCCATAGGACCTGCAGGTACCGGCAAGACCTATCTTGCCATAGCAAAGGCCGTGACAGCCTTCAAGAAAGAAGAGATCTCCAGGATCATCCTCACGAGACCTGCCATAGAGGCGGGAGAGAAGCTGGGATTCCTGCCGGGAGATCTGCAGAGCAAGATAGATCCGTATCTCAGACCCCTGTATGATGCTCTCTACAGCATAATGGGGGCGGATTCATTCCAGAAGAATATGGAAAAAGGTCTGATAGAGGTGGCACCTCTGGCCTACATGAGAGGCAGGACTCTGGATAACGCCTTTATCATCCTCGATGAAGCACAGAACACGACACCTGCCCAGATGAAGATGTTCCTCACCAGGATCGGGTTCGGCTCCAAAGTGGTGATCACGGGAGACAGGACACAGATGGATCTCGCCGAGGGCTCCGTATCCGGACTCGATGTGGCGGGCAAGGTGCTGTCCAAAATAGAGGACATCGCTTTCGTAAACCTGAGTGCCAAGGACGTCGTAAGGCACCCTCTGGTACAGAAGATAGTCAAGGCTTATGAAGAATACGATGCGAAGAACAACGCATCCGACAGAAAGAGAAAGAAGAACGCACACAGAAATGGAAACAGATAACAAAGCAAGGTCCGATCTTTATATACTTATCCCCGTTATAGTACCTGCACTGGTGACTGCGGCATGTGCATTTTTTGTACAGTCCTCACCCATGGCTGCAGTGCGCGCGGTGATATCCGTATGCATCATCGCCGCGGCCATGATCAGCCTGAGCCGCAAGCATATCACCTTCAATGTGGCCATGTTCATGACTCTGCTGGCACTGATATCTGCAGCACAGGCGTTCATACCTGACTTCATGGTACCCATTGCGGCATTCAGTGTCATGATTGCCTTTATATCATCACCTACACTTGGCCTGACATCCATCATATATTTCACGGCCATTCCTTTCCTGATAAGGGAGAGGTCGTTCGAGTACTTCCTGTTCGTTACGGTGATAGCGATACTCTGTCTGGCTCTCATGTACAGCAGGAGCAGGACCGGACGATACACCGAAGTGCTCGTGATCTTCTCACTGCTCTACATCCTCCTGTATACGGCGCTCATCGTCATGAAGAGGATGGATATCACTCCGGAGGTCGTGATAGACCCTGTGGTGGGGCTGATACTGAACGTGATCATCATGGAGATATCCGGATACCGGTACTACAATAACGTGATCAAGAGAAAGGATGATCTGTACAAGACCGTGGTGGATCCCGAGCATCCGCTGCTTATGGAGCTGAGGGAAACGGACAAGACGGAATACAAGAGAGCCATTCATACGGCCCACTATACAGATCTCTTTGCAGAGAAGTTCGGATATGACAAGGTGCTGATGAGAGGACTGGGATTCTATCACCGCATCGGAGTGCTGAGCGATGAAGACACCACTGTGGCGATCAGGACGATGAAGCTTGCCTCTCAGGAGGGCTTTCCGGACGATCTTACGGCGCTGCTTCGCGAGTACGGAGAGATAAAGGAGGGCAACAGGGTGTCCGCAGAGGTATCCATTGCCTTTATCATAGATACGGTGCTCTGCGATCTCATGAAGGAATTTGCAAAGGGCAAGGGGGATCCTGATATGAACAAATTCATAGACAGCTCCATCCTGAAGCTTTTCTCAGGCAAGAGGGCCATACTAAAAAAATCGGCGATACCATATTACGAGCTTGAAGAAATAAGGAAGTACCTGAAGGGAGAAAAGATGTATTATGACTTTCTCCGTTGAGTGCGATGAAGGGACGAGAGAGCTTGGCATAGACACAAGGGCAGTATTTGAAAAGGCCGCCTCGGCCGCTCTGGAATACACGGGGTGTCCTTACGAATGCGACATTTCCCTTACACTTACCGGTGATGAAGTGATAAGACAGATGAACAGGGAGCACAGGAATACGGACAGGGCGACGGATGTGCTGTCCTTTCCCATGCTGGAGTTTGAAAAGCCGGGAGACTTCAGTGCCGTAGAAGAGGGAACTTTTGATGCCTTCGACCCGGATACGGGAGAGCTGGTGCTGGGCGACATAGTGATCTCGGCGGATCATGTGCTGTCACAGGCGGAAGAGTACGGACATACGGTGCTCAGGGAGTATGCTTTTCTAATCGTACACAGTATGTTACACTTGCAGGGATTTGACCATATCGAGCCGGATGATGCTCTCATAATGGAGCGGGCTCAGGATGATATAATGGAAAAAATCGGGATAAGGAGATAAATCGGTGAAAAAGAAAAAGATCGTATCATTAATGTGTATACTCGGACTGTGCGTGGGAGCTGTCGCAGGATGCGGCGGAAGCGGCGGGGCAGTCTCATCGGATGCCGCCGTATATGATGACGGGGAACAGCCATCGGATGCCGCAGCATACGAAAAGTATGAGGAGACCATATCCTCGGATAATGCGAATGAAAGTCCGGTCGAGGAGGCCGGAAGCGATGATGCGGTGAAGGCGGAGAAAGGCTACATATCCTCTCTCGGAAAGGAAAGAGAGAGAGAGGGCAACATGGTCAGGAGCTATCTGTCGGGCAAGATGGTACCGGCGGAGATCGGAGACCGAAGACCGGTGGCCATCATGCTGAACAATATAGATGACGCCATGCCGATGAGCGGTGTGAGTGCGGCGGACATAATGTACGAGTGCGTGGTTGAGGGCGGCCTCACCCGTATGATGGGTGTTTTTGAGAACTATGATGACCAGGAGAAGATAGGGTCTGTGAGGTCGTGCAGGAACTATTTCGTATATTTTGCCCTGGAGCTGGATTCCATATACTGTCACTACGGACAGTCGGCCTATGCCCTGCCTCTTCTGGAGGAGGACTATGTGAACAATCTCTCGGGCCTCGCTGCGATAGGAGATACGGTGTTCTACCGCACCACAGACAGAGTGGCGCCCCACAATGCCTACGCCTCGGCCAAGGGTATCAAGAAGGGCATTGAGGATATGGGCTACAGAAATACATACAGGGATGACTATATTGGCAAATTCACCTTTGCAAAGGACGGAGATATCAATGACCTGACTCAGGAAAGTGATTCATATGAGGCTACTCATATAGAGACCGGTTATCTGATCAACAAGCCCTGGCTCGACTACAATGAGAGTGACGGCAAATACTACAGATGGCAGTACGGCGAGGAGCAGGTGGATGACGTGACAGGAGAGCAGCTCGCATTTGATAACGTGATACTTCAGTATACCGGCTGGGACAAGATAGACGAAAAGGGCTACCTCGGATTCGACTGCCATGGCGGCGGTAAGATGACCTATATCACTCACGGGAGAGCTGTGGACGGGACATGGATATATCTCGGGGCAGAGAACGGAGCAGTGCGCTACCTTGACTCGAACAATCAGGAGATACTTCTCAATCAGGGAAAGACCATGATCGAGATAATACAGGATACCGAGGGCGATAAGGTCGTGATCAGATAACCAATGACCCGGGAGAAGAAGAGAGGCGGCAATTTTATTGTGCAGGGCGGCCTGCTGGGTATGGCAGGTCTCATCACACGTATCATCGGGATGATCTACCGCATCCCGGTGACGAATATCATCGGCGATAAGGGCAACGGCTACTATGCATCCGCATATTATATCTACAATATCATGCTGCTCATATCCTCCTACTCTCTCCCTCTGGCCATTTCAAAGGTCGTTTCGGCCAGACTATCCAAAAGACAATACAGAAATGCCAACAAGGTCTTCAGGGGAGGACTTATTTTTGCCGTGTTCACGGGAGGTACGGTGGGACTCGTCGTACTCTTCGGAGCGAATCTTCTGGCGGAGCTTTTGGAGGAGCCGCTGTCGGCCATAGCATTGAGAGTGTTCGCTCCCACGCTGCTGGTGGTAGCCATCATGGGAGTGTTCAGAGGATATTTCCAGGGCATGGGCAACATGGTTCCCACTGCGGTATCCCAGATCATCGAGCAGATAGTGAATGCGATAGTGAGTATCGCCGCAGCCAAGGCGCTTTTCGACTACGGCACCAAGACTGCAGCCATCTTAAGGAATGAAGAACTGTCCTATGCATACGGAGCTGCGGGCAGTACTCTCGGTACCAGCGTAGGTGCATTTGCGGCTCTCTTCTTTCTGGTGTTCCTCTATTTCATGGTGGCCGGAAGGCTGAGGAAGAAGTATTCGGAGGATGACACGAGATACGAGGAGAGCTACGGCGATGTGTTCAGGATCATATTGCTGACTGTCATGCCGGTGATAATGTCTACGGCGATCTATAACATCAATGATATCCTGGATAATTTCATCTTCAATCATATAATGGCAGACAAAGGCTTCGGAGCAGAGAAGACTGCCATATGGGGGATATATACCGGAAAGGCCAAGCTGCTATTGAACGTGCCGATAGCCCTTGCCAACTCCATGTCTGCCTCTGCCGTTCCGGCTCTGGCCTCCTGTATCGCATCGGACAACAAGAAGGGGGCAAGGAGAAGGATAAGCGTGGCCATGAGATATACAATGATAATATCTTTCCCGTGCGCAGCCGGCCTCTTTGTGCTGGCGACCCCAATAGTGGAGCTTCTGTTCTCAGGTGACCCTACCCTTGCTGCCGCTCTGATAAGAGCAGGAGCAGTCACTGTGATGACCTATTCCATGTCCACACTGTCCAACGGTATGCTCCAGGGCATAGGGCGGATGAACCTTCCGGTGAAGAATGCCGTCATTTCTCTCGTGCTGCATATTGCAGCCCTGATAGCTCTCATGGAAAAGACGGATCTGGGGATCTATGCCGTGGTCATTTCCACCGTTGTCTTCTCGCTCAGCATGTGCTTCCTGAACAATCTCTCTCTTAAGCATGCGCTGGGACATAAGCAGGAGAAGAGAGGTACCTTCATACTTCCGGGGCTTTCTTCCGTAGTGATGGGAGTGATCGTATTTTTCCTGCAGAAGATACTGTCGCTCTTTACGGGGGCTCTGTTACAGGTAGTGATACCGGGACTGACGGGGATGGTCGTGTATCTGGTCTGCATCATCAAGCTTGGTGCCGTGAGAGAAGAAGAAATGTATGATATGCCGATGGGAGCGAGGCTGGTGAGGATGATCAAGCGGACGGGGATCGTGTGATGAGCAGAAATGTAGCAGTCATAGGAGCGGGCGCATCCGGGATCACGGCAGCCATTACGGCGGCTCGTCACGGTGCGGCCGTTTATTTATATGAGCATACTGACAGTATAGCAAACAAGATACTCATAACCGGTAACGGCAAATGCAACTATACCAATACCGATATCAGCAGAGAGCACTACCATTCGGGAACAGACAGTGACGGGATCATATCCTCCGTGCTGTCACGCTTCGGATCTAAGGAATGTGTCAGGTTCTTTGAAGAGCTGGGAGTGGTATGCAGGGAAAGACGTGGAGGGATATATCCCTATACCGATACTGCCGAGTCTGTGCGGACGGCTCTGAAGCTTGAGCTGGAAAGGCTGGGAGTGCCGGTCACCTGCGGATGCAGAAACATATCGGTAGCTGTAAATGGTGACGGTACTGTCATTGTAAAGAGTGATATGTTTCCTGAAGGAAGGATATATGATGCCGTGATCATCTCCTGTGGAGGCAGCGCCGCAAAGAAGACGGGGTCTGACGGATCCGGATATGACATTGTCAGAGGACTGGGGGCTGTGACGACGGATATATACCCCGCACTCACGCCTCTCAGACTCACAGAGGATATGTCAGCTCTCACCGGAGTCAGGTGTGAAGCGGCTCTCAAACTGATAAATGAAAAAGGAGAAGTGATCGAAGCTTCCTCAGGTGAACTGCAGCCTTTCGATAAGGGACTGTCGGGAATATGTGCCCTCGATATCTCAGGCAACGCCTGCAGGAGGATAGGAGCCGGAGAGAAGGCATATGTTGAGGTTGATTATTATCCGGCGGCTGATGACACTCTTTTCCATACACTTATTGAAGACAGGGTGAGGAAATACCCTGAGCGTAAGCTCTCAGAGATACTGGTGGGGCTCTTTCCGAAGAAGCTCATAAACTATCTGGTGCATCCCATAGATACGAGAAAACAGAGCTTTATAAATGACCTGAGGGATAACGTCAAGCATCACAGATATGAAGTGTCACAGGATATCATAAGTGATATGTCGAGAGCTCAGACTACTGTGGGAGGAACAGCGCTGACTGAGATAGATGATAACTGCAGACTGAAAGTCCAAAAGAATATCTATATAACCGGAGAGCTCCTGGATGCAGACGGCGTATGCGGAGGCTACAACCTTCACTTTGCCTGGGCTACAGGCTATATCGCAGGCATGTGTGCTGCAGGAGGAAGCACATGATAAAAGTCAGCGGGATAAGGGTCCCGGAAGGGGCGGATACAGAGCACGTCAGGAAAAAGACGGCACATATGCTGAGGATAAAAACTGAGGATATGCAGGACTTCAGGGTACTGAAGAGATCCGTGGATGCCAGAAAGAAAAACGAGATATGTGATGTGTATACTGTATCGTTTGATGCCCCGGATGAGAAAAACACAGTACGCGGGTGCGGCCTGAAGAATGTATCGCTGATCGAAGAGACAAGATATGAATATCCCATATCCGGCGTCAGTATGAGAGAGCACAGGCCGGTAGTATGCGGCTTCGGACCCGCGGGGATATTTGCATCACTCCTGCTTTCACATGCAGGCTGCAAGCCCATCATTTATGAGAGAGGCTGCAGCATGGAGAAGAGAGCCTCCGATGTGGAAGAATTCTTCCGTACAGGACTGCTTAATCCGGAGTCTAACGTGCAGTTCGGAGAGGGAGGAGCCGGCACTTTCTCCGACGGCAAGCTGAATACAGGGATAAAGGATCGTGAAGGCAGGCTGAGATTCGTGCTTGAGACCTTCGTAAAGTGCGGCGCAGATGAGGACATCCTCACAAGCTCTCATCCGCATATAGGCACAGACAGACTGAGAAAGATCATACCATCCATAAGATATGAGATAGAAAAACTCGGGGGAGAGATCCGCTTCGAATCGAAGGTGACCGGGATATCTGTTTGTGATACGGAAAAAGCGAGAAAAAGCATGCAGCTTTGCGGTATCCGGACAGAACAAGGTGAGGATATCACATGTGACAGTCTGTTCCTTTGCATAGGACACTCTGCGAGAGATACGTTTGAAATGCTCCATGATACAGGTGTAGATATGGAAGTCAAACCGTTCGCAGTCGGTGTGAGGGCAGAGCACGAAAGACGCATGATAGATGAGGCCATGAGACAGGAAAAGGCGAGCTACAGGCTGACCTATCACTGCAGGGACGGCAGGGGAGTGTATTCTTTCTGTATGTGTCCCGGAGGATATGTGGTAAATGCTTCCTCAGAGGAGGGACACCTTACCGTCAACGGGATGAGCTACAACGCCCGGGACGGAATAAACTCCAATGCGGCCATAGTATGTACGGTGGATCCCGCTGATTTCATAGAATACGGAAATGATGCTCTTTCAGGAATGAGATTCCAGAGAGAGCTTGAGAGAAGGGCCTATGAAGAATGCGGCGGCTCCATACCATATCAGACCTATGATGACTTCATAAAAAACAGACCTTCTGTTTCATTCGGCACAGTACAGCCCTCATGTAAAGGCAGCTTTGCAATGGGCAATATACGTCAGATCCTGCCGGATAATATATGCGGGGATATCATTGAAGCCATGCCTGCTTTCGGAAAGAGGATCACAGGATATGACAGAGCGGATACACTGTTTGCCGGTATAGAGGCAAGGACCTCATCACCCGTACGTATACTGCGCGATAAAGATCTGCAGTCCATAAACGTCATGGGACTGTATCCTGTGGGAGAGGGAGCGGGATATGCGGGAGGTATAATGTCTGCTGCCATAGACGGGATGAAGTGTGCGGAGCGATATATCAAGGGAGAATGACTATGAGAAAGATCGCAGTGATATTTCCGGGGATCGGATATAAGAAAGACAGGCCATATCCTGCAGGACATAGAAAACATCGGCAGCCGTCCTAATTTCTTGACATCCGGATGAGATAGCGTTATCCTAACGATGCTTCTAAAAATCACGTCACCGGATATCACGCGTTTCAGCGATAATTCCAGTGAAATAATATTAAACATATAAGAACAAAAACAAGGATTCTAATGATGCTGTAATAGTATCTTTTTCATCATCTGAAATATCCTTATCCGATGACGGCATGGCGGAAGTGACACTTATTGTTGTTTCGGATAAAGGAGGAATCCATACATGAACATTATTGTAAAACTGAAGAAGTTGGTATTGAGAAGGAATCATAAGGACAGTCTTTTCTGCAGTCTGTTTTCAGATAAAGAAAATGCTCTTTCGCTGTACAATGCCATTAACGGCACGGACTACCACAATCCTGATGAGATGAGTATAGTGACAATGAAGGATGTTATCTTTCTCCATCAGAAGAATGATGTATCTGTACTCTTTGACAGCAGACTGACGTTATGGGAACACCAATCATCGCTGAACCGGAATATGCCCCTTCGCGGACTGATGTATTATGCCAGAAATATGGAGGGTATACTGGACGATGATCAGCGTAGATTACTGTACGGCAGGTCAATTGTAAAAATACCAACGCCGGAGTATTATGTGATATATAACGGCAGCGAAGAAGCCCCGGAAAGAGAGGATCTGAAGCTCTCGGAGGCATTTGAGGTACCGGCAGAGGGATATGAATGGACGGCTCATTTTATCAATATCAATGCCGGGAATAACAGCGCGATATTGGATAGGTGTCCTGCACTAAAAGGCTATGCATTCTTTATAGATGAGATACGCAGAAACAGAGAGCGGGGCATGGATGAGCTCGAGGCAGTGGAAAGGGCTATACAGAGCACCATAGAGGCAGGCTATCTCGTAGATTACCTGAAGAAGATAAACGCGGAGGCAAAGGCTATGATACTTACAGAGTTTGACGAAAAAGGATACGAGCAGACCATACGCGAAGAGGGGTATGCAGACGGAGAGAAAGCCGGCCGGGAAATAGAACGAAAGAACACCGAGGCCGAGAGGGAACGCGCCGACACCGAGAAGGAACGAGCTGACGCCGAGAAGAGACGTGCTGATACGGCAGAGGCGGAGCTTGCGAAGTATAAGGACAAATTCGGTGATGTCATCTAAAGCTGTTTGTGGTAATATATCGCAGTATGAAAAGAGATTTCAGTGATAAAAAACGCATAGTGATCAAGATAGGCTCCTCGTCCATCACACATAAGGAGACCGGCGGAGCGGACCTTATCAGGCTGGAGAAGCTGGTCAGAGAGCTTACGGATCTGCACAACGGCGGCAGGGATGTGGTGCTGGTGTCGTCGGGAGCCATCTCGGTAGGGCTCAAGGCTGCCAATATAAGGGGAATATATTACAGCGGTACCGGCAGGAGCGAGGGTCCCGATGAGAAGCTGAAGCTCAAGCAGGCAGCTGCAGCCATAGGTCAGGCGAGACTTATGATGATGTATCAGAAGCTCTTTTCCGAATACAATCAGATGACGGCCCAGATCCTCATGACCAAGTTCACCATAGTGGATAATGTAAATCGCTTCAATGCAAGGAACACCTTCGAAGAGCTGCTGGAGCTCGGGGTCATACCCGTAGTGAATGAGAACGATACGATAGCCACGTATGAGATAGAGTTCGGCGATAACGATACTCTTTCTGCAATTGTGGCTGCTCTGATAGATGCGGATCTTTTGATACTCCTCTCGGACATAGACGGTCTCTATACCGATGATCCGAGAAGCAACAAAGACGCAAGGTTCATACCTGAGATCTATAAGCTTGACGATGCCATAGACAGCTTTGCAAAGGGAAGCACGGGAAGTCTCGCCGGGACCGGAGGCATGGCAACGAAGATATCTGCGGCTCACATAGCTTCGGCATCGGGCTGCGACATGGTCATTGCCAATGCGAACGATCTGGGCAATTTACACCGCATCGCGGACGGTGCGGAGGTCGGCACCTTTATTCATGCCGACAGGAAAAAGGATTTCTTCATTGAGGATTACCTGACAGATGACTAAAGCAGAGCTTAGAAGGGATGCCGCAAAAAGAAGACAGGGCATGCCGGATGAAGTCAGAGCAAAAGCCTCGGCGCTTATCGCCCAAAGGCTTTTTTCTTTGAAGGAGTGGAAGATGGCGGAAACGGTTTTCCTTTATTGCGGATGCAGGGATGAAGTAAATACCGATGAGATAACAGACATGGCCCTTAAAGAGGGGAAGAAGGTATCACTTCCAAGGGTGATCTCCGACAGCGAGATGGTATTCATAGAGATATCATCAGCTGAAGAGCTTGTGACGGGAGCCTACGGGATCAGAGAGCCCGAGGACAAGGGGATATACACACAGGGCATACCGGACCTGATCCTGATACCATGTGTGGGAGTCGATATGAAGGGTCACAGGATAGGGCACGGCAAAGGGTATTACGACAGATACCTTAAGGATATGCGGGATGTACCGAAGATCTGTCCTGCTTTCAGCACGCAGATCGTGGAAGAGTTCGCTGCGGAGGATACGGATATAGACATGGATATCATAGTGACCGAGGAAGGGATATACAGTACAGGAAACAGGCAGGAGAGATACGGCAGGTAATATGAACGGAAGGAACGATGCGGCGGAGGCTGCAAGACAGAAGGAATATATCGATAAGATTGCGGCTCTTATTAAGGGAAGAGGCCTTAAGTATCTGGTAGTTACTTTCGGCTGCCAGATGAATGAAAGGGACTCCGAGAAGATAGCAGGGTCTCTGGAGCAGATGGGATACAGCCCTGCCGGCTCGGAGGAAGAAGCCGATATCCTGGTATACAATACCTGTACGGTCCGGGAGAATGCCGACAAGAGGCTCTACGGCAGGCTCGGTGTGTGCAAGCAGTACAAATCCAAAAAAAAGGATATGCTCATAGCTCTGTGCGGCTGTATGATGCAGGAAGAAGAGGTGATAGAAAAGCTCCAAAAGAGCTACCCCTATGTGGATGTGATCTTCGGAACGCACAATATATTCAAGTTTCCGGAACTTCTATATATGAGGCTGGAGGGCGGCTCTCAGATAGTGGATATCTGGAAGGAGACAGAAGAGATAGTGGAGGATCTGCCGGCCCTTCGTAAATATCCTTTCAAGACCGGTGTCAATATCATGTACGGATGCAACAATTTCTGTACCTACTGTATCGTTCCGTATGTCAGAGGCAGGGAGAGGAGCAGAGATCCGAAGGAGATAATAAGGGAAATAGAGAGGGCAGCTTCAGACGGTGTGTCCGAGGTAATGCTTCTAGGTCAGAATGTCAATTCCTACGGGAGAGGGCTAGATACCGATACCAGCTTTGCCGGGCTTATTGGAGAAGTCGCAGCAATTGACGGTATAAAGAGGGTGAGGTTCATGACATCGCATCCGAAGGACCTGTCCGATGAGCTCATAGACGTTATAGCGGAGCATGAGAACATAGCAAGGCATATACATCTGCCGCTGCAGTCCGGATCTGACAGGATACTTAAAGCTATGAACAGGCACTATGACAGGAAAAGGTATATGAAGCTTGCGGAGCGGATAAGAGACAGGATACCGGACATATCCATCACAACGGATATCATCGTTGGCTTTCCGGGTGAAACAGCCGAAGATGTGGACGATACGATTGATGTGATAGAGAAGGTCAGGTTCGACGGTGCATTTACCTTTGAGTATTCTCCGAGGACCGGCACTCCCGCGGCAGCCATGCCGCAGCTTGATAAGAGCTTCGTGCAGAAGGGCTTCGACAGGGTGCTGTCTTCGGTGCAGAGGATATCAAAGGAGCAGATCGCCAGATATCAGGGGAGAGTCATGGAGGTCCTGATAGAGAATGAGGACGAAAAGGATGCTTCCAGATACACAGGAAGGATCTCCCAGAACCATGTGGTGCATTTCCCGAAAGCCGACAGGCATGTAGGGGAATATGTACAGGTATCCCTTGATGAATGTATGGGATTCTATTATAATGGACGGGTAGTTTTTTGATAACACGGAGGGGTTACATTATGGGTAAGAACAAAGGCAAAAACGTACCGGAAGGGGATCAGGGACCGCAGCTCAAGGGCTTCAAGTCCATATCGAGCCTCGTGATGCTGGCCGTGATAATTTCCATGCTCGTCATCGGTATATTATCAGAGGTGATCAACAACATCGAGTTCAGGAACAACTATAAAGAGACCGTACAGAACGATCTGCTGACGATGGTCGAGATCGGCGGTGCTCTTATGGATGCCAGAGAGCTGCAGATCCAGGCGGATCCCAGCATCCTTTCCGAGCTCATAGCAGATATCAAGCTGGAGAGCTGCAGCACAAGCTATGCCTATGCAGTAGACAAGACAGGCATCATGCTCTATCATCCGAAGCCGGAGAAGATAGGGGAGCCGGTGGAGAATGCAGCTGTGAAGGGGCTTCTTTCCCAGATGGCTTCAGGCACCATACCTGAGCCCGGGGTGATAGAGTACGAATACAAGGGTGCTATGAAATATGCGGCATATTATATCCAGCCTATATCCAACAACATCCTCATAATCGCAGTGGATGAGGACGATATTTTTGATCCCATCAATGCCACTTCCATAAAGTCTACGATATTCATAATCATTGCTTTCGTCATTGTCGCAGTGATCATGACTATAGTATCGAAGATCATGCTGAAGCCTATGGGAATACTGACAGAGATCCTGCAGGATTCCGCAAGGCTCGACCTCAGACATAACGAGAAGTCGGAGATCGTGAAGTACAGGAGAGACGAGATAGGAAGTATTGCAAGGGATATCGCTTCACTGAGACAGGTGATACGTACCGTGGTGGGCGAGATAGACGGCTCCGAGGTGCGTCTGGATGAGATCATCAACCAGCTCAAGGATACCACGGTAAAGCTGAACGACAACTCTGCGGACAACTCCGCTACTTCACAGGAGCTCGCTGCAGGAATGCAGGAGGCTGCCGATACCACGGATACCATCAACGACAACGTGTCTGTCATGGTACAGAACGCAGAGCAGATCAACGATCTGTCACAGCAGGGTGCAGCCCATGCAGTGGAGATCAAGAGCAAGGCCGAAGCAATAAAGGAGGATGTACAGCACTCCATCGACAATGCAAGGACAGTGTTCGACGATGTAAAGAGGCAGTCTGATGAAGCCATTGAGCAGAGCAAGGCTGTGGAGAAGATCAACGAGCTCACCGAGCAGATCAGGAGCATCGCGAGCCAGACAAACCTGCTGGCACTGAATGCATCCATAGAGGCTGCAAGGGCAGGAGAGGCCGGAAGAGGCTTCGCTGTCGTGGCTGAGGAGATAGGCAATCTTGCCAACCAGTCATCGGATACAGTCAGCGGAATCAATGATATCGTGGCAGAGGTCAATCACTCCGTGACCAATATGAGTGAATGTCTCACCAGAGCGCTCGACTATATCGACAACAATGCCATGGCAGACTATGCGAAGTTCGATGAGATCGCCGAGGGTTATTCGGCCGATGCAAACAGCTTCGAGGAGAACATGACCTCCATACATCAGGCTGTGGCAGAGCTTTCCAGCTCCATTAACGATGTATCGGATTCGATCTCGGGCATGAACAGCACAATAAACGAATCTGCAAAGGGTGTCACGGATGTGGCGAACAAGACCACGGATATAGTGTCGCTCACTGCGGATACGGAGCAGATAGTAGACCAGACAGAGCAGTGCTCGGAGGATATGAAGGCTATAGTCAGCCGCTTCCAGATGGACTGATATCTTATCGGGGTCGGACATGGGGATATGCATTTGAGCATTGAGGGTGCTCGTGTGCTTTACCGTGCCCGACCCGGTCATTTGGTAAGGGATCTTCGGCAGCAGACAGGATGATATGACATATAAAGAAGTAGACAAGAGCAAAGTGAGTCCGATGATGCAGCACTACCTTCAGATGAAGGAGGAGTACAGTGACTGCATCCTTTTTTACAGACTCGGAGATTTCTATGAGCTTTTCTTTGATGATGCAGAAGAGTGCTCCAGGGTGCTGGAGCTGACTCTGACAGGAAAGGCCTGCGGACTGGAAGAGAGGGCACCGATGTGCGGTGTCCCTTTTCATGCCGCCGAAGTGTATATCAACAAGCTGGCCGAGGCCGGATACAAGGTGGCGATCTGCGAGCAGCTGGAGGATCCCAAAGACGCCAAGGGCATAGTGAAGCGCGGAGTGATACGTGTGGTCACACCTGGCACAAATACCAACATCTCCGAGATGGACGGCTCGGTCAACTCTTTCATAGTCTGCATCCTGTATTCATCCGACAGGTTCGGTCTCGCGATAGCCGATGTGACTACCGGAGAGTTCTCCGTTGCGGAGATCGATGATGCCGTAAGGCTTCGGGATGAGATGCTCAGATTCTCCCCCAAGGAGATCGTTTGCAATGAAGCCATGTTCATGAGCGGCATCAATGTGGAGGAGCTGAGGCAGGCTCAGCACATCTACGTGAATGCTCTGGCACCGAGATACTTTGATGAGGAGGCCGGAGAGAAGCTGATAAAGGAGCACTTCCGTGTGGCACATACTGACGGGCTTGGGCTCCATGACATGCCTTTTGCACTGTCGGCTGCAGGTGCTCTTCTCATATACCTCTATGAGACCCAGAAGAATGATCTGGAAAACATCACCAGGATCAACATACTGAATGCGGGCAGCTACATGCTCATCGATTCATCGACGAGACGAAATCTGGAGCTTACCTGTACACTGCGCGAAAAAGAGAAAAGAGGCTCTCTTATCTGGATACTGGACAAGACAAAGACGGCTATGGGAGCCAGAATGCTGCGTCAGTTCCTGGAGCAGCCCCTCACGGACAGGAAGGCCATAGAGGAGAGGCTGGATGCCGTCGCAGAGCTTTCGGAACGGCTGATGGACAGAGATGAGGTAAGAGAATATCTTAACACTATCTATGATATCGAGAGACTTATGGGAAGAGTCGTGTTCAAGACAGCAAATCCCAGGGATATGATAGCTCTGAAGTCCTCCATGTCCATGCTCGGGCCCATTAAGAGCATCCTGCAGGGATTTTCCTCAAAGCTCATCAAAAGACTCGCCGATGAAATAGATACCATGCAGGATATGTATGAGCTCATCGAGAAAGCGCTGTGTGACGATCCGCCCATCACCGTGCATGAAGGCGGGATAATCAGGGAAGGGTACTCGAAGGAGGCTGATGAGCTGAGGGATATCAGGAGCAACGGGAAAGAATGGCTCATGAAGCTGGAGAGCGACACCAGGGAGAGTACGGGAATCAAGAACCTGAGGATCAGATCCAACAAGGTATTCGGCTATTATTTCGAAGTGACAAACTCATATCTGTCACTCGTTCCGGACGACTTCATCAGAAAGCAGACTCTCGCGGGAGGTGAAAGATATACCACCGCTGCCCTGCAGGAGATGGAGGATAAGATAATGAACTCCGAAGAGAGGCTGATCGCGCTTGAGAGGGCTCTTTTTACAGAGGTCAGGGATATACTCGCGGAGAATATAGGCAGACTGCAGGATACGGCAAAGGCTGTAGCGTACACCGATGTGCTCTGCTCCCTGTCATATGTCGCGGAGCATGAGAACTATGTGAGGCCCGGTATCAACACCAAAGGAGTGATATCGATAAAGGGCGGAAGACATCCGGTGGTGGAAAAGATGATCCCGGGGGGATCCTTCGTCACCAATGATGTGTATCTGGATAAGGGCGAAAACAGGATATCCATCATCACGGGCCCGAATATGGCGGGCAAATCCACCTATATGAGGCTTACCGCACTGATAGTGCTCATGGCTCATATAGGATCGTACGTACCCTGTGACATTGCTGATATCTCCATAGTAGACAGGATATTCACAAGAGTGGGAGCCTCCGACGATCTTGCCTCCGGCCAGTCCACCTTCATGGTGGAGATGACAGAGGTGGCCAATATCCTGCGTAATGCCACGAAGGATTCGCTCATCATACTGGATGAGATAGGGCGGGGCACATCCACTTATGACGGACTTGCCATAGCCTGGGCCGTGGTGGAGCATATCAGCGACAGGAAGAAATGCGGAGCCAAGACTCTCTTTGCTACCCACTACCATGAGCTCACCGAGCTTGAAGGGAAGGTGGAAGGCACCAAGAATTACTGCTTCGCGGTGAAGGAGGCAGGAGATGAGGTTGTGTTCCTCAGGAAGGTGGTCAGGGGAGGAGCCGATAAATCCTACGGCATACACGTGGCACATCTTGCCGGAGTGCCCGAAGATGTGATAAAGAGAGCGAATGAGATCGTGCAGGATCTGTCGGACGAGGATATATCAGACAGGGTGAACCATATCGCCACACCCAGAAGGAAGAGACCGGATGATATGACGATGCACCAGCTGTCTCTCTTTGACATGAATCATGACGACGACATCATTACCGAGCTGAAAGAGCTGGAGATAGATGCCATGACTCCCATCGATGCCATGAATACACTCTACAGACTTCATGACAAGGCGATGAAGGAGAACGGGGAAGATAAAGAGGCGTAAGTGATAATGGAGATCAGGGTACTCGACGGAGCTACGATAAACAAGATAGCGGCCGGTGAGGTCATTGAAAGACCGCTGTCCATAGTAAAAGAGCTCGTGGAAAACTCAATAGATGCAGGTGCTGATGCGATAACAGTTGAGATAAAGGGCGGAGGGATCGACTTCATCCGTGTGACCGACAACGGCTCCGGTATCGATGCCGGGCAGGTCAGGACGGCCTTTCTCCCTCATGCCACCAGCAAGATAAGGAGTGCAGAGGATCTTTTTGATATCAGGAGCCTGGGGTTTCGCGGGGAGGCACTCTCCACCGTGGCCGCAGTATCACGGGTGGAGATGATCACGAAGGTGCATTCGCATCTTACAGGAGTGAGATACGTGATCGACTGCGGCAGGGAGGTTTCATTAGAGGAGATCGGCTGCGGAGACGGCACCACGATGATCGCGAGGGATCTTTTCCTCAATGTGCCTGCCAGACGTAAATTCCTTAAAAGTGCCGCCACGGAAGCAGGATATATCACCGAGTTCATCCAGCGGATAGCGATAGAACGGTCGGACATCTCCTTCAAATACGTGGTGAATAATGACAACAAGCTGGTGACCACCGGCAACGGATCCGCGAAGGACAATATCTACAGAGTCTACGGCAGGGAGATAAGCGATGCACTTCTTACGGTCACGGCATCAGATAACGGCATGTCCCTTACGGGATATGTCGCAAGACCCTATGTGGCAAGGAATAACAGGAACTGTGAGATCTTCTTTGTGAACGGCCACGGAGTGAACGACAGGATTCTGGAGAAGGCTGTGGAGACAGCATATAAGCCTTTTCTGATGCAGCACAGATTCCCTTTTGTATTTCTGCTCCTTGCTCTGGACCCCGGGATGGTGGATATGAACGTACATCCGAGAAAGACCGAGGTCAAGTTCTCCATGGGGACGACAGTATACGACTTCGTGGAAAGCGCGGTGGAGAGGAGGCTGCGTGACACAGAGCATCTGAACGTGGTGGAGCTCGCACCGGAGAAGAAGCCGGAATACAAACCCGAAAAGGAGGCTCCGGAGCCCTTCGAGACTGTAAGGAGCGCAGCTGTCTTTTCGCCGGAGCTTATGAAGACCGGGACGATCCCGCAGAGCCGTGAGATATCGCAGAGCCTTAAGATACCGCAGAACCTTAAGACACCGGATATCCCAGTGGTAAGGGAAACTCCTGATGCTAAGGTGCCCGGGGAGAGTATTTCAGAAGCCAGACAGCTGGATCTATTCGAAGAAAAGCTGATTGAGCCGTCAAAGAGACCGCAGTTCCGTATAGTCGGGTGTGTGTTCGATACATACTGGATCATAGAGTACAACGACAGGATGCTGATGATAGACCAGCATGCGGCGCATGAAAAGGTGATGTATGAGGACTTTGTAAAGAGTTACAAAGAGAAAAAGGTGGTATCACAGTATATCGATCCTCCCGTGATGATCACCCTGGATGCGAGACAGGAGATGGTGATCGAAAGGCATATCGGGGCCTTCGAGTCACTTGGCTTCGAGATAGAGAAGTTCGAAAAGAATGACTACGTGCTGCGTGCGATCCCCTCGGGATTCATGAAGCTGGAGGAAAGGGATATATTCACCGGTCTTCTTGATGAGATGAGCGATACTGTGTCGGATACCGATGAGATATCCGTGATACATGACAGGCTGGCACAGATGTCCTGCAAAGCTGCTGTAAAGGGCGGGGATCGTCTTTCACTTATGGAGGCGGAGGAACTGCTCACCAGGCTCCTGTCCCTGGACAATCCCTACAACTGTCCCCACGGGAGACCTACCATGGTAGAGTTTACCGAAAAAGATCTGGAGAAGTTCTTCAAGAGGATAGTGTAGAGCGTATGCCGGATGTAGTGATAGTGGCGGGACCTACCGCTGCAGGAAAATCGGAAGTGTCCATACAGCTCGCGCAGATGGCAGGAGGACAGATAATTTCCGCCGACTCCATGCAGGTATACAGATATATGGATATCGGATCCGCGAAGCTCGACAGATCACGAATGGGAGGGATAAAGCATCATCTGATCGATGTGCTGGATCCCACAGAGGAGTTTAACGTATCCGTATTCACGGATCTGGCCTCGGAGGCCATTGAAGAAATAAAGAAAGAGGGGAGTCTCCCCATCATCTGCGGAGGGACGGGATTCTATATACAGGCTCTCATCAAAGGTATAGATTTCAGCGACAGAGAAGTGGACAGCACGATCAGAGAGGAGCTGGAGAGCGAGGCAGAGGCAAAGGGGACTGGGTATATCGAGGAGATGGCAGCAAGAGTAGATCCGGAATATGCAGCAGCCAACCACGGCAACACGAAACGCCTGATCAGGGCTCTGGAATATTACCGTCTCACGGGACAGAGGATGTCCGAAAAGAATGCCCGGGAGATGAAACAGGGATACAGATACGAGCCTTTATTCTTTGTTCTCACAATGCCAAGAGAGCTTCTCTATGAGCGGATAGACAGACGGGTGGATTTGATGATGGAGGAGGGGCTTCTGGATGAGGTAAGGCATCTCATTGATATGGGAGTGAAAAGAGATATGACCTCCATGCAGGGGCTTGGATACAGGCAGATATATGATCATCTTATGGGAGAGACGGACCTTCACAGCGCGGTTGAAGAGATCAAGAAACAGACAAGGCACTTCGCAAAGAGGCAGTTCACCTGGTTTCGCAGGGAGAAGGATGCGATATGGATAGACATTTCTGAGTATAAGGACAGTAAAGCAGCAGCAGAGAAGATAAAGGAATATATTGATGACAAAATATGACAGATATAAAGCGTTGAATATTGATGAGGATGTATATGACTATGCCTGCAGGATAGAGAAGGAGCTCGAGGAGAGGTTCAGGGCTGCGGATGAGATGGCGGAGATCTGCCAGCTGAAGGTCATAGACGCCTTTCACAGGGAGCAGGTTCAGGAAGCGTGCCTTATGGGAACCACCGGATACGGCTACAACGATACGGGAAGAGATACCCTGGAGAGAGTATATGCAGATATCTTTCATACCGAGGATGCCCTGGTGCGTCCGCAGATAACCTGCGGCACCCATGCGCTCGCCCTGGCACTTTCATCCAATCTGAGACCGGGAGACAACATGCTGTCCGTGTCAGGCAGACCATACGATACTCTGGAGGAAGTGATAGGCATCAGACCTTCTGCGGGATCGCTGATGGAATACGGTGTCACATACGATGAGGTCCCTCTTAAGGAGGACGGAGGATTCGATCCGGAGGGGATAAGGGCGAAGATAAGACCCGAGACGAAGCTCATCGCCATACAAAGATCCAAGGGATATTCATCAAGGAGATCCCTTTCAGTGGAGCAGATAGGTGAATGCATCAGATTCATCAAGGGGATCCGTGAAGACATTATCATAATGGTGGATAACTGCTACGGAGAGTTCGTGGAGGAGACAGAGCCTACGGATGAGGGAGCAGATATGGCTGTGGGATCGCTTATCAAGAACCCCGGAGGCGGGCTGGCCCCAATAGGCGGCTATATAGCAGGAAAGAAGGAATGTGTGGAACGGGCAGCTGCCAGGCTCACAAGCCCCGGTCTCGGACGTGAGGTGGGTGCTTCTTTGGGAGTCATGAGAGATTTCTATCAGGGTCTGTTCCTGGCACCTTATGTGACGGCATCGGCCCTGAAGGGCGCGATATTCGCGGCTAATATATACGAAAGACTCGGCTTTGATGTGCTGCCGGACGGCAGAGAAGACAGATACGATATAATACAGGCGGTGACCTTCCACCGGGCAGATGCTCTCAAGGCCTTCTGCAGGGGCATACAGGCCGCAGCACCGGTGGACAGCTTCGTGACACCGGAGCCCTGGCCCATGCCGGGATATGACAGTGACGTGATCATGGCTGCGGGCAATTTCATTTCGGGTTCCTCCATAGAGCTCTCAGCCGACGGACCGTTAAAGGAGCCATATACGGTCTATTTTCAGGGAGGGCTCACCTGGGCTCATGCAAAGTACGGGATAATCAATTCACTGCAGTATCTTGTGAACGACAAAGTCGTTGACCGGAAAATGCTGAAATGATATGATATTTAGCTGAATGAGACGGTCTGGCATTCTCTTTTTCCGCAAGGAAAGAGAGGATGAATGATGAAAAGAAGGATCAGTGAATACCCAGCCTGCGAGAGGCCCTATGAAAGGTGCATGAAGTACGGACCCGGGGCGTTGAGTGATGCGGAGCTTCTTGCGGTGATACTCCGCAGCGGCACCAGAGAATGCGATGTGAAGTCGCTTGCCGGCAAGGTGCTGGAGGCATTCGGTGGAGATATCAGCGGCATATGCCATGCGGATCTGACTACTCTTAAAGGCATAGACGGTATAGGCAGTGTCAAGGCGGTACAGATAATGTGCCTGGCACAGATAGCCAAGAGGATCTGGAAAGAGGATAACGATAAGAGCAGCCGTATACTCCATGTGAAGGAGGCGGCAGACTATTATATGCAGGATCTCCGTTATCTTGAGACAGAGCATGTATATGTGCTCATGCTGGATACGAAGATGAGACGCATAGGTGAGTATCATGCCTCCAAGGGCGGCGTGAACATGTCGGTCGTGCCGGTAAGGGAGATCATACGCGAAGCATTGAAGTGTAATGCCGTGAACATCATCATGGTACACAATCATCCAAGCGGAGACGCCACTCCGTCAGGGTGCGACACAGAGGTTTCTCTGAGGCTGAGGGATGCTTGTGAGCTGTCAGGTATCAGATTCATTGATTCCATCATCATCGGGGACGGAAAATATTACAGCTTCAGAGAAGAGGGGCAGCTGATTTGAGTAATATGGCATTTGGTATCGATCTGGGTACCGGTAATATCAAGATCTATTACAGCGGTAAAGATACTATAACGAACGAAAAGAATATGATAGCCATAATGAAGAAGGATACACTCTTCGCATATGGCGACGCGGCCTTCGATATGTTCGAGAAGGCACCACGTAACATCAAGGTATCATATCCGCTGGTCAACGGTGTCATTGCCGATATCGGTCATATGACCATAGTCCTCAGGGAATTCGTGAACGAGCTCACAGACGGAAGAGGCGCAGGCGCAGACTTCTATATGTCGGTGCCCACCGACGTGACCGAGGTGGAAAAGAGGGCTTTCTACGATCTGATCAAGGACTCCGGCATGAAGCCCAGAAAGATCATGATGGTGGAGAAGTCTCTGGCGGATGGTCTCGGCATGGGTATAGACGTGAAGACTTCGCAGGGTGTGCTGGTGGTAGATATAGGCTATGAGACCACCGAGATATCCGTGCTCTCACTGGGAGGCATAGTGCTGTCCAAGCTGATCAAGATTGGCGGGCGCAAGTTCGATGATGCGATCCGCTCCATCATCAGGAAAGAGTTCGGCCTGGTCATAGGAGAGAAGAGTGCGGAGCAGGTCAAGATCTCACTTCAGAGTATAGAGAATGCGGGTGAGCCCGCGACGGTGTTCGGCAGGGATCTGGTCACGGGTCTTCCCATGGAAAGGGCTGTGCCGACGGACCTCATAGACAACACAGTGGCAGAGACCGCTTCGGCCATAATAGACAATATCAAGCTGATACTGGAGCGTACTCCGCCCGAGCTCTCGGCAGATATCTACAGACACGGAATATACCTGACCGGAGGCACGGCTTCCCTGGCTCATCTCGATGAGCTCATCGTAAAAGGGACGGCACTGAAGGTCAACAGGTCCGAGAGCCCGCAGGAATGTGCGGCTATGGGCCTCGCACGCGTGATAAAGGATCACAATTTCAGATCTATCGCTTATTCTATCGCTGAGATGTCAGAAGATGTATAGAGTCGATGGCAAGAGTAAAGATTAAAAGAAGACGTGTTTCTATACCGCCCAAAGCCACACTCACCATACTGACAGCTCTGTCCATTCTGCTGATGATCCTTTCCTTCACCACGGATCTGATCCCGGATTTGCTTGGAAATATCGCAGGATACACTTTCCAGCCATTTAAAGAAGGCCTTACCGAGGTGTCGACCTATATAGGCACCAGAGCCGAGAATATGCGTCAGGTGAGAGATGTGCTCTCTGAGAACAGTGCGCTCAGGGCACAGATAGATGAGCTTTCGCAGGAGAATGACCAGCTGGTCGAGGACAGGTTCGAGCTGATGGAGCTGAGAGATCTTTTCGAGCTGAATGAGGAGTATAAGGGCTACGACAAGATCGGAGCAAGGATCATTGGAAAGGATCCGGGAAACTGGTACTCTGTCTTCGTTATAGACAAGGGAAAGAACGACGGGATCAAGGAAGGGATGAATGTCATCGCCGGTGCCGGTCTTGTAGGGATCGTGACCAAGACCGGAGACACCTGGGCACAGGTCAGATCCATCATTGATGATGACAGCAACGTGTCGGGACGGATGCTCAACACCTCTGACAATCTCATCGTATACGGAAGTCTTGAGTCCATGGAGAACGGCACCATAGAGTTCGGACAGCTCTCGGATCCGGATGATGAGGTGAACGTCGGAGACAAGATAGTGACGAGCAATATATCCGACCGATATCTGCCGGGCATCGCAATAGGCTTCATCAGCTCAATAAAAAAGGACCCCAACAATCTGACCAAATCCGGGACGCTTACTCCTTCCGTGGATTTTGAGCATATCGATGTGGTGCTTGTCATCACTCAGATGAAAGAGGAGCCGGGACTGCCATGAGAAAGCTGATCGAGCTTCTTGCGGTCTTTGTGGCCTTCCTGCTTCAGAGCACCCTTTTCCAGCATCTGTCATTCGCCGGGATCGTGCCGAACATGATGATAATAGTGACCTGCATCTGCGGCTTCATGTCGGGTAAGAACGACGGGATGATAGCGGGGTTTATCTGCGGGCTCCTTATGGATGTCTTCTACGGAGACGTGCTGGGCTTCAATGCTCTGGTCTATCTGTACATAGGATATACGAGCGGTTCGGTCAACAGGCTTTTCTATCCGGAGGATATAAAGCTTCCGCTAATTTTCATTTCCGTTGCGGATCTTTCTTACCTTTTCATCACATATCTGATCAGATTCATGCTCAGAGCCAGATTTAACATCGGATATTATTTCATCAACGTGATGCTGCCGGAGCTTGTATATACCTTTGCGGTCACTCTTATCCTGTATTTCCCGCTGAGCAGGATCACCATGAAGCTCGGGGGCTTCGAGAGGGAGAATGAGTGATGGATTCCTTCAGGAGATTTAGAGACAAGCTCATAGAACTCCTGACATCCAGGATCTTCATCCTGGGTCTGCTGCTCATGGTCATGATGATCGCCGTGATATACAGGCTCTTCGTGCTGCAGATAGTGAACGGCGAATCCTATCAGGAGAACTTCACCCTTAAGATAGAAAGAGACATGACGCTCAGGGCTACGCGTGGGACGATATACGACAGGAACGGTGTCACCCTCGCGGAGGACAAGCTGGCATATTCCGTCACCATAGAGGACAGCTATGACTCGAACTCTACGAAGGATATGGATATCAATAACACGATACTGTCAGTGATCGATATCGTCGAGGGTAACGGGGATTCCCTGGATTCCATGGATTTCGATATCATCCTGGACGAGAACGGGAACTATCAGTTTACAGTGAGCGGCACGGCTCTCCTCAGATTCCTGGCTGACTGCTACGGGCATACCCGTACCGACGAACTGAAGGTGAAGGAGAGGAATGCCACACCTGATGATGTGATGGCCTTTCTTTGCGGAAAGAAGATGTTCGGGGTGGGCCGGTATACCCCCACCGAGAACGGAAGATATGACTTCGAGCCAATGTCGGGTCTTACCAAGCAGCAGATACTCAAGGTGGTAAGGATAAGGATGGCTATGTTCTCCAATTCCTATCAGAAGTATATCGCCTCAAAGATCGCCACGGATGTGAACGAGAATACGGTGGCCGAGATCATGGAGAACAAGGACACCCTTCAGGGCGTTGATATCGCGGAGGATACAGTGAGAGTTTATATCGACGATCCCTCCATGAGCCACATACTGGGATACACCGGAAAGATATCCGATGAAGAGCTGGCTGTGCTCAATGAGGTTGATGCCGATGAGAGATATCCCCATCACTATGAGCTGAACGATATGGTCGGCAAGGCCGGCATCGAGCAGGTCATGGAGCATGAGCTTCAGGGCACCAAGGGAAGCCAGGAAATATTCGTGGACAATCTGGGACGGGTCACCGAGACCGGAAAAAGGGTAGAGCCCGTAGCCGGAAACGACCTGACTCTCACCATCGATTCGGATCTGCAGAGTGCCGTATATAAGATACTGGAACAGAAGATAGCCGGTATCGTGGTATCCAAGATAAGAAATATCAAGAGTGAGGAGCAGTCGGATGATGTGGCGGCTGCGGACATCGTGATCCCCATAGACGATGTCTATTATTCGCTCATAAACAATAATGTCATCTCTCTGTCCCATATGGCTTCAGATGCCGCGGGAGAATACGAGAGACAGGTATACAGTGCATATGAGGACAAGCTGAAGCGTACTCTGGCATCTATCGAAGAGGATATGCTCCGGGGAGATACAGATCTTGCCGATCAGAGCGAAGAGCTGCAGGAGTACGAGAACTACATCGTCACTATGCTGAAGGACGACAATATAAGGGTGTTCGATACAAGCGGAGTCACGGAATCGGATACGGAAGAGCAGGAGTGGAGGGAAGGCACCATATCTATATCCGATTATCTCAGATCTGCTATTGCCAAAGGGTATATCGGAGTATCCTTTATGGAAGAGAACGAAGGGTATTCCGATTCACAGGAAGTATATGAAGCCCTGCTGGATTTCGTCATGGACGAGCTCGCCCGTGACAACAAGTTCTCTCGGAAGCTTTACAAATATATGATCGAAGATGATGAGATCACGGGACTCCAGATATGCATGGTGCTCTATGAGCAGGATATACTCCATGACGTGGAAGGTGCCAGCGCAGCACTGCTTTCCGGAGAGGTGACGCCCTACCAGCTGATGACGGGGAGCATCAAGTCTCTGGACATCACTCCTTCACAGCTTGCACTGGATCCCTGTACGGGCTCCTCTGTGGTTACTGATCCCAATACGGGAGAGGTCCTGGCGATGGTCACATATCCCGGGTTCGACGATAATATGATGGCGAACTCGGTGGATGCGGATTACTTTAACAAGATCAACAATGATCTGTCGCTGCCGCTCTACAATAATGCCACACAGCAGAGGACAGCTCCCGGATCCACCTTCAAGCCCATATCCACTACCGCAGGGCTCGAAGAGGGAGTGATCACCCCGGGTGAGATCATAGTCTGCGAGGGCAAGTTCGAGAAGGTGGAGCAGGATAACAAGGCTCCCAAATGCTGGATTTATCCAAACAGCACCCACGGTCCGCTGAATGTGGTGGGAGGCATCAAGAATTCATGCAACTATTTCTTCTACGAGGTGGGATACAGACTGAGTCTCGGACTGAACGGGATGTACAACTCCGAACTGGGACTGGAAAAGCTTCGCAACTACTGCGATATGTACGGACTCAGCGAGAAGAGCGGGGTGGAGATCACAGAGAACGACCCCAATGTTTCGGACACCGACTCTGTGCGTTCGGCTATCGGACAGGGTACCCACAACTATACGACGACACAGCTGGCAAGGTATGTCACCGCTGTTGCCAACGAGGGCACCGTTTATAATATCAGCATCCTGAAGGAGCTTAGATCGGCGAACGGAGACGTGCTGGAAAAATACAAGCCGCAGGTAAGGAACAGGATGGAACTGCAGCAGTCCACGTGGGATTCCATACATCTGGGCATGAGAGAAGCGGCCTCCACTTATCAGGCATTTAAAGACTTCCCCATCCTGATAGCCGGCAAGACGGGAACAGCGCAGCAGACGACCACCAGGCCCAACCATGCTCTGTTCATCTGCTATGCGCCGTATGACAAGCCTCAGATAGCGATAGCCACCAGGATAGCCTACGGATATACATCGTCCAACGCCGCGGCTACCACTCAGAATATTATCAGCTATTATTTCAAACTTAGGGATACAGATGATATAATCACAGGTGTAGCAGACCTGCCGGCAGGAGAAGCATATCTCGACTAAGATATATTGTGGGAGATCCGGCACGGTGGCAGACAGATATATGATTCGGTGATCAGGGAATGAGTAAATACAGTATAAGGAATTACAACTTTTTGCTTGCGATAGCGGCGATAGCCCTGTCGGTATACGGTATCTTCATCATCGGGAGCGCCAAGGAGTCGGTGCAGAGCCATCAGATACAGGGACTGGTGCTGGGGGTCATAGTCATGATCGTGATATCTCTGATCAGATATGATCTGCTGCTGAGGCTTTCATGGCTCTATTATGTACTGGCAGTGGGGCTCCTCATCATGGTGGAGATAGCGGGAGAGAGCGTGAACAACGCCAAGAGATGGATAGTGATAGCAGGTATCCAGTTCCAGCCCTCCGAGGCTGCGAAGATCCTCATCATCATGTTCTTTGCTTCCTTTATCAGCAAAAGAGAAGATAAGCTGAACAGTGCACGTAACCTGCTGCTCTCGCTCCTGCTCATTGGTGTGCCGGTCTATCTGATATATGATGAGCCGGATCTTTCGACGAGCATCGTGATGCTGGTGATCTTCGCCGGCATGCTCTACATCGGAGGGCTTTCATACCGTATCATCGGAGCTGTGGCTGCCATAGCCATCCCGGCGTTTATCATAGGGTCTTTCCTTATCCTCCAGCCGAACCAGGAGATAATAAAGGACTATCAGCAGACCAGGATACTTGCCTGGCTGCAGCCCGACAAGTATCAGGACACCGCCGGATACCAGCAGCAGAATTCCATCGTTGCGATAGGTAGCGGCAGGCTTACCGGCAAGGGATATAAGAACAACGAGGTAGGCTCCGTGAAAAAGGGTAACTTCATATCCGAGCCGCAGACGGACTTCATCATAGCCGTTGCGGGAGAAGAGCTGGGCTTTGCCGGATGTGTGCTGATGGTAGCGCTCTTTGCACTGGTCACGGGTATAATAATACATATAGGGCGAGGCACTCAGGAGCTTTCGGGGACGCTGATCTGTGCCGGTGTGGCGACCCACATCGGCTTCCAGTCATTTGCGAATATCGGCGTGGCCACGGGGCTTCTGCCCAATACGGGACTTCCGCTTCCGTTTATCAGCTACGGTTCCACCTCGCTCATATGTCTGCTTGCAGAGATAGGGCTTGTGCTGAATGTGGGGCTCTGCTCGGGAGACGGAAGACAAAGGTCGAATCTGTCTTTCAGCCTTGATTAAGATAAGGTTTTACAGGTAGCCGGCGGAGACGGGAAGGCTCCGGGCGGTTACAATGAATCAATACAGGGGGTACAAATTGAATATCGGACTGATCGCGCATGATGCGAAAAAGAAACTGATGCAGAATTTCTGCATCGCTTACAGGGGTATTCTGTCCAAACATGAGCTGTATGCCACCGGGACTACAGGGAGGCTCATAGAGGAAGTCACAAATCTGTCGGTGCACAAGTATCTGGCGGGGCAGCTTGGCGGAGAGCAGCAGCTGGGAGCTCAGATAGAGGCCAATTCCCTGGATCTGGTGATATATCTCAGGGATCCGCATTCCACCAAGAGCCAGGAGCAGCGTGACATCAACAACACCATGAGACTGTGTGACGATCATAATATTCCGCTGGCTACGAACCTGGCTACGGCGGAGCTTCTCATCAAATCACTTGACAGAGGAGATATGGAGTGGCGTGAGATGTACAAATAAGAAAAGAGCATATACGGGAGTTGCCGCGATGATCCTGATCTTTGCGGTGCTCTGCTGCGGGTGTGCCCCGGAGGAGTATAATCTCCACTACGACAAGGACAGCTCCAAGAGTGCGTTCAGATTCGAGTCTCAGGATGCGAGGGAGTGCGCCGCTCCGTTTGCGGCCAATCTGTGCATACCTGACGAGGAGTCCACATCGGCTAACGAGGTGGAGTCCGGCCCGGACTCCTATGCGGCAGCCATGCTTTTCGATATAAAAGGGAAAAAGGTGATCTACAACAGACATCCCTACAGGATGCTGTATCCCGCGAGCATGACAAAGGTCCTCACCGCTGTCGTGGCAATGGAGAACTGCGATATGGACAAGGTGCTGACAGCGGACGAGAGCTGCGTGATGACTGCAAATGACGTGCAGAAAGTAGGGCTCAAGGAAGGGGATACCATGACGCTGGATCAGGCACTGCATATCCTCCTTATCTATTCAGCCAATGATGTGGCAAATCTGATAGCGGTGAATGTAGCGGGTTCAGTGGAGGGCTTTGCGGATATGATGAATGCCAAGGCCAACGCCCTCGGGGCCACCAATTCACACTTCACCAACCCTTCGGGGCTGCAGGATGATGAGCATTACACTACCCCGTATGATATGTATCTGATCTTTAACGAGGCCATCAACTACGGCAAGTTCATAGAGATCATCGGTATGAGCGAATATTCCACCATGTATCATGATGCCTCTGGAGCAGAGAAGAGCTTCGAGTGCGTGACGACCAACAGATACCTGAAGGGACAGTACAATGCTCCGAGAGCCGTGACGGTCATCGGAGGCAAGACCGGTTCAACCGCGGCCGCAGGCTCGTGTCTGACACTTCTTTCCAAGGATTCCTCGGACAATTCCTTTGTTTCCGTGGTGATGAAAGCAGATAACGTGGACGTGCTCTACGGCAAGACGAACAAGCTTCTGGAAATGTTGCAGTAGTTGTTTTTAGACCCGGGATAAGATATAATGGTTTTACAATTTTTTACATTAAGGAGGGATCTTCTATGATACAGCTGATCACAGGAGAAAAGGGTAAAGGCAAGACCAAGGTATTGCTTGACAAGGCTAATGAGACAGCGAAGAACGCCAAGGGCAGCCTGGTATTTGTCGACAAGAACTCGGCTCATATCCTGGAACTGAAGAATACTATAAGGCTCGTAGATGTGAGCAAGTATTCCCTTACGGATTCGGATGAGTTCTACGGCTTCATAGCCGGCATCATATCTGCGGATCACGATCTGGAGCAGATATACATAGATGCTTTTCTGAAGACAGCTTATATCAAAGATGATGATTATCTGGATATATTAAGGAAGCTTGAGTCTCTGAGCAATGTCTACAACATCACTTTGACAGTCAGCATATCCGTCACGAAGGAGCAGCTGCCGGATGATATGGCTGAAAAGGTGATCGTAGCGCTTTGATACACAGTATACGGTTATCAACGGGGCGGGTTTTCCCGCCCTTTATTTACGTAGAATGGAAGAACAACAACAGTCCCATACCACTCATAAAAAGCATTATCTGAATGCGGGTACGCTCATATTCGGGGCGATACTCGTATATCTGATACTCATCATATACTCCGGGATGCATGTCACACAGCTGGCGGGATATGAAGTCACCGAGGGTTCTCTTGCGGTAGACAGCTCCTACCGCGGCATCGCTCTGCGTACCGAGCAGGTGGTATCTGCCAACAACAACGGATACATCAACTATTATGCAGGGGAGAGTGAGCACATCAAACGCGGCGGTCTAGTCTATTCCATAGATGAGAGCGGCGTGCTCTCCGAGATGATAAAAGACTCTGCGGCTGTCAATACCGTGCTCTCGGATTCGGATCTTGCAGAGCTTAGATCAGATCTGGTGAGCTTTTCGATGTCATACGACGATAAGGACTTCCTGGATACTTACAACATGCAGGATTCTCTTGAGTCCACAATACGCAAGCTGGCCAATCAGAGCGCTCTGAACAGCCTGCGTTCCATCTCCTCCAACTCCTACGGTGAGCTGGTGGATATGGGATATTCCCCGGACAGCGGAGTGGTCATATACAGCTATGACGGCTTCGAGGGGATCACGGCATCAAGTGTGAACGAAGAGAGCTTCGATGAGTCCGCCCATCCGAAGAACCAGCTGGTGGACGGAGAGCTGGTGTCGGGAGGAGACCCCGCATACAAGCTGATCACCAACGAGAACTGGCAGGTGATCTTCCCCATAGATGCCACCACGAAGGAGGCCCTCAGCGCGAACGCAGCAGTGAAGGTCAGATTCCTGAAGAACGACTATGAGTCGAGAGCCAAGGTAGAGGTGATCACAAACAAGAACAAGGACTACGGTGTACTGTACTTCGATGACTCCATGATCAACTTTGCCTCCGACAGATATGTGGATATAGAGCTCATACTGGACGAGGTAAAGGGGCTCAAGGTGCCCAACTCCGCCATAGTGGAGAGGGAGTTCTATGTGATACCTGCAAAATACAGCACGGACAACAGCACTACGGGCAACGCGGGCTTCCTGCGGCAGGTCTATCTCGAGGACGGCTCGGAGTCCACTGAATACGTGACGGCGGACATATACAACAGGGTGGACGATATGCTCTATATCGATACCGGTGTGTTCAGCTCGGGAGATGTGATAGTGCGTCCCGATTCCACAGACAAATATACCGTCAGCAGCAAGGAGACCCTTACGGGGGTCTACAATATGAACAAGGGCTATGCCGACTTCACCAAGATCTCTGTCATCAATTCCAACAAAGAGTATTCCATAGTGGAGTCGGAATCCATGTATGACCTGCAGGTCTATGACTATATCGTACTGGACGGTGACGGAGTCAACGACAGTGACTTTGTACGTGATACCGATCTGAAAAACGGAAAGAAGGAGAACCCATGATCAAGGAAAACCTGAAGGCTGTAGAGGCTAATATATGTGCTGCCTGTGAGAGGGCAGGAAGAGACCGCAGCGAGGTGACGCTCATCGCCGTGAGCAAGACCAAGCCCATAGAAGACCTTATGGAGGCATATGACGCAGGCATCAGGGTCTTCGGAGAGAATAAGGTCCAGGAGCTGGTGGGTAAGATGGATCAGATGCCGAAGGATATACACTGGCATATGATAGGGCATCTCCAGAAGAATAAAGTGAAATACATCGTCGGCAGAGTGGATCTGATCCACGGAGTGGACAACGAAGAGCTGGCGGAAGAGATAAATAAGCGGGCTGAAAAGGCCGGTGTGGTGCAGGATATCCTTATTGAGGTGAACATCGCATCGGAGGATACGAAGTTCGGAGTGGCTCCCGATAAGGTAAAAGACCTTTATGTCAATATACAAAAACTCCCTTATGTAAACGTGCGTGGACTGATGTGCATAGCACCAAATGTTGACCTCCCTGAAAAAAACAGACAACATTTTGTAAATTTACATAAAATTTATGTTGACATAATGGGATTATTAGGGCATAATAATCGGGTAGATGTTATGTCAATGGGAATGACCGGAGATTATCAGGTTGCCATCGAAGAAGGAGCTACGATGGTGCGCGTAGGTACCGGGATATTCGGATCCAGAAACTAAAACAGGGAGGGTTTGTTAAAAATGGGAGTTGTTGATAAGTTCCTCAGATCTATGCAGTTCTCTGATGAAGATTACGAAGATGACTTCGAAGAGGAAGAAGATGAGGTAATAGAGCCCAGAAGAAACAGCAGATTCAGCCGTGATGCTGAAGAAGATGAAGAGTACAGACCTCGCAGATCAAAGATCATGCAGATGCCTTCATCAAGAAAGAGCGGAAGAGGGGGAGCGTTTTCCTCGGGAATGGGAGTGTGCGTGGTCAAGCCCACTTCTGTAGAGGATGGACAGGTCATTATAGATACATTGCTCGACAACAGGACAGTCGTTGTGAACCTTGAGGGTATCACTACAGATACAGCTCAGAGGATCATGGACATCACCTTCGGTGCCAATGTTGCACTGGACGGACACCTTCAGCAGATCTCAAGGAACATTTTCATCGTTACACCCAGAAGTGTGGCGATATCAGGCGATCTGCAGGAAGCGATCGGCGGCGGTCAGGTCGATATGTTTGGTATAGCCAAGTAAGGTATATCATAAGGTTTGAAGTGGGGAAAGCTGCGGTGATAGCCGCAGCTTTCTTCAAGTAAAAGTAGTATATTGAGGTTTCATTGCAGAACACAATAAAGGTAAAACATAAAGACGGCGGGTATGATATATGCTTCGGGGAGAGCTTTGAGTCTCTGCCTGAGATGCTCGTCGCACTGGGATATAAGGGCAGGCGGCTCTGCATCGTCACCGACAGTAATGTACAGGGACTTTATCTGGATGAGCTGCGGACGTGTCTTTTGGGTGTGTCCGATGATATCAGTTCCATTGTCTTCAGGGCGGGTGAAGAGAGCAAAAATCTCGATACCGTAAAGGAAATATACAGGGGGTTGATCCGCTACAAGCTGGACCGGAAGGATCTGATACTGGCTCTCGGAGGAGGGGTCGTGGGTGATATGGCAGGATTTGCTGCAGCCACCTACCTTCGCGGCATAGATTTCGTACAGATACCGACCACTCTGCTTTCCTGCACAGACTCCTCTATCGGCGGCAAGACCGGAGTGGACCTCGATGAGTTCAAGAACATGGTAGGGGCTTTCCATATGCCGAGACTGGTATACATGAACCTGTCCACTCTTCAGTCTCTTTCCGCGAGAGAGTTTGCCTCCGGAATGGGAGAGGTCCTGAAACACGGACTGATAAAGGATGCTGCCTACTACGAGTGGCTCATCAATCATTTCAGCGAGATCAATGACAGGGATATACCTTCTCTGAGATATATGATACAAAGATCCTGTGAGATCAAGCGGGATGTGGTGGAGATGGATCCTACCGAGCAGGGTGAGAGGGCACTGCTGAACTTCGGACATACAATAGGACATGCGATCGAGAAATACATGGATTTTACGCTGAAGCACGGAGAATGCGTGGCTCTGGGGATGATAGCTGCCTGCTACATTTCATACAGGAGAGAGCAGCTGACGACCGAGGAGTTCTACGAGATAAGGGATATGTTCATGCCCTTCTTTCTGCCGCTCACACTGCCGGATGATGCCGACGCTTATAAGATCCTCGAGTATACCAAGTCAGACAAAAAGATGCAGTCGGGAAAGATCAGGTTTATCCTGCTGAAAGACGTGGGATGTGCCTGTATCGACACTACAGTGACCGACGAGGAGATGCTTCAGGGCATCAGGCAGCTGATCATAAATGATGAAGGTGAATGATGGGAAAAGCTAAAAGGATCATATTTTTTTTAATAGATATGCTTGTGATGGCGGGACTTGTTCTCCTGGACAGGTTTACCAAGGAGCTTGCCGTTGAGCATCTGAAAGACAGACCTCCCTACAAGCTGATACCCGATGTCTTTGAGTTCCGGTATCTGGAGAACAGAGGAGCAGCCTTCGGAATGCTTCAGGACAGGCGAGAGTTCTTTATCGCTGTAGGTGCCATATTCCTGCTGGTGATCCTTTATTTTCTGATAAGGCTGCCGGCAACGAAGAAGTATCATGTGCTCAGATTCTGTCTGGTGACAATAGGTGCCGGAGCTATAGGCAATCTATACGACAGGATAATGCTTGGATATGTGATAGATTTCCTCTATTTCATCTATATCGATTTTCCTATTTTCAATGTGGCTGATATATATGTGACTGTCTCTGCGGCAATGCTGGTGATACTGTTTCTCTTCATATACAAGGATGAGGATCTCGACATGAAAAAGGCCAATAAGGTGAAGGTGCATTCTTCCATGGTGGTCCCCAGTGGAAAGGACAAAAAGAAAAACGGTACCGACGACAGGGGGCTTGATGACATCTGAGATCCAAAGCCTCAGCTTTACTGTGGCAGAAGAGCTTGAAGGGCTGAGACTGGACAAGGGGATATCAGAATTCTATGAGGATATATCCAGATCGCGGATCAACGGACTGATCAAAGAGGGCGGAGTCCTGGTTGACGGCAGGAGTGCCAAGGCTTCCTATAGGCTGGAGGCCGGCGACGAGGTGTCTTTTTCTCTTCCTTCGGCTGAGATACCCGATATAGTGCCGGAGGATATACCGATCGACATCCTGTACGAGGACGAAGATATCCTCATTGTAAACAAGCCGAAGGGGATGGTGGTGCATCCTGCGGCAGGTCACTATACGGGGACTCTGGTGAATGCCCTGATGTATCACTGCAGCGATCTGTCGGGGATCAACGGGGTAATGCGACCGGGTATAGTACACCGGATCGACAAGGATACTACAGGATCCGTCGTAGTCTGCAAGAATGACAGTGCCCACAGATATGTGGCCGGACTGCTGAAGGAACACAGTATCGACAGAAGATACCGGGCTATAGTGCACGGGAGATTCGATACGGAGAGCGGAACAGTCGACCTGCCCATAGCACGGGACAGGCGTGACAGGAAGAAGATGGCAGTTGACCCCTCCGGCAAGAGAGCAGTGACTCATTACAGAGTCCTTGATTCATTCCGGGAATACTCCTATGTGGAGTGCAGGCTGGAGACCGGAAGGACCCATCAGATCAGGGTTCACATGACTCATATCGGACATCCTATACTGGGTGATGAGGTGTATGGCGTAAGAAAATCACGGTTTCATACGGTGGGTCAGACGCTTCATGCCTATTTCATCGGAATGGACCGGCCGGGGGACAGAGAGCATATTGAAGTGGTCGCTCCTTTACCCGCCTACTTTGAGGATCTTTTGAAAAAGATCGGGAAATAAGATACAATTGATCTGTGTTTTTCTTAAGGAGGAGATAGCAATGAATTCAGTCATAACCATTGGAAGACAGTTCGGATCCGGCGGGCGTGAGATAGCCCAGAAAGTCGCTTCCGAGTTCGGCATCAAGTGCTATGACAAGGAGCTTCTTGCCAGAGCCGCCAAGGATTCCGGGCTTTGCGAAGAGGTGTTCGAGCATCATGATGAAGTTCCCACGAATTCTTTTCTCTACAATCTTGTGATGGACACATATTCGTTCGGATACAATTCTTCCGCATATGTGGATATGCCGGTGTCACACAAGGTCTTTCTTGCCCAGTTCGATACCATTAAGAAGCTCGCTGACGAGGAACCCTGCGTGATAGTGGGAAGATGTGCCGACTATGCGCTCCAGGGCAGGGACAATCTTATAAGGATCTTCATTTCCGGTGATGAGGATGTGAAGATAAAGCATGTGATGGAGAGATTCGGCATCACGGAGCAGCAGGCGAAGGAGATGTGTACCAAGAAGGACAAGCAGCGCCGCAGCTACTATGATTATTATTCCTCAAAGAAATGGGGGAATGTGAACACCTATGATCTGGCCGTGAACTCTTCAGTACTCGGAATAGACGGCACGGCGGAGTTCATCATCCAGTATGTGAATGACGTGGAGAAGCGCAGAGCGTGAAATACAAGGATCAAAAAGAGAATGAGGCCAGACTCAAGGCCGATGCGATATCAAAAGAACTGCCAAGCTTCGTGAGGCAGTTCTTTATGCAGGAGGAGAATCATCTCTCCGGGATGACCCTATACTCCTACGCTTCGCAGCTCCGCACCTTTTTCCAGTACCTGAGGGAGAGCAGTCCGTACTTTGCGAAAAAAGAGGTGATACAGATCACCACGGATGACATGGATGCGCTTACCGATGCGGATATTGCAGAGTTCCTCCACGATCTGCGCATGCCGAAGAAGAGGAGCAGCAACGCCGGGGAGTCTGTATGCTCAGAGACTACCATCATGCATTATATGGTCTCTCTTAACCGTCTGTTCAATTATCTGGCGGCACACAGGTACATCAAGGCCAATCCCGTGGAGCTGATCAAAAGAGGAAGAGTAAAAAAGAAAGAGATCATCTATCTTGAAAAAGATGAGAAAAAGGAGCTGCTCAATACCGTAGCTACCGGGGAGAAGCTCACGAAGAATCAGCAGAAATTCCATGATATCAAGGCTTCGAAACGCGACACTGCCATATGTACTGTCTTTCTTGATACAGGCATCCGTGTATCGGAGCTTGTGGGGATGAACCTGAATGACATCAATTTCACGAAGCACGGGATCAGAGTTTTCAGAAAGGGCGGAAACTTTGATACCGTATATATGAGCGATCACGCTGAAGCAGTGCTTGCCGACTATATCGAGAACGGCAGACCGTATTACAAGCCGGCTGAGAAGGAGGAGGCGGTCTTTCTCAACAGGTCAGGTGAGAGGATCAGTGTGAGGGCCATACAGAAGCTGGTGAAGAAGTATATGCTTTCAAGTGTGCCGGACAAAGCCGAGAAGATCACGCCGCATAAGCTGCGGACCACGTTCGCTGAGAACATGCTCTTAAAGACAGGGGACGTGGAGAAGGTGCAGAAGCTTATGGGGCATTCTGCCATATCCAGTACCATGCACTATGTCACGAGCACGGAGGAGGCCATCGAGGCCGTACGCAATCTCTCCCAGGACTGAGTCAGGAAGTCAACGGGGACGGTTCTCGTTGACTTATTTGAGGATTACAGCTATCGGCCCGCGTCAGCCGGCGATATGTATTTGTTGTCAAAACATTTGGTGCGTTACTTAGCAAGCAGAGCATCGAATGGCAAGTACGGAGCACACTGTCCGAAATCCGGGTTTCCTCCGATGTCGCGCCTTTAGCGCGACTGATTCGGGGAAACCCGGATGAGTTGTGTGGAGTACTTGCCTTTATGAGATGCCTGCGAGCTTAGTAACGTCACCCTGTTTTGCAACAAAAACTATCGCAGGCTGCCGCAGATATAAAGGTGTTAATTCTTCTCCAAAAATAAGTCAGTAAGAACCGTCCCCGGTGACAGTCGAACCGTCCCCGGTGACTCCCGGTGACTTCCACTGACTTCTATTGACATCTACGCGGTTTCGGGATGATAATCATATAACAATTATTTCAGGAAGGTAATGAAACGAAATGAGCAGGTCATACAATCACAACGAGATCGAAGAAAAGTGGACGAAAAGGTGGGAGGAAAAGCCCATAAATGTAGACGACGGTAAGAAGCCGAAGTATTACTGCCTCGATATGTTCCCTTACCCCTCCGGCAACGGACTCCATGTAGGCCACTGGAGAGGCTACGTCATATCCGATGTCTGGAGCAGATACAAGGTAATGAACGGTCACTACGTGATACACCCCATGGGCTGGGACGCCTTCGGTCTCCCTGCCGAGAACTATGCGATAAAGACCGGCAAGCAGCCTGCAGTCTCCACGGCGGAAAACGTAGCCAATATAAAGAAACAGATCAAACAGATAGCGGCCATATACGACTGGGATATGGAGCTCAATACCACAGATCCGAAGTTCTTCAAATGGACTCAGTGGATATTCGAGAAGCTTTATGAAAAAGGTCTGGCATATGAGAAGGAGATGCCCATCAACTGGTGTCCTTCCTGCAAGACCGGACTCGCCAATGAAGAGGTGGTGGACGGCAAGTGCGAAAGATGCGGAGCCGATGTCACGAAGAAGGATCTGAAACAGTGGATGCTGGGGATCACTGCCTATGCCGACAGGCTGCTGGATGATCTCGACAAGCTCGACTGGCCTGAAAAGGTCAAAAAGATGCAGACCGAATGGATAGGCAGATCCTACGGTGCCGAGGTGGATTTCCCTGTAGAAAACAGAGATGAGAAGATCACCGTGTATACGACGAGACCCGATACTCTCTACGGTGCTACGTTCATGGTGCTGGCTCCCGAGCATGAGATGGCAGCATCCCTTGCGAACGATGAGACAAGAAAGGCCGTGGATGACTATATCAACTATGCCGCCAACAAGAGTAACGTTGACCGTCTGCAGAACAAGGAGAAGACCGGCGTCTTCACCGGAAGCTATGCCATCAATCCCCTGAACGGAGCAAAGGTGCCCATATGGCTCTCCGATTATGTACTCGCAGACTATGGCACGGGAGCTATCATGTGCGTTCCCGCCCACGACGACAGGGACTTCGAATTTGCGAAGAAATTCGATATACCCATCATCCAGGTCATTGCAAAGGATGGCAAAGAGATAGAGAACATGACCGAAGCATATACCGATGCATCGGGTACCATGATCAATTCCGGAGAGTGGAACGGCATGGAATCTTCCGTGCTCAAGAAGGAAGCTCCCCACATAATAGAAGAGAAAGGCATCGGACGTGCCAAGAAGAACTTCAAGATAAGAGACTGGGTCTTCTCCAGACAGAGATACTGGGGAGAGCCCATACCCATCATACACTGTCCGAAGTGCGGTGATGTGCTCGTGCCGGAAGAGGAGCTCCCGCTGACTCTGCCCGAGGTGGAGCACTACGAGCCAACCGGAACAGGCGAGTCTCCTCTGGCTGCCATAGACGAGTGGGTGAACTGCAAGTGCCCGAAGTGCGGAGGCGATGCAAAAAGGGAGACCAACACAATGCCTCAGTGGGCAGGATCATCGTGGTATTTCCTGCGTTATATAGATGTAAACAATGACAGGGAGCTGGTATCCAGGGAAAAGGCAGACAAATACCTGCCCGTGGATATGTATATAGGCGGTGTGGAGCATGCCGTGCTGCACCTTCTTTATTCCAGGTTCTGGACGAAGTTCCTGTACGATATAGGCGTGATCGGCTTCGACGAGCCTTTCAAAAAGCTCTTTAATCAGGGCATGATCACCGGCAAGAACGGCATAAAGATGAGCAAGTCCAAGGGCAACGTGGTATCTCCCGATGACCTCGTCCGCGACTACGGATGTGACTCACTGAGACTCTACGAGCTCTTCGTGGGACCGCCCGAGCTGGACTCTGAGTGGGATGACAGAGGCATAGACGGAGTGTACAGGTTCCTTGCGAAGTTCTGGAATCTTGTACAGGAAAACAAGGATAAGGGCGTGGCAGAGAGTGCGGAGCTCATCAAGATCAGACATCAGCTCATCGATACCATCAGCCAGAGGCTGGAGTCATTCTCTCTGAACACAGTGATATCGGGCTTCATGGAGTTTAACAACAAGCTGGCAAAGCTAAACGGAGGCGTAGACAAAGCCACACTTGAAACCTATGTGACACTGCTGGCTCCCTTCGCTCCGCACATGGCAGAAGAGCTCTGGGAAGAGCTTGGACATGACACTTCTGTCTTTGCCGAGAGCTGGCCCGTAGCTGACAAGGAGGCCATGAAGGAGGATACGGTAGAGATAGGTGTTCAGGTGAACGGCAAGGTGCGCGGCACCGTGAGCATCGCAGTGGATGCTGCAAAAGATGATGCTCTTGCTGCAGCCAGGGAAGTGATAGCCGATAAGCTCGAGGGCAAGAGTATCGTAAAGGAGATATATGTGCCCGGAAAGATAATCAATATAGTGGTTAAATAGTCGTATTAATGTCAAAGGATACTGGGAAAAGAACGAATGTAAAGGACATGACCATGGGTTCTCCGCTGAGACTCATGGTCTCTTTTGCTCTGCCGCTGCTCATGGGCAATCTGTTCCAGCAGCTTTACAACATGGTGGATGCAGCCATAGTCGGAAGATATCTGGGACCGGATGCTCTGGCCGGTGTGGGTGCCTCCAGCTCGGTGCAGTTCCTGGTGATAGGCTTCTGTCTTGGTGTGTGCTCCGGCTTCGGAATACCCGTGGCACAGCGTTTCGGAGCGAGAGATATGGGAGATATGAGGCGCTACGTGTATCATGCGCTCGTCCTGACCGGAGTCCTCGCAGTGATCGTAACGTCCGTAACAGCTGTCCTCACTCCACAGATACTGCATCTTCTGAACACACCCGACAATATTTACAACGAAGCATATGATTATCTTTTTGTGATATTCCTCGGGATACCATTTACCATGCTTTACAATGTGCTCTCATCCATACTGAGGGCTGTAGGGGATTCCAGGACTCCCTTCATATTTCTCGTCATATCCACCGTACTCAACATCGCACTGGATCTGCTCTTTATCTTGACACTCGGTATGGGCGTCATGGGTGCATCGATAGCCACGATCACGGCACAGGCTGTATCGGGACTTCTGTGCGGGGTGCTGATACTGAAGAAATTTGATATACTTTGGCTTCGCAGAGAAGACAGGGTGCTCGACAGACAGCATTTCGTAAAGCTCGCCGCCATGGGAGTACCCATGGGACTGCAGTTCTCGGTAACGGCCGTAGGCTCCATGGTGATGCAGGCAGCAAACAACAGTCTTGGCTCAGTATATGTATCAGGCTTTACTGCCGGAATGAAGATAAAGCAGCTCGCAATGTGTCCTTTTGATGCTCTTGCCAATGCCGTAGCGACCTTTGCAGGGCAGAATTTCGGGTCGGGAGATATGAAGCGTGTCCGCACCGGATTCAGGGAAGGGGTTCTCATGGGCGTAGGCTATGGGATACTGATAGGGATAGTGCTTTTCTTCTTCGGGAGGAGCATGTCGATGATGTTCGTGGATGCATCGGAGACAGCGGTGCTTGATGCCGCAGGACTGTATCTTGCAAGACTCGGTCTGTTCTACTGGGCCCTCGGCATCCTCAATGTATCCAGGATGGTGACTCAGGGGCTCGGCTTTGCAGGCCGTACCATCTTCTCGGGACTCACCGAGATGATAGCCCGCATCGTAGTGGCTTTCGTATTCGTGCCAAGATACGGATTCGATGCCATCACCTGGTCGGATCAGGTGGCATGGATCTCGGGGATCTTCTACATATTCCCCATGTGTCTAATCTGTATAAGAAGCATAGAGAAGAAGCTGAGCAGAGAATATCAGCTGGAAGCAGCGGTGGAGCTGCAGAAGAGAACCGGAGCCGGCAATGGATAATTCCGAAAGGTTCTTTTGCAATAAGGAATGCAGGTATTTCCCGTGTCATAAGGGAGTGAGCGAGGATGAGTTCAACTGCCTTTTCTGCTATTGTCCTCTTTACAGTATGGGAAGTGACTGCGGAGGTGACTATGTCATGAAGAACGGGGTCAAGTCCTGTATCGGATGTATCAGACCTCATATAGCTGCAAACTTCGATGAGATAAACGAAGCTCTGAGAAAACATAAGACAGTCGCGATACGCTCCCTTGAAAGCAGAGCGCATGATTTGGTAAAATCAGATGGCAACAAATAATATACCGGGAGGTTGTATATGGGGAAAGAAGAAAGACGCAAGAATCTGAGACACAGCTTATCCATCATGGTCTATATGACTAAGGTCGCTGACAACAGCGAAAAGATACCTGTAGAGGTATTGGATGTGTCCAGGACGGGGATAGGCTTCTATTCTCCGAAGGAGCTTGAGAACGGTACTGTGTATCAGGCTGATATCAAGATATGGACAGGTGATACCATACATGCATTCATCGAGATCGTAAGAGTGCAGCAAAAGGATGAAGGCGCCATCTACGGAGGCATCTTCATAGGTATGCCCGAGGCAGACTGGTCAAGGATCAGGGTATATGAGACCTACCAGGATATGGATGGCCAGTAGGATCAGGTTCTGATCGGGAGACAGCTTTGAAGATAGGTTTTGTCAGTCTTGGTCTCATAGGAGGCTCTGTTGCCATGGCTTTAAGGGAAAACTACCCTGAGGCCCGAATAGTAGCCTACAACAGGTCAAAAGAGCCGCTGGATGCGGCCCTCTCCGACGGAGTGATAGATACGGGTGTACAGGAGATAGATGACAGCTTCTCAGGCTGCGACTATATTTTTCTCTGCGCTCCGGTAGAGACCAACATTTCATTTATACCCAGGCTTCTGCCCTATATTACGGAGGACACGGTGCTCACCGATGTGGGCTCCACAAAGGGCAATATCCATGAAGCAATGAAAAGACTTGCTCCCGATGTGCATTTCATCGGGGGACATCCAATGGCGGGCAAGGAGAAGTCCTCCTATTTCAATGCGTCGGGAGAGCTTATTGACGGATGCTATTATTTCCTGACACCTTCTGAGGCTGTAACGGATGAAGAGGTGTCTGATTTCGAGAAGCTGATATCATCCCTCGGCTGTCATCCCATCACGGTACAGCCGGACAGGCATGATTTCATAGTCGGTGCCATATCCCATGTCCCTCATATGGCAGCTTATTCCCTTGTAAAGCTGGTGCAGGACGAGGACACTCCAGAAGAGTATATGAGAGTGACCGCAGCCGGCGGCTTCAGGGATATCACGAGAGTCGCATCCTCAGACCCTACCATGTGGGAGGAGATCTGCATCGCCAACAGAGACAACATCACGAAGCTCATGGATATCTATATCGACAAGCTTCGTGAAGTAAGAGAGCATATAGCTGCAGGAGAGGGAGAGGCCCTGTATGATATCTTCAAAGGAGCCAAGGAATACAGGGACTCGATGCTGAAATAATGAGCGTATCCGTAACCAGAAGAAAAGAAGGACTGAAAGGTATATACAGGGTCCCCGGAGACAAATCCATATCTCACAGGGCCGTGATGCTGGGGGCTATAGCCGACGGCGACACTCATGTGACAGGATTTCTGAACGGGGCAGACTGCGCCTCCACCATCGGCTGCTTCAACGCCATGGGGGTGGATATCGACTATGACGGCGGCACGGATGTGACGGTACATGGCGTGGGACTTTGCGGTCTGAGGGAGCCTTCGAACACTCTGGACTGCGGAAATTCAGGCACCACGACACGTATAATATCGGGACTCCTTTCGGGACAGTCCTTTGCATCTTCTCTTACCGGCGATGATTCCATCAAAAGACGCCCCATGAAGCGTATCATAGATCCGTTAAGACTCATGGGAGCAGATATACGTTCAGTGAAGGACAACGGGTGTGCACCTCTTGCCATATCACCTTCCGTACTGCATGGTATAGAGTATCATTCTCCAGTGGCTTCGGCACAGGTGAAGTCATGTATTCTCATGGCTGCTCTATATGCAAGGGGAGCCACTACCGTACATGAGCCTGCTTTATCCAGGGACCATACCGAGCTAATGCTGAAGGCTATGGGAGCGGATATAAAAAGAGCGGGTCTTGCCGTCACCCTCACTCCCGGAAGATCTCTGCATGCACTTGATATACATATCCCGGGAGATATCTCATCTGCAGCATATCTTATAGGGGCAGCGCTGCTGGTCCCGGAATCTGATATCATCATAGAGAACGTGGGGATCAATCCAACAAGAGACGGGATCCTGCGCGTATTTCGCGGGATGGGAGCTGATATTGAACTGGAGGGGAGTCATACCGAGGCCGGAGAGGATGTGGCTGATATCCGGGTGAGGTATTCCGACCTTCACGGTGTGAATATAGGCGGGGATATCATACCTGCCCTTATCGATGAGATCCCTCTCATAGCAGTGGTAGCAGCCTGTGCTGAGGGCACCACCGTGATAAAGGATGCAGAAGAGCTCCGTGTCAAGGAATCGGACAGGATAGCTCTCGTTACATCAAATCTCAAAGCCATGGGAGCCGATATAGAGGCTTCGGATGACGGGTTTATCATAAACGGAGGCGGAGAGTCTCTCCCCCTTCACGGGACCGGGATAGATGATGCACTGGATCACAGGATAGCCATGTCTTTTGCCATAGCGGGGCTTGTGGCTGAAGGAACGACCGTGATATCTCATCCCGAATGCGTGTCCATATCATATCCCGGCTTTTTCGATTTATTCAGGACAGTATCATAACCTGATTGAATACGGGAAATCTGTAGATTATAATCAAATGTATGAAGAGAAAGAAAGCTCTGATACTGATAAATAATTCTGCAGGGATGTCCATGGGACACAGCGAAACCTTCGCAATAGTGACGGAGTTCGCAAAAGCCGGCTACGAGCCCGTAGTATATCCCATCATACCCGGAAGTGATCTGACATCCGAGGAGCTCGTCGCAGACTACGGCAGCTCGGCAGATATCATAATGTGCGTCGGAGGAGACGGGACGCTGAATCACACCATGAGCTCCATCATGGAGCTGGATGAGAGTGTCAGGCCGCCTCTGGCCTATGTGCCATCCGGCAGCACCAATGATTTCGCCAGATGCCTGGGAGTCCCCGACATCAGGAAGAAAGCGATAAGGGCTGCGGTCAAAGGCAAAGCCTTCCGCTACGATGTAGGCCGGATGAATGACAGGTATTTCAACTATGTGGCTGCTTTCGGTGCTTTCTCGGAGATCAGCTATGACACAGACCAGGGGCTGAAGAATGTATTGGGATATGCGGCCTATGTGCTGAATGCCATCACCAGACTGCCGAAGGATCTGGGATACGGTGTCTGCATGAAGATAAAGACAGATACAGCAAGCTATGAAGGAGAATATGTCTTCGGAGCGGTATGCAATTCAGTATCGGTCGGGGGGATGAAGCTGTTTGAAAATGCGGATGTCCAGCTGGATGACGGCAGCATGGAGCTGCTTCTCATACGCTCCCCCAGGAGCCTGTCCGATCTGAATTCCGTAATTTCTTCACTGGCAACGGGCAATGTGGACAATCCGAACATATCGATACATCCTGTGAAAACAGCTGAGTTTCATTCCGACGAGGATGTATCCTGGACTCTGGACGGAGAGTACGGAGGCAGCAGCTGCGATACGGAGATATCCGTGATACAACGGGCTATGACAATTAAAATACCCTAAGAAAGGAGATCACAGAAATGCTTAATATCGATGTGAAGAGTGAAGGTAGGGAAGCAGTACTTACGCTTGGAGGAAAGCTGGATGCGAATACTGCATCAGAGCTGAAGCAGAAGCTTGAAGAGCTGCCTGAAGAGGTGAAGGATATCAGTCTCGATCTGTCCGGTCTTGCCTATACTTCCTCGGCCGGGCTCAGGCTTTTCATGCAGTATCACAATAAGCTTGGCAAAGCAGGAGGGAAGCTGGTGCTCATGCACCCCAATGAGATGATCTGTGAGATCTTCGACGATACAGGCATGACCGGCTGCCTTAATATAGAGAAATAGCGTTGTTTCGGGACAACAGCACCAAAAAAGTAGGCACGATCATCAAGAGATGGCTGTTCATAGTCATCTTTGCGGCCTTTGTAATTTCCATTGCAGGCATCATTGCCGTGCAGTCTTTCTATCAGCAGTTATATTCTTTTTCTCTCATCGAAGAGGGTGTGAAGGATGTCAGCGAGGATGTGGACCAGACCTTCAGTGACTTGTTGTATGACTACACCCATGATTTTACCGAGCTGATAGAAGACAACAAATCCTACATGAAAGATCCGGCCTGGCTTTCGGATCTGGTGGATATGAACTCCGCATTCGTATCCGAGATCAATATCGTGGATAATCAGGGCTTTATCACGAACTCCTCCGTGCCCGAATACATAGGCTGGGACATGAACTCCGAAGAGCAGTCGGCAGAGTTCATGTGTCTTTTGAACGGCAGGGAATACTACGAGCAGGACATGCGCGGTAATGCATATGATGAGAGTATACAGATGGTCTATGCAGGAGTGAGATTCTCTGACGGGAGCGGGTTCCTCCAACTGGGAATAAGCAAGGAAAACTATATCAGCTACCTGCAGGATACTCTGGCCTCTGAAGTGCGTAACAGACGCATAGGCGTGAAAGGCATGTATGTGATAGTCGACAGTGACCACAGGATAATCGGGAGCACCGATGATGCCTTTAACGGACATACCGTGGTCAGAACAGAGATACTCGCGAACAGGGAGGGTGAATTCAGGCGTTCCAGAATTAACCTCTTCGATCAGGACTGCTATGTGGTATCCACTCTGAAGAACGGATATTATTTCGTAGGCGGATTCCCCGTCTCGGAGGCAGGCCATTTCGGCAGAATCGACAAGATACTCATCATCACGGTGAACATTCTGATGCTTCTATGCATCTTCGGTATCCTGTCAAGACTTCTGAACACTCACGTAGTAAAGGGTATAGAGGATATTAACGATTCCCTGACAAAGATCACCGGCGGAGACCTGGATGAGAAGGCTGAGGTCACGAACTCACTTGAATTTACAGAGCTCTCCCGTGGTATTAATTCCACGGTGGACAGGCTGAAGCAGATGATAGCAGAGGCCGATGCGAGGATAGACGAGGAGCTGGCCATGGCCAACAACATACAGCGGGCCTCACTTCCGGACTGCAGCAGGGAATTCCGTGAAAATGAACGCTTCAGTCTGTATGCGAGTATGGAGACCGCCAAGACCGTAGGGGGAGATTTCTATGATTTTTACAAGCTCTCGGATGATCTTCTGGCAGTGACCATAGCCGATGTGTCCGACAAGGGCATACCTGCCGCGATGTTCATGATGCGGGCAAAGGCCGTGATGAAGCGAATGGCGGAAGAAGGCAGATCCGTAGAGGATATGGCAGCTGCAGCTAACAGAGAGCTGTGGGAGAATAATGAAGGAAGCATGTTCGTCACCGTATGGACCGGCATCCTGGATCTGAGGACGGGAGTGATGAGATATGTCCATGCAGGACATACCTGCCCGGTGCTGTTCGGTATAGACGATCCGGTATTCGTGAAGCAGAAGAGGGATCTGATGCTTGGGGCCATGCCGGAGGTGACTTACCACGGACAGGAGATCAGACTGCGTCACGGAGAGGCTCTGTTCCTGTATACCGACGGAGTGACGGAGGCAGAAGAGGCAGGTGGGAAGCTGTACGGAAATGAAAGACTTACGTCCCTTCTTGCAGCGAAGGATAAAGAGCTGAAAAAAGACGGAGCAAAGGAATACTGCAGGGAGATATGCGATGCGGTGATATCGGATGTACATGAATACAGCAAAGACGTGCCCCAGTCGGACGATATCACGGTGCTGTGTCTCAAATATCGTTGATGTATAATGTGTTGCCAGAAAAGGCAGGACATTCGTATACAACTATAAAGAGCTATGATTACACCAAGGAGGTATCAAAATGAGCGAAAACACAAAGAAAAAGCTGAAAGAAGAGGAACTCGAAGGCATCGCCGGCGGTATGATATATCATAACGAAGATCTGTCTGATCCGTTACGTGATCCCAACAGAACCTGGGAGGTCATCAACAACAACAACGGAAAGGTGATGGGGCAGTTTATGACTCAGGGCGAAGCGTGTGAATTCGCAGGTCACTTCGGAAAGGATTCGTACAACAAAATGATCATCACAAAGGAAATACTGGACAACCTGCGCAAGTTCCCTCATTCCACATGATCCTGTCAGCCCTTCGCTGACTTGACTACGATGAATTCGACTCTCTCGCGGTCTATACTTACCTTGATATCACTGGCCATTGAGGTAAGTATGGACTCGCCGAGGTCTTTTTGACCCTCCCCGCCTTCATTCATACTCCACTCGTAGTTCTCTTTTTTGCTGAGACCTGTGGTCATCACTTCCCATATCTTGCCGGAGAAGCCCTGTATGGCCTCATTCTTTCCGGTGGATGACAGATTCAGCAGCTTCTTGTATTCATCACTTCCCACCCTGGCACCGAACCGGACATGTATCCTGTATTTCAGACCGCTTCCCTCTATCCAGAAGTCAGTCTTCACATTCTCCACTATGGCCCCGACCACTCCAAGAGCCTCCTCACACATGATCTCCAGCTGCATCTTGCTGTTCTCATCCAGCCTCTGTCTTAAGGCATAGCGTTCAGCTACCTTGATGGCCTCGCCGGCATGGGCTGCAGATGCAGGGATCTTTACGGTGTTCGTACGGTGATAACGTTTGGAGGGAAGAGTCTTTTTCTTTTCGGAGGCCGTCCGCTCATCAATTTCTTCCTTTGAGCCTTCGTATTCGACAACATTGACATAGTTGTACGGGATCTCTATTCCGTTCTCTCTGAACGCATTATTTACCCGCAGGTTGATATCCGTGATGGCTGTATAGCTGTTAGTATTCTTTGTGACCCATATGGTGGTATCCAGAAGCAGAGCACTGTCGGCAAATTTAAGAAAATATACAGGACCTGAGTCTTCCACGATCCCATTATTCTCCACGCTCAGCGTATAAGGACTCTCCACGACACAGTCCCTTATTATATCCATGGCTTTCTGTACATCGGTATCATAGCTTACGGAATACTGAAGATGGATGCCGCGCCTGTCGGGCATGCCATAGCTGGTGTTGGTGAGTATCTTGCCGTTCAGCTCACTGTTGGGGACTATTATCCTCAGGTCATCATATATCCGGATCACTATATGCCTCAGGGTGATGTCTTCCACTATGCCTGGCTCCTGTCCCTCTATGACGATCCTGTCGCCTATATCGAAAGGCTTGTGGATACTTATCAGGAATCCGCATACGATATCGGATATGGCCGGCTGCGCCGCGAAACCTACAATGGCTACCAGAAGAGCAGAGCCCTGCAGGAACATACGTCTGATATCCATGTTGGGATTCATGACGGCGAGGATCTCCGCAAGACACATCGTGATCACGATAAGCCGCAAAAGATGAAGCAGGTATCTTTGATGCAGCTTTTTGTGCGTTTTTCTCTTTTTGCTGAGCATTATCCCTGTCACGACGGTGAAAGCGACAGCGATCACTATAAACAGTATTATGCTCTTTACATCACCAGGACTCTTCATATCATTCTCTCCGGCATCTCATGTTCAGTCAGACTGCTTCAGTCTGTACCGATGCTTTTTTTGCATAATATATGTATATCAGATAACAGTTCAGCATTCAAATCATATGCCTCTGTCTTTGTGCGGTTTGAACAAAAAAGATTTGTATACAGAGGGTTATTTTGTTAAAATATATCTGTTCGGTGCACGCCTCCTGTATACAGGATAGCGGCTCCGGGTCATCAATCTATATAATGGAGGATCTGCTAATGAAAGTCTACACTACCGACAAGATTCGTAATGTTGCCATCCTTGGACACGGCGGAGCAGGCAAGACAAGCCTCGTCGAAGCCATGGCATTGCTCTCCGGGCTGACCACCAGGCTTGGAAAGGTCGATGACGGAAACACCATCAGCGACTTCGACAAGGAGGAGCAGAAGAGGAAGTTCTCCATTTCCACATCCGTGATACCCATCGAATGGGAAGATACAAAGATAAACATACTCGACACCCCCGGCTTCTTTGATTTCGTGGGCGAGGTGGAGGAGGCGCTCTCTGCGGCAGCTTCAGCCATCATAGTGATAAACGGCAAGGCGGGCGTGGAGCCCGGAACGAAGAGGGCATGGGATCTTTGTGAGAAATACAATATCCCCAGATACTTCTATATCTCGAACATGGATGTAGATGATGCTTCATTCAGGAAGATACTCGAGGAGCTGACGGAGCTCTACGGCAAGAAGATCGCTCCCTTCAACTTCCCTATAAGAGAGAATGAGAAATACGTAGGATACGTGAACGTTGTATCCGAAAAGGGCTTCAAATGGAATGCCCAGAACAAGGCTGAAGAATGCGATATCCCCGATTATCTTTCGGAGTATCTCACCACATACAGAGACTCCCTTATGGAGGCTGTCGCCGAGACTTCGGAGGATTTCATGGACCGTTACTTCAACGGAGAGACCTTCTCGGATGATGAGATAAGAGCCGCACTGCATATGTCGGTATGCGACGGCACCATCGTGCCTCTCTGCTGCGGATCCAACACTCTGGTGCAGGGTATATACACTCTGCTGGATGATATAGTGAAGTATCTTCCTTCTCCTCAGGGCAGGAAGTTTGCCGGCATCATGACCTCCACATCAGAGGTGTTCCAGGCAGATTACGACTTCAGCAAGCCGAAGTCAGCCTTCGTATGGAAGACACTTGTGGATCCTTATATCGGCAAATACAGCATCATCAAGGTCGCATCCGGAGTGGTGAAGGCAGGAGACGTGATGTTCAACGATTCCAGAGACCAGGAGATCAAGATCTCGAAGCTCTATATCATGTGCGGCAGCAAGACCTCAGAGATAGGCGAGCTGCACGCAGGAGATATAGGTGCTCTGTCGAAGCTGGATCTGACAAGGACGGGAGATACACTCTCCACCAAGCAGAACCCCATACATTATGCGATGATCCCGATACCTACGCCCTACAATCCCATGCGTTACAGGCCTGTGAACAAGGGTGATGTGGACAAGATATCCCAGGCTCTCGCAAAGATGTGTGCCGAGGATCTGACTCTGAAGAACATCAACGACTCCGAGAATCATCAGACTCTGCTGGTGGGAATGGGTGACCAGCATCTCGATATCGTGAAATCAAAGCTGCTCTCCGACTACAAGGTGGAGATCACTCTCAGCAAGCCCAAGGTCGCATACAGAGAGACAATAGTGGGACAGTCGGACGTAGAGGGCAAGTATAAGAAACAGACCGGCGGCCACGGCCAGTACGGTCATGTTAAGATGCGCTTCTCGCCTCTGGGTGACAACACAAAGACCTTTGAGTTCGATGAAGAGGTCGTGGGAGGAGCGGTACCGAAGAACTTCTTCCCGGCTGTGGAGAAGGGACTGGCAGATTCTGTGGACAGAGGTCCTCTTGCGGCATACCCCGTGGTAGGCGTCAAGGCAGTGCTGTACGACGGATCCTTCCACCCGGTGGATTCATCGGAGCAGTCTTTCAAGATGGCTACGAAGATGGCTTTCAAGGAGGGCTTTATGAAGGCTACACCCGTGCTGCTGGAGCCCATAATGAGCCTCAAGGTGGATGTGCCCGACAAGTACACGGGAGATGTGATGGGCGATCTGAACAAGAGGAGAGGAAGAGTGCTCGGTATGAACCCTACCGGCAACGGCAGGCAGGTGATAGAAGCCGAGATCCCCGAGGCCAATATATTCGGATACAATACCGATCTTCGCTCAATGACCGGAGGATCAGGTGATTTCTCATACGAGTTCAACCGTTACGAGCAGGCACCTTTTGATGTGCAGCAGGCCGAGATAGAGGCCAGAAAGGATAAGCTTGTCGATATTTCCGAAGAAGATTGACAGCAGGATAATAACAGCGATCGAGTACGCAGCCGTAGCAATATGCGGCTGCGTATTCGTGCTTCTGTCAGCGAGCTGGGTGAGCCCCATATTCCATGATGCATACGGGTATGATTCCTCCTGGTACAGCATGATGGGAAGGGCTATCACACAGGGGATGGTACCCTACAGGGATTACTTCGATCTCAAAGGTCCGGTATTCTTCTTTATCGAGGCTATAGGCCAGGCCTTCATCCGAGGGCGTAACGGCATATTTCTCATTGAATGTGTTGCTGCGGCAGTATCGTGTGTCTTCATCTGGAAGACCTGCCTTCTCTATGTAAGAAGATGGCAGGCCTGCATCATCCTTCTACTCACGGCACTTGTAGCCATGGGACCGTTCTGGGGCGGCAACACCTGCGAGGAATATATGCTCCCCTTCAACTATGCCTGCATCTATCTCACGCTGAAATATCTGAAGTACGGCTATTATGACGAGTATTCCGAGCCGGCTCTTGTGTTCGGGCTGTCCTTCGGGATCATGCTCCTGTCGAAGGTGACGACCTGTGCCCCCATGGCTGCCTGCGGTGTCACCGTGCTCATCGTCCTTATCAGAGCGAAGCTTGCAAGGCTCATCCCAGGCATACTCGGATATTTTGCTCTGGGCTTTGCCATCATCTTTGTCCCGGTCTGCGTGTATTTTGCCCTGAACGGAGCCTTCAATGATTTTATCTATGCGGCATTCATTTTTGCATACAAAAGGGGTACCGATTACTATGAGAAGTTCTCATATGACTGGGAAGTCAAGATGATCATATGCTACATATGCTTCCTTGTGACCCTGCTTGTCCCCGTCAAAAGGGTGAGCCGGGATATGGATTATCTAAAGATATTCGGCTTCATCCTGCCTTTTCTTACCTGGGCCGCACTTCATCTAGGCACGCCCTATGATTATTATTTCCTGCTGACGCTGCCTTCATTCATATTCATGCTCCTGCTGATCTTCATATACTGGAGCAGACCTCCCATATACGATTCGGAAGATGGTGCCATCTTCGCAACCGCTGAAGGTGGTGAGGTAAGATCACCGACGAAAAAGCAGATATGGACCAGGAAGCGCATCAGACTGCAAAGACGCATATTATGGGTGATACTCATACTCGTGGTACTGGATCATTATTATATTGATACAAAAAACAAGATCAGAGAAAACATAGAGATCTCCAAACGCACGGAAGACTCCTACGTGGAGGAGTGCAAGGCAGTATTGAGATACATTCCGAAAAACGAATGGAACGATATCTATGATCTTGAGTCCGGGATGATATTCTATGAGGTCAACCAGCTTCTGCCTGCGAACCAGTATCCGGTGAACCTGCCGTATTTCATGCATCTCAATCCTGCGATCAAGACGAATGTGATGAATTATCTCGATATTATCAAGCCTCATTACATCATCTCCGAGCAGATGGATGCCTTTGATGATGAGGATGTCAAAGCATATGTCTTCGGACATTACGTGCTCTATGAGGACGTTGGTGCCGAGGAGATCTATGTGAGAGTGGATTAGACCGGGCTTATGGATAATAAGAAGGAGCTTATGAATATCTCCGTAGGTATACTTGCCGGCGGAGAGAGCACAAGGATGGGAGAGGACAAGGCTCTCATCAGGATCGGAAATGAGCGTATCATAGACAGGCTCATATCAGAGCTGTCACCATATCATGAGATACTGATCTCCGCTGCAAAGCACGGTATTTATGATGATATGGGATACCCTGTGGTATATGACGAGCATGCACGGACAGGCCCCATAGAGGGTATACGCCGTGTTCTTTTGGAGGCAGCTTCTGAATATGTCTTTATCTGTGCCGCCGATATGCCCAATATAAACAAAGATATCGTGTCTTATCTGGCAGGGTATATCTCTTCCGACTATGACTGCTACGTAATAGCCGATGAGGATCATATCCAGCCTCTCTGTGCCATATATTCAAAGGCTGTGCTTCCTGTGATAGAAGAGCTTATGGAAGAGGGCAGATACCGTCTGAGCGATATACTGAAGAGAGTACGTACCAGATATATCTCACTGGAATATACATGCTTTGACAGGAATACAGTCCGGAACATAAACACAAGGCAGGAGCTTCTGGAGCTTAGAAAGCCCTTTATATTCTGTGTGAGCGGATACAGTGACAGCGGAAAGACAGGGCTCATCGAGAAGCTGATAAATGAGTTCATTGCTGCAGATATGACAGTCGGAGTGATAAAGCACGACGGACACGAGAGCATAAAGGATGCACCCGGATGCGACACTTCAAGGGCACGCGATGCCGGAGCCATCTGCACTGCCGTATATTCCGACAGGGAATATATCCTGCATTTTGGCGAGAGCACAGGAGCAGCGGAGCTCATAGAGCATATGAAAGGGCTGAAGTCGCCGCCGGATGTGATCATCATGGAAGGCCTCAAGACTTCTCCCTATCCCAAGATAGAAGTAGTGCGAAAAGCCGTCTGTGACCGAAGCTGCTGTGAAGAGTCGACACTCATATGTATCGCTTCCGACTGCATATCCCCTGAAAGCGTCAGCTGCCCCGTTTACGGTGCCGATGATGTCAAGGGGATCTTCTTATGTCTGAAGGAATACTTCGGCATTCGATAATCCTACGATACAAGGTGATGATATGAAACAGATAAAAACAACAGAAGCGGTCGGGCATGTGCTCTGTCATGATATCACACAGATCATACCCGGAGTGAAGAAGGGCCCGGTGTTCAGGAAAGGACATATAGTGACCTCGGAGGACATACCGGTACTGCTCTCGGTGGGTAAGGAGAGCCTGTATGTCTGGGAGAAGCAGCCGGGTATGCTCCATGAAGATGAGGCGGCCTGTATCCTGAAGGAAATATGCATGAAGGATCAGACGACCATGAGCGCATCCGGGCCTTCAGAGGGCAAGATCACCATAAGAGCGGCGGTGAACGGTCTGCTGAAGGTCGACAGCAGGAGACTGGAAGAGGTCAACAGTCTGGGTGAGATGATGATAGCCACTGTCCATGGCAATTTTCCTGTGAAAGAGGGAGATCAGATAGCCGGCACCCGCATCATACCTCTCGTCATAGAAGAGCGAAAGATGGACAGAGCCAGACAGGCCGCAGGTGACACCCCGCTGCTTTCCATACTTCCCTTCAGGCAGATGAGAGCGGCTATAGTGACCACAGGCAACGAAGTGGCCTCGGGCCGGATAAATGATGCCTTCGGGCCGGTACTGAAGGAAAAGCTCCTGGAATATGATGCGGAGATCATAGGACAGAGGATACTTCCGGATGAGCCTGAGGGGATCACTGATGCGATCAGATATTTCTCCGATAAGGGCGCAGATATAGTGCTGGTGAGCGGTGGCATGAGTGTCGATCCCGATGACAGGACTCCGAAAGCTATAAAGGATACCGGTGCCGAAGTGATATCATACGGAGCACCGGTCCTGCCGGGAGCCATGTTCATGCTCTCTTATCTAAAGCAGGATGACCGTACGGTGGCAGTCATGGGACTTCCGGGGTGCGTGATGTATGCCAGACGTACAGTCTTCGATCTGGTCCTGCCGAGGATCATGGCGAGAGAGAGGCTTCAGGCTTCAGATATTTACGCATACGGTGAGGGCGGGCTATGTCTTGGATGCGACATATGCCGCTTCCCCAACTGCGGATTCGGAAAGTAGATTTTATAACACGATAACGGAGACGGAAATGAACGAGCTGACACATATCGATAAGAGCGGTAATGCGGTAATGGTGGATGTCACCGATAAGGAGGTGACATACAGGAGTGCTACGGCTTCCGGCAGGATACATATGAACCCCGAGGCGATACAGGCGGTATATGACGGCAGGATGCCCAAGGGTGACGTGCTATCCACTGCACGTATAGCCGGTATCATGGCTGCAAAGAGAACATCAGATCTGATACCTCTGTGCCACCCTCTGCAGCTTACAAAGGTGGAGGTGGATTTTGAAGTATCCGTATCGGACAGTAGTATACTCTGCAGATGCTCGGTGAAACTGGCAGGCAGGACCGGTGCGGAGATGGAGGCCCTCACGGGAGTGAGCACCGCGCTGCTTACGGTCTATGATATGTGCAAAGCCGTGGATAAGACCATGGTGATATCCGATATCCGTCTCGAAGAAAAGGAGGGAGGCAGGAGCGGACACTATGTCAGGGGAGAGAGAACAGGGGCTGAAAAGCTTCCAGACGACAGCCTGATAAGAAAAAAGACAAATGATGACGTTAAAAAAAATGAGAAAAAAGAACTGAACATAGGATGGTGATAATAATGAACGATAAGATCAGGATCATATTTGGAACGATAATGACAGTATGCCTTCTGATAACAGCCTGCGGCAATCAGGGCAAAGTGCCTGCGGCAGCCGACGAGTCAAAAGCCACAGAGGCATCAGCCGATGAGGCAAAGGCCACAGAGGCGGCATCCGATGATAAACAAACCGAACTGATCATACTGGCTGCCGCTTCTCTTACGGATGTATGCAATGAACTGAAGGATAAATATGAGTCTGAACATCCCGACGTGACACTGACCTTTTCCTACGGAAGCTCCGGTGCCCTTCAGACACAGATAGAAGAGGGAGCTCCCTGTGACGTCTTTTTCAGCGCTTCAAAGAAACAGATGGATGCACTGAATGAGGAAAGCCTGATGGATACGGAGAGTATCACCGAGCTCCTCGAGAATAAGATCGTGCTTGTAGTACCTGCCGGTTCGGGATCGGATATACAGTCCTTTGATGATCTTGCGGGAGATAAGGTCAGGATGATCGGCCTGGGCGAGCCGGACAGTGTACCTGCAGGTCAATATGCCGAGGAAGTCTTCACCTCACTCGGAACCCTCGATGAGATCAAGACAAAAGCCAACTACGGCCAGGATGTACGTACCGTCCTGACATGGGTGGAGGAAGGAGCCGTGGACTGCGGAGTGGTCTATGCCACGGATGCATACACCACAGACAAGGTAAAGATCGTGGCCGAGGCGCCTGAGGGATCCTGCAAAAAGGTAATATATCCGGTCGGTATGACTGCTGCATCCTCACACCCTGCAGAGGCTGAGGAGCTGATAGGATTCTTCAGATCGGATGAAGTGATGAAGGTCTTTGAAGGCTACGGCTTTACACCGGTAACACAGGACTGAGCGATGGATCTGTCACCTTTATGGATATCCCTGAAGGTTGCCTTTCCGGCAACTGCGCTGGCGCTGATACTCGGACTTTCCGCGGCCAGGCTTGTATCAGGCGGCAGAAAGTGGAAGTATCTGTGGGATTCACTGTTTTCGCTTCCCCTTGTCCTGCCTCCTACAGTAGTGGGATTCTTTCTGCTCATCGTATTCGGTAAGAATACGCTGGTGGGGAGGATGCTCACATCCATCGGCATAGATATCATCTTCACTCCGACAGGGGCTGTCATAGCAGCCTGTGTGGTATCATTCCCGATAATATACCGTACGGTAAGAGGGGCATTCGAGAACATAGATACGGAGCTTGTCGATGTAGCAAGGATATACGGGTGCAGCGAGATGTCGATGCTTTTCAGGATATACATTCCGCTATGCTGGCAGGAGATAGCCGCAGGGACCATCATAGCTTTTGCGAGGGCCATAGGGGAGTTCGGTGCCACTGTTATGATAGCGGGAAATATACCGGGCAGGACCAGGACCATGTCCATCGCTGTATATACTGCCATGCAGAGCGGAGACAGGGCAGAGGCTTACAGATGGGTATGCGTCATCCTTATACTGTCTGTCGCAGTTCTTCTTGTATTGAATTTCTGGAGCGGGATACAGTTTACGTCCGATCCGGATATCTTGCGAAATAAGAAAAAGTATCTTCAGGAGGATGTGACGAAATGAAGGACGGCTTCGGAAGAGAGATAGATCATCTTCGGATATCACTTACAGACAAATGTGACCTCAGATGCTCATACTGTATGCCGGAAGAGGGTATTCGTCATCTGGATCACAGAGATATCCTCACCCTTGAAGAGACAGCAAGGATCGCGGGCATCATGTCCGGGCTGGGAATAAGGAGAGTCCGTCTGACAGGAGGAGAGCCTCTGGTCAGACGGGGTGCTGCCGGGCTCGTAGCCATACTCCGAAGGGAATACGGGTTTGATGAGATCGCTATGACGAGCAACGGACAGCTGCTTTCGGAAAATGCAGTAAAGCTCCGTGATGCCGGACTCACCGATATCAATATCAGTCTCGATACACTGCGTGAAGACTGCTTCGAAAAGATCACCCGATGTGAAGGCAGCAGACTGAAAAGGACCCTGAACGGAATAGATGAGGCTCTTCGTTCAGGGCTTAAGGTGAAGCTCAACAGCGTGCTGATCAAGGATCTGAACGAGGAGGATCTTATCCCGCTTGTCGAATATGCAGGATCAAAAAAGACTGATATAAGGTTTATCGAGCTTATGCCCATAGGGTGTGCGACACATCATTCGGGTATAACCACGTCCCGCCTGATAGAGAGGCTGGAAGAAAGATATGGCAGATCATATCCGGCAGACACCCCCACGGAGCTTTACCGGAGGGGGCCTGCCAGGTATTACGGATTCGGAGAGCGGCCCGGAAGGATAGGCTTCATCAGTCCGCTCTCGCACAGATTCTGTGACAGCTGCCGCAGGGTGAGGCTCACGGCTGAAGGCTTTCTGAAGCTTTGTCTGCAATATCCCGACGGGGTGGATCTGAGATCACCGCTTAGAGACGGGGCGAGTGACGAGGAGATAAGTGCCATCATCCTCGATGCGGTAAAACACAAAAAGGCAACCCACAGCTTTGATTCACCATGTATGACAACGGACAGAAGACGCATGGTGCAGATAGGAGGATAGAATATGGGAAGGATAGAAGCTGTCTGTATCAGCGAGAAGAAAGGTACTGTAAAGCGTGATATCGGCACCTGCAGGGTCTTGGCGGATCACGGACTGGAAAACGACGCACATGCCGGAAGCGAAAGACAGGTAAGCCTGCTCTCATACGAAAAGGTCGAAGAATTTAAGAAAAGAGCAAAGGATGTAAGCATTGTGCCGGGGATCTTCGGTGAGAACCTGCTCATAAAGGGGTATGATCTATCACTGATGAGTCCGGGTACCAGGCTTGTATCAAATGATGTGCTGCTTGAGATCACCCAGATAGGCAAGCAGTGTCACACCGGTTGTGAGATCATGAAGACCACGGGAGAGTGCATAATGCCACAAAACGGTGTATTTGCCAGAGTGCAAAGAGGCGGTGTCATAAGTAAAGGAGATGAGATACGCCGTGTATTCAGTGCGGCGGTCCTCACTGCAAGCGACAGATCCTACAGAGGCGAAAGAGAAGACAGGAGTGGCCCTTTGATAAAGGAGATGGCGGAAAGATCCGGATATACAGTCGAAGAACAGCTCCTGCTGCCTGATGATGAAGACAGGATATATGATGAACTCATAAGGCTTGCGGATGAGGCAGGTGTGGATGTGGTGTTCACCACAGGAGGCACGGGATTTTCCCAAAGAGACCGTATGCCTGAAGCTACAATGAGAGCGGGAGAGAGGAACGCTCCGGGGATAGCCGAGGCTATCCGCTCCTACAGCATGAAGATCACTCCAAGGGCTATGTTCTCCCGGGCAGTCAGTGTGATAAGAAAGAAGACTCTGATCATCAATCTTCCGGGAAGCCCCAAGGCTGTGAGTGAATGTCTGGATCTTATGCTGCCCGAGCTGGAGCATGGTCTATTGATACTGAAAGGAGAAGCCGATGGATGACAGGGCGTCACAGCCTGAGAAGCTGACGGAGATCTACGATACGACCGTGCATTATCCCGGCGGGGAAACCGCAGATAAAGAGTGTGCCCTGATAAAAGAGCATGAGCTCACGGTGATCGTGAACGAACAGCCTGTGCTGAAGATCATATGTACGGGAGATGATCTGAAGGAGCTGGTGGTCGGAAGGCTTTGTACCGAGGGGCTGATAGAAAGAGCCGGAGACATCGAAAGACTGTATTTCTGCCGATACGGGAGAGAGGCAAGTGTTTTTCTGAATAAGGAACTCGTGCTGAAAGATGCTTTGAGGACTGACAAAAGCTGCTGCACGGGAAACAGAACATATAAGAGTGCAGATGCGGATCGCCCCCTGAAAAAGCTGCCTGAAGCGCATCCCGACCCGGATATGATATTCAGACTGGCATCCAGGTTCAGAGAGGACAGCCGCCTTCACAGAACGACGCAGGGGACCCACTCATGTATCCTGGCCTCGAATGAGGGAATAAAGTTCGAATGTGAGGATATAGGGCGTCATAACGCTTTGGATAAAGCCGTCGGATACGCTCTGATGAATGATATCCCTCTACATGAGTGTATACTGTTCACATCGGGCAGAGTGCCTGTGGATATGGCAGAGAAGGTGATCGCAGCGGGTATCCCTGTGCTTGTCTCCAAGTCGGTGCCGACGGCAGAGGCTGTGGCTTTCGCAAAGGAATACGGCCTGCAGCTGATATTCCGTGCATATCCGGACAGCTACGAGACATTAAGCTGAGGCAAGGCTTTGCTGACACGAGATTGCATTCGAATGATGCTTTGTGATAGAATGCATTTTAATCAAATATTTCCGGCGAAGAAGACGTATAGGTTTCGTTTCAGATACGGAGCCTTAAAGATACCGGCACAGAGACTTTCCCGAAGAGGGAGTCCGGAAGCTGCATGAGAGAGGACAGTCACCGGCTGAGAGCTGTCCGCGGCAGGTGTCGGGAAGATATTCAGCGTTTAGTCGGGACGGGCAGCCACGTTACGGCATATGAGTGAGAAAACGGGTGGTACCGCGAGCAAATCGCCCCGGGGTACTGCTTTTTTTTATTCTGAAAGGAGCAGATATGGCAATAAGAAAAGAAGATCTCGACGAGATCAGAGACAGAGCACTGGAGGCGATCAAAAACGCCGGTGCATTGGATGCACTGAATGATGTCAGAGTAGCCTTTACCGGAAAGAAGGGTGAGCTGACCGAAGTCCTGAAGGGCATGAAGGATGTTGCCAAGGAGGAAAGGCCCAAGGTGGGTGCTCTGGTCAATGAGACCAGAGACATCATAGAGGAGGCTATAAATAAGGCAAAGGAAAATCTGGAAGCTTCGGCCATGGATGCAAGACTTCAGATAGAGACCATAGATGTCACCCTGCCTGCAAAGCGCAGGAAACTGGGACACATGCATCCCAACGCCATCGCTTTGGAGGATCTCGAGAGGATCTTCATCGGAATGGGATATGAAGTGGTGGAGGGTCCCGAGATCGAAAAGGACTATTATAATTTCGAAGCTCTGAACATCCCTGCCGATCATCCGGCAAAGGATGAGCAGGATACTTTCTATATCAATGGCGATATGCTGCTGCGTACACAGACCTCCGGCACTCAGATCCATGAGATGGAAAAAGGAAGGCTTCCCATCAAGATGATATCTCCCGGCAGGGTGTTCCGCGCGGATGAAGTGGACGCGACTCATTCGCCCTCATTCCATCAGGTGGAGGGGCTGCTGATAGACGAGCATGTCACTCTGGCAGACCTGAAGGGGACTCTTGAGACCTTCGCGAAGAAGCTGTTCGGAGAGGATACAAAGGTAAAGTTCAGACCGCACCACTTCCCTTTCACCGAGCCCTCTGCAGAGATGGATGTCTCCTGTTTCAAATGCGGCGGTAAGGGCTGCAGGTTCTGTAAGGGAGAGGGATGGATAGAGATCCTCGGCTGTGGCATGGTCCACCCCCATGTGCTGGAAATGTGCAAGATCGATCCGCTGAAGTACAAGGGATTTGCTTTCGGTATAGGACTGGAGCGTATAGCACTGCTTAAATACGAGATAGACGATATGCGTCTTCTCTACGAAAACGATCAGCGTTTTCTCGATATGTTTTAACGTATAAAGCCAGTCTCCATCATAAGGTTTGGAGGGGCACTCGTGCACCTGCCAACCTTATGATGAGAGACGCTAACGAAAATGAGCATGAAGCCCGACAGGGCGGAATGCGAATTTTCGCAGGATTGCGAAAGCGAAGCGAAGCAATCCGCAGGCTTTATACGAAAATAAGAAAAAAGTGAGACGAAAATGAGCGTGAAGCCCGACAGGGCGGAATGCGAATTTTCGCAGGATTGCGAAAGCGAAGCGAAGCAATCCGCAGGCTTTATACGAAAATAAGAAAAAAGTGAGACGAAAATGAGCGTGAAGCCCGACAGGGCGGAATGCGATTAAGGAGGATTGAATATAATGAAGACACCACTTAGTTGGATAAAAGATTTCGTACCTGACCTGAACTGCACAGACCGTGAATTTGTGGATGCCATGACTATGTCAGGCACAAAATGCGAAGGATACGAAAGACTGGATAAGAATCTGGAAAAGATCGTCGTAGGCAGGATAGAAAAGATAGAGCCGCATCCCGATGCTGACAAGCTTATAGTCTGTCAGTTGAACGTGGGAGGAGAGACCATACAGATAGTCACCGGAGCGAATAACGTGAGTGAGGGTGATCTCGTCCCTGTCGTACTGGACGGCGGCAAGGTGGCCGGAGGTCATGACGGAGGCCCACTTCCTGAGGACGGCATAAAGATCAAGGCAGGAAAGCTCAGAGGTGTCGAATCCTACGGCATGATGTGCTCCATAGAAGAGCTGGGCTCATCAAGGGACGTATATCCCGAGGCACCGGAGGAGGGCATATACCTTTTTGACAGCAACAGTGAGCTGAAGCCCGGAGATGATGCCATAGAGGCTCTTGGACTGCGTGATACCGTCTTTGACTATGAGATCACCTCCAACCGTGTAGACTGCTACGCGATCATGGGTGTGGCAAGAGAGGCTGCAGCCACCTTCGATCTGCCTTTCAGATATCCCGATATCAGGGAGACCGGCAGTGGCGCCAAGGCTTCCGACTTCATCTCGGTAGAGATAGAGGATAAGGACCTGTGCTCAAGATACATAGCCAGAGTGGTAAAGAACATAAAGATCGGCGAGTCCCCCGAATGGATGAAGAAGAGACTCCGTGCCTGCGGCATACGTCCCATAAGCAATATCGTGGATATCACCAATTTTGTGATGCTTGAGTACGGTCAGCCTATGCATGCCTTCGATCTTTCTACCATCGCAGGAGGCAGGATCGTCGTAAAACGTGCCAAGGACGGAGACACCTTCACGACGCTTGACGGCGAGGAGAGGAAGCTCGACCATGATGTGCTGACCATATGTGACGGAGAGAAGGCTGTGGCTCTTGCAGGAATCATGGGAGGTGAGAATTCCATGATCACCGATTCGGTACATGATGTGCTCTTCGAGGCAGCCACATTCAACGGAGCCAACATCAGGAAATCGTCCCGCAGGATCGGTCTTCGCACCGATTCCTCCGGCATATTCGAAAAGGGACTCGATCCCAACAATGCTTACGATGCCATGGAAAGAGCCTGTTCTCTCATCGAAGAGCTCGGATGCGGCGAAGTACAGATCGGAAGAGTGGACGTGCACGGAGATCTTCCCGAGAAGAAGAGGATAGCTTTTGAGCCTGAGCGCATCAACGAATATCTGGGCACGGATATCGATAAGGATACGATGCTCTCTTATTTCAAAAGACTGGAGGTAGGATATGACAAAGACAGTAATGAGCTTGTTGTACCAACCTTCAGGCAGGATCTGATCGGCTTCGCGGATTCTTCCGAGGAGGTGGCACGTATCTACGGATATGACAGGATACCCACGACACTTCCGAAAGATACGGCACAGATCGGCGGCGTGCCCTTCAAGATCATGATCGAGAACCTTGCAAAGAATACTGCCATATCTCTCGGCTTCTCGCAGGGATACTGCTATTCCTTCGAAAGCCCTGACGTATTCGACAAGCTGAGGCTCCCCGAAGATGCTCCGGAAAGAAAAGCGATACAGATCTCGAATCCGCTGGGTGTGGATTTCTCCATCATGCGCACCCTGCCTCTGAACGGTATACTCAGCTCACTTTCCACCAACTACAACAGAAGGAATGAGAATGTGAAGCTCTTTGAGCTGGCGAATATCTACCTTGCACGTACGGAGCTTCCCATAACCGATTATCCCGATGAGAGGATGCAGTTCACTCTGGGTGCCTACGGAGATACAGACTTCTATGATATGAAGGGTGTTGTGGAAGAGTTCATATACAAAGCCGGAATGAAAGACAGGATAAAGTATCAGGTTTCAGCAAGACCTTATCTGCATCCCGGACGTCAGGCTGATATCCTCTACGACAATACAGTCATAGGCTATCTCGGACAGATACATCCACTTACAGCCAAGGCATACGACATGGCCAAGACGGAAGTATATATCGCCGTACTCGACATGCCTGAGATAGTCAGCAGGGCTTCATTTGAGCCAAGGTATATGGGACTGGCAAAGTATCCCTCCGTATCCAGGGATCTCTCGATGGTGGTGCCCAAGAAGGTACAGGCGCAGGATATAGACGATATCATAGTACAAAGAGGCGGTAAGATACTCGAAAGCTTCAGGCTCTTCGACATCTACGAGGGAGAGCAGATAGGAGAGGACTGTAAGAGTATGGCCTATACAGTAGTGTTCAGGGATAAGGACAAGACCCTTTCCGACGACGATATAGCAGCCGCCATGAAAAAGATACTGAACGGCCTGCAAGGACTCGGCATAGAGCTGAGGTCATGACGGACAGACTGCTAAGATCAGATTTTTATTATGATCTTCCCGAAGAGCTCATAGCCCAGGATCCACTCCTGAAGCGTGACAGCTCCAGACTGCTGGTGCTGGACAAAAAGACCGGGGAGATCAGACATGATGTGTTCCATAATATCATCTCTTATCTGAATCCCGGAGATCTGCTGGTGTTGAATGATACCAAGGTGATCCCCGCAAGGCTTATGGGTTCCAAGGAAGAGACCGGGGCTTCTGCGGAGGTACTGCTTCTGAAGAACAAGGGTGATAATGTGTGGGAGTGCCTGGTACGCCCGGGCAAAAAGCTGCGTACGGGGGCAAAGATAACTTTCGGTGACGGAAGGCTGAAAGCCGAGGTGACCGGCATCGCTGATGAGGGATGCCGGCTTGTGAGATTTACTTATGAGGGTATCTGGGAGGAGGTGCTGGACTCTCTGGGAGAGATGCCCCTGCCGCCCTATATAACACACAAGCTCCAGGATAAGAACAGATATCAGACCGTATATGCCAGATATGAGGGATCTGCTGCAGCTCCCACTGCCGGACTTCACTTTACCGACGAGCTGCTGGATGCGGTGAGAGAAAAGGGTGCGGATACTGCATTTGTTACATTGCATGTAGGGCTTGGCACCTTTCGTCCGGTGAAAGAGGACAACATCCTGGACCATCATATGCATACCGAATGGTACCGGATCTCAAAGGAAACTGCCGACAGGATAAACAGCGTAAAAAAGAATAAGAGCGGAAGGGTGATCTGCGTTGGCACCACTTCCTGCAGGACACTGGAGGCCGCATCAGATGACGAGGGTACGGTCAGCGCCGGCAGTGCAGAGACCGATATCTTCATCTATCCGGGATACCAATTTAAGACGGTGGACGCTCTCATTACCAATTTTCATCTTCCCGAATCGACTCTTATCATGCTGGTCAGTGCTCTCGGTGGATATGAGAATGTTATGAACGCATACAGGGAGGCAGTGAAGGAACGTTACAGGTTTTTCAGTTTTGGCGATGCCATGTTTCTGAGTTAAAATATGATTATGGATATTGGAATGATCTTCCTGAGTGTCATGTATGAATAAAACCGACAACAGGATGCTGGAAAAGCTCTTCTTTAATATGCTCCCCGTCCAGGTGCTGATATTTGCCATGGGTTCAGTGAATTCCATAGTGGACGGCGTGATCGCGGGGCAGTTCATAGGTTCCAAGGCTGTCGGTGTGGTGGGTCTGTACTATTCGATGGTCAATATCTACAATGCCACAGGATCTGTGCTGCTTGGTGGTACGGCAGTGCTGTGCGGCAGGTATATGGGAAGAGGTGACCGTAAGAAGACCGAAGGCATCTTTTCTCTCAATCTCACGCTTACCTTCATCATCGGAGTATTGCTGACTTTCGTCTGTTTTGTTTTCAGAGGCCCCCTTGCCGTGCTTCTGGGAGCTACAGAAGAGCTTAAGGGAGATCTTGTCACATATATCACCGGATATGCATTAGGTATACTCCCCATGCTGCTTGCCCAGCAGATAGCGGCCTTTCTTCAGCTTGAGAGAAGGAGTGTGAGAGGATATATCGGAGTGGCCGGAATGATCATATCCAATGTCTCCCTCGACATCCTTTTCGTTTCCATACTGAAGATGGGCATATGGGGACTGGCTCTTGCCACTTCATTCAGTAATATAGTTTATTTCCTTATTCTCGTGCCTTACTATTTCACTTCGAAGGCACAGCTGCACTACAGCGTCCGCAATGCCCTGTGGAGCAAGGCTCTGTCTCTTGTAAAGATCGGATTTCCCGGAGCCCTGCTGGTGTTCTGTATCGCCATCAGATTCACCGTGATCAATCACATCCTGATAGCCTGTGCCGGAAACGACGGGATATCTGCCATGGGTGCATTTAACATGATACATGGGCTCATCATCTCATACTGTCTGGGCAACGGTGCCATAATACGGATGCTGGTGAGCGTCTTCATGGGAGAGCAGGATAAGTCCTCCATCAAAAAGATACTTCATGTGGTGTTTACCAAAGCCCTGGCTCTGTCATGTGTACTGGCTGTCATTCTGGCCCTTATCTCACCGGGCATCACACGGATATTCTTCGCAGACAGTACGAGCAACGTATATCATCTGCTGCATCAGCTTCTGATCATATATTCGTTCTGCATGCCGCTGATACTGATTTGTCAGATATTCACAAATTATCTTCAGGCAATGGGGCATACAAGGTTCGTCAATTTCCAGTCGGTATTCGACGGCTTCTTCTCGATGGTACTGCCGGCACTGGTACTGGCGCCTGTTATGGGGGCTTTGGGTATATGGCTGTCCAATCCCATCGGGATAATACTGACGATAATGACCGTACCGATATACTGCATCATCTACTGGAAGCGCATACCCGCTTCTTACGATGAGTGGCTTTTATTCTCACCCGGATTCGGTGCGGATCCCGAAGACTGCTTTGCTGTCACGATACATGATACTGCCGATGTCACCCTGGCATCTGCAGGTGTGCAGGACTTCTGCGAAAGACACGATATAGGCAAGAGATCGGCTTATTTTTCGGCCCTGTGTCTTGAAGAGATGGCTGTAAACGTAGTAAAACACGGCTTCTCGCTCGACAGCAGATCGCATACACTTGATATCAGGGCAGTGTATTCGGCCGGCAACATGATGCTGAGGCTTAGAGATGACTGCATCCCTTTCGATCCTTCTGAAATGGCTGAGATAGTAAAGGACAGCGGTTCGTTCGAAAACAACGGGATACGGATGGTCTATAATATAGCCGATGAGGTCATATATCAGAATCTCCTGGGGATGAATGTGCTGACAGTAAAGATACTGGAGTGCGATCTCGGGGCAGTGGAGAGTACCGATTATCTCCTGGAGACAAAGCTGAAGGAAGATGATCCCGAGCTTCATAAGAGATTCAAGGACACCGTGTTTGTGGTCCAGAGCATTCTCAACCGCTACAAGCTGATGTTTCCGGAGTATACGGACCATTCGATCTTCCACAGTCTCACGGTCATCGATTCATGCAACCGCCTGATAGGGGAAGAGCAGATAGACAAGCTCAATACGGATGAGATATTCATACTTCTCATGGGATGCTACCTGCATGATGTGGGAATGGGTATCAGTGAAAATGATTTTCTGGAATTCAAGGATCGTCTGGGTGAAGAGGAATACTTCAGGACGAATCCCGGAGCATCCAAGTCGGATTTCGTCAGGGATCGTCACAACGAATTCAGCGGTCTTTTCATCGAGAAATATGCCGATCTGTTCGATCTGCCCACACCTGAGCATACCTTTGCGATAAAGCAGGTGGCAAGGGGACACAGGAAAACGGATCTTTTCGATGAGAAGGAGTATCCGGCCGCTTTCGCTCTTCCGAACGGGAACTCTGTATGTCTGCCATACCTTGCTTCTCTGCTTCGGATTGCTGACGAAATAGACGTCGTCGCTACCCGCAATCCCATACTGCTGTACGATATCGGTTCACTGACTGACAACAAGCAGATCGCAGAAAACAAAAAGCTCAATGCCATCAAGGCCATGATGATGACGAAGGAAGCCTTCGTACTGACTGCTCATACAGATGACAGCACCGTATATGAGGATCTGGTCCGTATGACGGATAAAATGCAGAAGACACTTGATCTGTGCCGGAAGGTTATAGCGGAGCGGACCGATTTCAGGCTCATACAGAAGAAGGTCATCCTGAGGAAAGCAGAAGACACCGGGGCAGGGAGATGATCTGTCAGGATGCTGGGACCACGCTGACCGACATGGTGTTTTTGTCACAGAGTGTGATGATATTTCCGCTTACGGTTCCGTAGGTTTCGATACCCTCATCGGCAAGGAGCTTTATCAGCTTTTCATTGGGAGCCTCATCTTCGGAAGTGCTTATCACGGCATACACCGGGGTGGTGAGCTCCAGAAGATCTTTTTCCGCCTTCTGATATTTTCCGTGGTGCGGTATCTTGATCCAGTCAGCATCGAGCTCATCACTTCGAGATACATCCGAATCCATAATCTGTTTGATCCTTGCCTTTTCAATGTCACCGGTAAAGAGCAGACGGTTATCACCGTAGCTCAGCATGCACATCAAAGACATGTTGTTATCCGGCTTTTCTCCGTTCTCAAGGATGGATGCCGGATCTGACGGAGGATAGAAGACGATCTTTATATCGCCGTATGTGACAGTTTCTTTCTGATCCACGTAGAACACATTGTCCCTGTCCTTTACGGCTTCCATAAGGACCGGATAATACTCCTTCTCACTGACATAGTCTGGAAGATATATGCTGCCCACGGGATATTCTTGTATGATCTTTGCTGCACTTCCGATATGGTCCTTGTCGTAATGAGACAATATCATGAATTCGATGTCCGAATCCCCGGATCTTTTCAGATATGAATCTATGATGTCATATGCATCCCCGGTGCCGGCATCTATGATCCCGGTGATACCTCCGCAGGTGATAACTGCCGCATCCGCCTTGCCCACGTCGAGATCGGCGACCGTGAGCCTGTTCCACTTCTTTGAGCCGATATATTTGTATGAAAATGCCGCAACACACACCAGCACGACCAGTATGACGGCGGCAGTTATTATCTTCTTCCTGTTTCCCATATGATATCCATCCTCACTCACGGGCATTGCCCTGTCATGTCTTGAAGCTCCATTATCATAATATGAATGATACGTCTCAGGCAATTGACACTTATCCCGACAATGATTACGATATCAATCGCATTTTGCAGAGTTTCGTGGTATATTATTTTAGTTATGGAAAACAGACTTTTACATACGCCCGAGGGCGTCAGAGATGTATACGGAGATGACTACGAGCGCAAGCTGAGACTTCAGCTGGAGTTCCTGCAGATCCTCCGTAATTACGGCTATAAGGAGATAGACACCCCCAGCTTCGAGTATTTCGATGTTTATTCGGGAGAAGTGGGCACCACGCCTTCAGGAGAGCTGTATAAGTTCTTTGATAAGGACAACAACACACTTGTGCTCCGTCCCGACTTCACTCCGGGGGTGGCCAGAGCTGCCGCCAAATATTTCATAGAGGAAGATCCCCATGTGAAGCTCTCATATTCCGGGAATGTCTTTTCAAATGCAAGGTCGCTTTCCGGAAAGCTGAAAGAGAATACGGAGCTGGGTGCCGAGTATATGGGAGACGGCTCTGTCGAGGCCGACGGAGAGATGATAGCCATGGCTGTGGAGCTTTTGGAGAAGGCCGGGCTGAAGGACTTCCAGATCTGTATAGGCAATGCGGGATATTTCAAGGGACTTTGTGACGAGACGGGAATAGACGGAGAGCTGGAGATGAATCTCCGTGACGAGATCGGCAACAAGAACCAGTTTGCTGCCGAGAACCTGCTGAAGGGTACCGATTATCCCGGATCTCAGGTGGACAAGATATTAAGATGCGTGGAGCTCTTCGGGGATGTCTCGGTGCTGGACCGTGCACTTGTCGGCATTGTGAACGAGCGCTCGAAGGCTGCGATAGAGAGGCTGAAGGCAGTGTATGAGGAGGCCAGGGGCCGCGGCATACAGAAATACCTGACCTTCGATCTGTCAATGCTCTCCAAGTATAATTATTACACCGGCATCATATTCAGGGCTTATTCTTCTTCTCTGGGAGATGCCATCCTCAAAGGAGGAAGGTACGACAATCTGCTCTCAAAGTTCGGTCATGATGCTCCGGCTCTGGGCTTCACCCTTTCACTCGATGATGTGGTGAGTGCTCTCAAGGAGGAGGAGAGCGGCAGGGGAACAGGCAAGAACGAATATCTTACTTTCGCGCTGACAAAGGGAAGGCTTGCCGAGAAGACCATGGCTCTTCTTGAGGAGATAGGCGTTTCCGTGGAGGAGATGCAGGACAAGTCTTCAAGGAAGCTTATCTTCACTGACGAAAAGAACAAGATGAGATTCTTCCTTGCGAAAGGTCCCGATGTGCCCACCTATGTGGAGTACGGAGCTGCAGATATAGGTGTGGTCGGTGAGGACACGATATTGGAGGAGGGTCGCAAGATATACGAGGTCCTGGATCTTGGCTTCGGCAAATGCCGCATGTGCATAGCAGGTCCCGAGAGTGCGGGGGAGCTTTTGAAGCACAGGGAGATGATAAGGGTAGCCACCAAGTATCCTGAGATCACCAGGGATTATTTCCAGAATGTGAAGCATCAGACTGTGGATATCATAAAGCTGAACGGCTCCATAGAGCTGGCACCCATAGTGGGACTTGCCGACGTGATCTGCGACATAGTGGAGACCGGAAGTACTCTCAGAGAGAACGGCCTCGTGGTCCTCGAAGAGGTGGTGCCTCTTTCTGCAAGGGTCGTGATCAATACGGTGTCCATGAGGATACATGCCGACAGGATCACAAAGCTCATCAGAGCTCTGAGGGAAAAGACGGAAAAATGAGAACGGTAAAGCTGAACAAAGAGACAAAAAAAGATATACTGGCAAATCTCCTGAAACGCAGCACCAATGACTACGGTGAGATAGAGGAGAGGGTGAAGAGTATCATCGAAAGAGTAAGGACTGAGGGAGACAGTGCGGTCTATGACTATGCCCGCCAGTTCGACAGATGCGATCTGAACGATGACAGCTTCATGGTGACAGAGGCAGAGATAGAGGAAGGCGCCGCTTCCATAGACAGTAAGCTCTACGAAGTAATGGAACGCTCCTTCGACAATATCAGGTCTTATCACGAAAAGCAGGTGAGGCAGAGCTTCTTCACCACAAGAGATGACGGCGCGGTACTGGGACAGCGGATCACGCCCATCCGGAAGGTGGGAGTGTATGTACCGGGTGGCAAAGCCGCCTATCCCTCCACCGTGCTCATGAACATCACTCCGGCGCTCTGTGCGGGAGTGCCCGAGATCATCATGTGCACACCTGCAGGACCGGATGGCAGGGTGACTCCCGTAGTGCTGGCGGCAGCGAAGATCACCGGAGTGAAGAAGATATTCAAGACCGGAGGAGCCCAGGCGATCGCAGCCATGGCCTACGGCACGGATATGATCCCCAAGGTGGACAAGATAGTGGGCCCCGGCAACATATATGTAGCACTTGCAAAAAGGGCGGTATACGGTCATGTGTCCATAGACTCGGTGGCAGGTCCCTCAGAGGTGATGGTGCTCGCGGATGAGACTGCAGATCCACGGTATGTGGCAGCAGATCTTTTAAGCCAGGCTGAGCACGACGAGATGGCATCAGCCATTCTCGTGACCACTTCCGAAGAGCTTGCAGCAAAGGTGAGCGAGGAGATAGATGCCATGATACCCGCTCTTTCCAGACGTGAGATCATAGAGAAGTCCCTGGACAACTACGGATATGCACTGATAGCTGACAATATGGAAGATGCTATAGATGTGGTAAATGACATAGCTTCCGAGCATCTCGAGATCGTGACAGCAGATCCCTGGGGCACCATGACAAAGGTGAAGAATGCCGGTGCCATCTTCCTCGGAGAATATTCATCGGAGCCTTTGGGAGACTATTTTGCAGGCCCCAATCATGTGCTTCCCACCAACGGTACGGCAAAGTTCTTCTCGCCGCTTTCTGTAGATGACTTTATCAAGAAGTCATCCGTGATCTGCTATTCTAAGCAGGCTCTTGAGAGCGTACACGAGGATGTGGAGGTCTTTGCGAAGTCGGAGGGACTTACCGCTCATGCAAATTCGGTGGCCGTAAGGTTTAAGTGAGATCGATTATATGAGGTGATCATGGATAAGAGAATATCAGAGGTAAAAAGACAGACAAAAGAGACGGATATCAGCTGCACGCTGGATCTGGACGGTACGGGCAAGGCTGAGATCGATACAGGCATAGGTTTCTTCGATCACATGCTGGAGGGCTTTGCCAGACACGGGCTCTTTGATCTGAAGCTTGTATGCAGGGGTGATCTGAATGTGGATACACATCACTCCATAGAGGATACGGGTATCGTATTGGGCCAGGCGATAGCAGAGGCCTTGGGCGACAAGAAGGGCATCCGCAGATACGGGCATTTCATGCTCCCCATGGATGATGCCCTGATTGCCTGTGCAGTTGATCTTTGCGGAAGACCTTACCTGAACTATGATCTGGTATTTCCTCAGGACAGATGCGGTGACATGGAGATGTGCATGGTGCGCGAGTTCTTCTACGCCATATCATACAAGGCGGGAATGAACATCCACCTGAAAATGCTGGACGGTCTCAACTCACATCATATCGCAGAGGCAGCCTTTAAGGGCTTCGCCAAAGCACTTGACATGGCTGTGGGATATGAGGAGCGTATTGACGGAGTGCTGTCGACCAAGGGCAGCCTTTGAGATGGAAACGGAGGTGTGAGATGGACTACAAGCAGATTATCCCCTGTATATATCTGAACAACGGGCTCGCAGTGAAGAGTCTGCATGACAGATCCAAGGTGTCCGAGGACCCTGTGGGACTGGCATCGGATTACGAGAATCACGGAGCCGATTCCATACTGATATTTGATTTTTCCGTAAATGATGCGGGCCACGAGAAGAACCTGGAGATAATAAAGGCCATAAGCAGATGCGTGGACATTCCTCTCATCGGTGCGGGAAATGTAAAGAGGTCGGAGGACGTCAAGAAGCTCCTCTATGCCGGATGCTCCGTTGCTGCACTCAACTTTTCCAAACAGAGTAATATCGAGCTTGCCAAAGAGGTATCAAAGCGCTTCGGCAGGGAGAAGATCGCAGCATCGGTCAAGGATATCTCGGAGCTTGAAGCCGGTGAGGGAGAGATAAAGAATTATATAGGTCTCGTCATACTCATCAATGAAGAATATCTCAAAGAGACGGATGAATGGTTCAAGGCACACAGTTTTGATAATTCCAATAAGATGAACGTGGATCTGATACCTCTTCTCGGCAAGGAGACACGTCATGAGGCCGCAGCCGTGCTGCGTACATATGATATAGCAGGAATAGCCGGCGGCATACTCGATTCCTCCACCAAGGACTTCATGGATTTCAAGCGTCAGTGCAAGGGACTGGGGATACCGGTAAACACCTATGACAGTAAGATATCATGGGAGGAGTTTACGGTGAATTCCGATGGCATGGTGCCGGTCGTGGCACAGGACTACAAGACCAATGAGGTGCTCATGCTGGCATACATGAACAAAGAGGCCTTCGACAAGACCCTGGCCTCCGGCAAGATGACCTACTGGTCCAGGAGCAGGAACGAGCTGTGGACTAAGGGTGACACCTCCGGACATTACCAGTTCGTGAAGAGCCTGACTGCCGACTGTGACAAGGATACCATCCTGGCAAAGGTGCTCCAGATAGGTGCTGCATGCCATACGGGAGCCAGGTCGTGCTTCTTCAATGAGATGCTGACACATGAATACAATGATGTGAATCCGCTCAAGGCTTTCGAACGCGAATATGCTGCCATAGTGGACAGGAGAGAGCATCCGAAGGAAGGCTCATATACCAACTATCTCTTCGACAAGGGAATAGACAAGATCCTGAAGAAGGTAGGAGAGGAGTGCACCGAGATAATCATCGCCGCAAAGAATCCTGATCCCGAGGAGCTGAAATACGAGCTTGCAGACTGGCTCTATCATGCCATGGTGCTGATGGTGGAGCGCGGAGTCACCTGGGAGGATGTCACCAAGGAGATCTTAAACAGATAATCCCGGCATGAGAAAACTGGCATTAAGCGACAAGATCCTTTTGTCTGTCGAGCATCCGGAGCGGTACATCGGCGGAGAGATCAATTCGGTACAAAAGAACAAAGAAGATATTTCGATAAGATTTGCGATGTGCTTTCCCGATGTATACGAGATAGGCATGTCGCATCTTGGTATTCAGATATTGTATGAGATGTTCAACCGCAGGAGCGATGTCTGGTGCGAAAGGGTCTATTCTCCCTGGCTGGATCTGGACCGTGTGATGAGGCAGCAGCATATCCCTCTCTTTGCCCTTGAATCCCAGGATCCGGTTTCTTCTTTTGATTTTCTCGGCATCACATTGCAGTATGAGATGTGCTATACGAACGTGCTCCAGATACTGGAGCTTTCGGGCATCCCGCTGCGCGCCGCAATGCGGGATCCGGATACTCCTCTGGGATCCTGGGGTCCCATAGTCATCGGAGGCGGACCCTGCGCATACAATCCCGAGCCCATCTCTCCCTTCTTTGATATGTTCTATATCGGAGAGGGAGAAGTGAGATATGACGAGCTCTTCGATCTGTACAATGAAGTCAGGTCCAAAGGCGGGAGCAGGAGAGAGTTCCTTGAAAGAGCCTCAGCTGTGGAGGGAATATACGTCCCCGGCTTCTATGAGCCGAGATACACAGATGAGGGTATCTTTGCTGGATACGATATAACGTATGATAAAGCGCCGTCCCGGATAACCAAAGCCATATGTACAGATCTGGACGATACTCCCTATCCCGTAAAGCCGGTGGTGCCCTTCATCAAGGTGACCCAGGACAGGGTAGTGCTCGAGATACAAAGAGGCTGCATCAGAGGCTGCAGATTCTGTCAGGCTGGTATGATATACCGTCCGGTCAGGGAGAAAAGTCTCGAGACATTGAAGGGCTATGCCAGAGCCATGGTGGAAGCTACGGGAGATGACGAGATATCCCTGAGCTCCCTTTCCACATCCGACTACAGCAAGATCGCCGAGCTCGTCAGATGGCTCGTGGACACATACAGGGAGAAGTTCATAAACATTTCCCTTCCTTCACTGCGCATAGACCATGTCTTCCTGGAGATGATGGAGACCATACAGGACTCAAAAAAAGGGTCTCTGACATTTGCTCCCGAAGCCGGCAGCCAGCGTATGAGGAACGTGATAAACAAGGGCATCACCACGGAGGATATCATGCAGGGCTCCGCCATCTGCTTTGCGGCAGGATACAGCAAGGTGAAGCTCTACTTCATGCTGGGGCTACCCGGAGAGACCGATGAGGACGTGGAGGCTATAGCTCATCTTGCCAACGACGTAGCCATGAACTACTTTGATACCGTACCCAAGGAGGAGAGAAAGGGGATCCGGGTCCAGGTGACAAGCTCCACTTCCTTCTTTGTACCGAAGCCCTTCACCCCGTTCCAGTGGTCGGCAATGGACAGACCCGAGGAGTTTCTCAGAAAGGCCCATCTCGTCAATGAGACAATGGAGCACGAGATGAACCACAAGAGCCTGAAATACCAGTATCATGATTCGGATGTGTCGAAGCTCGAGGGAGTATTTGCCAGGGGCGACAGACGTATCGCGGATGTCATTGAGACTGCATATCACAAAGGATGTCTCTACGATTCGTGGACCGAGAGCTTTGAAGGTGACAAATGGGATCAGGCCTTTGAGGAATGCGGTATAGACGCTGAGTTTTATACTCTTCGGGAACGTCCTCTGGACGAGGTCTTCCCCTGGGATATCATCGATATAGGCGTGTCAAAGGAATTCCTGAAAAGAGAATATGAAAATGCCCGGAAGGGGATCGTGACCCCAAACTGCCGCGATAAGTGCAGCGGCTGCGGTGCGGCAGCTTTCCATACGGGGATATGCCTGAAGGAAAGGCAGGGTAATGAAGCTTAGGATCAGATTCACTAAACACGGTACAGCCCGCTTCATAGGTCATCTCGATACCCAGCGCTACTTTCAGAAGCTCAACAGAAGAGCGGGGATAAACGTGGTTTATTCCGAAGGCTTTTCTCCGCATCAGAAGATGTCCTTTGCCATGCCGCTCTCCGTAGGGTATGAATCCGATGGTGAGTATTTCGATATGGAGGTGAAGGATGCAGCATCATCCGAGGCTGTCATATCTTCCATGAATGCAAACAGTGCGGAGGGGATAAGGGTCACGGGATGTGTGATGCTCCCGGAAGGGTCCGTGAACGCAATGGCTTCGGTAAGAGCCGCAGATTATCTGGTTCGTCTCAAGTCCTGCGTTGCAGATGAATCGGATATCACAGGCGCTGTCGAAAGCTTCAATGCCTCGGAGAGCTTTATCGTAAAGAAAGAGAATAAGAAGGCTGCCAAAAGAAACAAGGGAAAACACAGAGCCGGAGGAGAAGAGAGCCCGGCTTTTACAGAGATAGATCTGAAAAGCTTCGTATATGAGCTGAGATACGACAATTCAGAAAACGGCATCTTCATGAAGGTAAGTGCCGGAAGTGCAGACAATATCAAGCCTGAGCTTGTGATCGGCTCGCTGATGCCAAAGGATGCATCCGTCTTTACCCCATCCGATCTGATGATAACGAGGAAAGAGCTTTATACTGACGGCATGACTCCTCTGATCGATGCAGGAAGGGTGTTCTGATGATCAGATATGTCATAACCCGGTACAGGGAGCTCACAGTCATGGCTTCTGTGACAGACGGTATCATCTCGGATCTGACTGTTGCGGATGATGGCAGGGTATATTCTCCCGGTGATATAGTGATAGCAAAGATAGCCGAGATAAACCGCAACCGGTCGGCTGCTTTCGTGGAGCTTGGCGACGCAAAGGGATATCTTCCTCTGTCCGGAAACGAGATGCTGCGCCCCGGAGATGAATATCCGGTGATGATCAAAAAAGAAGCCCAGGGAAGCAAAGATATCACCGTGACAGGAAGGCTTGGCATCGCAGGAAGATATGTGGTCGTGGAGCTTCCGGCTTCCGATCATCCCGCCGTACACATCTCACATAAGATAAAAGATGAGAAAATACGGGATGCCCTGAAGGGTGCGGCAGAGCCGGCGGCGGAAACTTCAGGCTATGATGTGACAGTCAGGACAAAGGCTGCAGATGCGGGCTTCTCCGATATGATCAAAGAGGTGGAGGAGCTTGCAGGAGTGATCGACGAAATACTCGAAAAGTCAGCTTCAAGGACTGTGTTCAGCAGACTGTACGATGCCGAGGATCCGTTTAAGAGTGCGATAAGAGACTCAAGATATACATCCGACCCGGCCGAGGTCTCTATCGTAACGGATATCCCCGGGATATATGATAAAATGAGGGAGAGCTTTCCTGACTGCGATGTCAGCCTGTATACCGATGACCGGCTGCCGCTCCATGTCCTGTATAAGATAGGCTCCGAAGTGGAGAGTGTAAGGGAGAGGAGAGTCTGGCTTAAAAGCGGGGCTTATATCGTGATAGACCAGACTGAGGCCATGTGCGTCATCGATGTGAACTCCGGCAGGACGGATATGAAGGAGGCTCGTGAGGACGCATTCCTCAAGATAAACACGGAAGCCGCAAAGGAGATTGCAAGACAGCTGCGTATCCGTAACACCTCCGGCATCATAATGATCGATTTCATCAATATGAGAAAAAGAGAAAGCTATGCAGCGCTCAGGGAAAGCATGGAGGAAGAGCTGAGATACGACCTGAACGGTACGGTTTTCGTAGATTTCACAAAGCTCGGCATAGCGGAGCTCACCAGGCGGAAGACAAGCAGACCATTAAGAGAGCTGCTGAACGTAAAGAAAGAGGATGAATAACATGAAGATCAATTCCAGGCAAAGGGCATACCTTAAGAGTCTCGCCATGAAGGAGGACCCCATATACCATATCGGCAAGGAATCTCTGACAACAGAGATAGTAAAGGGACTCGACGATGCCATAGAGGCGAGGGAGCTGATAAAAGTAGCCGTCCTGAAGAACTGTGACGACGATATAAGGGCGATAGCCGAGACAGCCGCTGAGCGTACAAGATCTGTTCTGGTGCAGGTGATAGGACGCAGATTCGTACTCTACAGGCCTGCAAAGAAGCCCCGGATCTGTCTTCCGGATATTGTATCTCAAAAAAACCGCCCAAAACGCTGATATTTTGTTATTATATAGTGTGGATAAAAAATAAATTCTATTACAGGGGGAAGATATACAATGCTGTTCGGTTTTGGCGCTATGATAGACAGTCTCAAAAGGAGTCCTAAGACAATAGTTCTTACGGAGGGTACGGATCCCAGAGTGCTGGAGGCTGCTTCCAGACTTCTGGCCAGCAATTTCCTGAGCCCCATACTCCTGGGAGATCCTGAGGCTATAGCCAATGCGGCAGAGCATGCCGGCTACAATATAAGAGGTGCTCAGATCATAGAGCCTAAAAGCTATGAGAGGCTCGAGGAGATGGCACAGGAGTTCTACGAACTCAGAAAGAGCAAGGGTGTGACCATTGAGAAGGCCAGATCCACCATGCTGGAGTACAACTACTTCGGTACCATGCTGGTGAAGATGGGCATAGCCGACTGCCTCCTTGGCGGAGCCACCTATTCCACTGCAGACACAGTAAGACCGGCACTCCAGATCATCAAGACAAAGCCCGGACATTCCATAGTATCCTCATGCTTTATCCTGGTACGTCCCGGAGCTACCGGTGAGAACGAAGTCCTGGCAATGGCGGACTGTGCGATCAATATCAAGCCCACCGAGGACGAGCTCGTAGAGATCTGCGGAGATACCATCAACTGTGCCAAGCTTTTCGGCGTAGATCCCAAGGTGGCCTTCCTCAGTTATTCCACTTTCCATTCCGGGCACGGAGATGACGTTGACAAGATGCGCAACGCCGCCGAGAAGGCAAGGGCCAAATTCCCCGACATACCTATAGAAGGAGAGCTGCAGTTCGATACTGCCGTGTCTCCGAGAGTAGCCAAGCAGAAAGCACCTACCTCAAAGGTCGCAGGTTATGCCAATACATTCATCTTCCCCGACATCAATGCCGGTAACATCGGCTACAAGATAGCTCAGAGAGTAGGTAATTTCGAGGCGTACGGGCCGATCCTCATGGGTCTTAATTCCCAGGTGAACGATCTTTCGAGAGGATGTAATGCACTGGAGGTCTACTCCATGGCTATTATAACCGCTGCATTAAGCATATAAAGTGATCATCTCACAGTATTTCATAGCCTTTATTTCATTTTCTTTCTTCGGATGGATATATGAGTGTATCTACTGTACCATCGTAGACAAACGCTGGCAGAACCGGGGCTTTCTTTTCGGTCCCATCTGTCCGATATACGGCATCTCGGTAGTCCTGTCCATGATAGTTTTCGGTCATATGCACATCCCGGGGATAAGCTACGACACTCCCGCCTGGAAGATATTTATCATCTGCGCACTGATGAGCGCCGTCATAGAATATTTCACCTCATATACACTGGAGAGGATATTTCATGCTGTCTGGTGGGATTACAGCAATATCATCCTCAATATCAACGGACGCATCTGTCTTCCTGCCACCTGCGGCTTCGGCCTGGCAGGGATACTGATCGTAAAATACCTCCTGCCTTTCATCTCATCCATCCCCTGGGATGAGCATCAGCTCATAAATGAGACTATGGCTCTGCTCTTTATGCTGGTATTCGGTGTGGATATAACGCTTACAGTGGCTTCCCTTACGAATATGCTCTCACGCATGGAGACCATGCAGCAGGAGTTCGACAGAAGGATGCAGTCCGGATACGAAAAGGCCTCATCTGCACCGGCCACTCTGGTGTCGGCTGCAAAGAACGGTGCGACTAATGCCGTGAATGCAGCGAAAAGCGGGGCCAGCACCGCGGTCAATGCCGGAAAGGAGCTCACGGATATAGTCACAGGATATGTGAAGAACCTGCCAATCGGTCACGGTCATCATCTGCGCAATATCCGCAGCTTCAAGTCTGAGAGGACCAGAGGCATCACGAGCAGGATAAGTGATGCGATGAAGGAGCACGGCTCCCGCCGCAGCAGGAAAAAGGATACGGATCAGGTGAAAAGCGCATGAGAAATAAGGCTTTCCGGCTGAACGAAAAGGAATTCAGGCGTTTTGTAAAGATCGCAAAACCTATCGCCGGTGACGAAAAGGTACGCAGGATGAAGGAATTTATACAACACGGTGACAAATCCACCTATGATCACTGTCTGAGTGTGGCCTATACCGCTTTTCTCATAAACCGCAGGCTCCATATCGGAGCGAAAGAGGAGAGCCTTGTGAAAGCAGCACTGCTTCATGATTATTTCCTCTATGACTGGCACAGCAAGGGAGACAAGCTTCACGGATATCATCATCCCTCGATCGCATCCTCCAATGCAGGATCGGATTTCGACCTTTCCGAACATGAACTGAAGATGATCGAGACACATATGTGGCCGCTGACCCTGATGCATATTCCCACATCCAGAGCCGGCTGGGTCCTGACCATGGCCGATAAGATATGCTCATCAGGTGAAGTGGTCTATTCGCGTTATTCCACTATAAGAGAAAAAATGAACCCGAAAAATCACCAATAAAAATACAGGTGTGTCAACGGTAGAGGAGTTGTGACGAGCTAAAGGCATTTGTTCGTATAATATAAATTATGCGAACAAATAGTCGTGATCCAAACGGGTCAATACAGTCTGAACACTCCGAATACCTTTCCGAGGATCTTGCAGTCGTTTACGATGATAGGCTCCATCGCATCGTTTTCCGGCTGCAGTCTGATATATCCGTTCTCTTTATAGAATGTCTTCACCGTAGCCGAATCATCTACAAGAGCCACCACCAGATCGCCGTTATTCGCGGAAGCTGTTTCTTTGACGAACACATAATCACCGTCATTGATCCCTATGCCGATCATGCTGTCGCCCTTGACCTGTAAGGCGAAGCACTGAGCGTTGGGAGCCATTTCCACGGGTACCGGGAAGTAATTCTCGATGTTCTGCTGAGCCAGGATCGGCTGACCGGCAGCTACGGCTCCCACAAGCGGGATATTCGTCACTTCACGTCTGCCCAGATTGAAATCCTCATCCAGTATCTCTATAGCACGAGGCTTTGTGGGATCGCGTCTGATGTATCCGTTCTTTTCGAGAGTCTCGAGATGTGCATGTACAGATGATGTGGACTTGAGATCCACAGCCTGACAGATGTCACGCACAGCCGGCGGATAACCCTTTGCCAGTATCTCTGATTTGATATATTCGAGTATCTGTCTCTGCTTATCGCTTATCTTCCCTTTTGCCATGATCGTTCCTTTCTTTATCTTTGATCGATGTCTGATATATCCGTCCGATATATCTTTTCACGTATTATATCACCATTTTTACAAAAACAGAACATTCTTTCGGAAAATATGTTCGATTTTCTGTTGACAGGGGAATATATGTTCGATATAATACAAACACAAACAAATGTTCGCAACAGATGTTCGATCGATATTAAGGCAGGTAGCTAAATGAGAAGAGATGATATCAGACATGAAAACAGGATACTTATCAGGGCGAGACTCCGCAGGAGGAATGAGCGTTACAGGAGTATATTCAGATTCAGCCTTGCTCTTATCATGGCTACGATGATCTCTACGGTCACATTGTCGCTGAGGGCATTTGCTCTTGCCGAGGACAGCTCTGCTCCATCACACAAGTGCTATACTTCATATACTGTTCAGTCCGGAGATACCCTGAGCAGTATAGCATCGAACTATATTACAGATGAATATCCTTCATCAGACAGATATATCGCAGAGGTGGTCTCCATCAATCATCTCCTGTCCGCATCACAGATAGACGAAGGACAGACCATCATACTGCCATATTACACTTCAGACAGCAGTAATTAAGCTCTCCCTGTAAGCATAGCGCACAGTATAAGACAACCAACCCTATACCCATGACACATGATCTATTTTCTATTCACTGTGCGCTATGGTTTCTTTAACAGGCGATATTTCTTTGCCGTCCTTCCAGATACGATCCAGATTATAGAATTCCCTTGCTTCTTTATCGAAGATATGCACTATGATGTCTCTGTAGTCCATCAGGATCCAGTTGGATCTGTCTCTTACATGACCCTCTATGCTCTTTGCACTGATCCCGGCTTTTGTCATATATTCATCCACCGCATCCTGCATGGCATCCATCTGGCTGGTATTATTTGCCGTTGCGATGACGAAATAATCAGCGATATCAGAGATCTCCGAAATATCGATCAGCTTCACATCATCCGCCTTCTTGTCTTCCAAAGCTTTATATATATCGTTCACCATATCTCTTATCTTATCCATTGTTCTCAGTTGCTCTCCTTGCATTGTGGTATCTGTAATATTCATAGGTTTCCAGAGTCCTGGGGTCTACTGCTGCGGTCTTTCCGTTCAGATAGTTCAGTGTATCGTGCAGTATCTGCTCGACAGCCTGATCGATATCTTTAAAGGCGATCTGACGGATCTTTTGCAGATTCTTCGCCTGATCACGTCTGGGCTCTATATAGTCGGCGGTGAAGATGATCTTCTGCAGCAGACTCATTCCCGGCTCTCCCGTAGTATGAGATCTGATGGCATCCAGTATATCCCTGTCCTTTATCCCGTATTTTGTCTCGGCAAGAAAGGCTCCGAGCTTGGCGTGGATAAGAGCCGTATTCTCCTTCTCTGTCTCCGTGAGTTCAATATTGTTCTTCTCACATAGCTTGAGCTTCTCGGCCGTGGCTATACACTTGGCGCAGTCATGGAGCAGGCCCGCGGTGAATGCACTCTCCATGTCTATGCCGTAGCTCATCGCAAGACAGGCAGCCGTATAGGCTACCCCGAGTGTGTGCTGGTATCTGTCCTTATCCAGCACCTTTTTCATCGTCTTTTTCAGCTCTTCATTTGTCTCGTTCATTATTATCCTGTGTTTGGCCTTTTACAGATACAACTTGTTCTTTCTGATATATTCCGCCACCTGAGGAGGCAGGTAGTCTCCTGTATCTTCACCCTTTCGGATCATCTCTCTTATTTCCGAAGAAGAAGTGGTGTCCGGTACAATATCGAGAGTACGTACGGCAGCGTTATACCTGCCCTCATAGATCCGTATCTGTCTCGTGATCCTCTCCCTGTCGGCTCTGTCCCTGTCAGCCACGACTATCACGCAGCTTTTGAATATGATCTCGGGAGACTTCCAGGTCTCGAGAGAAAAGAAAGTGTCCTCACCGACTATATAATAATATGTATTGCCGGGTGCTGACGAGATGAGCTCTCTGAGAGTATCACAGGTGTAAGAGTTGCCTGGCCTCTTTATCTCCATATCCGAGACTACGAATCTGGGATCGTCTTCGAAGGCAAGCTTGCACATTTCATATCTGACCTCTCCCGGCAGTACCCCGGTCCCGTCCTTAAAATAGGATATGCCGCTGGGAATGATCAACACTTTGGACAGACAAAGCTGAGAGCAGGCAGCCTTTGCGATCTCGATATGCTTTCTGTGTACGGGATTGAAGGTCCCTCCGAGTATACCTACGCTGTTATCGGCCATATTTCCTTTCCTGTCTTACATACAAACCGCAGGGTATTACCCCTGCAGTCTGTTATAGTACTTTATATTTTTCTTTCAGGCAAGTGTCAATTCTTTTCCATGTCCGAGATGACGGGCTTTATCTGCGAGACCAGATTGTCGATATTCTCGAAGAGGCCGCTCTTTGTAGTACCCAGATCATTTACTCTGGACAGCTGGCTCAGCACACGGTCACAGTCCGAATTGATGTCGTCAAATTTGCTCTCGATCACAGCGATCTGTGAATCCGCCGCGCTCACTGCCCTCATTATCTCATCCTGTACTGCTTCTGTGTGGGATGCACTCTCCGTGATCTGCTCGAAGGTCTCATAGGTCTCATCCACCTTGGCCAGACTCTCATCCAGACTCTCCATCGATGCCTGCATACTCTCTGTGAGCCGCTCGCTCTCGGTGCCCACATTGTCTATGGAAAGATTTACCTTATCGATAAGGACTTTGATCTCGTCTGCAAGCTTTCTTACCTCTTCTGCGACCACAGCAAAGCCTTTTCCGGCCTCGCCCGCCCTTGCTGCTTCTATGGAGGCGTTGAGCGCCAGCAGGTTGGTCTGAGAAGCGATGCCTACTATCTGCTTCATGAATCCGGCTATCTCGTCCACGGACATCTTGAATCCCTCGAAGCTCTTCTCCATATCACCGAAAGTATCCTTTACGGAGTTTGAGGTCATCCTCATATCGTCGACCTTATCCTGTGCCATCTTGACGCTGTCGGCTATCTCGTCTCTTACTTCACTGAACCGGGATGTGGAGTTGTTGACCTCGGAAAACACATCATTAAACTCATACATCTTGCTCTTCAGCTCATCATTATTGTTCATCACCTGACCGAAGGTATCCGAGATCTCCTTCAGCTCGGTAAGTGACTCCACTTCGTTATCCACCAGCTGCTTCTGACAATCTTTGATGGAATCAGAAATATAATACATGGATGATCTGATCTCGTTGTAGCTGTTCTTTATGCTGTTGTCTCTGACAACAGTATTTTCAGATCTGTTATCGCTCTTCTTTCCGAACATGTCTCCTACCTCCTGTCTATCCGAATACCACACAAGTCATGGTCTGATTTACGAACTGGCCGTTATAATGCTCCCCGTAGCCTATCAGGCCGCAGGATGTGCCCAGCTGCCCGATCTTGTCGAGATACTCGCCCAGCTCTTTTCTGTCACTCAAGACCAGATATCTGAAGACACAGTTGACGGAGAATATCCCGGAGATATGGCTGAAATCGCTCTTTATACTCTCAATGGTCTCCCGGGCCACCTCCATGGGATCTTTCATCTCCAAAAGCGTGAGGATGTCCGAATCGTTCACCTGACGGTAGCAGGTGAGACCGTTGCCCTCCACACCTTTAATGGATATGATGCAGATATCATCACCGATCATCTTTCCAAGAGGATTCGTAAATGTCTGGGTTTCGATCTGACTCTCTTTCACATCCGTCAGTTCCATATAGACCTGCTTTGCCGATCTTCCGTTCAGCTCACCTATGAAATACTTCTCTTTATTGGTCTTTGATGCCAGCAGCCTGACACCTTCCCTCGGCACATATATGTTTTCTTTATATGCCTTCACCTTTCCGGACAGATTCTTGATCACCGCATAGGCGCACCCGCCCTCGTATATCTTTCCGTTGGCGGCAACCTTCCCTGCGTCTCCGGTAGCCCCCATGAGCTGTATGTTATGCTTTTTCAGCAGATACTGCAGAGTGTTCATGACTCCTGCGTCATTTCCGGAGCAGAGGTCTATGATTGCGGTATCATTGTTGCCGGGCCTGATCTTCGCAATGTCAGCCTGCAGTCTGTCGATATTCCTTGCAGGCATCTCGGTCACATGCTCCAGTATCCCGGCTGCCGCGTCGACGCCGTCGATAAAAGCCGTCACGGATACCCCTTTTTCGGTGACCGACTTGTTGTATCCCATCGCTATACATCCTATACTCGGTATGCCGGGATACTTTTCTTCAAGCTGCTTCACATGCTCCTCGAAGCTGTCGGCAGTGGTAGTCATTATGATAAGCTTCGGTGAGGAAATCCCCCTGAGCGCCTCATCGAGCTTTCCTGATGTGCTTGTCCCATAAGAAATCTTCATAGATACGATACCTCCTGTGAAAACGGAAAAACGCTGATATTATTATAACCTTATTTCACAGGCTTTGTATACAGGAAATTATATTCAGATCAAGAGATGCTGTATCATTTGTAGTAATCAAAATAATGACCGTACATCCTTACTGTATCGCCATCCTGTATCCCAAGTGCCTCCAGCTCATCCAGGATCCCGTTATCCTTCAGGAAACGCTGGAAGAAAAGAAAGCCTTTTTCCGAATTCAGATTTGTATAGCCCAGCATCTTTTCTATGCGGGGGCCTTCGAGGATATATTCATTATTCTTTTCATCGAAGGATACGGTGTAAGGCTCCGATGCAGCCACATCATACTCGGGGAAATACTCCTGCACGAATACTGCTCCGCTTTCCTTGTTCTCCTGTACCACCTTTGAGACATGATACAGCAGATCCTTCAGGCCCTCTCCTGTGGCAGCACTTATCGGAAAGACCTTTACGGAATCGTTCTCAAAACGGTCGCGCAGCTTCAGGAGCACCTCATCCCTCTCCTCTTCAGAAAGCAGGTCCAGCTTATTGGCCGCAATGATCTGTGGCTTCCTGGACATATCGGCGTCATAGGCTGTGAGCTCATGATCTATGCTCATGATATCCTCTATGGGATCCCTTCCCTCTATAGATGCAGCATCCACCACATGGATGAGCACCTTGGTACGCTCGATATGACGAAGAAAATCGTGACCGAGACCCACTCCCTCGGCGGCTCCTTCTATAAGTCCCGGGATATCCGCTATCACAAAGCCGGCGGCATCATCAAGATCCACTACGCCGAGATTGGGCTCGAGCGTGGTGAAATGATAGTCTGCTATCTTCGGCTTCGCATTTGTCACTCTTGATAAAAGAGTAGACTTGCCTACATTGGGATAACCCACCAGACCTACATCCGCGATACATTTGAGCTCGAGCAATACCTGCAGCTGCCTCGCATCTCCTCCCGGCTCGGCATACTGGGGTATCTGCATGGTAGAGGTGGCGTAGTGCCAGTTGCCCTTGCCTCCTTTGCCTCCGGGAAGTATCTCAAATCGCATATTATCCCCGGACATATCCGTGATGACCTTGTGGGAGGAAGCCTCGAATATCACGGTGCCTTCGGGCACCTTAAGGACTATATCCTTTCCGTTTTTGCCGTGACAGCGCTTGGCGCCTCCCTCTTCTCCGGGCTCGGCGGCATATTTCCTCTTGTATCTGTAGTCCTGAAGTGTATTAAGTCCTTTGTCCACTTCAAATATCACAGAACCGCCCCTGCCTCCGTCACCTCCGTCGGGACCGCCGGCAGCTACATATTTTTCACGGCGGAAGCTGACATGGCCGTCGCCGCCTTTTCCTGATATGATCGTTATCTCCGCGTGATCTGCAAACATAGACAATCCCCTCGATAAACAAAGGACTTCGAACATAGATCAGTCCGAAGTCCCCATTTCATACTCTGAAAAAACATACCATTCCCGGATCCATAAGCCGGGAAAGCGCGAAGTTACTTTGACTCCACTGCGTATACGCTGGCCTGTTTCCTGAACTTGTCCTTTCTCTCGAAACGAAGGACTCCGTCGATCAGCGCATAAAGTGTATCATCTCCGCCCTTGCCTACATTGTTGCCGGGATGGATATGAGTACCACGCTGCCTGTAGATGATATTACCTGCTTTTACAAACTGCCCGTCTGCTCTTTTCGCACCGAGCCTCTTTGCCTCGGAGTCACGTCCGTTCTTTGTGGAACCGACTCCCTTCTTATGAGCAAAGAACTGAAGATCGAGATTAAGCATCCTGTTACCTCCTGTCCTCTTTCAGACTGCTTCCGGATCCGCGCATCCTGTCCGGATACGCAACGGATCCTGTCAACTGTATTCGACTACCCTGATATATTCGCTCCCGTACTTTTTCTCCAGAGACGTCATCCCCAGATAAAAGGTGCGGAGCAGCAGTCCGGACTTTTCCGTGGGCCCGATCTGAAGACCCATGTCAATAACTCCTTTTTCCCTGTCGACCTTTAAGGTCATCGGTTCATCGGGCAGGAACTCTTCTATCGCATTAATGGTGTTGATGGTGAGCATCGATATGGCTGCACACACTATATCAGCACCGGAGTCCGCGAACAGGGCATGTCCTGATACGGTAAATCCCGTTATATCAGACCCTGAGTTCCTTTTGATCCGAACTTCCGTCATACACTTATCAAGCGTTGATCTTGTCGATCTGTACCTTTGTGTATGCTTGCCTGTGACCGTTCTTCTTGTGATAGCCGGATTTTCTCTTGTAGCGGTATACGATGACCTTCTTGCCCTTGGTCTGGTCCAGTACCTTACCGGTCACTGTAGCCTTGTCCACCAAAGGAGCTCCCACTACGAGCTTGTCTCCACCCACTGCAAGAACCTGGTCGAAAGTCACATCGCTTCCTGTCTCGGCATCCAACTTCTCAACGAAGATGACATCGCCTTCGGAAACCTTGTACTGCTTTCCGCCTGTTGCAATGATAGCGTACATAAGACACCTCCTGTTAATTACTCGCTGTTTTCGGTGGCACCTGAAAATAGGCGCACTTATACCTGTTCATGCGGCATACCGCAATATAATACCAATGATGGATGGCAAAGTCAAGCTTTCTGATTGCTTTTACCTTGAGCCTTTTACTTTGAGTACATTCTTATGACTCTTACCTCATCTCCGGGGGAGACAGCCTGCCCGGCCGGTATATCGATATAGCAGTTGCAGGAAGAGGTATTGCCGAATACCGACGACATATGCTCCGCCGCGGGAAGATATACCTTTCCGTCTTTTGTATATGCCCGTACAAGGCGGCGCATACGGTTAACCTTGTCATATCTGTCCGAGAGTACAGCCATACTTTCAGACGGCAGATAGCTGTCACTTCCCATGAGTTTCGAGATCACGGGCCAGAAATACAGATCAAAGTTTGCCATGGCGGCATAGGGATTACCCGAAAGGCTCAGGATCACCTTTCCGTCAAGAGCACTGCCGATAGTGGGTGTCCCCGGCTGTATGTTCACACGGGTAAAGAGCTTTTTTGCACCGACAGAGTCCAACACCGCAGGTATCAGGTCTTTCTTCCCTACAGATACTCCTCCTGTGGTGATCACCACATCAGCCGCTTTAAGTGCATCCCCCAGCCTGTCTTCTATGAGCCTGGCATCGTCGGGACAGGTGGCCTCAAGGCATACCTCGAGTCTTTGCTGTCTTAAGGAGGTGCCAAGAATGTAGCGTATGGTATTGTATATCTGCCCGGGGCGCAGGGACTGTCCTGCTTCTGCCAGCTCGCTCCCGGTGGATATAAGAGCGATACGGGCAGGGCGTCTCACACAGACTTCATCCTTCCCGAGAGCCGCTATGAGCCCGGTCTCTACCCGGCCTATCCTCTGTCCGGCCTTTATCACGCAGCTGTCTGGAGCTATCTCCTCTCCTGCCAGGCAGACATTTCGCTGCTTTACTGACGAAGCGTATATTTTCACCTCATCCTCGCCGTAGTCCGTATCCTCCTGCTTTATCACGGCATCATATCCTTCAGGGATCATGGCTCCCGTCATCACTCTTACGGCACTCCCCGGAGTATATCGCAGATCCGTACGGTCTCCCGCAGATATCTCGGCGATCACCTTTAATCTAACAGGATCATCCTTCGTTGCCCGTGCCACATCCTGTGAGTGCACAGCGTAGCCATCCATCGCAGACCTGTCGAAAGCGGGCACCGGCCCTTCCGATATCATATCCTCCGCGGCTATACGGCCGTATGCATCAAGGAGCGGCACCGTCATCGTTTCCGTGACAGGTGCCGCAGCATCAGTTATCAGTTTTATCGCTTCCTCTATCTCCATTTACGAGATCTTCTCCACCTGTACCGCACAGACCTTGTATTCCGGTATCCTGGCGAATTCATCGAGTGCTGCATTGGTCAGCCTGTTCACAGGTGAATCTGGAAAATGGAAAGGCATCCATGTCTCGCCCTCGGAGACCTTTCTGCCCACACGGGCATAAGCCTCTATGGCATCTCTCCTGCTCCTGACTCTTACCCGCTCTCCGTTCGCTATTCCCAGCCTGTCGGCATCTTTATAGTTCAGCTCGATGAAGCCCTCGCCGGCTATCTCCATGAGGCCCTCGGATCTAGCTGTCATTGCGGCTGCATTGTAATGATAGAGTATGCGGCCTGTCATCAGGATGAAAGGATAGTCGTCATCCGGAAGCTCGCTGGCCTCCTTGAATACAGCGGGATACAGCAGGGCTCTGCCCCGTACCGGGCCTGAAGCATGCATGATGGGAGTACCGGGATGATCCTTGCTCGTGCAGGGCCACTGCAGACTCTCTCCGGCATCCAGTCTCGCATGGCTGATACCTGCGAAGCTGGGAGTCAGGGAAGCCACCTCGTCCATGATCTCGGCGCTCGTAAGGTGCGGCTGGGGATAGCCCATCGCATTCATCAGATCGATCAGTATATCCGTATCCGGTCTCATATCCCCCTTGAGCGTGACAGCCTTTCTTATCCTCTGTACCCTTCGCTCGGTATTGGTGAAGGTACCCTCCTTCTCGGCATAGCTCACACCCGGAAGGATGACATCGGCATATTCGGCGGTCTTCGTCATGAAAAGCTCCTGTATGCAGAAGAAATCCAAACTTTTCAGTGCCTTTATAATATGGTTGGTATCCGGATCCGAAACGACAGGATCCTCTCCGCAGATATAGAGACCTTTTATCCTGCCCTCGATGGCTGCGGGGAATACTTCAGTAGCCTTGAGTCCGGGAGTGGGGTTCAGCTTCACCCCCCAGGCCTTTTCGAATTTCTCTCTTACCTCTTCGTTGTCCACCTTCTGATAACCGGGATAGTCGGTAGGCATGGCGCCCATATCGCAGGCTCCCTGGACGTTGTTCTGTCCTCTTAAAGGGTTGACACCGCAGCCGCTCTTACCTATCTTGCCGCAGATCACAGCCATATCTGACATGCACATGACACCTTCGGTGCCGGTGGAATGCTCTGTCACACCCAGACAATAGATGATGGGAGCTTTCTTCGCGGTAGCGTACATGCGTGCCGCCTCCACGAGCCTGTCGGGATCTATATGACAGATCTCTCCCACCCTTTCGGGTGTATATTCTTCGACCAGCTTCTTAAGCTCTTCATAGCCTTCAGAATAGTCGCGGATATAATCATGATCCACCAGATCCTCTTTGATCATCACGTGCATCATCCCGTTGGCAAATGCTACATTGGTGCCGGGCCTGAGCTTCAGATGTATATCGGCCTGCTTTGCGAGCCCTATCTCTCTGGGATCCACGACGATTAGCTTTGTACCGTCCTTTATTGCCCGCCTGATCTGCATCCCTACCACTGGATGTGCCTCCTCGGGATTGGAGCCCACCAGCAGTATGCAGTCCACATCATGGGTGATATCGTGTATGGGATTGGTCATGGCTCCGGACCCCAGGGTCTTCGCGAGCCCGGCCACAGTGGCAGAATGACACACTCTTGCACAGTTGTCGGTATTGTTGGTGCCGAAGCAGGTGCGTACCATCTTCTGCACCATATAGATGTCTTCGTTGGCGGATCTTGAGCAGGCGAAACCGGCTAAAGACTCACTGCCGTATTTTTCCTTTATCTCCATGAAGCGCTTTGCGGTATATGCGATAGCCTCATCCCAGGTGGCTTTCTCAAATTCGCCGGTGTTCCTGTTCTTTATCAGCGGCGAAGTGATACGCTCGGGTGAATGGATGAAATCAAAGCTCCCGGATCTGCCTTTTACGCAAAGCCTGTGATGATTGGAGGGGCCGTTTGCAGGCTCCACATTCACGATCCTGTCATCCTTTACCACCAGATAGAACTGACAGCCTGTAGCACAGTGAGGGCAGGTGGTGAGGACCTTCTTCGTCTCCCATTCCCTGTAGCTCTTCTCTCTCTTCAGCGTCAGCGCTCCTGTGGGACATACGCTGGCACAGTTGCCGCAGCTCTCACACTCCGTCTCCTTATAGTTCTCTCCGAAAGGAGCATCCACTATATGGAAAGTCCCCGAACGGCTGTTGCCGAGAGTACCGTTGCAGGCGATATTGTGGCATACATTTACACATCGCTGACAGTGAATGCATTTGCTGGGGTCATATGTAATATATGGGTTGCCGGCAAGTACAGGCATCTTCTTTTCTATCTTTTTCCTGTTGCCGTCATGCTCTGCATGCTCCACCTCATATCTGTTGCACATGATCTGCAGCTCACAGGTGCCGTTTGCCGGGCAGCTCATGCAGTCCTGATTGTGGTTCGTAAGGATGAGCTTCAGCATCTCTTTCCTGTATTCGGTGAGCCTGTCGGATGCTGTGATGATGACCATGCCGTCCTTTGCCTTTGTCCTGCAGGCGGGGAGCAGATTCCTGAAGCCCTCCACCTCTACCGCACAGAGTCTGCAGGAGCCTATGTCACTGACACCCTCCATGTAGCACAGAGTAGGGATATCTATGCCGTTCTCCCGGGCAATATCGAGTATGGTCTTTCCTTCTTCGGCCTGATAGCTGATGCCGTTTATCCTGATCTCGATCATTCTCCTCTGCCTCCTTCCATCACACCGCAGCCGTAGTGGTCGCAGCGAAGGCATCTCCCTGCCTCGCGCATAGCTTCCTCGTATGTCATGGGAAGATCGATATGATCAAAATTCTCTCTTCTCTCGAAAGGATCCTTCGTCATTATCTCTGCACGCCCTGTAGCCACACAGGGATTGGGATAGGCCGGCGGGATCTCCGTATCGTCCTTTATCTTATGGTGATATCCGAGGTATTCGTCGATATTATATGCCGCCACCTGTCCGGCAGCTATGGCATTGATAGCGGTGGATGGCCCCGTCACACAGTCGCCTCCTGAAAAGACACCCTCCATATCCGGCACCATACAGGTCTCATCTGCTATGATACGGCCTCTTTCCACAGGCACTCCATCCTTCTCAAGATCTGCCACGTCGCTCCGCTGACCCACTCCGAGTATCAGCAGATCACATAAAAAGCGATAGGGATAGTCGCTGGAGTGTTCAGTGGTCATCATGCCGTTCTGATCATACTCTGCCAGTATCTCGGGCTGCAGCCATACCGATCTCACCTCGCCTGTCTCCTTGTCGGCTTCTATATTCAGGAAGCTGAGAAGAGTCCTGAACCTGACCCCCTCCTGCATGGCACCGATTACCTCTTCCTGAAGTGCTGTCATGTCATCTCTCTTACGTGTGAATACATGTACAGTCGCGGCGCCGAGTCTCACAGCGGTACGTGCGGCATCCATAGCCACATTGCCGCCGCCTATGAGCACGACCTTCTTGCCGGTGAGGTCCCGGGCGTCCCCTTGAGCCACCTCCTGAAGGAAGTCCGCGGCAGGTATCACATTTTTTGCATCGGCATTCTCCATGGGCATACGGTTACCCAGCTGGGCTCCGATCCCGATAAATATGGCATCGGACTCTTCTCTCAGCTTTGAGAGCGTTATATCACGTCCTATCTTGGTATTATAGTGTACCTTTATGTCTCCGGCCTGAAGTATGGCCCTTATATCCTGATCCAGCCTCTCTTTCGGAAGACGGTATTCGGGAATGCCATATCTGAGCATACCGCCAAGCTTCTCATGGGTCTCATAGACATCCACCTCATGTCCCATGAGAGAGAGATAATATGCACAGGTGAGACCTGAAGGACCTCCTCCGATCACGGAGATCTTCTTTCCTGTCTTCACGTTTGGTGCAGGGGTGGAAACTGTATCTGCGGCCGTCTCATCCACAGCGTATTTTTTGAGTCCTCGTATATTGATGGCATCATCCACCAGAGTACGGCGGCATTTATTCTCGCAGGGATGCTCGCATACCATCGCGCAGGCTGTAGGAAAGGGATTCCTCTTGCGGATCACCTTGATCGCATCCGCATATCTGCCCTCCTTGATCTCGGCGATATAGCCCGGGACATCCACATGTGCGGGACAGAGGGTTACACAGGGGATAGTCTGATTCACATTCTCGGCACATCGCCTCTCCCCGATATGGCTCTCATATTCATCGGCAAATTCCGTAAGAGAATCGAGGATGAGATTCGCTCCGACCACACCTACTGCACAGTCGGCTGTCTCAGCGATCATACGGCACTTCTTCTCCATGATATCGAGGGTCTCCATAGTGGCATCGCCGTTAAGAATGCTCTTGAGCATATAGTCCACTTCTCCCAGACCGTCTCTGCAGGGGATGCACTTGCCACAGGACTGGTTCATGGATATCTGAAGCAGTGACCTGTAAAGCTCAAGCGGACACATTCCCGGCGGATATGAAGTCATCCTGGACCGGAATTTACGCAAAACGACATCTATCCTGTCGTTCATATTCCCTCGTTTTTTCAGTTTCCTCATGGTTTCCCCCATTACAATAATATAGACCGGATCCGACAGACCGGATCCAATCTATATTTTATCAGAAATAATATATTGTAGTAAACACTTAAAAGATATCCGACCTGAGTCGAAGAAGGGCTTATCTGTGCTCTTCTATGCGGCTCTTCCCGGAAGACTTGGCAGTATACAGAGCCTGGTCCGCCATTCCGACTATGCCCTGTATATCAAGGATATCCTTCGCTTTGTGCATATCCACATAGCCTATGCTGACAGAGAGCGGATAACCGGAGTCCGTGGAGTCATCCCAGATCTTTTGGGCTATCTCGGCCAGTCTCTCCTTTGCCTTTAAAGGCTCCACCGGAATAATGCCGACAAACTCATCTCCGCCCCAGCGGCACACCTGATTCTCGTATCTCACAGCTCTTCGCAATATATCGGCAACCATCCTGAGGGCGGCATCACCGGCGTTATGCCCTTCCCTGTCGTTTATCTGTTTGAAGTCATCCATATCAAGGATGAAGAGCATGGTCTGGGCATAGTCTCTGTTCTTATGGTTCTGCTTCCACCAGGTGATGAAGCTCTCACGGTCACAGAGCCCGGTGAGCTTGTCACGTGAGGCCTGCTGGAGTCTGCGCCAGAACTGGATACGCTCCTCGCTGGAAGCATAGACCAGCAGTACGGAACGGTCCGTCTCCTCCTCGCCCGCAGGGACTGTGAGCTCATCTCCGTCTCTCAGCTGTATCTTGGACCAGGGCTTTAGATATTCACCCTTATACAGGATACCGTTGGTGGTGTTGATGGCGGTGAAAGTGGTCGATCTGCCTTCTGTCTCGAAAATGCCGTGATTTCTGGAAACGAAACGGCTGTATGCGGGGACCTCGGGCATGATACCGTCGGCAGGTCTCCCGAGATTCTGGATACCCGACAGCCTGTATTCTGCTATGGAATGGCCCTCACATACGAATATGGTGGGCCGGCAGTTTCCGTCCGGGACTTTGTCTGATTTTCTTTCAAGTATTATGTCTGTATTACTGTCTGTCATCTCGCTGTCATCTCTTTTTCTGAAACACTACCACTAGATTTTAACCGATTGTGCATATAATATGCAAATCATAAAAAAAATCAGTATCTGTGCAGTCGAAAAATATATTTGACAGAAAGTGACGACGCTTCGTATAACTATATGTAGGGCAGTCAGACTTTTTTAAGGAGGAAGATAAAAATGAGTAATGAGAACATCAGCAAGCTGACCGACGAGAGTTTGGAGAATGTAAGTGGCGGAGCTACTACCAAGTATGGCTACAATGTAGATTCCCAGGGAAATGTGACTATCGCGGATAAGAACAATTCCAAGAATACACTTACCGTATCCAAGGCTGAGTGGGGATGGCTTCTCGGACAGTACAAGGGTCCTATAGACGACCCCGAGTATTATCTTTCTACGGTCCCCGTGGATGAGGTCAGGAAGGTCATGGCTCAGCACAGAGCAGGACAGAGATAAGACTGTAGGACACTGCGAAGGGGACCAAGACAGAGGGGACGGTTCTCTTTGACTCATTTACACAAATAAGTCAAAGAGAACCGTCCCCTCTGTCTTCCCTCTTTCTTGTCTTCCTGGGCGCAACGGGGCTCGAACCCGTGACCTCCCGCGTGTGAGGCGGACGCTCTCCCAGCTGAGCTATACTCCCTTTTCAGACCGAAACTCCGTCTGACATTTTTCGATTATACACCACTTTATTTCTTCTATCAATAATAAATCCTCACAAGCTTCAACGTCGGGTCTGAAGCCGAAGGATATGCCTGTATCGCAGGTTCATTATCCGGTCTTATGATCCTTGAAAAAAAGAGGGATGCCGAAAAGGCATCCCTCCTGAATATTGCCTGATGATCCAAAGTCAGTCTCAGATCTTGAAGAAGTCCAGATCCTCCTCCAGCTTCTTTGCCAGATCGTTCAGATCGCTTGCAGACTGTGACAGCACATTGACAGTCGCATTGAGCTCCTGCATGGAAGCCGATGTCTCCTCGGTAGATGCTGCATTCTCTTCTGATATGGCTGAGAGGGAATCCATTGCGTCCACGATGATCGTCTTGCTTGCAGCAGACTCCTGTGAAAGACCGGATATTGTGGTCACGCCGTCCACTGTGGTGCCTACGCCGTCGATCAGCTCGTTGATCTTTCCTACCGTATTCTGAAGCACTGTGTTCACATTGCCTGTGATCTCGTTGACCTCTTCGGTCTTTGCGATAGCATTCTTGGACTGAGCGAGAAGCTTGGACATCTCTGCCCTGATCTCTTCAGCTGTCTGAGCAGACTCTGTAGCGAGTTTGCCGATCTCCTCTGCCACGACCGCGAAGCCTCTGCCGGCCTCTCCTGCTCTTGCTGCCTCTATGGAAGCGTTGAGAGCGAGCAGGTTGGTCTGTGAAGCTATGCTCGTGATACCGTCCACCTTCTCGTTTACTCCCTCTACTGCCGCGTTGGTAGCATTCATACCCTCTGATATCTCAGCCATAGCACTGTTCATGGCATCCATATTGGATGAAAGCTCCTTCAGAGCATCTGCAGAAGAGCTGCTGGAATCGCTCATGCCTGAAGCAGTGGAAGCAAGACCCTCGGCATTGTTGGCCACGTTCTGGATGGCATCTGAAAGGTTTCCGATATTCTCGGTAGCCTTCTGGATAGTGTCTGCCTGCTCGGTAGCACCCTTTGCCACCTCCTGCACTGCCTCGGACACATCATCGGTAGTCTGGCTGATCTGGCCTGCGGTCTCGGCAAGAGACTGTGAGGACTCTCCCAGATCCTTCATCACACCCTTAAGGTCAGTCACGACACCCTTCACATGATCGAGAACACTGTTGGTGCTCTGAACGATATGACCGAACTCATCCTTGCGTCCGTCGTATCCGGTGATCTCATGGAACTCACCGTCTGCAAACTTCTCGAGAGCCTCGTTAATGGCTGTGATGGGCTTTACGAAGGAATTGGCAATGATCATGACCAAGATGACCGAGAGCACAAGGAGCACAACACCTACCGCTGCGATGATGATGGCACTCTGCCTTGCGTGCGCGGTAACCTCATTCCTGTTGATGGAGGCTACGACTGTCCAACCTGTCTCGGGCTCCTTCACAAAGGCCATCAGCTTGTTGACACCGGCTCTGTTCACCTCATAGATGCCCTCGCTCGTGCCGGCAGTCATGAAGGTTGAAGTAGCAAAATTCTCCTCGGTCTCCGGCTCTATCTCATACTGTGAATGAGCCAGCAGATCACCGTCACTGTCTACTATGAAAGCTTCATAACCTGACTCAGCCAGGAAATCATGGAAAGCAGACAGATTGTAGTTCCTCTGTACTGTTCCAACGGGTGAACCCGAAGTGCCCACGACAGGTGTACAGATGGAGGTGATCCTGGAACCTGTAGACTTACTTACGATAAGGTCTGATACATTTGTCTTGCCTGCCATGGCATTCTTGAAGTAATCTCTCTCTGCCACATCCACGCAGTCACCCTTGGTGCACACCTGCTGCATGCCCTCGGTGTTTGCGATGGCTATGGAATTGCCGTCACCGAAATATCCCTCGTCCACGGACTTGAGATATGAAAGCATCATATCAGCATCGGGAGCATCGGGATTGCCCTCCAGAAATGCGACTGTTGCGGGAGCATTGGCCACAGCTACCGTCGCCGCCATGCTTTTGTTCAAAAGTCCGGAGAACTCCGACTCTATCTGACGGCACGTGACCAGATTCTGGCTCTCCGCGTCCTCGATAGCCTTACTCACAATTGAGTTGTAGGTGATGATGAGCAGTACCACTCCCAAAACTATGAGGGGTACCAGTGACATGATAAGCAACTGCACTTTGACCTTGAATCTTGACATAAGATCTTACCTTTACCTTTCTCCACTACGGTTTTGTTTTGTCTTTGTTAAAGACTAAAAAATTATACTACTATTAGTTCCGTGTGTAAAGTCGGGCTAAACCTGCGATTGCCCTAAACCTGCCGTTGTTTGACAACTATCCTGCAAATGGTGATAATCAGTAGAAAGGTCACGGAATCTGCGGCGGAATAATGGTCTGCTTCAGCCACTTATCAGGGAGAGCGCGTATGAAATATCAGAGCACCAGAGACAATTCAATAAGCCTTACTGCTTCAGAAGCGATACTTAAGGGCCTGTCCGATGACGGAGGATTGTTTGTACCGGAGTCGATCCCCTCTTTTTCCAAATCCTTTTCAGAGCTCGCTGAGCTTGATTACAGGAAGCTTGCTTATGAAGTAATGAAGCCATATCTTGACGACTTTACAAAGGAGGAGCTGAAAAGCTGCATAAGCAAGGCTTACGGCGATAATTTCGATGTTCCCGAGACCGCTCCCATAAGCTATGCCGACGGCAGATATTATCTGGAGCTCTATCACGGGCCGACGATTGCCTTCAAGGACATGGCTCTGCAGATACTACCCCACCTTCTGACAACAGCCGCCAGGAAGCACGATATAAAAGAAGAGATAGTGATACTGACAGCCACCTCGGGAGATACCGGAAAGGCCGCCATGGCAGGCTTTGCGGATGTGCCGGGTACTCGCATCATGGTCTTCTTCCCTCACGGCGGAGTATCCGATGTGCAGAGGCTCCAGATGGTGACACAGCGGGGGTGCAACGTATCCGCCGTCAGCGTGGACGGCAACTTTGACGACTGTCAGACAGGCGTCAAGAAATTATTCAATGATGAGTCTTTCAGGCAGGAGCTCCTTAATAAAGGATTCCGTTTCTCGAGTGCCAACTCCATCAACATAGGAAGACTGGTGCCCCAGATCGTATACTACGTATATGCCTACTGTACTCTCCTCAGAGAAGACAGGATAAAGGAAGGTGAAAGGATCAACATCTGTGTGCCCACTGGGAATTTCGGAAACATCCTGGCGGCGTATCTTGCCATGCATATGGGACTTCCCGTAGACAGGCTGATCTGCGCTTCAAATATGAACAATGTGCTCACCGACTTTTTCGAGAAAGGGACCTATGACAGGAACCGCCCTTTCCACCTGACGATGAGCCCCTCAATGGATATACTGATATCCAGCAATCTTGAGCGTCTCATATACTTCATCTGCGGACGGGACGCCGCAAAGACAAAGAGCTTTATGGATCAACTGACTTCCGAGGGAAAATATACTCTCACAGATGATATGAAGAAAGGCCTCTCCTGCTTCGAAGCGGGCTATGCTTCCGAGGAGGCTACTCTGGCAGAGATAAAGAGGATATATGACGACACAGGCTACGTGATAGATACACATACCGCAGTGGCTTCCGCTGTGTGCCGTGATCTTGCCTCAAGAGGAAAATTTGATGAAAAGACCCCTGTGGTCATAGCCTCCACCGCTTCTCCGTACAAGTTCTCAAGGAGCATAGTGAATGCCATATCCGGGGATGCAAAGAACAGCTCCAGGACCGATCTCGAGATGATAGACGAGCTGGATAAGATACTCGGAACAGAGGATATCTCAGGTGAGCCTAAAGCAATACAGGACATCCGCACTGCGGACATCCTGCACGATAAGCATATTAAGATAGATGAGATGAAGCAGACCGTAGCTGACTTCCTGAAATAAGGGCACTACTCGGACTTTTCTCTGACCACACGCTCCACGACTGAGGTGATCTGCTCCAGAGAAGCCGGCTTCTGAAGGAAGTCTCTTGCTCCGGTCTTGACAGCCTCTCTGATGTGCATCTGCGTGCCCACAGAAGACACCATGACAGCCACAGCAGCCGAGTCGAACTCCATTATCTCCTTCAGAGCAGTGATCCCGTCTTTTACGGGCATTACCACATCGAGAAGCACGATATCAGGCTTCTCTGCCTTATAGGTATCCACTGCCGCCTGCCCGTCAGAGACCTGTATCACATTGTCCACGCCGCATTTCTTAAGGACATTGATAAGGTTCTTTCTTGCGAGCATGGAATCGTCACATATCATGACTTTTAAATCTTTTGCTTTCATGCGATATAGTATATACTAAATTCAAAATTTTTCAACTACCGGGAGTAGAAATGAGTAACATGGGAAATATGGATGCTTTCGTAAATTCAATGATATTTCTGGGTGGAGGCTATCTCATTTTTGCCGCATACCGCATGAGATTCAAAGGGGATGTCCCCAGATCCTTCCTGAGCCGTGATCTGAACTGGGAGACAGCAAGAGACAAGGAAAGCTATATCAGATATATGCTCCCTGCCAACATCATAATGGGGATCCTGATGATAATACTGGGACTCTGTCTCACCTTTGAAGAAAAACTGGCTATCACAGGCACTAAAGAAATGTTCCTTATACTCGCGGCCTTTATCCTGGTGCTTGTCTACGGCATCATCGCCATGCATATGCAGACGAAATATCTGAGATAGGCTACTCTCTCGACTCCATCGGAATATAATCCCTTACAGGCTGGGCGCTCTTGAAGGCCGGACGTATGATCTTGCCGTTGTTCGAGAGCTCCTCTATACGATGTGCACTCCAGCCTGCTATACGCGCGCAGGCAAAGAGCGGAGTATAGAGCTCCTTTGGCAGGTTGAGCATGTCATATACAAACCCCGAATAGAAATCCACGTTGGCGCATACGCCCTTGTATATCGGTCTTCTCTTCGCGATCTCCTTTGGAGCGAGCCGCTCCACCGCATCATAGAGAGCGAATTCATCCTCGAGGCCCTTTTCCTTTGCGAGCTTCTCAACAAAGCTCTTGAATATCACCTCTCTGGGATCGGACTTGGAGTAAACAGCGTGTCCCAGGCCGTATATCAGACCGAGATTGTCAAAGGCTTTCTTGTCCAGCACATCCGCAAGATATGAAGAAATAGCCTCTTCGTCTTTCCAGTCATGCACCACACTCTTCAGATCGTCTATCATCTCCACGACCTTCACATTCGCTCCGCCGTGCCTGGGGCCCTTGAGAGAAGCCAGAGAAGCGGCCACGGACGAATATGTATCAGTTCCGGTGGATGTGACCACATGGGTAGTGAAGGTGGAGTTGTTGCCTCCGCCGTGATCCGCATGCAGCACCAGTGCGATATCCAGTATCTTCGCCTCCAGCTCGGTGAAGCTGCTGTCGGGACGCAGGATATGGAGCAGGTTCTCCGCCTGGGTCATCTTCTGATCCGGAATATGTATGAAGAGACTCTCGTTCTTCTGATAATGTGCATATGCCTGATATGAATATACCGAAAGCATGGGAAAAAGCGAGATGAGCTGCAGGCTCTGCCTTAATACATTGGGTATGGAGATATCATCTGCCGCGTCATCATAAGAATACAATGTCAGCACGGCTCTTGCGAGGGTGTTCATCATGCTTGAGCCCGGTGCTTTCATCACGACGTCACGCACGAAATTCTTCGGCAGGCTGCGATATCTGCACAGGATGCTCTTAAACTCCGTAAGCTCCTCTTTATTGGGAAGCTTGTCAAACAGCAGAAGGTAGACTGTCTCTTCGAAGCCTGACTCGCCCCTGTCGTTGAAGCCCTTGACCAGGTCCTTGATACTGTACCCTCTGTAATACAGATTGCCGTCTACAGGGATACTCTTGCCGTCTACGACCTTCACGGCCTGTATGTCGGATATATGAGTGAGACCGGCAAGCACACCCTTTCCGTTCAGGTCTCTCAGCCCGCGCTTCACGTCCCATTTCTGATAAAGCTCGGTGTCTATCAGTGTAGACTGATAGGCTTTTTCGGCCAGCCTCTGAATATCAGGTGTCACAGCAGAATAATCTATCACTTCTGTCGCGTTTGCCATCTTAATCTCCTCTTTTTGACTTGACATAACATTTCAATTATACATTAGTTGCCGTTTGTTCGCAATGTCTGATAGAATAGAGCCATGCGTGGCATCTATGAGACAAAAAAGCCCGACGGCACCGTGTATTACCGGGCATCGGTTACATATAAGAACAAGCATATATCTCTGGGAAGCTCTGATGATATAGAGACTGCTTCCCTGATGTACGACAGGGCAAAGCGGGTCCTGCATGACCTGAATCTCAAGCCCATCGACTATGAAGATGACATGATGCCGCTCACCTTCCGCAAGTATATCTGTCTTCTGAATTTCAGGGACAACAACATATATATCAAGACACCCATATATCTTCACAGACGGTTCTTCTCTTATTTCCTGGACAGGAATACCGAGCTGAAGTTTGACATGGAGGATCTCTTCTACTATTCATCCCATACCATACAGAAGCGGGGCGGACATCTCTTCGTGGCGGACTTCGGTCTGCAGGAGCGTATACTTTCCAGATACGATATCCCCGGATTTGCCGTATGCGGAAAGGATTACAGGTTCTTAAACGGTGACGAACATGACCTGCGCTATTCCAATATAGAGGTGATCAATCCGGTCAAGAATATCATCAGGGTAAAGGAAGGAAAAGGCGAGGTTTATGATGTGAAGATGCATATCGTGGGAGACTGGAAGATAGGCACCTTCCCCACACATGAGATGGCGATCATAGCCTATAACAAAGCCCTGGACGAGGCCAAAAAGGCAGGCCTTAAAAAGCGTACCGAGCTGATAGACCCTCCCGAGGGACTGTCGCCCGCTCTCTATGCAAGGATATACTCCTCTATCGAGCTGCCTCAAAGATATACGGAATATCTGAAAGAATACGCAAAGACGAACAGATCCTGAACGTGTGTATCATCCCTTATTTATCGGCATAGGATATCAGGCAGATATCGTAATTCACGCTGTTGCTGCTGATACCTTCTATCTTACCCTCACTGTCATACTGTCTTATACAGTACCTGTAGGGATATTCGGTCTTTTCACCCTCATCCAGCAGCCATACATCATACCCGCTCATCGACTGCAGATCGAAGTGCTTTGCAAGCTGCTCCTTGCTCCCTGCTACCATCGGAGTGTATCCGTAGAGCTTGACGGTATCGGCAAAGGCCTTGAAAATACTGGTCAGTTCCTCTGCCGTCAGGTTCTCTGTCCGGTAATTGTCATTTAAGATGGACTCACTGTCGAAGATCACGGGATATCTGATCTTCGTCCCTCCAAGTGCCGCTACACAGTAGTTGGCCTCTTCTACTGCCTCATTCGTGGTAATGGCCTGCGAGAAAAAATATGCTCCCACATCTATCTTATTCTCGTTACAGCCTTTCAGATTGGCCTGAAAATTCTCATCCAGTATGATATTTCCCGAGGAATACCCCCTGGCCCCCACTCTGATAAGAGCAAACTCGACTCCGTCCTTTTTCACCTTGTTCCAGCTGATGGTGCCGTTGTACTTGGACACATCAATGCCGAAATGAGATACGTTCCTTCCTCCCTGTGAATAAATCAGGCGCCCGTCCTTCATGGAGAAATTCTCTTCGATAAGATCATTCTTCGGGATGACGGCATTGATCGAGACATATTCCGGCTTTGCACCCAGAGGACTGATATTGAACTTGTTCTCCGATACGGAGTCGTCGGATATCCCGCGTCTGATACGCTCCGCTTCGCTCTTGCTCACGGTTGAGGTCTTCTTTTCTTTTTCCTTATCCTTCTCCTTGTTCTCGGAGACCACGATAGGCTCTTTCTTTTCATCCTTATCGTACATATTCCAGAAGGAAAGCTCATCGGAGGTTCTGGTCTCTTTATCTTCAGACACCTCAGTCGACTCCTCCGTGGATTTCTCGGCTGCCGCAGGATAAGGATTGCTGCCATTACCGTGCTTGCCGTTCTTTCCGGTATTGGCGAGCACAGTGATGGCGAGTATCGCGAGCACAGCGACAGAAGCCACCACAGAGCCTATGGCTATCCTGCGCCCGACATTCACACCCTCATTATATGAATCATCATCAAACATCGACATTATTAATGCTCCAAAACTTTGACATTCGCATATCTCAATTGATATTATGATATAAGTGTCATGAGCCCCCTGATATCGGTTTTTGACACCGGCATTATTATAGCATAAATATTATATTACGAATGAAAACACCGGAATATCTTGAAAAGAATATAGTTCTCGGCTACCCCATAGACAAGCTGGGGGACCCTTTCAGGATGCTCTTTCTGGACATTGAGACGACAGGTCTCTCCCCTCAGGATGCTTCCATATACATGATCGGCTGTGCATTTTTCGGACGGGAAGGATTGCATGTCCGTCAGTTCTTTGCTGATGATCCTGCAGAGGAGGGTGCCATCCTCAATGCATTTATCTCATTCCTGAAGGATTATGATACACTTATCACCTTCAACGGCAACAAGTTTGATATCCCCTTCCTCGAAAAAAGAGCAGCCGGATACGGCATGGATACAGGACTTTCCGCGAAGAAAGGCCTGGATATCTATAAGAGGATACGCCCGTATCGCTCCCTGCTGTCGCTTCCTGATATGAAGCAGAAAACTCTGGAGAGATTTCTGGGGGTCGACCGGATAGACCGTATGTCAGGCGGGGATCTGATCTCTGTATATAAAAGATATGCTTCCGACGGAGGCAGCGAGGAGTGTCTTGATCTGCTGCTGGAGCACAATCATGACGACCTGTGCGGTCTTCCTCCGCTGCTCTCTCTTCTCGCCTATCCGGATGTGATAAACGGTGAGATAAAGCCCGAGCGTGCGGTAAAGAACAATTATAAGGACTATGAGGGAGTCACAAAGACCGAGCTCATAATCGAATTTACCTTCGATATACCTGTTCCCGAGCCTGTATCTACCGGGTTTTCCGACTGCTATCTGATGCTCGGAGGCAAGAAGGGCAAGATCAGAGTCGCTATTTTGGAGGACACTTTGAAGTTCTTCTATCCCGATCACAAGAGCTATTACTATCTTCCGACGGAGGACAGAGCCATCCACAAGTCGGCTGCCAGATATGTGGATGCAAAGTACAGAGAGCAGGCAAAAGCTGAGAACTGCTATGTGAAAGTGACGGGACAGTTCCTTCCGGAGTGGAAGGAGATCATCACCCCGGCATTTAAGAACGAGCTGAACGACAAGACTATGTATTTCGAGCTCTCGGACGAGATAAAGAATGACCCGGAGGTCTTCAGACGCTACGCGGGTCATCTCATGGACATCATATTAAAGGAGCGCGGGTAGCCTCAGGCGGCTCAGCCCTCTTTCCTGTAGTAGAAGGAATTCTCCCTTTTCAGACCTATATCCCTGTAATTCATGATCTGCTCTGTAGATCCTATGAACAGCAGACCGCCGGGCTTCAGGCTCTCCGTGAACTTCTTGAACACCTCACTCTTCGCTTCCTCGGTAAAGTAGATGAGTACGTTACGGCATATGATGAAATCATAATTCTTCTGATAAGGATCCTTGAGCAGGTTGTGCTCATGGAACTCCACTCTCCTCTTTATCTCATCTGATATCTGATAGGAGGGTCCCACCTGGGTAAAGTACTTCTTCTTGAAGTCATCGGGTACGCCTGCGATACTCTTGGCGTTGTAAAGCCCCACCTTTGCCTTGCCCATGACTGTCTTGTCCAGATCGGTAGCATATATCTTGATACTGTTGAGAGGGAGATGCCTGGAAAAAGCCATCACGAGCGAATACGGCTCATCACCCGTGGAGCAGGCAGCACTCCATATCTTCAGGTTCTTGCCGAACCTCTTTATCAGATCCGGGATGAACTGTTTGTCCATCAGCTCCCACTGATCGGGATTCCTGTAGAACTCGGATACATTGATGGTGATATAGTTGATGAACTCATCGAAGACATCTGTATTGGTCTTCAATGCATTGACGTAGTTCGGATAACCCTTGATGCCGTTTTTGGCGATGAGAGAATCGATCCTCCTTTTCATCTGCGCCTCTTTATAGGCATTCAGATCGATCTTGGTCATCTTCAAGATCTCAGCCTTGAAATCGTTGTAATTATCCAGCATTTTTACTGTATCCTCCTATAGTAAAATACCGGAGCCTCTATACCTGAAGCTCCGGCTATATGATCCTTGAAAAATATCACTCCTCTGTCGGGGCTGCCTCTTCAGCATCAGCTGCACCATCATCCGCAGCCTCCGCCGTCTCGCCGGCACCCTCCTCTGTATCGGGAAGAAGTGCTTTTATCGAGAGGCTGATCTTCTTGTTCTCCTCGTCGAAGTCGACGATCTTTGCAGTCACCTCATCGCCCTTCTTCAGCACATCGGAAGGCTTGTTGATATGCTCCTTGGATATCTGTGATACGTGGAGCAGTGCATCGATACCGGGTTCCAGCTCTATGAACGCACCGAAGTCCGTCATACGCGCAACCTTGCCGGTCACCTCGCTGCCTACGGAATACTTGCCTGCAGCACCTATCCAGGGATTCTCATCATCAAACTTCCTTGAGAGTGCTACCTTGCTGCCGTTGATATCCTTTATTATGACCTTTACGGTCTCGCCTACCTTAAACACGTTCTTCGGTGAATCGATATGTCCCCATGACATCTCTGAGATATGGAGCAGACCGTCCACTCCTCCGAGATCCACGAAGCATCCGAAATCAGTGATGTTCTTTACGACACCCTCTACCACGTCGCCGACACCGATACGCTCGAAGAGCTCTCTCCTCTTCTCCTCGTTCTCAGCCTTGACCAGCTGTTTCCTGTCACCGATGATCCTGCGTCTTCTGGGATTGAACTCGGTGATGACGAACTCGATCTCCTGATCCATGTACTTGGTGAGATCTCTCTCGAAGCTGTCGGATACGAGGCTTGCAGGAATGAATACCCTGCTGTCCTCAACCACTACGGAAAGTCCGCCGTCGAGCACCTTGATGACCTTGCCCTTGAGCACTGTGCCGTTCTCGAAAGCCTCCTCGAGCATCTTGTTGCCGCGATCCTGAGCAAGCCTCTTGTAGCTGAGCACTACCTGTCCGTCTCCGTCGTTGAGCTTGAGCACCTTGGCATCAAGCTTGTCGCCTACACTCACAGCCTGTGTAAGATCAATCGAATTGTCACTGGAATACTCGTTCTTGGTGATGATACCCTCTGACTTGTACCCGATGTTGAGAATAATCTCATCAGGCTTTACATCTATGATAGTTCCCTCAACGATCTCTCCTGTGTGTATAGTTTTAAATGTTTCATCCAGCATCTGGCCAAAATCTTCTGACATAATTTTGAACCTCCTCGATAATTTTTTTGGGGGTGGACGCCCCGGCGGTGATACCTACACAAGAAGCCCGTCCTGGAATATCAAATTTCCCTTTAACCAGGTCGTCAAGTGTCTGTACAAAAAATGTGCGGTCACATCTGCTTCTTGCAATGTCGTATAGCTTTCGGGTGTTCGAACTATGCGCTCCGCCTATCACGATCATAGCGTCTACCCTACCGGCCAACTCCGCCGTTTCATTTTGGCGCAAAGCCGTAGCATTGCAGATTGTGTTTGCAACATTGACATTGTAACGTTTTTCATTGAAGATTTCAATAAAATAATTAAAAAAGTTGCAGTTGAATGTTGTTTGAGACACCATGAACAGTTTCCTGTCTTTCGGAGGCGTGAATCTGTCCGCATCACGCTTCGAACTGATGACCGATACATTGTCTCCCGCAAAGCTCAGGATCCCCTCCACCTCGGGATGACTCGGGTCTCCGGCGATGATGATATGGTATCCGTCCTTTGCCGCTTCCTCCACCAGTCTGTGTATCTTCAGTACGAAAGGACAGGTGGCATCTATGTATTTCAGGTTGTTCTCTTTAAGGATGTCATAGATCTCGCGCGTGACACCGTGGGATCTGATTATGACTGTACCGCTTTTCAGCTGCCTGAGCTGCTCCGGAGATTCTATCACCGCAACTCCCTTTGAGGCGAGCTCATCCACTACCGACTCATTATGTATTATGGGACCGTACGTGTATATCCCGTTGGTCTCCTCCAGAGCGGAATACACAGTCTCCACCGCTCTTTCGACGCCGAAGCAGAAGCCTGCTGTTTTTGCGGTGATCACTTCCATGACGTTAGGCTCAAGCCCGGATCGCCCGGATCATCCCTTCTATCTTCTCTACCACTTCATCTATCGTCATGAAAGAGGTATCTATCTCAGTGGCATCCGCTACCTTTACAAGAGGCGCTTCCTTGCGGTTCATATCCCTCTCGTCTCTTTCTCGGATATCCTTCTTTATCTCCTCCAGATCCGAGTCCATTCCCTTGGATATGTTCTCCTTGTATCTTCTCTCAGCTCTGACATCCACAGATGCAGTCAGATATATCTTAATGTCGGCATCGGGCAGCACCGCAGACCCTATATCCCTGCCGTCCATTATCACATCGTGCTTTGCGGCAATGCCTCTTTGCAGGATGAGCATCTTCTTCCTTACCTCGCCTACAACGGCGACCTTGGAAGCCGCATCCGAGATCTCCTCTGTACGGATGCTGTCATTTACGTTCTCGCCGTTCAGTATCACGCATTGTGTTCCCGATACATACCGTATGTCTATGTCAGCCTCATCCACATGCGAAGCTATGGCAGCTGTATCGTCAAGGTCGACACCCTTTCTTTTCATATATAGTCCAAGCGCCCTGAACATCGCACCGGTATCCACATAGATATACCCGAGGTCAGCTGCCGTTCTCCTTGCTATGGTTGATTTGCCTGCCCCTGCAGGTCCGTCTATCGCTACGTTTATCATTTTATATCCTCCTGTCAGTCTTTATCCGTATCGGAACGCAATGCATTTATCGCTGCCGATGAGCCGGCCGCATGCCCCGTGCTCCACGCTATCTGCAGATTGAATCCGCCTGTAAGTGCATCCACATCCAGCACTTCCCCTGCAAAATACAATCCCTTCACCAGCTTCGACTCCATTGTCTTGGGATCGATCTCCTTGACGGAAACCCCTCCCCTGGTGATGACTGCCTCCCCGAAGCCACGCAGAGAGCGGATATCGATCCGCATGTCCTTGGTGATCTCGACGAGCCGCTTTCTCTCTTCTCTGGTCACTTCGTTCACTCTCTTGCCCGGATCGATGCCGGCAAGCTCTATTATAACAGGGATAAGCTTCGAAGGAAAAAGCCTGTCCAGAGCATTCCTGAACTCCTTGTTGCGTACTTCCTCGAAGTCTCTCAGCACTCTGGCATCCAGCTCGCCGTGATCGAGAGCAGGCTTCAGATCGATATGCAATACAAGCCCCTCAGCAAATCTTTCAGGATCTATCTCGGAAGAAGCCGTAAGGATCAGAGGTCCCGACAGACCGTAATGCGTGAAAAGCAGCTCTCCGAAGCCCGAATACAGTACATCTTCATCATCTCTGCGCGTGATGACCGCATTGATGTTGCGAAGAGACAGCCCCTGCAATGCCCCGCATATCTCTGGAGAAGCATTGAAAGGCACCAGGCCCGGGTACAGGCTCGTCACCTCGTGTCCTGCCGAGCGTGCAAAGAGATATCCGTCCCCTGTGGAGCCTGTGGCAGGATATGACCTGCCTCCGGTAGCTACTATCACGGCTCCGGCTCTGTATTCCCTGCCATCCACCAGCCTCACGCCGGTGCAGCATCCATCCTCGAGGATCAGCTCCTTCACATCGGCATGCAGTCTCACCCTGACCTTTTTCTCTCTCATGGCAGTGTCGAGCGCCCTTATTATGTCTGATGAATGATCAGACACCGGGAATACCCTGCTGCCTCTTTCTATCTTGAGCGGGACCCCGAGCTCTTCGAAAAAGCTGATGGTATCCTCATTGTTGAAGCTGTTTAAGGAAGAATACATGAATCTGCTGTTGGACATGATATGCGAGGGTATGTCCTCACGGGGACAGGAATTGGTCAGATTGCACCTGCCCTTTCCGGTGATATAGAGCTTCTTGCCGGTCTTTTCATTCTTTTCCAATACACAGACGCTGACTCCGAGCCCGGAAGAGGCGATGGCAGCCATCATGCCCGCAGCTCCGCCGCCGACGACGATGACATCCGAATACTGTGCCTCATGAGGGCGGGTCACAGCACTGTCACTCATGGAAGTTTATCTCCGGATAGTTATAGATCTGCTTGGCGTTCATCTGCTCGAGTACATCGTGACCGTCAGAATCATACTCTGCATATACTTCCTCGATGCCGGTGATATTCCTCATGGCCCGGTCTCTGTTCTCCGCGAACACCTGTGCCACCAGCGCCGTGGCGAGACTCATGGGTGCAGCCATGCTCTGCGCTATCGACACCTCTTCCGTAGCGGCGCACAGCAGTATATGTGAATACATACGGCAGGGAGAATCCTGGCTGTCGGTCAGGGCTATGATCCCCGCATTCCTTTCATTGGCGTATTCCATGGCTCTTAATGTATGTACGGAATATCTCGGAAAGCTCACGCCTATCAGACAGTCCTTCTCATTGATATGGTATATCTCTGACATGAGATCCATGGAATCGGATCCCGAGATATATTTTACGTCCGGTCTCATGATCTTGAGATAATACGCCAGATACATGGCAACAGGACTGGAATTCCTCAGTCCCACGATATAGACATGCTTTGCCTTGTGAATGAGAGCCGATGCCTCATGGAACGAAACCTCATCCACTATGCTTAAAGACTCGTTCATCTTCTCCACATCAGCCTGAAAAACGGACCTGATGATGGCGTTCCTTGTCCTGGGAGCATCCTCCAGCCTGCCTGCTGTAGCGAGTCTCCCCCTTACCAGGGATACGAGCTCCTTCTGAAACTCAGGATATCCGTCGAAGCCAAGGAACATGGCAAAACGGACCACCGTGGACTCACTGACACCGCAGGCCTCTCCCAGCTCTGCCGCTGTCATGAAAGCTGCCGTGTCGGTCTCCTTATTGATATATCGTGCAAGAGCTTTCCTGCCCTTGCTTAGGGATGCGAAATTTTCGTTTATCTTCCTGAAAAGGTCAGATCCGTTACTCATAGAATGCCGTGATGGTGTCCTCGAGCAGACTCACAAGATCAGAGTCCGTCATGTCAAAATCATCCTTGATCACCATGCAGGCAGCGCCGTGTATGAAGATCCAGACCTTCATGAAAAGCAGTGAAAAAGCATCCTGGGACATATGTCCGAGCTTTCTGAACTCATGTGTCACGAAGCCGTGGTCTCCTCCGTTGATGAGATCGTACATGTTCCTGTCTGTGCCGTTGTCACGTACGAAGATGACCTCAAAGAGATGAGGATATTTCTTTGCGAAACCGATATATGACATGCCAAGATTCACGAAGGGCTTCTCAGATACGGACTTGAACTCAGCCACATACTGTGAGAAGAAGCTGAAGCATTTGTCCATAAGGTCTGCCTTCATCTCATCCATAGTGTTGTATATCCTGAAGATGGGCTGTGTGGAGCATCCGCAGAACTTGGCAAGATTCCTTGCCGACATTGCATCTATACCCTGCTCCTCGACGAGCCTGAAAGCACCGTCTATCAGACCTTCTTTAGATATAACCTGTTTTCTTGACATCAGTGATCTCCATTCAAACGATATTAGCGAGTAACGAGTGATATTTTAGTAGAAATCCGATCAAAAGTAAAGTGAAAAATGGATTGTTTTTATAATAAATCACCGGGTCGTGAAAGACCCGGTGATCTTAGTAATCTTATGTTATCCGGGCATCAGACAGGATAGGCTTTTGCGTCCTTGTTTCCCTTGGTGAGATCCACTCCGTCCTGCTGTGCTTTCCTGTACTTGAAGAAGTCAGCTGCGACCTGAGGGAACAGTGCATATGAGAGCACATCCTCTACAGGCGGATTGTCCACAAGCTTCGCGGTCTCCTCCCTGAAGTGATCCATCTGAGGCTCGATCAGATCTGCAGGCCTGCAGGTGATAGGGGTCTCTCCGGGTATGATCTTGGCAACGACCTCGGGATTCATGGGCTTTACGGTCTGTCCGTACTTGCCGCGGCAGAGATCCTTGGTCTGCTCCGTAGCCACCTTGTATCTCTCTCCCATCAGAACGTTCATGACGGCCTGGGTTCCCACGATCTGTGAAGAAGGTGTGACAAGAGGCGGCTCACCGAGATCCTTACGTACTCTGGGCACTTCCTCGAGCACCTCGTTGAGCTTGTCGCTCTTACCCTGCTCGTCCAGCTGCTTTATCATGTTTGAAAGCATACCGCCGGGCACCTGATATCTCAGAGTGTTGATATTGACGCCCATGACCTTCGGAGAAAGGAGTCCGCTCTTTAAGCACTCCTCTCTGTAGGGCTCAAAGTGCTTTGCCACCTTGATGAGAAGCTCCATGTCAAGGCCGGTATCATAGGGAGTACCCTGAAGAGCCTTGGCCATAACCTCTGTAGCGGGCTGTGATGTGCCCATGGCAAGAGGCGATGAAGCACAGTCGATCACGTCCACGCCTGCCTCGATAGCCTTCATGTATGTCATTGAAGCCACACCGGAAGTATAGTGAGTGTGAAGCTGTATGGGCAGGTTGGTATTTGACTTCATGGCTGTCACGAGCTCATATGCAGCCTGAGGCAGCAGGAGTCCTGCCATATCCTTGATACAGATAGAGTCTGCACCGAGGTTCTCGATATCCTTTGCGATCTTCTTCCAGTAGTCAAGGGTATATGCGTCACCGAGTGTATATGAGAGAGCTATCTGAGCATGTCCGCCCTCTTTCTTGGTAGCCTTGACCGATGTCTCGAGATTTCTCAGATCGTTCAGACAGTCAAATATACGCACGATATCTATACCGTTTGCCACCGACTTCTGAGCGAAGTACTCGACCACGTCATCCGAATAATGGCTGTAGCCCAGGATGTTCTGTCCTCTGAAGAGCATCTGCAGCTTGGTGTTGGGCATGCCCTTCTTGATCTTTCTAAGTCTCTCCCAGGGATCTTCCTTCAGGAATCTGAGGCATGAGTCGAAGGTTGCTCCGCCCCACATCTCCACTGAATGGTAGCCCACCTTGTCCATAGTATCCAATATGGGAAGCATTACCTCGGTAGGCATCCTGGTAGCTATCAGAGACTGATGAGCGTCACGCAGTATGGTCTCGGTAATGCCGACTTTCTTTGCATTTTCTGCCATTTGTTTATCCTCCAATCAATAATATTAAACGATCCCGAACACTGCCATGAATGTTCCCGCAACGACTGCCGTACCGATAACTCCGGCAACATTGGGTCCCATGGCATGCATCAGAAGGAAGTTCGTGGGATCCTCTTCGGCTCCGACCTTCTGCGACACACGGGCTGCCATAGGCACTGCCGACACTCCCGCAGATCCGATGAGCGGGTTGATCTTGCCCTTTGTGGCGATGCACATCACCTTGCCGAGCAGTATACCTGCTGCTGTACCGAACATGAAGGCCACCAGACCGAGCGCTACTATCTTAAGAGTCGTGGCATTGAGGAATGCCTCGGCACTGGTCGTAGCTCCGACAGATGTACCCAGCAGTATGACGACGATATACATCAGAGCATTGGATGCTGTCTCCTGCAGCTGGCGTACCACACCCGACTCTCTGAAGAGGTTGCCGAGCATGAGCATACCGATAAGAGGAGCAGTAGTGGGCAGTATAAGTGCCACTACGATGGTGACTATGATGGGGAAGAGGATCTTCTCAAGCTTGGAGACCGGACGAAGCTGCTCCATCTTGATCTTCCTCTCCTTCTGGGTAGTCAGAGCCTTCATTATGGGAGGCTGTATGATAGGCACCAGCGACATATAGGAGTAAGCTGCCACGGCTATGGGACCCATGATGTTCGTCTGTCCGAGCTTGGAAGCAAGGAAGATGGATGTAGGTCCGTCAGCTCCGCCGATGATGGATATGGCAGCTGCTGCCCTGTCGTTGAAGCCCATTGCTATAGCGCCGAAGTAAGCGGCGAAAATACCGAACTGTGCAGCCGCACCGAGCCAGAAGCTCTTGGGATTGGCTATGAGCGGACCGAAGTCTGTCATGGCTCCGACGCCCATGAAGATGAGTGAAGGAAGTATAGCCCACTCATCCAGCTTGAAGAAGAAGTAGAGCAACCCATTCTCCCTCATGATATCGGGATAGATATTGACCAGCAGCATGCCGAATGCTATCGGTACCAGAAGCAGAGGCTCGAACCCCTTTGCTATGGCAAGGTAAAGGAAAACACAGGCCACGGCTATCATTATGAGGTTGCCTACACTCATGGTAGCGAACGCTGACTGTGCTGCCAGGTTGCTCAGAGTATTTGCAATATATGACATATCTTAACCTCCGGTATCTTATCAGTTGAGTGTTGCGAGAACCTGTCCTGACTCGCAGGCATCTCCTACAGAGCAGTTGATGGAAGCAACGGTACCGTCCTGAGGTGCCACCACAGGGATCTCCATCTTCATGGCCTCTATGGTAACGACGGGATCGCCCTTCTTTACGCTGTCACCGACCTTGGTGTCAAGCTTGAAGACCTTTCCGGCTGCGCCGGCCTTGACCTCTACACCACCTGCCGATCCGGCTGCAGCCGCGGGAGCGGGAGCTGCCTTGGGTGCGGGAGCTGCCTTCTTCACTGCGGGAGCGTGAGCAGATGCTGTGGATCCGGTCTCCTCTACAGTGACATCATATGCTGTTCCGTTTACTGTGATAGTATAGTTCTTCATTTCTTTTTCTCCTTCCGGGATAAATAATCAATAATGTCTTCTGATGGAGCGGACCACAAAACCGTCTCCGCCTGCGGAGCCTGCTGAAGCTCCTCCTTCATATGCCGCGATAGCTGCAGTGATGACTGCTACCAGAGCATCATCTCCGGCGAGCTCCTCACGCTCTGCTATCTGACTCACCGCGTTGTCCACAGGTGTGCTCTTCTCGGCCTCTTTGGTCTTCCTGCCGCCGTTACCGGGCAGGAGCTCGAAGAGACTGATGATCAGAGAGAGGAAGATCAGTATCACAAAAGTGGTACCCATGCCGAGGACCGTATTGAGTCCGGCCTTTTCCATGTTCTCTCCTACAGTATAATCAGCACTCGTGGTAATTGACGTGATCTTGTTGTTCTTATCCATGATCACAGTGATCTTTCCGTCTCTGGTGCTGCCCTTGACGATAAATAAAGCCGTGACACTATCCTTATCGGATGACATCTGAGGCTCGGAGATGCTCTGCAGCTGTCCGAACTCTTCCTTCAGACCGAGCCAACCGTCCAGTCCGTTGAGGAAGGTCTTACCCTCTATGGAATATCCGTAATCCTTGAAGAATGCCTTGACGTCGGCTTCCTCCATGGCATGAAGCTCTGCGGAGCTCGCATCATCGGTATTGCTGATACCGGATACGATACCCTCAGCCTGTGCTCTTGCCATTTCCGAGATAGGAAGAGGACCTTCATCCTTCGCACATCCGATAGCCGTCACGGAAAGGGCTGCGAACATCATGAGCACTATGGCTTTTTTGATATTTTTCATCATTTCCGTCATCCTTTCTTTCAGACTGCTCCGTGCTTCTTGTCAGGTCTGTCTTCTCTCTTGGTATAAAGCATCTCGAAGGCTCCGATCACATACTTTCTTGTGTCGGCAGGATCGATGAGAGTATCCACATAGCCTCTTGCTGCAGCCGACTCCGCGCTGATCTGGAGTGCCTCGTACTCCTTTGCCTTTGCAGAGACTGTAGCCTCATCGGCACCGTCGTACATGATCTGTGCCGCATGCTTTGCGTCCATGGAGCCGATCTTTGCATTGTTCCATGCATATGCATAGTCAGCACCCGTAGCCTTGGAGTTCATGACTACTGCAGCTGTACCGAAGGCCTCTCCTACATATACATTGACCTTGGGTACGGTAGCCTCGGCAAATGCTGCCGTGAGCTTGGCTGCCTCTCTTGCTATATTCTTCTCCGCACATTCGCATGCGCAGTATCCCTTCACATTGGTGAGTGTAAGGACCGGGATCTCGAAGGCATCGCAGAACTTTACGAAATCATATGCCTTTTTCACACCCTTGACACCGAGGACCTTGTCGAACTTCTCGGCAGGCTTGCCATCCTCACCGGTGATCTCAGACCTGTTGGCCACACAGCCTATGGTCGCACCGTTCAGCCTTATGAAGCCGATGGTCATGTTCTTGCCGTAGTCCTTCTTGATCTCAAGATATACATTGTCATCTGCGATCTCGGCAAAGGCTGCAGCCGTATCGCCCGCACATGCAGAGATGGCAGCCGAAGCTCTGTTGAGATCGTCATCGCATTCAGCGAGTGCCTCTTCTTCGTTATTGGCAGGAAGGAAAGATATGAGCTCTCTGATGCCTGCAAGTATCTCATCCTCACTGCCCGTGAAATCAGCCAGACCCGACTCCTCGCTCTGGAATGCTGCGGCAGCTGTATCGCACTTCTCCTCGTAATTGCCCTTTATGGCATTGGGGGAGTTGACGAAAAGCTTTGCCTTGCTGCTCTCCATGAATGTGAAATCCGTAAGACCGGGGATGAGCGCGAGACCGCCTCCGCAGTTGCCGAACACTGCTGTGATCTGAGGTATCACGCCGCTTGCCATCACCTGATTGTGATAGATACGTCCGAATGCATTCAGGGCATCGGTAGACTCCTCGAGCCTGAGACCTGCGGAGTCGATAAGACCGATCACCGGAGCGCCTGTCTTGAGGGCCATGTGATAGAGATTCACGATCTTCTTGGCGTGCATCTCTCCTACTGCACCGCCGAGGACTGCAGCATCCTGGCTGTACACATATACGAGATTCCCGTCGATCAGACCATAGCCGGTCATAACACCGTCGCCGGGAGCCTTCTTGGTTTCGAGGTTGAAATCAGTGCTGCGGGCCGTGACCTTCGCACCTATCTCCACGAAACTGTTTTCGTCGAGCAGAGCTGCTATCCTTCTGCCCGCTGAGCTGTTTGTGAGATTGCTCATCTTTTACCTCCATTGCAATTGATTATGAAATATATGCTGAGAATCCGGGACTACTCCCGGAAAGTGTCGCAGTATTCCAAGTATAGCACAAATCCCATTCCAATCAAATATATTTCTTTGATCGGCCGAAACCCGGATATCCGCGGCTTACTCCGCGGATCTTTGTATCAGTCCGGGATGTTACTATTTTATAAGATCAGATACCCAGGTTGAGCTTTTCTTCAGCCTCTTCTTCGGCCTCTTCACGGAATTCCTCGACATGCTCCGGAGCGATCTCCGGCAGATCATCGAGCGAATCCACGCCAAAGGCACGCAGAAACTCATCCGTGGTTCCGAAGAGAATGGGGCGTCCCGGAGCATCCAGTCTGCCGAGCTCCTTCACCAGACCGTATTCCACCAGCTTGTTCACGGCATGGTCCGAGTTCACTCCCCTGATAGACTCTACCTGTAGCTTGGTCACGGGCTGCTTGTAGGCCACTATGGAGAGAGTCTCAAGCATGATGTCGGTCAGCTTGTAATCCTTCTTGATCTTCGCCACATCCGAAAGATAAGGATAGAGCTCCGACTTGGTGCAAAGCTGCAGCTTCGAATCCACGTGAGTGAGCATGATTCCCCTGCCTTCCGCTTCATAATCGCTCTGCAGCTGTTCGGATGCCTTCTCTATCTCTGCCTTGGTGCTCTCGGTGATCTCAGCCAGCTTTTCCACGGAGACCGCATCTCCGGTGGCGAAAAGTACACCCTCTATGACTGCTGCCAGTTTATTTATATCCATTTACGACTCCTTCTTGCCGGTCAATATCCGCGTCAGGCCTCCGTCGTCTGCCCGACATCCCCGGTCACTTCATCATCATCGGCTATCCTGTTCACGACTATATCTATGTCCGAATCTATATCGGACTGCTCTGCACGTATCTCTCCGTTTTTCATCATTTCCAGTATGCAAAGAAATGAAACTATGATCTCCGCCTTCGACTCGGCCCTCTCCAGCAGCTCCCTGAAGGAGAAGCGTTCCCGCCCCCTGGCGAATTCACGGATGTAGTGCACCTTTGCCTCTGTATCGATCTCTTCCTTCTCAATGGTGCCGAACTTGGAGCGCACAGGGTCTATCTTGTCCTCCTGCCGCTTCATCAGCTCATCGAAGATACTGTTCAGTTTCTTTAATGTGGTGTCTCCGATCAGCTTCCCGTAGTCTATGGGTATCTCCTGATTGAGCACCTCATCCGGCATGGAGCTGGTCTTGTACAGTGCATGGCTGGCATCGACTCTCATGTCCTTCAGCTCCAGAGAGGCGTACTTGTATATCTTGTATTCCAGCAGTCTCTGTACCAGCTCGGTCCTGGGATCTATCTCCTCGCCTTCTTCGTTCTTCTCCTTGGGCAGGAGCATACGGCACTTTATATCGAGCAGCGTGGATGCCATGACCAGGAATTCGGACATGGTATCCATGTCATATTCCTCTTCCTTCATCCTGTCCAGATACTCCATGTACTGCTCGGTGATCAGTGATATGGGGATATCATAGATATCTACTTTGTTTTTGTCTATCAGGTGAAGGAGCAGGTCCAGCGGCCCTTCGAATTTTTCCAGCTTGAACTCAAGATCATTCATCGTCTGTATCTTTCCATAGATCTACTATCATCAGTTCCGTCGGGTCATTGACCCGGACATGTATGGTATGCATGCCGAGGCCCTTTGATACCAGCATCGTAGATTTCTTCCTTACGAATTTACCCGCATCATATTTCGGGAATATCGTCCCGTTGGGTGATATCACCCCTCCCAGATACGGCAGTCTGACCACTCCCCCGTGAAGATGTCCCGACAGTATCAGGTCGGACCCGTAGTCGCTGTAGTCTCCGAAGTGGGAGGGATCATGAGCAATCAGTATATTATAATATCTCTCGTCAAGTCTGCCTATCAGCTGCTCCACTTTTCCCTTCTCAAGAGGGATATATCTGAAGTGACGGAAATAGGATGAGGGCAGATCCAGTCCGGTGATCTTTATGTTCTCCTCTTCCAGGATGCGGCTTGTATTGCTCAGGATCCTGATACCGGCTCTCTTGAGTCCGCGCTTCATCTCGAGCCTCTGTGATCTGAATTCGTTCAGTCCGCTCCTGATGATACGTTCCTTCTTATCTATGGTCTTGCGCTCATGATTCCCCATCCCGTAGATGAGCGGATACGCTTCGCAAAGACGCACCAGCAGATCGGACACCTTTGACGGATCGTCGCCGTAGCTCCCGCCGTACAGATCTCCCGCTATCACGACAAGATCCGGCTTCTCATCCTCTATCACATGAAAAAGCCGGTCTCCGTTGTCTTCACACATACAGTTGTGCAGGTCCGCGAGTACCGCCAGTCTGATATCTTTATGTATCTTTTTACTGTATATATTGTAATGGCAGACCTCAAGCGGAGATCTGATATATAGCTTCATCGATCACCTCTACCTGTAGTCGTCGTCATCATCTATATCGATATCCGTGCCGTAGTCATCATCTGCTCCGATATCTGAGGAACCGTAGTCATCATAGCTGCCACTGCCTGTGTCATCAAACATCTTCGATTCGACGGCCGGCTCATCAAAAGACACTGTATCCGAATAGTATCCCAGACTGTCATCTGTATCCGTATCCGAGTCGTAGTCATAGTCGTAATCAAGACCGCTCTTCACCTTGACCGGCGGCATCTTCATGGGATTGGGTATCATGCCCGGCTTCTCATCCACCGGTGGTTCGAACCCGTAACCATAATCATCCGTATCAGTGCCTGAGGTATCCGAGATACTATATCCGTAATCGTCATCCCCGCCGTTATCGGAAAACGACGTGCTGTATCCGTAATCATCATCCGTGGAATTTATGGTGGCTGTGACCGTTGCCGCAGGTTCCTTTGCATATGTATATTCCGGCTCTGCCACAGGTATGTCTGCCGATGCCGGAGTGAAAGCGGGTGTGGGTGCAGGAGCAGGCGCGGCGCTGTATATGTTCTGCTCTCCCTGAGGCGGAGCCTGATAAGACGGTCTGACAGGAGTTGTCGTCACCGGCCTGGGACTCGGCTGTGGCTCATAAGGGATGTTTCTTCTGTCGCTTACCCTTCTCTCTCCGTGTCTCCTGTCCAGATCCGTAGAGGCAGCCTTGAAGAGAGAACCGCCGTTAGACGCTCCCCAGAGTGGAGTTCCATCTATGTTCTTTTCGGAAAACGGTTCCGGTAGTACTTCTTCGTCTGTACCCATTCAGTGTTTATTCATCCCAGTTGTGATAAACTGCCTGGACATCATCATCCTCATCCAGGATATCCAGCAGTCTGGTCAGTGCAGTCCTGTCCTCTTCACTGTTTACAGCCACATAGTTCTGGGGAAGCATGACCACCTCGGCCGATACCATGGCTATGCCCTCTTTCTCCAGCTTTTCTCTTACTGAATCAAAATCCCCGGGATCGGTGATTATCTCGAAGGAATCCTCCTCCTCGGAAAAATCCTCGGCTCCCGAATCGAGAGCCAGCATCATAAGGTCATCTGCGGAAAGATCGCACTCTTCCTTGTCTACGATGATCTGACCCTTCTCGTCGAACATGAAAGATACGCAGCCGGGTGTTCCCATATTGCCCTTTCCCTTCGAGAAGGCTGCACGGACATTGGCTGCAGTCCTGTTCTTATTGTCTGTAAGTGCGTTTACTATGATGGCTATACCGGCAGGTCCGTAGCCTTCATAGGTGCAGAACTCATAATTGACGTTGCCCGCATCACCGGAGGCCTTCTTGATCCCGCGCTCTATGGTATCGTTGGGCATATTGTTGGCCTTTGCCTTGGCTATGACCGTGGCGAGCTTGAAATTGTTGGCCGGGTCCGGGCCGCCCTCTTTTACGGCGACTGCGATCTCACGTCCTATGATCGTAAAGATCTTTCCCTTAGCGGCATCGTTCTTTTCCTTTTTATGCTTGATATTTGCAAATTTTGAATGTCCTGACATGTCTTTATCCCTTTCTTTGATTGATCTGTCTGCTGTCTTTTACCTGCCACACCCATCCGTTTTCAGGTGCCCGCACCCGATGAAGGATCCTTTATGGCGCGGACCCTCACGCTCTGGATCACATGATTGCTGATGGATATCACATGGAAATTATATCCTCCATAGTCTGTCTCGAAGATCTCACCGGATCTCGGGACATGACCGAGGACGGATGTGAGGAAACCGTTCAATGTCTCCACCTGATCCTCCTCGAAATGTATTCCTATCCTTTCTTCTATATCAGTGAGCGGTGTCAGTCCGCGGACAATGTACACATCCTCACTCACCTTGCGAATGTCTACTTCCTCGTCGTCGTATTCATCCAGGATATCCCCCACCAGCTCTTCCAGTATATCCTCCAGAGTCACGAGCCCTGATGTCTGGCCATACTCATCCGCCACTATCACAAGATGGGTCTTCTTTGCCTGCATCACGGCGAACAGCTCATCTATCTTCCTGGTCTCGGGCACAAAGGATACCTGCTTTATAAGCCCTTCTATATCGGCGATGGGCTTATCCGAAAGACTCTGGTCTCTTCCGGCTCTTATGGCATCCTTCATATGGATGGTACCCAGGATATCGTCTATGTTCTCGTGATATACGGGATATCTCGTGTTCGCGCCATCCAGGATGATATCTATGCACTCCGACAGAGGCGTCACATCCTCTATTGCATTGATCTCCTCACGATGAGTCATGATATCATGAGCGGTCTTGTCATCGAACTCGAAGACCTTCTCTATCATCTTGGCTTCTGACTCTTCCAGCCCTCCGGTGTCAGTGCCCTCGGAGACTATGGACTTGATCTCACTCTCGTATCTGTCCTCTTTATTGGATCTGTCTTTTATGAACCTGCCTATCATTACCGTCTACACATCAGTAGTGTTGAAATCAGAAAAATAATTCATGGTAGCTACAGGCTCGCCATTCCTGTAGTACACTCTCGGGACCCTCTTGGTGAAGCAGGACGCTATCTCATAGTTGAACCCGCCGTACATCGCGGCAAGCGACTCCACAGTGATCTCCTCGTCCCCGTCGCGCCCGATTAGCGTCACTTCATCATAATCCGTGCACTCCGGGATATCCGTGACATCCACCATTACCTGATCCATACATATCCTGCCGGCTATCGGCGCCCTCCTGCCGCGGATCAGTACATATCCTTTATTTGAGAGTCCTCTGGGATAACCGTCGCCATACCCCGCAGGTATGGTCGCTATCCTCGACAGTCTCTCCGCCTTCCAGGTGCCGCCGTAGCCCACCTCATAGCCCGGCTGGGCTTCCTTAATATAAACTATATGTGATTTGAGGGCAAGTGCAGGATGCAGCTCGATCCTGTGCTCTACCTCCGCCGAGGGCCACAGTCCGTACAGGGTGATGCCTGCTCTCACCATGTCGAGATTGGCATCGGCTATCTCCACTATCCCGGCCGAGTTCGATGCATGATGAATAGCGAAGTCTATGCCCCCCTCATGAAGGATGTCGATAAATCCCCTGAATCTTAAAAGCTGTTCATATGTGAAGCTTTTATCCTTCATGTCAGCCTTGGAAAAATGTGTGAATATACCCTCCATCTCTACATTGGGAAGGGACGCGATGCGCTTTACGAGGTCGAGACTGCCGGCATCGGCCGGAACCCCGATACGTCCCATGCCGGTCTCCACCCCCAGGTGGAAATATACCTTTCTGCCCTGCTTTACAGCCTCCTCGGAAAGCTCTCTGGCCATATCCTCCTTGAAGACTACCGGCCGTATATCATTGGCCACGATATCCTCGTAGCTTTCCTTGAAGGTATAGCCCAGGACAAGGATCGGTTTCTTTATCCCGTTATGCCTCAGTATCAGAGCCTCTTCATCCGTAGCGACCGCATATCCCCAGAGATACTCCGCATCCTCTATCTCCTTGGATACAGCCACTGCACCGTGTCCGTATGCATCCGTTTTGACCACGGCGAGCATTTTGGTGCCCGGCTTCAGATTGCGATGCATGCTCTCCAGGTTGAACCTTATGGCATCAAGATCTATTTTTAAATACAGTCTTTTGTTTTCTTTCATGTTTTCTGCTTACCATCCGGCGTTATCCGCCGGATACATCTCATCCTCCGTCATATCGTTACTCTGCGGTCAAGCATTGTTCATCTTATATATTTGATTATATCTCCTGCGATCATATGATCGGCTCCGAGTGCCGCCTTTGCCGCATCTCCGGCCCGTCCGTGAAGTGCGCAGCCAAGAGACGCCGCAGTAAAGCTGTCTATATCCCTTCCCCGCACCGAAGCAATGATGCCCGTCAGCACATCTCCGGAGCCGGCGGTAGCCATGCCGTTGTTCCCGTTGATATTGATCATCACATCTCCCCTGGCTGATGTGATGACCGTGCGGGCATCCTTCAGCACAGTGATCACGCCGTAGGACTTGGAGAAGTCTCTTGCTGTGGAGATCAGATGCTTCGCAATCTCCTCGGTGGCTATACCCGTAAGCCGTGACATCTCTCCCACATGAGGGGTGATGATCACATCGGCGGAGGAATCGGCCAGTATCCCGGCATCCGAAGCTATGATGTTCAATGCATCCGCATCGATCACGATAGGAACCCCCGCATGCTCCAGAGTATAGCTGAGTATCTCCTTCGCACTGTCGGACTTTGACAGTCCCGGACCTATCGCCACCGTATCGCACCATGAGAAGGCATCATCCAGAGACTTGCGGGCGGAAGCGTCCTGCTTCTTCTCTCCGTTGTACGTAGTCACGATAGCCTCCGGCAGCGCTGTCTGAACGATCTGCCTGTTGCTCTCGTCGGTATATACCATGACCATACCGGAGCCGGAGCGCAGAGCCGCCTCGGCACAGAGTATCGCAGCTCCCGCCATCCCCTTTGAACCTGCTATGATGAGGACCTTGCCGTATGAGCCCTTGTTGGTGTAGGGACTTCTGGCCGGCAGGCTGATCTCCCTGTCGTGGAATATATGTATGTCTGCCCGCGCGTCCAGCACGGACTCGGGTATGCCTATATCCTTCAGGACCACCTCCCCCGAATACATGGCTCCCGGGAACAGCAGATGGCCGGCCTTAAAAGACGCAAAAGCCACTGTTGTATCCGCCATGACGGCAGCCCCGAGGAGCTGTCCCGTAGAGGCATCTACTCCGGAGGGCATATCCATGGCGATGACCATGGCACCCATACGATGGGACTCATTGATATAGTCCACAGCCTTTTCAAATGCCCCCTCGACAGGCCTGTTCAAAGAGATGCCGAACAGGGCATCTATTATCAGATCATATCTTTCGGACGGAAGTTCATCCCGGATCTCAACATCCGGATAAATCTTCTTCAGTATATCAAGCTGTGAAGCCGCGCCTTCGGATCTTTTTCCACCCGCAAGATATACCGCAGGTCTTATATCCCTCTCGCACATGATGCGTGCCAGAGCTATGCCGTCTCCCCCGTTATTGCCCGGACCGCAGACGATAAGCGTACGCAGTGTCTTCACATCCGCCAGCTCATTTATCACACTGTATGCGCTAAGAGCGGCTCTCTCCATGAGCACCGGCTGCGACAGTCCCAGCTCCTCCTGTGTGTATCTGTCAGCGTCGGTCATCTGCTTTGCCGTAAGAACCGGTATCATTTGTCTCCTCCTCCGGACAGCATCCTCTGCTCCGCTCTTTCTTTTGCCTCTTCAGCTCTCTTCTTCTCGGCCTTTGCCTCGGCAGCCTCCATCAGCTGCTTCTTCTTTGCCTCCACATCATACTTGATATCGAAAAGGTTGATGACATCCGAGCCGAATATATCATTCATATATGTGTAGAGCTCCACATTCTTCACTTCCATCTGCTGCTTCTTGATGATGTTGCGCTTGAGCTCCATGCGCATTGATTTGATCCAGGCGCTTATGTCCTCGATATCCTCTGTATTGGAAAGAAACTCGTCATAGCAGATCTCCATGGAAAGGAGCATGAGCTTGAAGTTCTCCTCATCGATCATCCTTGGCAGGTCCAGCATGTCGTCATCATACTTGGCTATCCGCTCGTTCACCTGATCGATGAGCCTCTTGCTCTCTGCTATCTTCTTCTGATGCGAGGGGTCAGGCTGTCGTCCGTCCTCGGGCATGTTCGCCACTATCTCAGCCATGAGGTTATTCTTTATCTTCTTCAGATCCTTTACCTCATTTGTGACTCTTCCCTGTTCTTTTAACAGGTCGTTAATACGACCCTCCAGTCTCTTCATCTCGGGGGTCATATTCTTCTCGAACAGGCGGTACCACTTGTTGTCGAGAGTCAGTATAGGCAGTTTTTTGCCCTTCAGGACAGTCTGAAAATCGTCTTTAGCCATACAGAAATGATTATATCATAAATTGACCAAATGTTTCAGAAACCGTATAATTGTTTGCATTCGACAATCAGAAACACCACAGAATATGCGGAGGACACACATGGAAAAGATAGCTATGAAAACCCCTCTCGTCGAAATGGACGGCGATGAGATGACCAGGATCATTTGGGAATACATCAAGGACGACCTGATACTTCCCTTCGTGGATCTGAAGACCGAGTACTACGATCTTGGCATGAAGCACAGGGATGACACCGACGATCAGGTGACCATAGACTCTGCCAATGCCACGCTCAAATACGGAGTCGCTGTAAAATGCGCCACCATCACCCCCAACCAGAAGCGTGTGGAAGAATACGATCTGAAGAAGATGTACAAGAGCCCCAACGGCACCATAAGGGCTATCCTTGACGGCACGGTATTCCGTGCTCCAATATCCGTGAAAGGCATAGAGCCCAATGTAAGGACCTGGAAGAAGCCCATCACTCTCGCACGTCATGCATACGGTGATGTATATAAGGATACCGAGATCAAGGTGGATAAGCCCGGTAAAGCTGAGCTTGTCTTTACCGACAGTGAGGGAAACGAGACAAGGAAGACCGTGTTCGAGTTTGAAGGCCCCGGAGTGCTCCAGGCTCTCTACAATGTGAATGCCTCCATTGAGTCCTTCGCACGCACCTGCTTTGAATACGCTCTCTCCACGAAGCAGGATCTGTGGTTCGCTTCCAAGGATACCATCTCAAAGAAATACGACGGTGAGTTCCGCGATATCTTCCAGGGTCTCTACGACAATGAATATAAGACACGTTTCGATGAAGCAGGTATCACCTACTTCTATACACTCATAGATGATGCCGTAGCCAGGGTCATGAAGTCGGAGGGCGGCTTCATCTGGGCCTGCAAGAACTACGACGGTGATGTGATGAGTGATATGGTAAGCTCCGCCTGCGGCTCACTCGCTCTCATGACCTCCGTACTGGTGTCTCCCAAGGGTGTGTATGAATACGAGGCAGCTCACGGCACGGTACAGAGGCATTATTACAAGCACCTGAACGGCGAGGAGACCTCTACCAATTCAGTGGCGACCATATTCGCCTGGTCCGGGGCTCTGCGCAAGAGAGGTGAGTTCGATGAGCTCCCTGCTCTTTCGGACTTCGCCGACAAGCTGGAAAAGGCTACGCTTACCACAATAGAAGAAGGCTTCATGACAAAGGATCTCGTGGCTCTTACCACAATGAAGGATGTCACGGTATGCAACACAAGGGAATTCATCAAGCAGATAGCAAAAAGACTGGAAAAGATGCTGTAGACAGCATCAGTGCCGGACTCACTAAGTTTCGGACTGCAGTGAATCCCACTCTTCATAGAGTCTTTCCAATGTGGTTCCAAGCTCATCGGCTTCTTTTGAAAGCGCGGTGAGCTTTTCCACGTCTGTGGAGATCGCCGGGTCGGCCATTTCGTTGTTTATCTCATCGATACGCTCTTCGATACGTGATATCTCTTCTTCTGCCTTCTTTATCCGGTTCTGTCTCTTTCTTTTTTCGGCTTCCTGCGCCTTCTGCTCCTGCCATGAAAGCTTGCTCTCACTGACTCCGCTCCCGGCAGACGATGCCGCTGATGCCCCGGCACCTGTATCCGCTGAACTCGAAGCAGATCCTCCCGGTCTATCGTACGATCCGATCACATCCCTCTTTTCCAGATAATAATCATAGTTTCCGGGATAGCCGGTAAAGGTGCCTCCCTCAAGGGCGAGTATCCTGGTGGCTGTCCTGTTGATGAAATATCTGTCATGCGAGACATAGAGCACGGTACCCTCGTATTCGTTAAGGGCATTCTCCAGTATCTCCTTGGATGTGATATCCAGATGGTTGGTGGGCTCATCCAGGATCAGGAAGTTGGCATTGCCCAGCATGAGCTTCGCAAGAGACAGCCTGCCTCTCTCTCCTCCGGACAGAGCCGACACCTGCTTGAATACATCATCACCGTAGAACAGAAAGGCAGCCAGGGTGTTCCTTATCTTCGTATTGTCCATTGCGGGAAAGTCGTCGGATATTTCCCGGAACAGGGTCTTGTCGGGATGCAGTACCTGGTGCTCCTGGTCATAGTAACCGGGCTTCACATTGACCCCCAGACTGAATGAACCGTTATCCGCTTCCAGATTGCCCGTAATGATCTTCAAAAGAGTAGTCTTGCCCGTGCCATTATCTCCTATCACGGCCACTCTCTCCCCTCGTCTGATGTCAAAAGAAACTCCCTCAAAGAGCTTCATGCCATCATACCCCTTTGAGAGCTCCGACACCGAGAGCACATCCCTGCCGGATATTATGGAAGGGGTGATCTTAAGCTTCATGGCATCATCTGTATCAGCCGGCTTGTCGAGACGTTCTATCTTGTCCAGCATCTTCTCTCTGGACTCGGCCCTCTTTATGGACTTTTCCCGGTTAAAGGACTTCAGCTTGTCGATGACCTGCTCCTGATGGGCTATCTCTGCCTGCTGGTTCAGGTAAGCCTTCATCTGTGTATCCCTCAGCTCCTTTTTCCTGGCAGCATATGTGGAGTAGTCACCCGTGAAAACGGAAAGCTTTCCGTTCTCGATCTCAAACACCTTCGTGACGATACGGTCTAGAAAATATCTGTCGTGAGCTACTATCAGTACAGCTCCCTTATAGCTCTGGAGGAAGCCCTCCAGCCACTCTATGGAGCGCAGATCCAGATGGTTCGTGGGCTCATCCAGCATGATGAGCGAAGGCTTCTTCAGGAGAAGTTTGGCCAGCGCCACCCTTGTCTTCTGACCTCCGGATAGTGTAGATATGCTCCTCTCCTTATCCTCCTCGGCAAAGCCCAGGCCCCGTATCATCCCGTTTATCTCCGAGCGGACGGAGAATCCGTCATTCATCTCGAAGTGGTGTGTGAGTCTGGAGTATTTATCCATCATCTCCTCCAGCTCGCTCCCCGTGGCATCCTTCATATCCTTTTCCAGCTGTCTGATGGCAGCCTCCTCATCAATGAGAGACTGCTTCACGAGAGTAAGCTCCCCGATGATGGTATTGCCTGTATCCACGGCATCCTGCTGGGCAAGATAGCCGATGTCAGCGCCGTTCTTTAACGATATGCTCCCGGAGTCCGGAGCTATCCTGCCGGCAATGATCTTCAGCATGGTACTTTTTCCGGTACCGTTGGAGCCAACCAGAGCACATTTTTCGTTTTCTTCGATATGGAACGAGCAGTCCGATAGGATATCGGTCCCGTCGAAGGATTTACTGATATTGCTTATCTGTAAGAGCATATGGAAATGGTCTGCCTTTTAGTAGTCTGCCGGGAGATGGATCGTGACGTTCGGACTCTTGGAAGTATTGCCGCGATACGGTCCGGAGAGCCTGGCCACCAGATCGCGTCTGTATTCAGCCAGGATCTTGCTGTAGTCCTTCCCTCCACCACTGTAATAATTCCTGTTGATGATCGTCGTATGACCTCCGACGCTGCCGCCGGTACCGGTAGAGCTGGTACTGGTGGTGGATGTGGTGCCGTTACCGGAAGCTGTGGCTGTGGTACTGCTTGTAGAGCTGGTACTTGTGGTACTGCCGGTACCGGAGGTGCCTGTGGAGGACGTGCTCGATGTGCTGGTAGTGCTCGATGTGCTGGTAGTGCTCGATGTCCCGCTTCCCGTGGTGCTGCTGGTGGAGCTGGTGGAACTGGTGGAGCTTGTGCTGCCGGTACCCGAGGCTGTCCTGTTCCCGGATGTACTGTTAGCTGACGTTGTATTCGAGCCCGAAGCCGATGATCCGTTTGTGGCTGATCTCCTGTTGTCCACGGAATCCGTCACCTTTACCCTGGCATCATAGTTGTTCGAAGTGAAGTAGGAGTTCTTCGCCACTATCCTGGCCCACTCCTCCTCGGTATAGCCCGCAGGCGCATTGCCTGATGCGGTGGCTGTCACATTGCCGTCGCTGTCTGTCTTCACTGCCGTAGGTGTCCTGTTGTCATCCTGATGGACTGCCGCCTCGGCACGTATCAGCTCCAGCACCTCATCCTCATCATCCAGTCTGAATTTGGAATTGAAGGTATCGAGATTCGCTCCGGAGATGGTCTTTGACTTGGCTGCATTGGTGAGAGCCGTGGGATCCACCTTCACCTTCTTGCCTTCGGTATAGATATACTGCAGGTTCTTGCAGTCACGGAAAGCGTACTCCTCTATCCTCTTCACAGATGACGGCAGGTAGATATATCTCAGACCCGAGCAATATGCAAAATCATAAGGGGTAATAGTCTCCACATTAGGTGACACATAGACCTTCTCAAGGTTTTTCGACCCCCAGAAGGCATAGTTGTCCACGTATTTGATGCTGTCCGGCATATCATAGATACTGTAGCTCTTGCCCGGCATATAGGATATGAGGCGCGTTCCCTTGGAATTGTAGAGAGCTCCCGCCAGGAAATAGAAATTGTCGTTTCCTTTGGGGAAGGTCAGCGCGGAAAGACTCGTGTCCCCGGCAAAGGCTCCCGGCAGTATGGTCTTCATGGTAGAGGGTATGGTGACATACTTCAGATTGGGGCACATGGCAAAGGCCGATTCGCCGATCTTCTTCACTCCCTCTCCTATCTCCACGCTCTCAAGATTGGTGCATCCGTAGTAGGCTCTGTCACCTATGGATGTGACATCCCCTCCGATCACGAGCTCTGTGATCGTCTGATCGTTCATGAACTCCTCACGGCCTACAGACTCAGCATGCGCATCTGTCTCAGGAACAGTAAATAGCGCCACAAGAGTGACGCTAAGTACCAGACATATTCGTTTTATCAAAACCTTCTTCTTCAAATCACTGCATTCTGTCTATGCGGGCCCTGCCACAGGCTTCGGATCCTTCTTCAGGAAAAGGAAGATCGAAAGCGCTGCCAGTCCCAGACTGATGAACCACTTCGGAGATATGGGATCTCCGGTCTTCGGTGTATTGTCCAGCGTTCCCACCACCAGATTCGACGTGTCCACATAGAATCCGTAAGGCGAGAAGTGAGGTGCGGTAAAGGTGGCACACGGTCTGCCCTGAAGTGTGGAATACTCCACGTTCAGATCCTCAAGATCACCGTTGCTGTCCACGGTAGCCACCCGGTTGTTCGTACCGTACTGCTCCATGCTCGAAGGCAGCGGCAGGGTCATGGTCACGGTGATACCCGTCGTGTCGATCTCATTGCCGTCCTTGTCGCGCAGCTCTATATCCATGGAATAATACCTTATATTGTCCAGCGTGCCGTACCTGCGAAGGAGAGCCTCCCTGAAGCTCTGCTCAGCGGAATCCTTCTTGGTGATGTTCACCTGGTATCCGTCAGCCGAGCCGCCATTGATCGCATCGATATGGGCTGCCCTGAGCATATCCTCCAGCTCATCCACAGATCCGCCGTTTCCGCTGTTGTAGTAGTTCCTGTTCACCACAGTGGTCCCGGAGTTCCTGTTACTGCCTCCGCCTGTCCCGCTGCTGCTCTTGCTCGAAGACGAACTGCTCGAGCTGCTGGATGAGCTGCTGCTCTTACTCGATGAGCTGCTCGACGAGGAAGAACTACTTGAGCTACTTGAGCTACTAGAGCTGCTGGATGGCGACTTACCGCTGGGCTTGGAATAGGTGTAGGTGTATGAACCGGTATATAATTCTCCTTTTCCATCTATTTTCACTCTACCTGTTGTATCATTCACAATTTGAGGATCAGCAACATGATACTCATTGCCCGGTACTAAATCTCTATCAATTGAACTATCTGTCAGAATAAAATTGCCGGAAGCAGATTTGTTTACATTTTCTGCATGAATGGTGATAGATTTTGTGCCATCCGGAGCTGTGTTGCTTCCAATATCTTTTTTTATGTCATAGAAAAATGCCCCCTGACCATATTCTGAATAATTATTAACAAATTTAAGAGTAATGTATCCTTTGTTTTTCCCTAATCCCGGTGAAACTGTCTTCCAATCTCCAACAATTTTATATCCACCAGTAGTAGAATTATTGGATACAGGGAAAATTTCCTCACCATACTTTGATGACTTTTCATCAGTTACAACAACCTTATATATTTCAGGATGTGGATCTCCCCAGTATTGAAACGTATTATTATGTTTATACTTTGAAGCACCATCCCTATCTGGTCCATTAAGATAGAAATACACTGTGATTCCATTTACCCCATCCGGTAACTCAGGGTCATCTGGATTAACAGGGTCATCACTGTTACCCGCAATTTTAAATGTTGCTGTGTCAGAACTTCCCTCATATCCATTATTTCTAACACCTTCAACATGGAATCTGATAATCGAACCTGATACAGTCATACGAGTAGGATTCTCAATCTCAACAGTATAATTACTCGGAGCGACAATATTCCCATCTTTATATACATTGAAATCTCCTGCTCCCGGTGTCCCACTGCCAGTCCAAGTAGGTGCACTACCATCATCCTGCAATTCTTTGGTAGCATTATTAACAACTATGGTAGCATCTGATAAATCAATTGGATCAGATGAGGTCGGTAATGCTTCATCTAGCCTGATCAAGTTATCATTTGATTTCATATCAGTAAAATCAACAGTATAACTATTATCGTTACAAACAAAATAATAGGCATCTGTAGTTGAATTCGCTTTATAGTCAAAGGCTTCATTAGGATTATTCTCATTCCAACTAAATGCGTCATTGTAAATATATAATTTGGGAATATTGTTTGGTGCATGTTCAACATTTTTATATGAACTCGTACCGACGGTACGCACATTTTTACCAAGATAATACTTGGCAAAATTAGATGAAACAAAGCATTCTCTAGGAATGCGCGTAATACTACTATTATCCTGAATAGTGAACGACGCATTACTCGTACTCCTTACCGAGTTTCTAAAAGCAGCCGGTCTTATCTTATTTACAGCTTTACCCAAAACTGTATTAGGAACAGTATACGATCCAGTTCTTTTGGGTAGCATCTGTACTAATGACATCTGATAATTAGAACTGTTTCCATCCCAACCTAAATCGCCTATATCCGGATCATCTCCTGTATAGGGGGCAAAAATAACGCCATCTTCATATGAACAGTATTGTGAGCCATCAATGGAAAAGCTATCAGTTCCCAAATTATCGCATCCCAAAAAAGGTTCATTTCCAATGGTTTTAAGCGATGAGGGCAATGTAACTTCAGTCAAACCGGTACAATACTCAAACTGTTTTTCAAATATGCCCTCCAGTCCATCAGATGTAAGTTTTCTTAAACTTATATTCGTTGAGTTGTTGTAGCTTCCCTTTAGATATGAAGGGCTAATATAATGAACACCGGATGGCAGTGCTAACTCTCCATCAGCAAACCCACCTGCATATACCTTTTTACTGTCATCGTTTTCATCTTCATTTATTCTGTATAATGTATATGAATATGTGTTCCCATCATCTGTCGTATAGTTTTTTACATAAAGGTTCAATGCATCATCTGCTGATTTTCCTTTGAATAAATAGTTATTATCCATCGCATAATTTAGGGCTCCTGATTCATTTACCAAATTACCAATTATAAGCAATGGATCAGAAGAATCTGCTGTCATATTATCAGGGAACACACTAGTTCCCTTGAAGACAACATTATTCATTGTAAACTCAGCTTCATCTAACTTTGAAAGTTTACTAAAAGCACCATCCGCAATTGTCATCTCATGATCCGCATCATTATCGTCTATAATGATTTTTTTAATCATAGAGACATCGTTAGATTTATCAAATATACTGCTTGCTATTGATTTTAATACAGTAGTCTTTTTATCCGCATCGGTTGCTCCGTTTATTGAAACGGATGATGGAATGATCAAAGTATTGTCATCACTTAAATATGGATTCGTATTTCTATTAAAATAACTATCAACATCTACTTCAATTAATTCACTATCATCTGTAACGGTAAAGAATTTGTCCTGAATTGCTTTGGCTCCATCGTCTAGACATCTGTATGGAATACCATAGTATCGACAATACTGATAAGCTGAAGTATCTGTACTTGTACTATCTGCAAGATATCTATATCCTTCCATATAAAAACCATCGTTTGGTTTGTAACCACTATTTACCTGTGTTAACGGAAAATATGTTCTGCAAGAAGTCTCCATTGTAAGATTACTGTTTGTACCATTATTAATTATTGAAATCTTCTTTAAATTAGTACAGGTATTAAACATTGTCGGATTGCTAGTAAAAAAGCCTGGTGATTGCATCTCTGGAATACTTACACTAGCCAGTCTTGTACAATTATCAAAAGCATCTGTACCAACGGTCCTGAGCGTTGTCGGAAATTCAATATCCGACATAGAGCAGTTTTGAAAAGCCTCACTCCCAATAGAAGTATATCCTTCTGAAAGCTTCACCTTTCCTATCTTGTCGCATTCAGCGAAAGCACGAGAAGCTAACGCCAAGTCTCCGCCCGTATTTTGGGGGCCGGGAATCGTTAAATCGCCATTTAATCCACTACCCTCAAATGCACTATTTCCCAGTGATTCCAGAGTCGGATTCTCAGCTCCCGCACCTGTAACGGGAAATGATGTCATATTTTCACAATGATAAAATGCCTCTTGTCCAATCTTTTCTACATTTGATGCCAACGAAATTGTGTTTAGTTCCTTACAATTCTTAAATGCATAATCATCTATGTTATTTGCACTAGGTGCCCGAAAAGATGCGAGTTTAGACTCTTTCCCCGCTGTAGTAATATTAAATGCATTCTTTCCTACTTTTGTGACAGATGATGAGTTAAACTCGGTTAATTCTGTTCCATTTGAAAAGGCGCCATCATTTACCTGATTTATGGTATTGCATGTAAACTTTGTAATATACTCAGCATTCTTAGGCTGTACAACGTCAGTACACTCGATATTTACTATCACGGGATTATCTTCAATATGGCTTTGATTGTAACTAGTATAAGCCTCCATGACATCTGGAATGTCTATTTCAGTAGGAACCGGTTCCTTATACGCAATAGATGTTGAAACAGTCTGTACTCCACTGACAGTAACGGTGTTCTTACTCACCGTAATATTATCAAAGCCAACGAATTTAATTCCAGACGGTAAATTGTCATCAAAATACATACAATAGGGGTTGTCTGTATTCGTTACGATATACACATATTTATACGTATTATGATCTGGTCCTGTAGCTGCTTCACCGGGTGTTGCGGGTATGGCCGCAACTATCAGAGCCGTTATCATCAATAGCGATGCCAACGTCCTCCTGGCAGCTTTTTTCATATGCTTTCTGCTCCGCTTCTTCGGCGCAGTATTAGTCTTCTTTGTTGTTGTAGCCATATTTGTCAAATCCTCCCTATATCAGTCAAAGGACGTAATTATTATCGCATCAAATACACGAAAAGGAACAAAATCCACCCATTCATCTCTTATATCGGCAGATTCTGCTCAATGCATTATATGTATTACAATTATATTTTATTAAAATACGGATTACAACACATCATCTTGTTGCAATCCGCATTATTATACACTAAATATAGTATTGTGGCAAAGGCGATTTTTATCCCACTTTCATCAGCCCTGTACTGCTTTTATTATCGACTGGCGCTCCTTCTGTTCAGTGATGCTCAGGGCATCTAGCGCTTGGTCTACACTCCATTTCATATTCTTCATGAGATTTTTAACATGAATAATACTAGACTCTTTTGCCTTTTTGTTTGCGTATTTTTTAGCGTATCTTTCTACTGCTTCTGACATGTGATCTCTTCCCTCCTCTGTTTCCTTAAAGTGTTTAATACCCGCTGCTAATGTGCTGTTGTAGAGCTCTGATGACTTCGTACACTTGAAATCATGCAGCATCCTGCCGAGCTCATCATCTCCGTTGTATCTACCGTTTACGTAGATGATATGTGAGCCGTCTCCGAAGGCTTTGCCGGTCTCTTCTACGTAGCGATCTATGTGGTACACCGGCAGGCCTTTCCTGAACTTGTCTCTCCGATATATGAAGATTACATATGAATCTTTCATATCCTTGTAGGGTTCGTTCTCATCAAGTAACCTGCTGTCGAGCATGCTGCTGTTGTACCTGGCACGCCTTACATGAGACCCTTCAGAGTCGTTCTGCACTTCGACATCGAATGGCTTTCCGGACTCTTCTTCGGCTTTGACGTCGAGTCTCACGCCTTTTCCGCCTATTACGGGGCTCTTCAT
>Ga0256405_10000293_pt1 | contig 166075 bp, 150 predicted proteins | sample RumenRJG_02DNA_FD_189096 | JGI IMG/M metagenome (GOLD analysis project Ga0256405, IMG submission 189096) | Bovine rumen microbial communities from Lethbridge, Alberta, Canada - RJG_02 | ecosystem: Host-associated > Mammals > Digestive system > Stomach > Rumen | place: Canada: Alberta...
TATATCGAATACTACAACAACGACCGGATAAAACTGCGCCTAAAAGGAATGAGCCCGGTACAATACCGGACTCATAACGCTGTTTTATCCTAACTTTAAACTGTCCAACTTTTTGGGTTCAGCTCACCTCCCGCCACCGCTTTTTTCTAGATTATTCGTATATGGGTGCAATTCGCTCCAAATTTGCGATTTTGACACTGGCGGCAGCCTCCCTGGGCCTGTCCGTTTCCGCTTATGGCGAAACCGGCTATTTCCAGATTGGAACGGATTTCGATATCGGACTCAACGGCGGCCCTACGGAGCCTACCTTCGCCGTGGATACGGCGGACTGGTACGGTCGCAACTGGCGGGGGCTCCGCATCCCGCTGGAAAACGCCCGTAGTTACGAGGAATCGGTCCATCCCTTCTTTACGCTTAGTTTTCGCGCAGGTTACAAAGATTTCCAGGTGCTTCTGGAAGCGCCTCTCCGCAAGGATCTGGAGGCTTGGTACCAGGACGACTGGAAAACGAATTTCACCTACAAACCAAGCGAGCTGGACATCAACGTGCCCAACAACGCCTACGCCAAGTGGAACAACGGCGTGGGTTTCGTGCAGTTCGGCCGTTTCAGTCCCGACGACCTGAAAATCTCCAAGAACGACATCTTGATGGGTGGCGCACCTTACCACGACGGTGTCCACTGGAAATTCGCCCCCGGCATTTTCCGTTACGACTTCATGCTCAGCTCCCTGAACCCTTGGCTCTTCGGCGATGTGACGGACCACTCTACGGGCTGCCCGCCGGTAGGAACGGAAGCCTATGCGCAAAAGTGTACGGATCCGGGCAAGCAAGTGAGTAACCAGCGGAACCGCACCTACACCGACAACGTCAAGAACCTGGTGTTCCACCGTTTTGGCGTCGAAACTAGCAAGTTCTGGGTCTACGTGGTGGAGCAGAGCATGGTGGGGGGGAAGGCCCTGGAATTTCGTTCCATCAGCCCCTTCATCTATTGGCACGACAATTACGCTACAGGCTATACCTCCGCCATGACGTCCTTTGAACTGGGTTACAAGACTGCCAACGGTGCCAAGTTCTATGGGCAAATCAACATGGAAGACATCAACAGCCCCGTAGGCGAAGACGACGACAAGGGCACCAACCGTTCCATCTTGAATTACATGGCGGGCTATTTCCATCAGGTCAAGACCAACCGCTTTGGCGAATACTCCTGGCGTTTCGAGGTGGTCCGCACCGACCCCGTCGCCAACAACAGCAGGCTTCCGCTCCTGAAGTACACCAGTCGCCGGAACTACCGCAGCAACTACCGCGAGCAGGGCGACCCCGATTATGCCGATGCCTACTTTGTGGACTATCCCGTGGGCTACCGTCGTGGCGCAGACGCTCTGGACCTGTGGCTTGAACTGGGCTGGACCTACGGCGACCACTCTCTCGCCATTACGGCGGCGTGGCTCCGCCAGGGCGACAAGGAACTCTATACCGACTACGACATCGCCGTCGATGTAGAAGGTGCAACCTCCGGCGTAGAAGAAGCCCAGTATGTGCTAGACGTTCAATACCGTCTCAAGTTTAACGAATGGTTGCGCTTCTATCTGGGGGGCGGCGGTCGCAAGTACGAGAACCTGGCCAACATTCCCGGCAAAGACGGCATGGACGGCTGGATCCGCTCGGGAATCCAGCTCCAGTTCAATCCTGTAGATACGAAGTTTTAGCGCACCACCAGGGCAGCTAGCGCCAGTTCCTGGCTAATGCGGGTGGAGCATTTCCCGCTCTTGATTTCAAAGTCCAGGTCGGCAAGCCTACGGATGACCCTGCACAGGAGCGGCTTGCCCCAGCGTCTTGCGCATTCGGGAGCCTTGCCCTTCACGTTGAAGATAAAGTCGTTCTTGCCCAGTTCGGCGGCGGCGTCTTTGGGGGTCATGCCTTTTGCAAGCAGGGCGGAAAAGTTCATCAGGTCCACGGCGTAGTAGTACAGCGACGCCACGATTTGCACCGCCTGCACGCCGTTGTTGAACATTTCGTTCAGTTTCTTGGCGTAGGCCTTGCCGTCACGCATGCCGAAATAGTCGTTGATTTCGTAGGCCACGATTTTCCGCTGGGAAACCACCATGGTCTTGACCAGTTCCAGGTCAATTTTCTTGCAGTCCGGCTGGAACAGGAGAATCTTTTCGACTTCTTCGCACACCAGCTTGGTGTCGGTGCCCAGGGCTTCGGCCAGGTACTGGCAGGCATCCTTGTCGATGGCCTTCTTGAAATGGGAGGGAATAACCGAGGCAATCCAGTCTGCCATCTTGTAGGACTTGGGCTCGTCGTATTCCTTCTCGATTTCGCCTGCCTTTTTCAGGGCCTTGTAGAGCTCCGTGTTGGCGGCGAGAGTCTCGAAGTCCAGCAAAAGCTTGCACTGGGGGCCATGCCCCAGCCACTTGGCCAGGGCTTTGGTATCGTCTGCCTTGAGGGCTTCGGCCTTGCGCACTACTATGGCCTGTTCCGGGCTGAACATGGACACGGAGTCGCAGGCGGTCATTACCGCTTCGGCAATGGAAGGGATGTTCGTGTCCGTGGCGTACAGGATCTGCTTGGAAAGAGGGTCGTCTTTCCGTTCGCCCAGGGCATCGGCAATGAATTTCTCGATGCGGATGTCCTTGGAAAACTGGTCCTTGCCAATGAGGGCTACAATCATCCTAGTCTCGCGGGCGGTCCTGTTCGCCTTACTTGAAGTCGATGATTTCGAAGTTGTTCACGCCCTTGGGGGTGGAAACTTCTACCTTGTCACCCCGCTTCTTGCCCATGAGGGCGGCGCCGATGGGGCTCTTGAAACTGATTTTCCCGTTGAGGGCGTCTACGCTTTCGGGAGACACCAGCTGGTAAACCACGTCCCGCTTGGTTTTCAGGTTCTTGACGGTGACGGTGGCACCAAAACGGATGGTGTCGGAGGATGCGTCAAAGGCTACCACTTCGGCACGGGCCAGCTGGTCCTGCAGTTTGGGCAGTTCCACGTTGTCGATGGCGGCGAGCCGCTCCTTGGCGGCATGGTATTCGGCGTTTTCGCTCAAATCGCCCTGTGCGCGGGCGTCAACCAGTTCCTGCAGCACGCGGGGACGTTCTACATTTTTTAAATTATTGAGGTCCTTGACGAGCTGGTCGTAGGCTTCTTGTGTAAACGGGATTTTCTTTTCCATGCTCTACAAGGTAAAAAATTTACCGGCGTTTTGGGGAACGGCTGTTCCCGAAGGGCGCCTTTTGCAGGAGTCGATATGTACAATCTGTTGGAAAATGGCGGTGTGTGTTCCCCCAAGGGCTTCACGGCATCTGGAATCTGCGCAGGCATCAAGGCCAGCGGCAATGCCGACATGGCGCTTCTCAAGAGCGAAAAGGCCGCCCGCTGCTTTGCGGTGTTTACTACCAACAAGGTGAAGGCCGCCCCGGTGCTTTATGACAAGGCTGCCCTGGAGCATGCCCATTTTGCAACGGCTGTGGTGGTGAACAGCGGAAACGCCAACGCCTGTACCGGCGAACAGGGCTACAAGGATGCCGAACGCATGGCCACCCTTACCGAAGAGGCCCTGAACCTTGCGCCCAAGAGCGTGCTGGTGTGCAGCACCGGCGTGATCGGCCACCTGATGCCTATGGACAAGATCGAGGCCGGGATCCCCAAGCTGGTGGAAAAACTCCACGCCGACGCTTCCGAGGAATTCGGCCGGGCGATTCTCACCACCGACCTTGCGCTCAAGAGCCACGCTGTTGAAATCCATACCGAAAAGGGTGTGGTGACTATCGGCGGCGCCTGCAAGGGCTCGGGTATGATTCACCCCAACATGGCCACCATGCTCGCCTTCATTACCACCGATATTTCGCTCCCCATCGACTTCTTTGCCGAATTCCGTGCGGACATCGCCGATTCCTTCAACGCAATCACCGTGGATGGCGACACCAGCACCAACGATACCTGCATCTTGCTGGCCAACGGCATGAGCGGTCTGCGCTACGAAGACCTGAGCTTGAGCGAGCAGGGCGAGTTCCGCGCGGCCCTGATGCTTATCATGCAGAGCCTTGCCAAGGATATCGTCCGTGACGGCGAAGGCGCTACCAAGCTGATTGAGCTGCGCATCGAAAAAGCCGAAAGTCACGAAGAAGCTCTCCGCATGGCCCGCTTCATCGGAACATCGAACCTTGCGAAGTGCGCCATGTTCGGCGAAGACCCCAACTGGGGCCGCATTCTCAGCAGTGCGGGCAGTAGCGGCTGCAACATGGTGGCCGAACACACGGACCTGTACTTCGGTGACGTGAAGGTGCTTGAAGGCGGGCGCCCGCTCCAGCTCGACGAAGCTCAGACGGCGGCACTCCATGCGGTGGTTCGCCAGCGTGAATACAAAGTAACGCTGGTGCTGAACATCGGTCAGGCTTCTGCCAGCGCCTTCACCTGCGACCTGAGCTATGGCTACGTAAAGATCAACGCGGAATACACGACCTGATTAGTTGTGAGTTTTCAGTTGTGAGTTTTGAGTAACTCGTTACTCACGACTCATAACTCATTTCAGGCACCTTAGGCTTGCCCCGTGTTCGGGGTTGAACTTTTCGAAGGTGACGTTGTCCTTGTTGTGGTGGAATACCACCACCTCGCCTTCGGCGGTCCAGAAGTAGGCCTTTTTCCCGGCGGAATCGAACTTGCGTTCTTTGAGCGGCACATCGCTTTTGGCGAAGTGGGCTCCTCCCGCTTTTACGCCAAAGCCCAGCTCGTCCTTGCCGTTGCCGTAGTTGTTGGAGCCTTCTGTAATGGGGTCCCAGCCGAAACCGGCCTTCAAGGCCAGGGCGGGCTTGTTGCCTGCGGCGGCGATCAGCTTCTGCCATTCTTCCTTGGTGGGCATATGGAATCCGTCCATGCAGGCGGTCTTCGCGCTTTCGAAATTGTAGAGGCGGCCCCAGTTGTTGCACTGCATGCAGAGGGAGCCTGCCGCCGGGGCGTAGTTCAGGTTTTCTGCGGTCCAGAGTTGGTCGCCGATGCGGACCCATTCGTAGGCGATTCCGTCACGTGGGTCCTTGTAGCTTCCGTGTGTGGCGGGTTCGCCGCTTTCGTCAAAGTTTTCGCCCAGCTCCACTTGCTTGTTCTTCTGGAACATGGCCTTGGAGGCGAGCTTTCCGTTCTTGTGGTAGCGGAGCACCGCGCCTTCGATGTAACCGTCGGCGTAGGGAATTTCCGATTTCAAGGTGCCGTCTTCAAAATATTCCTTGGTAAGGCCTTCCCGCCGGTCTTCCTTGTAGGGCGTTTCCCGCTTCAGCGTGCCGTTCTCGTAGAATTCCTTCTCCAGGCCTTCGCGCTTGTCGTTTACGTAGGTGGTTTCAAACTGCACCTGGCCATTGGGGTACTTTTCCACCCGCACGTCTTCGCAGCCTGCGACCAAAAGGGCGATAGAAACCGCAAGCCCTGCGGCAAAAACTTTACGAGAAATTTTGTTCATGTCTTGCTCCTTCGAAAAAACCTTCCTAACCATCAAAACGTCTTGTGACCAGCAACTCTAACTACTAACCACTAACCACTGTTTACTGACCACTTTACCTCTTGCGACCAGCGGCCCCTAGATCCTAGCCCCTAAATCCTAACCCCTACAACCTAAAACACAATCTTCCCGGCGGTCCCGAGAATCCCGATGATATAGAGCATGCCGTCGTAGTAGCGCCAGAAACGGAAGGGCACCGACAGGTTCGAAAGGTCCCGCACGAACCCGTGGATCAGCGGATTTTCGGAATCCAGCACCTGGGTGGCGGCGGCGTTCATGGCGATTACACCCGGAGTGGCCTCGCGCCCCTGCCGCGGGAAAGGACTTCCATCGACGGAATAGTCCGCCAGGTAGGGCCGCCTGCTTTCGAAGAAGTTCAGGAGCCGCTCGCAAATCTGCTTCTCCCGCTCGTCGGTGCGGAACAGCGTGTAGTCGAGGCTCAGGTTCAGGGCCACACGCCAGGCGTCTCCGCTGAAGCAGTTGCTTTCGGGGAACCAGGGCATGGATTTGGGCGTGCCGTCGAATTCCGAGTAGTCGGCGCAGAGCCCCGTCTCCGGGTGTGCGGCATGCGTCAAGTATTCCACGCTCCGCTTGGCGATTTCGTTCCATTCGTCGTCGCCGGTGGCTTCGGCGAACATGCGGTAGAACGCCACGGTATGGTAGCTGGGGTCGGTAAAGTCGTTGCCCAGCACGGGGGAGAACCGCACGATTCCCATCTTCGGATCAATGATGGGGCCTACCAGCTCGTTGGCCTGCTTGTGCCGCATCATGTTGATGAGTTCCACCGCCGCCTGCTTGTAGTCGTCGCGACCGAACCGCTTGGCCGCAATCAACAGGGCCGCCGCGATATATTCTTCGCCGTCGGGGGCGGACCCGGGATCCATCATGGAAAAGTCGGTGGTGGAAACCTGCCAGGAATAGAAACCCTGGTGCGGGCCGCCCGCATTGTACAGGTAGCGCTTGGTGAACCGCCACAGCTTCTCGAAAAGTTCCGGATGGTCGGTGAGGGCAGTGACGAACATGCCGTAGCTCATGCCCTCGGAGCGGATGTCATCGTGCCCGATATCCACGATGTAGGCCATGTCGTCGGAAGCCTCGAAGCAGATGCGCTCGTCGATAGGGTCGCCTTCGAAAAGCTTGCTGTAGGCGTTCTGCAAAAGCTGGTCTGCAAAGTTCGGGCCGTAACCCGCCTCCACGAACATGTCACGCGGCTTGAATCTTTCCATAATAAACTCCTGTGTCTCGTGGAAAGGTAATAAAAAGGTTTGAGGTATGGGGTCGGGCCTGCGGCCCTTTGAGGTTTGAGTAATGAGAGAAAGGGGGAAGCCTCCCCCTCGGCCGAGCTGTATCTCGGCCTACCCCTTCGCCTAGGGGGCTATGCCCCCTAAAACCCCCATATCCATCCAAACGTTGCGGATGTAATTCGTTGTCAGACAATTAATTGCTAAATTGTTTTCTATGGAAGAGTGTTTGAAATCAGTGGACTTGGTACTTGCCAGCGGGTCCCCCCGCCGCCGCGAAATCCTGGAGCAAATCGGGGTCAAGTTCCGCGTTTCGGTGTCGGGCGAAGAGGAAAAGCCTACCGCCGAAAATCCCCTGGATTTTCCCCGCGAAAATGCTAGCCAAAAAGCCTTGGCGGTCTCCAAGAAGGACCCTTCCGCCGTGGTGCTGGGTTTTGACACCTTGGTGTTCCTGGACGGGCTGCCTCTCGGAAAGCCCAAGGATAAAGATGACGCTCTCCGGATGCTCAAGTCCCTGAACGGACGCTCCCACAAGGTGATTACCGGTGTGGCAGTGGCCCACGGAGGCATGCTCCTCGACGCTTCTCAAGAGGAAACGGAGGTGTTTTTCAGGGACTGTTCCTTACAGGAGCTGGAAGAATATGTAAATTCTTTGGACCCAATGGATAAAGCGGGGGCCTACGGCATCCAGACAAACGGAGCCCGCCTGATCCGCTCTATCCGCGGATGCTATTACAATGTAGTGGGGCTCCCTGTGGCCCGCACGCTAGACATGCTTAAGAATTTGAAGGTGAAGGTATGAGTAATCCTGTTGAAGATAAACGCCCCGACGAACGGCTGGGAGCCTACCTGGCCCGTGCCCGTGAAGCAAAATCCATGACGGTGGCAGACCTTGCCACGGCGACGCGTTTGTCCGAAAAGAACATTTCGTTGATTGAGGCCGGTGACTGGAAGGCTTTTCCGGTGCAGGCCTATTTGCGCGGCTATTTGAACTCCGTGAGCACCAAGCTGGGCCTCGATTCCAAGCGGGTGCTGGACTGGTATGCCGCCGAGAACGGTTCCAAGTTTGCAAGCCTCCTTACGGACCTTTCTGACGGTAACCCGGGCAAGCCTTCGGGTTCTGCCGAAGGGGAGGGTGGCTCCAAGGGGAAGGTAATCGTCATTATTCTCGTGGTTATTGGACTTGCCCTGGTGGTCGCCTCCAAGTTCCTCAAGGACGTGACTCCGGTGCAGAACGCTCCCGAACCTGTGAAGACCGAAGTGGTGGAAGAAGAACCCGCCGTAGAAACGCCCACGGAAATGCCCGAAGGGGCCGAGGCCGTTCCCGCCGACTCCATGAATGCGGATACCTCTGCAGCCCAGGTCGCTCCCGCCGATACGGCGAAGGCCGCTCCTGCCAAGGACCAGCCTATCAGCCAGGCCGTTGTGGATGAAGCTATCAAGAAATCCGACCGCCCCGCTTCGGCGACCATATTCCTTTCGTCCGATTCCAAGACCGAAGAGGCCAAGGCCGCTCCGGCAGGTGCAAGCTCCAAGCTTATCTTGGTGGCCTCTGGCGAAATGCGCACCTGGATCGGTATCAAGCACAACGAAGACGATACCTCGTTCCTCAAGGAATCCAACCTTTCCAAGGCCGGCACCCGCATGGTCTATGAATCTTCGGACACCCTGTATGTGGTGGTGGGCGAACCTAGGGCCATTTCCAAGTTCTACCTGAACGGCAAGGACGTGCCGCTGCCTGGCATGAAATTCGGTCGGGTCACCAAGTTCAGGGTCTTTGGCGGTAAAGTCATCGAAGGAGCGGAATAATGCGAGTTTCCAAGATCGAAAGAAAGACCAGCGAAACCAACATTTCCCTGAGCCTCAATCTGGACGAGGCCAGCAGGGGCGTCATTGATTCCGGCAATGCGTTTCTGGACCACATGCTGGACTTGTTCCAGGTCCACGGCGGCTTCCGTCTGGATCTGACCTGCAAGGGCGACACCGCTATCGATATGCACCACAGCATGGAAGACATCGGCATTGTGCTCGGGCAGGCTCTTGTGGAATGCCTCGGCGACAAAAAGGGGATTGAACGCTACGGCTTTTACTTTGTCCCTATGGACGAGGCCCTCAGCCGCGTGTGCATCGATTTCAGCAACCGCATCGGTTTCGTGTGGAAGGTGGAACTTCCCGGCGAGACGGCTGGCGGCATCGAGGCCAGCATGTTCGAGCATTTCTTCAAGACGGTCTGCGAGAACGCCCGCATGAATCTGCATGTAGAACTGTTCTACGGCAGCGACAACCACCATTGCTTGGAAAGCATCTTCAAGGCCTTTGCCCGCTCCGTGGCCATGGCCGTTGCCCCCAGTCGCAACGTGAAGGGCGTGCCCAGCAGCAAGGGCGTGCTGTAGGGCTGTGAGGTCGCTCGTTGCACTCGCTTTGAGGTGTGAGGTATGAGTGCGACTCCTGATACCTCGCGGTTCATAGCTTGGCATCTATAGTTCATTGCTCATAGCTCAAAGCTTCACCCGTAGGGGGAAGCGACCTCAAGCCTCATACCTATAATCTAGGGACTCTCACCTTATCCCCGGCATTCAGGTGCTCCAGCATCACGCCGGGGTTTACTGATTGCAGGGTAGAGAGCACGTAAAAGCGGGGGAGGCTCTGGGCACCCGCCCCGTAGGTCCGGCGTAAAAGCTGGAACAGGTCCTCGCCGTCCTTGGATTCAACCACCTTGTAAAGCTTTGAATTGCTGGGGTCCGACTGCAACGCAGAAAGGGCCTGGGTGAACTGGTTCGCGAAATTTTCGGCGGAATTGTCCTTGCGGGGTTGAGTGGTTGCCGGTCCCGGTTTTCCGCTGCCGGTCCTTATCCCTTGGTCTGCCTTGGGTCCTTTTTCGGGCTTTTTCCCCGTCACCGAAGAGGGCAGTATAAAGTTCGGCGCCTTGAAGGTATTCATGGCGATGCTGGGCTTGTTCTTGTCCTGCTTCTTTAGCGGTTCCAGGGCCAGGATGGAATCCAGGTCGGCGATGTAGGTGCTGTCGGGCCATTCCGTAAGGGGCATTTTCTTGTTCACGACCACGATGGTCGCCGCAGGCGGCTCCGGCTTGCAGGCGGCAAGAGCCCCGACAAGCAGGGACAGTCCGAGGAACTTCCAGCACCCGGGGTGGGCGATTCTTTTTGGAAAACGGCTCCGAATCATGGCCTAAAGATACAAAAAAGCAGGCCTACGCTTGCCAAAAAGGCCGAATTCTTCTAAATTGTGTGCTCCAATTAACTACTTCACAGGAAGTTTAAAAATGAAAGAAGGTATCCACCCTAACTATCAACCGGTCGTGTTCGTCGATGCGAATACGGGTAAAGAATACATCACCCGCTCCACGAAGTCTTCCGCCGAAAAGAAGACTATCGATGGGGTTGAACATAGCGTGATTTCTCTGGAAATCACCGCTGATACCCATCCGTTCTGGACGGGCAAGCAGCATCGCGTGGATACGGCTGGCCGTATCGACCGCTTCAACAAGCGTTTCGCTGGCAACATCACCGGTGCAAAGCGCAAGACCCGCAAGGCGGCTCCCGCCAAGGCCGAAGAAGAAGCCTAGTCTTTTTACGCCCTCCCCTAAAACGGGAGGGTTTTTGTATATTTTGAGAAATTCAAAAGGAATAACAATGAAAAAAACACTTACTCTCTGTGCTACCGCCGCTCTCGTGGCTATGGCTCTCACCGGTTGCGAAAAGACCGGTACCATCGAAGGTGAAGTCTGTGACGCTTTCACTGGCAAGCCTCTCGAAATGCCCACCATCTGGATGGACTCCACTATCTACTCCACCCTCAAGGAAAAGTACAAGTACAAGCAGGAACTCCGCAAGGGCCAGTTCAAGTTCGAAAAGGTCCCCGTGGGTAACTACAAGATTCTTGCCGGCCGTTCCAAGTACGTGAAGAGCAAGAACATGATTTCTACCACCGAAGAGAACCCGAACCTGAAGGTGACGCTGTACATCTATAGCGACCAGATTGAACCGGGTCTCTACCTGCCTGGCGACGAAGAAAACGGCCCCAAGAAGATTTCTAATGAATGGGTCGTCTGGTCCACCCAGTGCAACGAATCCATTGCCGGCTATCAGCTGGAACGTCCTCAGGCTGGCGACGGCGCCAAGGTGCCCGACCAGAAGAAGGACAAGAAAAAGAAGAAGGGTAAAAAGGAACCTGCTGCCAAGATGTCTCCGTTGCCGGCTCCCCGCGTAATCGAAGGCAAGCTGGAAGTATTCTACCGCAATGCTAGCTCCGTGACCTCTCCGCTGGTCGCCAAGACTTTCCCCGCTGTGGAACAGGATATTTCTGCCCACAAGGACTGCAAGGGCTTTGACGCCAACGAGAAGAAGGGCCTCTTTGCCGACAAGGACAAGGGCACGAACCTGACGGTGACCTACATGGCCGAAAACCTGTTCAAGATCACCGGCGATCTTCCCAAGGGCAAGCAGATTATCCAGTTCTCCCAGGATGGCAAGACTCTGACCACCTACTACTTCGAGAACAAGTAATCCGCTCTTGAAAAAGCTTTTGAATCCGGTGGGCTTCGGCTCGCCGGTTTTTTTTTGATTTCTCCGTTTCCTTCTTTTTTGCAGGCTTGACGCCCGCCGGTAGGACTCCTAATTATGTATCTTTCCCATGAAAGATTTGCGGGATAAACCGATGAAAAAGTCTAAGGGATTTTTTGCTTTTTACGGGTTTGCCTTTACCCAGGTGGCCCTTTCTACTATCCTTGTCGCCTACATGGAACTGGTGCTGAGCCGTGCCGGATTTACGGCCATGGGATCTTGGCAGTTCTATGTGCTGCACCTGTTGTTCCTGCTGCCTTGCACCTTGCTCATGACTCCTGCGGGTTATTTTTCCGACAAGTTCCCCAAGGAGCGGGTCCTTAGGTGGACGACCCTGCTTTCGCTACCTGCGGTGGTGCTGTTCGGTTACGGGGTCTGTACGGCGAACCTCTTGCTCGAGTTTCTTTCCATTGGTCTTTTCTTTGTGCTGCAGGCGTTCCAGAGTCCGGCCAAGAACGGCTACATGAAAGAACTGGTGGGAGTCCGTTCCCTGGCCCAGGGGAGCGGTATATTGATGATTATCCTGTTTGTGGCCCTGGTGCTGAGCGGAGGCGTTACCGCCTACGCCTACCAGCGGATGCTCCCTGTGGCAGGGGATCTTTCGGAGGCGCTCCAGACATTTGCCCCTGTGGGGATAACCCTCGTGGCTCTTGAGATTTTGGGAATTCTGTTCACCTTCGGGCTTCCGCCTATTGGCGCCTACGATGCCGAGCTGAAGTTCCCTTGGAAGCGCTACTGGAACTTGCTGTTCACTCGCCGCAAGCTGAGCAAGCTCTGGGTGAACCGGGCGCTCCGCCAGTCCATTATCGGGCTTTCCATGTTCTGGGTCATGATATTCCTACTGGTGTTTGTCATTCAGGACCTGTTCGGTTCGGGTTCGCTCTTTAACCGGGATATCTTGGCCAACTACGCCATCTTCGGAACGGCCCTGGGTCTTGTGGCGGGCATCGTCTTTGCCATGCGCATGTCCAGGAACTTTATCGAGACCGGGCTTATCCCCATGGGTACCGCCGGGGCGGCCATCCTCATCTTCCTGATTCCCTTTATCCCCAGGCCCTACAACGCCATCGCCTTTACCCTGCTGGGGTTCTGTGGCGGCATCTACATGATTCCCATGTTCTCCATGCTGCTGTACCATACCAAGCCCAGGTCGGCGGGCCACGTGCTTTCGGTGGCCAACGGGGTGCAGAACCTTTGTATCCTCCTCTTTGAGATTGTGGCCGTTGTCCTTATCCGGTTCTTGAACCTGGACCGGATGAGCCTGTTCTTTATTCTGGGTATCGTGTGCCTGGGCGGCACCATTTGGGCCCTGATGGCCATGCCCCATACGCTGCTTCGTCAGCTGATGCGCTCGGTGCTTTCGTTCCATTACAAGTTCCTGGTGTCTGGCGTGGAGCGTATTCCTTGGGAAGGCCCGGTGCTTTTGGTGGGTAACCACATTTCTTATGTGGACTGGGCCATGATCCAGATGGCAAGCCCCCGCCCCTTGCGCTTTGTGATTACCAAGCGGCCTTTTGAAAAGTGGTACGTGCGTCTGCTCCTTTCACAGATGCGGACCATCGAGCTGGACATTGCACACCCGGAGTCCGCCATGAAGGAGGCCCGGGAGGCCCTGCTCCGGGGCGAGGCCGTGGTGATGTTCCCCGAGAACACCATGACCGCCACGGGCAACATGAGCCGTTTCCGCCTGGACTATTCCGATGCCATCAAGGATGTGCACCACCTGAAGCTCTTGCCGTTCTATGTGCAGGGGCTGTGGGGGAGCAGCTACTCCCAGGCGGGTTCCGGCTTCAAGGATTTAATCCATAGCGAAGGCCGTGTCATCTCTGTGGCCTTTGGCGAGGAACTTCCCCTGGATGCGGATGCGGTAACGGTCCAGCGGGCCGTGCAGGAACTTTCCATTACGGCGTGGACATCTTATATCCGGCTGCTCCGTCCGGTGGCTTCTGCCTGGATACGCACGGTTAAGCGTATCGGGAGCGGACCTTCGGTCTATAGTCCCGACGGCCACCACCTAGCGGCAAACGCCCTGGCGGCGGCATCCCTGACCTTTGCGAAGATGATTGACGGTCTTACCAAGGGCGAAAAGAACGTGGGCGTGCTGATTCCGCCTTCGGGCCCGGGTATCATCGTGAACATGGCCTGCCTCATCAAGGGCAAGACGGTCTATAACCTGAACTACACCAACACGCCGGAGACCATGGACTACTGCTGTAACGTGGCCGACGTGAAGACCATCATTACCGCCCGGGTGTTTATCGACAAGCTGAAGCAGAAGGGACTCCCCATGGAGAAACTTCTGGACAAGTACAAGGTCTATTACATGGAAGACCTGAAGGAAAAGCTGAAAAAGCCCGCCCTGGTGCTGAACTTCTTGCGGGTGATGCTGCTTCCGGCCTGGTACCTGGAACTTCGGTTCTTCAAGAAGGTCTCCCTGGACGACGTGGCGACGATTATTTTCAGTTCCGGTTCCGAGGGCCGCCCCAAGGGAGTGGAACTGACCCACTTCAACTTGATGGGTAACATCAAGCAGTGCGAAAGTGTGCTGAACCCCGGCTCCGACGATGTGTTCCTGGGGTCGCTCCCGCTGTTCCATGCTTTCGGGTTCTCCATTACGACTATGCTTTGCTTGGTGGACGGCGTGCCGGTGGCTACCTGCCCCGACCCCACGGATGCAAGGCTCGTGTCTCGCATGTGCGCCCAGTTCAAGGTGACCATCATGGTGGCCACGGGCACCTTCTTGCGGATGTGGGGCATGAACCGTGCGGTGCACCCGCTGATGTTTGGCCATGTGCGGAGCATCTACGCCGGAGCCGAAAAGATCCGCGAAGACGTGCGACAGCTTTACCGCACCAAGTTCAAGCTGGAAATCTTCGAAGGTTTCGGCTGTACCGAGACCACCCCCGTGGCGGCGGTAAACACCAAGGACGTTTTGATGGACGACTACAAGACGGTGCTGCAGGGCAACAAGCCGGGTACCGTTGGGGCGCCACTGCCTGGAACCCAGTTCCGCATTGTGGACCCGGACACCATGGAAGAGTTGCCCATCGGTAGCGACGGATTGATTCTCATCGGTGGAGCCCAGATTATGAAGGGCTACTTGAAGGACCCGGAACGCACCGCCCAGGCCATAGCAGTCATCAACGGCAAACGCTGGTACAAGACCGGCGACAAGGGCCATGTGGATGAAGACGGCTACCTGACCATCGTGGACCGCTACAGCCGATTTGCAAAGCTTGGCGGCGAGATGGTAAGCCTCGGCTCTGTAGATTTCAAGATTTCGGAAAACGCCATGTTCGACGAAATCGACCATTTCGCCGTGGCCGTTCCCGACGGGTCCAAGGGCGAAAAGATTGTGCTGGTCTATGCCGGCGAAAAGTCCGAAGACGAGGTGAAGGACATGCTCCGCCAGATAGGGCTTCCGCCCCTGATGGTGCCTGGCGCCGTGGTGAAGGTGGAAAGCCTTCCCAAGTTGGGCAGTGGCAAGTGCGATTTCCAGACCGGCAAGAAGATTGCCATGGAAAGGCTGGGGTCTAGGGGGTAGGTGTTAGTGGTATGAGGTATGAGGTCGGGCCTGCGGCCCTTTGAGGTATGGGGTGTGATGGGGACAAATGGTGTCATCCTCGCTGTCATTCTGGAGCCACGGTGTGGCGATAGAATCACGAGGATCTGCTTGAGGAGTTGGTGATTTAGGTCGGTTGTTTAGAATGTGAATCGAGTGATGTAAAATGAAAAAGAATAAAGAAAAGAAAAATGCGTTGAAGGAGTGGTTCAAGTCGTTGAACCTTGGGAAACCCCAGGGGCTCATGCTTGTGGTCACCCTGATAGTGCTGGTCATAGCATTCCTTATTTTTAACGGAACCTCTGTGGCTACGGCCCGCAAGTGGGATATCGAATGGGGCTATTACGCCATCCTTTCCACGTTTGTGGTGGGCCTCGTAGGCGTCGTGGTGAACCTGCCCTTTATCGCCAAGCATATCCGCGGGTATTTGCCCGGCGGCAAGAGCCTTTGCGGGCTGGCCGTGCTGCTCCTGGTGTTTTCCGTATTCATGTTCGGAAACATCGGGAACAGCCATCGGGTGCTGAGCGACGAGACCAGCTGGGAATCCATGGGCCTGCAGATGTACTTCCAGCACTCCGGCGGTATCTGCAACGAAGGTATCTGGAAAGACGGCAACCTGGAATGTACCGACGAGGTGAACAACTTCAAGGGCAAGGCTCTCGGCTTTGTGTATTCCCTGGTGTTCAACTTTATGGAACCCAACAGGGATACCGCCTTGTTGGTGAATTACCCCTTCTACATCCTGAGCCTGATTTTCTTTTTCTTTGCGCTATGCAGGTGGTTCAAGAGCGAACCTTTGGCGTTAGCGGCCACGGCGTTCCTGGGCGGCATGCCCATATTCCTTTTGCAGGCACGCTCTGCCTCCACAGAGGTCCTCTACATCGCTCTCCTGACGGCCTTGATGGCCTGGTACGCCTTTGTGCCGACTAACAAGGTGACCTGGAAACATTTCTTGCTGACCGTGCCCCTGCTTGGCTTCTTTGCACAGACTAGACAGGAAACTGTTTTCGCCTTTATTCCTTTCGCTCTGTATTATTATCGCTATTTCTTGGAAAAACCGTACCGCCTGCCCCTCTTTGTGGCTTCGGTCATTGCGGTGAGCTGGCCTTCTATCAATACCATGGCGGCCTACCGCGGTTATGATTTCCAGGGCGGGGAACACGCGGCCCATTCCCTTGAAAACCTGTGGTTCAACCTGAAGACCAATGTAGAAATCATGATGAACCTGAAGCCGGATACGGCTTTTGGCGGGATTCTCGAAAATCCGTTCTACACATCCTTTACGGTGCTTCTGCTGGCGTCTACGGTATGGCTCCTGTTCAGGATGGTTTATTCCAGGCGTTATGTTCGTGGCTTTGTTCTCGGGATTTCGTTCTGCATCCAGATTTTCGTCATCTTGCTGAACGTGTCGGGCACCTTCACCATCGACATCAACCAGCGTTACGTGCTGGTGGCCTTGCCCCTGTTCGCTCTCTTGATGGCCCTTGGCCCTTACGACGCCTTGTGCTTTTTCTCCAAGATGAAACCCGACGGCATCGGTCGCCTGGTCCTGGGTGGAGCGCTGCTTATGTCCTTAGGACTTATGATGTATCACGCCCCGAGTTTCAGGGCTAATATGCTCTATTATAAGAACAAGCTTCTAGCCGAAGAGGATTTCTTGAATACGGAGTTGAAAAAGTATCCCGAGAATTCCATTTACATTTATGCGAGACCTTGGCAGATGCTTGCCTCTGGTCATAGTGCCTTTAGCGAACGGACGTTCAAGCGCTGGGATACGGATACCTTTGCCAAGTGGTACCAGGCGTCTGGCGGAAACATCTACCTGGTGCGCGGTCAGGACGGCTATGGTTCGGTAAACCGCCAGAGCCGCGTGGTTGGTTTCAAGACCACCGACCAGATTGACGAAATTCTGGATTCCTACAAGAACGAACGTGTTCTTCTGGAGCCCAAGCTGTTCGGCTATCCGCTGGTAATTTACCGCATCGACGCCAAGAAGGGCGTGTCCCAGTATGCACAGCGGTTCTCCGTTTCGAATCTGGACAGCAGCCTCGTTACGCTGAACAAGAACTTTGAAGAGTCCATCGCCTGCTCCTATTCCATAAACGGCAAGCCTGAAAAGGAAAAGGTAGTGTCTGAAACTCTGGATTCGCTTGTGCTGGATTCTACGGATTTGTCCGTGGGCATGAACCGTCTGAAAATGTGGTGTCTGATGCCTGATGCCGACACTTTGACTCTGTACAGGGACCTGTTCATGGAAGGCGAAGGAGTCGCCCTGGTTTCGGAAATGCCTATAAAGAACTTCCATCAGGATTGGGGTAGTCCGCAAAAGGACCAGGCGGTGGAACACAACGGTATAACCTTGGACAAGGAACCCTTCCGCTATGGAATCGGAAGTCATGCCGATGCTGTCCTGGAATACGATATTGCAGGACAGTTCAACATGCTTCACGGCGTCATCGGTCTTGACGACGAGAGCGCCTGCGGTGACGGGGCATTCTTCGTGGTAAAGGGTGACGGTCGTGAACTGTTCCGTTCAAACAAGATGTATTCTACGCAGAAGCAAATCTTGGAAGTAGATGTGTCTGGAGTCCAGAACCTGCAACTGGTTCTGGAACAGGGCGGCAATAAGGACTGCGATCACGGCGATTGGGCCAACGCATGGCTGGAGGCCAGGTAGTGAAAGTCCTGGTGGCGCCATTGGACTGGGGACTGGGTCATGCGACCCGTTGTGTCCCCGTCATCAAGGAATTTCTGCGGCAAGGCGCCCAGGTGGAGCTTGCCGTTACGGGATCTTATGCGCCGTTGTACAACGAGATTTTTCTGGAACTGAAAAAACATGTGGCTCCGTCTTATGGCATTGTTTACCCGAAGCACGGATTCAACATGGGGCTTTGGCTCCTGAAAAACAGCGTCCACTTGAACAGGGTCGTTGAATACGAACACCACTATGCCGAAGAAATGGTTCGCCGCCACGGGTTCGACATCTTGTTTTCGGACAACCGCTTCGGTTTTTATTCGGCGAAGGCGCTTTCCATTTACATGACGCACCAGTGCCGTATTGCCTTTCCGGCACTTTTCTCTAAGTTCGAAGGGATCGGGGTCCATTGGCACCGAAAGAAAATGGAAAACTTTGACCAGGTGTGGATTCCCGATTTGAAAGAAGCCCCCGGTTATGCAGGCGCCATGTCCCATGTGAAATCTTGCCCGGAAAATGTTCGTTATGCAGGCCCGTTGAGCCGTTTTACGGAATTGGATGACTTGCCTGAAATGATGGCGGCGGCTTCGAAGGATTTGAACGTGGTGGCGGTCATCTCTGGAGTGGAGCCTGCCCGAAGCGCCTTTGAACGCAGACTGCGGGAATTGCTCTCCGAACTGCCCGGAAACCACGTGATGATTCTCGGGAAACCCGGTGCCGAAAGAAAGTCTTGGACCGAGGGAAACGTTCAGTTTTTTAGTCACCTGGAAACGCCGGAATTTGCCCGCACCGTCCGTCGCGCCCGCTGGATTATTTCTCGAGGAGGCTATAGCACCATTATGGACATGGCCGTTCTCGGCGCCAGCTGTATCTTTGTGCCCACGCCTGGGCAGTATGAACAGGTGGTGCTCGCCAAAAGTCTTTCCCGGGCAGGTTATGCGGTAGAAATTCCTGCGGCAAAACTGAACCTGGAAACATTGCAGACTGCCATGGAAACACAGGTGCGCCTGCCGAAACCGCCATCGCAGAACTTGCTCACCCCCTTGGTACAGGAGGCCTTGAAACAGGTATGAATTCTTTTGTTCTCGCATTCCCGTTGACCGTGGCTCAGGACGAGCCTTTTGCCATTACACCTAATGTCGTAGTAGAAAAAGATACGGCAAGCTTGATGGTTCCCGGCTGTACCTTGAGTTTCAAGGTGGTCCGCAAGGAGGCAACTCCGGGTCTTTCCGAGATTTTCAAGGAACATCAGGATATTTCTGCAGAAGAGGCTACTGCCATCGATTCCCACAAGTCTCTGCTATTCTTGCTGGGGAGTTTGAAAAGCCCTGCGGACCTGACCATGGTGAATACCGCCATCTTGAAGGTGCTTTCGGCGGGAGCCTTGGGCATGTACATGCAGCAGAGTGGCGCCGCCTGGACCGCAGAAGCCTTCCGTGAAGAATTGGGCGATGCCCAGTTCCCGATGGACCCCTGGATGAATTACCTGGAAGGTCCGGACGTGCTTTACACCTTGGGCCTTGAAACCTTTGCCTTGCCGGACCTGTGCATCTCGAAGGCTTCGGATGGCACAGACCCTCGCGAAGTCCTGAGCGTGGTGGCCGACAGCCTGTTTATGGAAGGTGTCAGCTCCAAGTCAGGGACCGAAGTGGATTGCGGCGAGTGCGGTATCTACGCCCTGCGGCAAGAGACGAAAAGCCCCTTCGCCAAGGACGACCCGGAATACAACCGCCAGGGAATTATGCGCCTTCTGAAACGCTAACCATTTAAATTATATTGCTCACCATGATAGATATTTACGCCTTGTCGAAGAACCCTCTTGTATTCCAGAAACAGCGGACCATCACGTCGGCCTATATCGACGTGTCCGGAAAGATGGGCCTTGCTCAGACGGTGCTTATGGTTCAGGATAATATCACCGAAAATTTCGGTGCCATGAAGATGGACAATTTTGTGGTGAAGGAGAAGGGCGGCTTCTGGGTGGTTTACAAGGCCAAGTTCAAGTTTTTCAGACGCCCGTACTGGCGGGACAAGGTGGTCACCACGTCGTTTCCGGCGGATAACCAGCTGATTAGGCTCAACGAGAACACCGCCATCACTACGACCGAGGGCGAGCCCATCATTTTGGCCAAGCAGGAAATGTGCTGCCTCAGTTTTGAAAACCACCGCCCTCTGCGGCTCTCGTCGGTGGGTTTTCCGACGGAAGGTTTTCCGGAGACCCTCGATGCTTCGGAATTTGACCGTTTCCACGTTAAGCCGGAAGAATACCAGGAAGTTTACCAGCAGAAGGTACTGCCCCAGCACATCGACATGTCCCACCACATGAACAACATCGAATATGTGAAGCTGGCCTTGAACGTGTTCGGGACTCCCGACTGGGAACTTTGCAACCCGGCAACGCTGGAAATTCATTACCTGGGCGAATCGAAAGAAGGCCAGACCCTGCGCATTTTCCGTGCGGACCACAGCGGGGCCACCTACATGCGGATTCTCGACGAGACGGACCGTGCCGTCTTCGAGATGCGTCTCCGCATGATGTAGCTGTTTTACAGCAATTTTCCGAGAGCCACGATGGCAGCGGTACGGGCCCGGAGTCTTGTGTTTCCCAGGTTCAGGGCGTAACTTTTGCCGCCTGTAAAATCTTTGGTCATGCGGATTTCTTCTGGAGAAAACCCGCCTTCGGGCCCCACCAGAAGGGTTACGGGCGTTGAAGTTTCGTCGCACTTCTTGTCACTGGCAGGATCGGCTGTGAGTTTGTCTGTGACTTCTTTAGGGGCTGTCCTTTCGCCGTCCACATCGCAGAGGATCAGGTCGCCACGGTAACTTTTTAGCCACTCCTTGAATTCGACAGGTCCGCAGATTTCGGTAAGCCAAGGTTTTTTGGACTGTTTCAGGCTTACCAGGCTCTTGAGCTCGGAACGGCGGACCAGCTTGTGCAAGTCGGAATTCTTGGGCTCCTGGGAATAGTCCGTACGCAAAAAGGTAATGCTTGCGATTTCGGTTTGGGCGGCATGGAATACCACTTCTTCCAGGGCGTCGTCCTTGAGGCAGGCGATGGCCAGGTTCAAAAGGGGCTTTTGGGGTTTCGGGGTTTCAACCTGGGAAATTTCCACCTGGCAGGCCCTCGGGTCGGCAACCACGATGGTTCCGTGCGCAAAGTGGCCCTGTCCGTCGCAAAGCTCCAGAACGTCCCCTTGGGCAGCACGGCATACCTTTACGGCATGGGCGCTTTCGTTTTCGTCCAGGGTTGCCCTTCCGCATTGGATTTGTGGGCAGTAAAAACGGCTATCGGGGGTCTTCATGGCATCTAAGGTAGCAATTTTTTCTACCTTAGCAGGCATGACAGCGCACAAGCCCGTAAAAGTGGTGGTCTTTGACCTGGACGGAACCCTCTACCTGAGCGGCCGTCCGTACCCTGGTGCGGTAGATACCGTGAAGCGGGTGGCCTCGAAGGTGCCGGTTTACTACCTGAGCAACAACACCAGCAAGTCTCCCGTGTTTTACGAGAACCGTCTGAACGTGATGGGGCTTCCCCTTCGCGACGACGGCATTATTTCTGCGCTGACTTTGTCTTTGGCTGCCATTCACGAAAAGGGGCTCAAGAACGTCTATTTCTTTGCCAATCCCGAAGTCTATGAATGGTTTGCCGCCCAGGATCCTTCTCTCAATTTGCGTCCTGCCGTAGAAGATACGGAACTGGTTCTGGTGGCCTACCACAACAGTTTTGACTACCGGGAACTTTGCGAGCTTTCGTTCCGGGTGCAGCGGGGGATTCCCTTCTGGGTGACCCATACGGATTTCGTGTGCCCCGACGCCCGGGGCCCCGTGCCCGACATCGGGAGTTTCATGGCGCTACTCAAGACGGCCTACGGTGTAGAACCGGAGCGCAGTTTCGGCAAGCCCAATTCTGCCATGCTTTCGGGACTGTTGAAGACCTATGCTCCCGAAGAAATCCTGTTTGTGGGGGACCGTCTCTATACGGATTTTGAGCTTGCCAAACGTTCTGGCTGCCGGTTCGTGCTGCCCTTGTGCGGTGAAACCAAGCGCTCGGATGTGGAAAAACTGGATGTGAAGCCGGAATACGTGGTCGAAAGTGTCAAGGATATTGATTTCGAGGGCTTTTTCGCAGGCCGGCTGTAGCGTTTCTTGCGAAAAAAATGTATAATAGGGTTAGAGGTTTTTGATGAACTTGAACTTGAAAAAGTATGTGGCTCCCTTTGGGGTTGCCGTCGCTTGTGGTTTTGTGCTTTCGGCCTGCGGTAGCGATAGCGGTTCTTCCAGTATTGATTTGGAAGATTCTTTTGACATGGTTCTCTCCAAGGCCCACTATGATTACGATTCCGACGACTCTACCTTGACGGTCACTTACCCGGTCTGCAAGGTGGGTGAACTTGGAAATTTGGTATGGAAAGAAGAAGATCCGGATTCTGTTTTCAAGTACAAGTCTTATTTGGACAAGACTACCGCCTTGCGCTTTGAAAAGGGTATTACGGAACCCGCCCGCTTTGAGTTTGACGGTGGCAAGTTCCCCGTAGGATTTTGGCAGGTAGGCCCGGGCAAGAAGGGCGACAAGTTCCAGATGGGCATTCGCTACGAGAAGGACGATGACATGGCGTCGGTAATACACTATTCCGGCGAATGTTATGCTCAGGATTTCAAGGCGAACCTGTTCGAGGAGAATCTCGCCATTGCCCAGACAGAAAAAGCCCTGATCGATTTCTACCTAAAGTTCCAGCCTGCGGACAAGCAGGTGGTAGAGGGTAAAGCCGATGAGGAAAATGTCCTTAAGAATATCCGTGCCGCCGACTGCGACCGCCTGACCATGTACGATGACCTGGTGTCCATCGAGGTGGATGAACTGAAAGAATCTTCTGGCGAGTTGACAGTCTCTTACGAAGGTGATGAATGCTCCTTGAACTTCGCCATCCGCTACGCCATTGACGAAGACGACTGCAATGCCGCTTATGATGAATTCAAGGCTGATAAGGAAGCCGAAAAGTTCAACTTCGCCGATTACAACATGAAGGTGGAATACGACGAATACTGTGTCGCCCAGCTTGTGTTGAACCTGAAGAAGGATCAGGGAATATCCCTGAAAAAGTCTACTTCCCTGAAGTCCGACGGCAAAGAATTTGCCAAGGGCGTTGTTCGCCTGATTCTTGCCGGGCTGAAATAGTGACCGCATCGGCTAAATGCTTAGAGCCTTCTACGGCTTGCCGATGCTCTCGCAACCACGCCAGTTTAATAACTGGCGTTTGTTGCTCACGGTAACGACTGCTAACGCTATTTTTTTCGTGATTTCGCAAGTACTGCTATGCCGAAGATGGCGAGCAGTACAATAGCCAGTGCGCTAATCTTTAGGCAGGCGTGGAAGGGCTTGCTCCGGTATTCCATGCGAACGGTGGATTTTCCCTTTGGCACTTCTACGGCGCGCAGGTTCCCGAAGGCCTTGTAGACCTTGGATTCCTTTCCGTTCACATAAGCCTTCCAGTAGGGGTGGAAGTTCCCTGCCACCACCATAATGGCGGGGCGGTCGCTATCCACTTCGAACACCTGGGTGTCCATCTTGGGCTGTTCCACGAGGCGGGCATGTCCTTGGACGATACCGCCTTCTAGTGCTTGCTCAGGATTTTCGGACAGGATGGCCTTTTCCTTGTAGTAGAAAACGTTGGGGTCGTCTTCGGGTTCGGCCTGGGCGGCGCTTGCAACGGAAGTCGCTGAAGAATCGGTAACGGTGTTGTCTGCGGCGGTGCTGTCGGCAGTTGCCACGGTAGAGTCTGCGGCCGTAGAATCTGCAACAGGTTCAGTCACGGGTTCTGGGGCCTTAGGCTTACGAATGGCGGCTTTCTCCTGCAAGGTCTTGATGGCGTCTTCGTCGCTCATGACGGTGGCGTCTCCGTAGAGATAAGCCTCTCCCATGGCGGTAGGGATAGGCATGTAGGTCGTGCCCCGCTGGCTATCAAAGATGATAAAGCCGATATTCATCAGGTCCAGGAAGGGGTGGGCCGCTTCGGGATTGTTTATGTTCAAGAGGTAGTTGGCGTTTTGCTGGCCACCACGGAAAGCCCTGTAGCTTGCCAGTTCGTTGTCGTGGAATCCGTCGGCGTTGCGCAGGTGGAACTGCGGGAAGGCGTTTGCTCCCAGCGCCTTGTTCCTGGAAAGGGAAAGTACGCGGGGCGTGTTCAGGCTATCTGCCTTGTGAGGGGCCTTGACGGCGGCTACCACGGGGTTTGCCGGCTGGAGGTATTCCTTGGCTTCTACGTTCTGGATGAACGCCCCGTCAATAAAGAACAATTCCACGGCGGCCACGGCGGCAAGGAGCCCTGCCTTTTGGGCAATGCCCGCTTTCCACTTGAAGGTGAACAAGGTGGCGGCCACGATTACGAGCACCAGGATGAACCCGGGAATGATTTTCCCTGCGCTCATCTGCATGGCAATTTCGTTCAGGGGCTTGAAATAGGGGGCCGTTACTGCATCTTCCAGAAGTTTTTGCCCGCTCATGAGGAACAATCCGATCAAGGTGAAGCCGATTACGACGCAGGCCTGGATAGCACGATGGGTACCGGGGAGACCGGCCTTGAAACTGTCGGTGAAATTGGCTACAGAAAATTCCTTTCCCTGGTCGTCCAGGCTCATGACACCGAGACATACTGCGGCATACACCAGGCAGGTCACCAGGCCGAATGGCCCGATAAAGAGAGTCCAGTTGTAGCGGGCGATGACAACGATGACCAGGAGCAGCACAAACATGACGGCGCCGTGGAACAGGGCGCGGCGATTCCTAGCGGCTTCGCTGGATTCGTCGGAAATGGCCTTGAGGACCGGGGCAGCCATCATCACAAGCAGCAGGGGCAACCAGAACAGCGCCATGCCGGGGGCACGGAAGTTCTTGACGCCAGGCAAGATGTTGTACCAGAGCTTGAATAGCGGAGAATGTGCACCCATGCCGTAGCTCAGGGCAAGGACTGCCCCAAGGCCCCAGAACATGGCCCAGCGGCGTTTGCCGGGCAAGAACAGGCAGAGGAAACCGAGCAGGGTCAGGAGTGCGCCTGCGTTGTTGTGATCCAGCTTGAATGGATTATGGCCCCAGTAGAAAGGAGACCCGCCCGAGGACTGGTATTCCTGTACGGTAAATCCCACGAAAGAACTGCCTTCCAGTTTCCCGGCCTTGTCGTCGTATTCATAGACATCCACCCCGATGAACCCGGGCAGGAGCATCTGGGCCAGTTCCTCTTGATGCAGGGACCAGCTTACGGCATGGCCCAGGTTGGTGTGGTCCCCTTCGCCACGGACGGACTGGGTGGTGGTGTACAGGTAGGGAGGAACCACCTGGAAGCAGCTGATGGCAAGCCCGAAGGCAAGTCCCGCTGCCGCTAGGCCTATACGCTTGCCTTTTGTCTTGAAGGAATCGCAATGGAAAAAAGCTTCGTAGAGGGTGTAGAATCCGGCGCCCCACAGGAACAGGTAGGTAAGCTGCAGGTGGGAACCCAGAATCATCCAGGTGATGGAAAGGGCGAGGACAACCAGGTAGGGAAGGCTTCCGTCCCGCACGATCTTGCGGATGGCGAGCAGTGCAAGCGGCGCGATGGCGAAAACCATCATCTTTCCGTCGTGTCCGCCGTAGATGTAGGTGAAATATTCCGGCGAGAAGGCGTAGAGCATGCCGAGAAGTGCTGCCCACCAGCGGTTCCCCGTAAGGTTCCAGGCCAAGAGCATGGCACTCATGAAGGCCACCCAGATGGTCAAGATAAACTTAAAGCCTACGGCTCGGGCGGGGTCCGTAATGAACTGCACCCAAACAAGGGGGTGGTAGACGTCGGCGAAAAGGGCATCGATGGTGGGGACGCCGCCCAGGCGGGAATCGTCCCATTCCGTGACGACAGCGTTTTCGGCGCGGAGAATACGGCTGCCGATACCGTTCAGCTGGTCGCTGTTCAGCATCAGGGTGTCAGGATTGAAGGCGAATTCCCGAAAGACAATGAGAAGAATGCCCAAAAAAACTGCGGCAATAACCGCAAAAAACAGAGGTTTCTTGTTTAGAAAGTTCATGTTGGACAATATAGCAAAGCGCTTGCTGGCGGAATGCACAAAAGGCCGGGCGCATGTCCCGGCTACACTTCAAAAAAATGCAGATGGCTAGTCCACCGTGTTCTCATCGAGGCGGGCGGTCCGCACGATGCCGTAGATCCCGAGGGCCGAAATCAGGCAGACGGCGACAATCACCAGAATTTTGAAAACCTTTCCCATGGGTCTCTCCTTTCGTTATTCTAAATCTACCTGTTTTTTTTCAAAAAAGCAATAGGCTGGATAATTTTTTTCCACGTATGCCCGAACCTCGAGCCTCGAACCTCGCTACTCTTTGGTCAAAATCATGCAGATGACGGGGAGTTTCTTGTCTACCTGGTTCTCGCTGGGGATAATTTCGCTTTCGACAATCTTGCAGTTGAATTCCTTCACGAAAAATTCCAGCTGGGCGCGGTCGAAACCAAGCCAGATGTGGCCGTGGGTTTCACGGAAGGATTCTTCTTTGTGCTGGGCCAGGTCCAGGAGGGCGAGTGTTCCGCCAGGTTTCAGAATACGGATGGCCTCCTTGAGGGCTAGGCGCGGGTCCTGGGCGTGGTGGAGCACCTGGCTCATGAGCACCAGGTCGGCGAAGTTGTCCGGGAGCCCGGTAGAGAGCATGTCCGCCACCTTCGGGGTGACATTTGCGATGCCCTTTTTCTTGAGGATTCTCTGGAGTCCGCTGATGACCTTGGGGTCATAATCCAGGGAGAATACGTTCTGGCAGCGGTTCGCAAGCATCAGCGAGAGGTCGCCCCCTTCGCCGCAGCCGATATCTACCGCCTTTTCGAAGGGCACCATGAGCTTGCTGAACAGGCTGATTTGGGCCTTGAGGCTGCCGCCGGCCTGGTCCAGCTTGTGGATCTGGCCCTTGGTCTTGTCGGTGCGGTCTTGCAGAACCTGTTCGGCGCGGCACTGGATGATGTCCTTGTCTTGCAGGTCTTCGTAGGCCTCCCGGATGACCGAAAGGACTCGGCTCGAAAGCAGGAGTTCTTCGCTGAGCCCGTAGTAGGCCTTGATGCCGTCACGGCGGTCTTTCAGGAGCTTGCAGGCCGAAAGCTTGGAGAGGTGTCGGCTGGCGTTGCTCTGGTGGATATCCAGGATATCCTTGATTTCGTTGACGGTAAATTCGGCCTGGTCCAGGAGCATCAGGATTTTCAGGCGCATCTCGTCGGAAATGGCGTTGAACAGCTCGATGGAGGGCGTAATGGGCTCGCGGGTAATGTTCTTGCTCGGCATACCTCCAATATAATTTTTTAGTTTGGGGGTGTGAACGCTTTGCGGTGGAAAAAGTTTTTTTTGCGTCTGGTGACCTTGCCCCTGATGCTGTGGGCGGCGGGGACGCCGACACTTGCTCAGGACTCTCCGCCTGTACAGGTGACGCCTGCTGTTGAGTTGTCTCACTACGATGTCTCCTGGTCCAAGGACATGCCGGTCACATTCTTGTCGGCGTTCACGGCCTTTTTCGGCAACTACCGCTACACCCAGATGGAAAAGCCCGAACCGGGGGATTACCGTTCGGTTTCGGAGCTTGCCCCCTGGGACAGGCCCCTGGCGGGGCGATACAGCGAGCCTGCCGACAAGGCGAGCAAGTGGGCGGCTGTTCTCGGGGTGGCGCCCTTGGCCCTTGCGGGGTATTCTTACGGGGTGGGAGACGCCTCTGGCCAGGATGCCGCCGGTTTTACCCTGATGTTTGCCCAGGCGCTTGCCCTCCAGTCGGGCATAAACCTGATGGTCCGTTCTATGGAATTCTGGCCCAGGCCCTATGTCTATGCCAAGGACGGTTATGGCTCCGGCAGCCGCAAGTCGGTGGAACGGGCCGAAAAGGCGGATGCCGAGGCCTACGGGAGCTTTTATAGCGGCCACGCTTCGGCGGCCTTTACGGTGGCGGTATTTACCGGGGAGTGGTTCAGCGAAATGTACCCCCAGTCGCCTTTTAGGGGCGTGGTGTGGGCAGGGGCGCTTTCGGCGGCGGCCCTGGAAGGAGTTTTGCGGATAGCGGCAGGCAAGCACTACCCCACGGACGTGGTGGTGGGGGCCCTGGTGGGTTCTGGTGTGAGCCTTGCGGTAATCGAAATCCACAAAAAACGGGATGAAAGGTTCTCCCTTTGGGTGTACCCTGGGGCGGCAGGCCTTACAATCCGCATATAACATTTTATTGTAAGTTTCGTTTTTTAATTTGGGATATATATTTGTAGGTGGAATTGAGGTTGTTTATGATGAGAATTTGGGTTCGCCTTTCCGTTTTAGTGGCTTTTTCTGTTGCTTTTGCCTGTGCCACTTCGGTCAAGGACAGCCGCGATGGACACACCTACAAGATGATGCCCTCCGGAAAGCTAAACTGGTTTACGAGCAATGTTTCTTTAGACGGCAAGCCCGATTTTAAGGACCGGGCGAAGGTCAGTTTCTACAAGAAGGAATCCTGGTCCGGGCTTTGCCCCGCAGGGACTCATCTCCCGGATTTGAAGGAATGGAATGACCTTGCCGAAGACAAGTTCATGGGGCCCCGTAAAAAACAGAATGCCAAGGCTTTTGCAGGAAATACCCGTGGCTATTACGACGTGTCCAAAAAGAACCCGAAGGTCCAGGGGAAAGATGCGGCCTACTTCGCCATAGCGGGGGATGCCGGAAAGTCGGGCATACAGGCGCTGATGCTGGACCTGAAACGCGGGAGTTTCCAGAAGGTGAACCTGCCCAAGGAATCCGTGGTGGCCGTGCGTTGCGTAGGGGAGCGGGACCTGCTTGCCGAAAAGAACATCTCCAAAGATGACATGCTCATGACGGATACCCGCGACGAAAGACAGTACAAGGTGAAAATCGTGGGCGACAAGATCTGGATGGTGCAGAACATCCGCTACGGGCTGACGGACGCCAAGACCCAGTGCCTGCTAGAAGATATGGAACTGTGCAAGAAATACGGACGGTTCTATACCCACAGCGAAGCCAAGAAGGCCTGCCCCAAGGGCTGGCATTTGCCCGACGACGGCGAGTGGCGGGATTTCCAGAAGGAACGCTCCCAGTGGGACTGGAACAGTATGGGTGTGGGCGGCTGCAAGGATTGGGACCAGTATTGCGACGGGACCAATACCGGCCACTACTGGTCTGCAACCTCTATTAAGCGCAATACGGGCCGTTCCTGGGAATTTAGGCGCGAGGCCCGGAGCATCAACCGCACCGACGAGAGTGTCCGCAAGGGACTGTACGTGCGCTGCGTTGCGGACATGCGGTAGGTTGTAGCGTAGAAACGAAAAAGCCGTGCCAACAGGGGCGCGGCTTTTGATGTTTTTGGCGCGAACGGTTACCTATATTGTGCGCTCCAGCGGCGCTTGAAGCGGGGCTCGTCCAGGACTTTTGCCCAGATGAATCCCTTGCGCACATCGGCGATGTTCCTTGTGGATACGGCGGGCTTGCGGAGCATTTGGGCGGTTTCGCTGTTGCCTGTGGAGTCCGCATAGCCTTCGCCTGCAAATGCGGCGGCAGATTCCCGAGCGGACTTGGCCCGTTCTTCCAGGGCGTTCAGTTTCTGCTGGCGTTCAAGTTCCTGACGACGGGCATCTTCTTGTGCGGCATCGATTTCGTTCTTTCGGGAATCTTCCTGTTCCTGGAGTTCGGCCTCGTCCGGTCCCTGAGCCCGTCGAAGGGCTCGGTTGAGCAAGTTGTCCAGTTCTTCGATGTCATGCACCAGGACGTCGCAATCTCCTTCGCCCATGTCGTGACCCACGATGTGATGGGCCTGCAGGTCCATCAGCATTTCGGCGGCGGTGTTTTCGTCAACGTCAAAGGATTCCATTAAAAATTCCAGGTTGACAAAATCAACATCGATGACAACTTCTGCGATGTCGCGAAGGGTCAGTTGCTCAGAATGCTTGCGTTGCACCGGGGGCGTGGGCGGCTCGATATTGCCTTGAGTCGCCTGCCTCTGTGCGTCTTCGAACTGCCGGATCAAATCCTGCAGGGAACGCGAGGGACGTTGCTCCTGCGTTTCGTCTTGGGACTCGTAGCTGTCGTCATCTTCCGGCTGGTACTGGGGAGGCTGCTGTTGCCGCTTGTTTCTGCTGGCTGCAACCTTCTTGATGACGACATCCAGAACCCAGATGCCTATGAGGATGAGTAGTCCTTCCATGTTAGGCTCCAGGCTCGAGGCTTGAGGCATGAGTGCCCCGTTTAGGTATTTTTAGTAAAGGTGCGTATGTTACAGAATTATCTTGTGGAATATTTTTGATAAATGAAAGAATCATTTTTCTTATTTCAATAGTTTTGCTACTCAACTCCTTGTATTTTATTGAGTTGATATATTGCAGATCTTTAGCTAAAAGTAATTGGTATTCAACTTCAGTTGTTGAACCTGATGCGATGTGAAGAAAGCGGACTAACTCTTGGTTTGTTTTTCTTCCACAACCCTCGGCGATGTTTGTAGGAATTGATGCGGAGGCACGGCGGATTTGAGTAGTCAGAGCAAAAAGCTCTTCCTTTGGAAATTGATTGCGAGTGGTCTCATAAATATCTAATGTGAGCTTATGACTTTGTTTCCACATTTCTAAATCTTGAAATTTTCGCATATATACCTCGAACCTCGTACCTCGAGCCTCAAACCTTTACCCTACTTCGCTTCGGGTGCGTTGCCTATTTCCTTCCTCATCTGGGTGTCGGCTTCGATGTTCTTCAGGTTGTAGTAGTCCATCACGCCCAGTTTGCCGTCGCGGAGTGCGGTTGCCATGGCCATGGGGATCTGGGCTTCGGCCTCCACCAGCTTCGCCTTCATTTCCATGACCTTGGCCTTCATTTCCTGTTCGGCGGCGTATGCCATGGCGCGGCGTTCTTCTGCCTTGGCCTGTGCAATCTTCTTGTCTGCCTCGGCACGGTCGGTTTCCAGGATGGCTCCGATGTTCTGGCCCACGTCCACGTCGGCGATGTCGATGGAGAGAATTTCGAAAGCGGTTCCGGCGTCAAGACCGGAGGCAAGCACCTTCTTGGAAATCATGTTCGGGTTTTCCAGCACTTCCTTGTGGCTTATTGCAGAACCGATGGAAGACACGATGCCTTCGCCAACGCGGGCGATAACCGTCTCTTCGCCGGCGCCACCGACGAGCTTCTGGATGCTGGCACGCACGGTAATACGGGTAATGGCATGCAGCTGGATACCGTCGAGAGCCACTGCAGAGACTTTCGGGGTGGTAATCACCTTCGGGTTCACGGACATCTGCACGGCTTCCAGCACGTTACGGCCGGCGAGGTCGATGGCGGCGGCTTCCTTGAAGTCCAGCTTGATGTTTGCCTTGTTGGCGGCAATGAGGGCCTGGATCACCCGGAGCACGTTACCGCGGCTAAGGTAGTGGGCTTCCAGCAGGTTCGTATCGACGGGGAGGCCCGCCTTGCAGCTGAGGATTCGGGCTTCCACAATCACCTGGGGCGGCACTTTACGGAGCCGCATACCGATAAGCTGGAAAATGCTCACGTTGGCCTTGGAAAACAAGGCCTGGAGCCAGAGGCTGAAGAACTTGCCGATAAAGGCGAGCAAGATGATAACGGCAATGGCCGCGATGATGATTCCGATGATTAAGAGAGTTTCCATGGTTTTTCTCCGGTATTTTATTTCAAAATTTAATTCAGTATATCGAATGCCGAAATCTTAATTGTCCAGCACCACCCAAATATGCCCTTCTTGCACGGATTCCACCTTTACTTTTGTGCCGGCCTCGATGATTTCGCCGTGGGTCTGAACGTCAAAGAGCTTGGTGCTGCCGTCGGGCATGGTAAAACTGGCCTGACCTACGGGGCGTAAGAATGTCTTGGCTTCGCCAATGGCACCTACGGCAATTTCCTGCACGGCCTCGGTGGGGGAGGCGGCGGTTTCCAGGTCCGTCTTGAGCATGGGGGTCCAGCCTTCGGGCAAGAGCGGTATCAGGTACTTGCTGGCGGCGATGGGGAACACCAGCGCAATAGCCGCACAGGCTAGCATATAAAACAGCCCGAACAGCCAGGGAGTGGCGTCGAAGGTGGTCTCTACTGTTTCGGGGACGAACTCCGGAATCTCCTCTGGCGAGAAACTCAGCGCAAGGGCCAGAATCATGCAGATGATACCGCCTATGCCGAACAGGAACGTCCCCGGCATCACGAAAATTTCTACCAGGAATAGCACCACGCCGGCCACAAGAAGTATGGCCGGAATGTAGCCGTCCAGTTGCGGCGCAAACTGCCCAAGGAACACGATGCCGATAAGGATAAGCCCGATGATTCCGAAAAGCCCGAAACCGGGGGTCTTGAATTCGATGTAAAGGGCGCCGAACCCGAGAATCAGGAGGATTCCCGCAATGGCCGCAATGGCCGAGGCGATGTCTTCGCCGAGAGTGGTTTCTACTTCGCTACGGCTTTCGATGGCAAGGCTCGTCTCGAATTCGTTACGGTCCTTGAATGTCCCCTTGGAAAATCCCAGTTCCAGGGCTTCCTGGTCGGTCATGGTCAAGAGCTCGCCCTCTTTTACGAGAATCTTGGGAGCACCCCAGAAGGCCTTGTTTGTACTATCCAGCACGGCGTACTTCTGCCCTTCGATAATGAGGGTGGTATCCCGTTCCGTCTTTTTGCCCTTGTCCAGCTTGGCGGTGAGCTCGAGCACTTCCAGTTCGGGCGTCACGAAGGCGGAACTCAAGAGTTCCGGGTAGCCGTTGCGCTGGGCCAGGTTCCTGAATTTTGCCCGCAGGGGCGACTGGATTTTTTCGCCTACGATTTGCGGTGTGCCGTCGCCGCCCTGCACAATGGGCGCACAGTCCCCGATGGTGGTGGCTTCAAGCATGTAAAGTTTCTTGCAGGCGAGAGCAATGAGGCTTCCCGCGCTGATGGCCTTCTTTTTCACCAGGGCGATGGTTTCGGGGCCCTTGACTGCCATAATGGTGTCCACCAGGTCGAAGGCGGCATCCAGGCGGCCTCCGAAGGTGTTGATTTCAAAGACGATGTAGTCCGGCTTTTCCTTGAGGGCGTCGTCGATGGCCCTGGCGCAGAAGTCGTACATGGAAGGCTCCACGTCCCCTTCCAGCTTGATCCATACGGCGTGTTTCTTCTTGAGTTCCTGGATGTCGGGAACTTTGGCCTTGTCGGTGTCAAGAACTACAGTGTCTGTGGAGCTGGTCTTGGCGGAATCGGTAGCCACTGCGGTGGTGTCTGCCGCTGCTAGGGCGACGAACAGCAGGATTGCTGAAATAAGACTAAAAAACTTGCTCATACTTCCAATATACCAAGTTTTTCGCTAGAAACAACCAAAATGGCAGAAAAATACCGAAAAATGGCTGTGTGTTTTCTTGAAGATTATTCCAAGTTGGAGCAAAGAACCCGTTTTTTTATGAGTAAACTAATGATTTTAAAGGTATCTTCTATATAAAGCTTGCTCGGCGGTAGCGAGATGAAACAGTTCCAGTTTGATTACCACAGTATCACGTCCCTGACTCGGGATCTCGAAAAGGTTCGCCTTTGGTACAAGTCAAAGAGCTGTTCTAATGTTGTTTTCCAGATATATTCCGATTCCCTGGACCGGGGGCAGATGGAACTGGTCAGCAATGTCATCACAAGGACCATCCCCCACGCCATCTGTATGGGTTGTTCCACCAACGGAAACATCGTAGAAGGGAGGCTTTCCTCTGCTACCATATCCATTGTCTGTACCATCTTGGAAAAGCCCACTACGAAGGTGAAGCTGTTGCAGTACACCCTGAATGGCGAAACAGCGCTGGACGTGGTGGAAAATATCAAGCGGGAAGTCCGGGAAAACCCCTGGGTCAAGGGGGTGGAACTGCAACTGACTATTCGGGGAATGTCCCTGTCGCCTCTTTGCGATGCACTGCACGATGTAGATGAATCGATAGCCATTTTTGGGGGAGGCGCCTTTAACCCGGACCTGTCCAAGAACGATGCCTGCGTCTTTTCGAATGTAGGGGGGTATTCGGAACGGGGAATCCTTGTCCTTTTGATAGGAGGCGAAGACTTACATATCTACACCACGCATATCGCTGGCTGGAAACCCCTCGGCAGGGAGTTCCTGGTAACAAAGGCTCAAAATGCCCTCCTGTTTGAACTGGACAGCAAGCCCGCTTACGAAATTTATTACCGCTATTTGAAAATCTTGAATGACGAACATTTTTTCGCCAATACGCTGGAATTCCCATTCTTTTACAAGCACAACGGCATAGATATTCTCCGGGCCCCTGTCCATTGCAACGAAGACGGCACTCTGGTCATGACCTCGGACATTGACGAGAATGTCAAGGCCCGCCTTGCCTATGGCGACCCCTGGACAATCCTGGACTGTATTCGTAAGGACGGAAAAAAAATAGGGGTGTTCAAGCCCGATATCATCAAGGTCTTTTCCTGTGCGGCCCGTCGTTCTTTTTGGGGAAAAGAAGAAATCAGTAACGAGACCCTTCCGTTCCAGAGTATCGCCCCTACATCGGGCTTTTACACCGCCGGCGAATTTTTGAGGACTAACGGTTTTGTAAACCAGCACAACGTGACGCTGGTGATTGCCGCCATGCGTGAAGGCGATGGCGACGATAGTCACAAGTTTGATATGGCAGAAGATTCGTTCTCGGGCCAGGTTTCCATGATTAACCGCCTTGCCACCTTTATCGATGCGGCCACTCAGGAACTGGCGCAGGCAAATGCGAAGCTGTCCCTGATGGCCATTACGGACCCCCTTTCGCACCTGTTCAACCGTGGCGAAATCCAGCGCTGTATCAAGGAATGCATAGCGGAGAAAACGCCTGCGTGCCTTGTGATGATGGATATTGACGATTTCAAGAAGATTAACGATACCTACGGTCACAAGGAAGGGGACAACGTCATTATCGGCATCTCCACCGTCTTGAAAAAGACGGTGGATGAAACGGGGCTTTCGGGAATAGACTCGTCGGATTACAGGGTGATGGAAGACGACGATGATTTTGATGAAACCAGCCGTGGACTGCGGGAATCGATTTTAACGGTGAAATCGCCTATTGGTCGTTGGGGCGGCGAAGAATTTATGGTGCTTTTGCGTGAGACGCCTATTGAAAAGGCTCTTGATTTTGCAGAAAAAGTTCGCAAGGCCTTCAATGAAATGGAGTTCGAAAAGGCGGGTCACCGTAGCGTAAGCGTTGGCGTGGTGAAAATCCAGGAGGGCGAATCTGCCGACTCGGCCTATGTCCGTGTGGATCAGGCCCTTTACAAGGCCAAGGAAAACGGACGAAACCAGGTGTTCTATGCGCAAGGAGGCGAAAGATGAACGATGGTATAAAAACGCGGATAGATTCCCTGTTCGACGCCTTCTCCGTGCTGGCCAATGGAGCCTACACCTATGTGACCCATATCGAATCGGGGATAACCAGGTGGTCCAAGGATGCCGTTGATTATTTCGGCTTGCCTTCTGAATACATGAAGGACGCGCTCCTTGTTTGGATGAGGAATATACATCCGGAAGACTTGCCTGCATTCAAGGAAAGCGTGAAAAATGTCTATGACCGGAATGCGGGTAATCACCATGAGCAGTATCGCATTAAGACCAAGAACGGTCGCTACATCGTGTGTACCTGCCGGGGAGTGCTCGTTAGGGACGAAAACGGGACTCCCGAATTCTTTGGTGGTTCGGTCCGGAACAACGATGCCCTGAGCTATTTCGACGACGTGTCCAATTCCCGGAGCCTTTACGGCTTTATGGACGATTTGCGTTCTTCGACCTGGAAGGGCGAAAAAATCCAGATTATGATGCTGGGGCTTTCGGATTTTTCGCACCTGAATGAAATTTACGGCTACACCTTCGGGAACCGGGTGCTGCAGGAATTCGCCAAGATGATCAAGGTGGAAGCTTTTGATATGGGAGAGTGGTACCGCATGGACGGCACCAAGTTTGCCATCGTGTGCAAGAACGCCACCTCCGAAGACCTCAAGAACCTTTACAAGCGAATACAGTATAATTGCATTCACGACCTGATAGTGGACGGCCAACACGTGGTGCTTTCTTTTGTGGCGGGCGCCATCAACCTGGAACGATTCGACGTGTCTGTAGAAACGGTTTATTCGTGTCTCCGTTTCGCCTATTATGAGTCCAAGATTAACCATCTGGGCGAACTCTATGTGCTTAAGAACAGCGTCAGCGAAGACAAGCGCTTTGCCATTGAGCGCCTGAATGTAATCCGCAACAGTATCGTGGACAACTGCGAGGGATTTTTCCTCTGCTACCAGCCTATCGTAGATGCAGAAACCGAGATGATTACCGGAGCGGAATCCCTGATCCGCTGGAAAAATGACGAATATGGAATCGTGTCTCCGCTAGAATTCGTGGAGGTGCTGGAGCGTGACAATCTTTTCCCGGAACTTGGCCGGTGGATTTTGCGCACGGCGCTGAAAGATGCGAAGATGTTCCTTAGGCGTTATCCGGGATTCGTGGTGAACGTGAACCTGTCCTATACCCAGCTGGAAAATCGTGATTTTGTAGAAGACGTGCTGGCCATTCTCAAGGAGACGGGGTATCCGCCCCAGAATCTCTGCCTTGAAGTTACGGAGCGCTGCCGTATGCTAGACATTTCGCTCTTGAAGGAGATATTTACGGCCCTTCGGGAGCATGGCGTCAAGGTGGCTCTGGACGATTTCGGCACGGGGTTCAGTTCCCTCGGAATCTTGCGGGAACTGCCCGTATCTACGGTGAAGATTGATCGGAGCTTTGTCATAAACATAGAGAAGGATTCTTCGGACCAGAACACGGTGCGGTTCATTTCGGAGCTGGCCAATTCCTTCTCCTCGTCGGTGACGGCAGAAGGTATCGAGACTGCCGAAATGCGGGATTACTTGCTCCGTTTCAAGATCAAGAACTTGCAGGGGTATTACTATTCCAAGCCGCTTCCGGTGAAGGATTTTATGGAAAAGTATATCGAGGCTTAATGCTTTTTCTCTTCGCCTGTTGAATAAAGGGAGTAGGTCGGCATTGAAACGGTCAAGCCGACATAGGCTCCGTTGGAATTTTGATAGGCGTTGGTCCATTTTCGGTGGGCGATGCTGACCCAGCCGATATCCAGGTTCATGACGTCCCCAAGCGAGATATAGCCGCCCAGCATGAGGGTGGGTCTATCCGGGTGGAAAAAGAAATGCCCCCTGGCGCCAAATTCAACGTCTCTTCCGAATGCCATTTCTGCCATGGCCACCGGGGCAAAGTAAAAATCGAGCAGCTTGTATTCCGGCTCAGACTCGTTGCTGTAGGCATCCTTTTCTCGGGTTCTTTCTGATACTAGCCATGAAAGTGCTACGCCAGTACCAATTCCGATAACTCCAGCTCTGCCATAGTAGCGTAGCTTGACCGTCATGGGCCAGGTGAACATTTCGGTGGAGTCTGGATTGATGGTCCCTTCAAATTCCTCTTTCAATTCCTGGGAAGCACTTAAGAAGCTCATGACAAAACCGGTATTGAACTGAAAATAAAAGCCGTAATCCCGCACTTTGGGCCCTTCGTTAATATTGGTATTCTGGTCGGATGTGTAGTCTGAGGCCGGCTCGTTTTCTTCATAGCTGTAATTGTAGGTCTGAACCTTGGTTGGCTTTTTGTATTTGCCCCAGACGATATGTCCTTCGAGCCCCTTCCTGATTTTTCGGTCGGAATAAATCTGTTTGCCGATGTATCGCTCCGAAGGCAACTGGAGATACATGGTAGAATTGCTGTGGGGCGTCTGGAGCAGAAGGGTTCCCAATTTTACGTCTTCGTCTACGCTGTATATGAACAGCTCCTTGCCGTTCAGCGTGTATGTGGCAGAAAAACCCTTCTTTAGATATATGTCGAAGTCTTTTTTGTTTGACGTGAGCTTGAATTCCAGGTATTCTCCCTCTGAGTTGCTTTTCATTTTATCTATGAACAGGGGGGCAAGCTGGTTCCTGTCATTGTTGCGGAACAAGACCTCTTGGCAGGCTTCGTACCACAAGGACACCTGCTGGTTCCAGGCTCCGGACTTTTGAGGGTCCTTATCGACTTCAAAGTAATAGGCTACTTCTACGCCATCGGAGAGAGGCTCCGGCGAAGCCTGGCCCTCCATTTTTAGCCATTGCTCCGGGCTCCAACCGTGCAATGGCATGGCCTTGTAGCAAGTTTCTATGGCTTCTCGCTTGTCCTTGATGCTGGCGACAAGCCTTGTCCCGCTAAGGCGGATTTCTCCGGTAAGTTCTTGGTAATGGTTTTCGAATTCGGGGAGAGTTACCCTGTAAAAAGAATCGCAGTCGCTGTCCAGTTCTTCGGATAGGGAAATCTCGCTACAGCGGTCGTTCATTTCCTGGATTTCTTGGGCCTCGCTCCACAGGTCGGTGAGCTTTTGACGTGTTCCGTAATCCAAATCATCTCGATCCCTGTAAGTTTGCAACTGCTTTAATTTTGACTGGATTTCTTCTTTTGAAATGGTCGAAAGAAGAATGGAAGGTTCTGCCATCGAAAAGATTGGGAGGCAGAGAATAACGGTCCCCATAAACTGGAAAATCTTTTGGCTTATCCATTTCATGGGCAAATCTCAAGAGTTTCGATACAGCTGCCCAGGTCCATCTTTTTTAGGGCGTTGGTCTGAGCTTCGTCTTTTGTCCTGCCGGCTCCAGTTCCGCTCCATTTGCATTCCCTGGTTCCCGCCGAAAGGGAAAGGCTGACCTTGTAGCTGGTGATGTTCTTCAGAGTGCGTTCGGAAGTAGACTTGATACGGACGGTGACTGTTTGGGCGCTCCTGTCTTGCACCACCTGGCCGAAATGTTTTGAAATCTGGTCGGCTACGGCGGTGCAAGCCGACGGCCCTTGGTTGCAAGTGAGATTTAGCGGACATACAGGAGAAGAAATCTGGTAGGGAACCTTGGTTGCCATAAGGCCCGCGAGGTTGCGCTGGTTTGCAGAAATGGCCGGTTGGATAAGGACTTCGCCGGAACCGCGGGTCAGGTTGCTTGCCGGAATTTGGAAGGTGGCTGCACCTTGGGCGTCGGTAGCGGCATTTGCAAGGGCTTTTCCGCCGTTTTCGATAAGGAGCGGAAAATTGGGGATTGGCCCCTTGGGACCTGCTACGGTTACGGTTAGGAGAAAGCTCGATTTCGGGCCGAGTTCTTGCGGGTTGCCCACCTTCGAAACGGAAATCTGGAGCTGCCGTAGGGCTAGCGTCAGTGCCTGCTGTATGGCGGCGGATTCCGTCTTGAGCCGCATGGAGTTGTCCAGAGGAGTGTATAAGGACATTTCCTCCAGGATGGGCTCCTGGGATTTTACGATTCCTGGGATTGTGGCGAGCAGCCTGTCCGTTTCGACAAAACGCTGTTCTGCAAGGGCCTGCCTTGCTTTGGTTTCCGTTTCGTTGATTGTGCGCTGGAGGGTTTCAAGCTTGAACCTGTATTTGGAAACGAGCTCGTCCAGGTCCAGGGTGGCGGTGGCTCCGAAACGCTTGCCGTTCTTGGGTAGAACCTGAATGCGGATGCCGTTTAGAAGCAAGTCTGACCTGGAAAAATTCTGGGTCTTGATTTTCTTTTCGACTTCGGAGTTGCCGTTGTCGGGGGTTGTTTCGCTGTGGGTTACGCTTGTGGAGGCGTCAATATGTACAGAAATCTGTTTGGCAACCCCCGCACGAGCCGCCTCCGTAGCCGCCTCCTGGGATTCTTCGGAATAGCCGGTCCAGGAAATAACCCTGGCCGAAACGGCTACGGCAAAAACGAAGAAAATGAGGAGGACTTTCGGAAACATGGGGAATGCCGGATTAGTTCAGTTCCAGAATGATAAGCTTGTTGACGATGCTGTTCTTCTTTGCCTGGGCAGAAGAGGAAACGGCGCTTTTGACGGCCGAATAGACGGCGTAGGCGTCCGGATAAACTTCGGGGTCTGCATAGACGATGATATCTATGGTCCTTTCGGTTGCGTTATTGACTCGAACCGACTTGAATGCGCTTCTCAGGGAAGATATGCTCAGGTCTTGCAGGTCTTCCAGTCCCGAACCCTGGAACCGTTCGCCAATCCGGAGGACCACCTTATACTGGACGCCTTTCTTGGCGTCTTCGTTCCAGTAAGAGAGGATTGTCTTTTCTAGGGCGGGGAGCGCCTTTTTGGCGGCAGAAATTACCAGGTAACGCTGTTTGTCCTTGCTGTTCCCGTGGTTCTGGACCATACCGGTCTTGGAGCCGAGCTGCCTGGCTGTGGAGGTTTCATAGGCGGAAAGTTCGACGTTCACCATGTCGTTCTTGATGGAGCCGGAGAACTTAATATAGACGTCGGCGCCGAGGGCAAGCCCTGCAATGTAGGACATGTCGTCGCCATTGCCAGAAATATCGCCCTGCATCTGGATTAGGTTGGACAGGTCTTCGGAACCTTCCAGGGAACGCACCTCGTAGCCCTTTTCGGTAAGGTACTCGTTAATACCTTCCATGACGGCCTTGGCAAAGGGATTGTTGGAAACGACCTCCATGGGGGAGGACCCTTTACCCGAGGCGGCGGGTAGTGCCATCAGTATGGGGCGAGAAACTCCGGGGTAAGCGGCGGTAAGGGCCGAGGTTACAGACGGGGTGCTTGCCGCAGGGCTGGTTTCGGAGTCTAGCGCGCTGTATCCAGCCCGTGCCCTGGCGCGTTCCTCGTCGTGGGATGGGGGCGCAGAGGCGCAACCGGCCATGCCTAAAAGGGCCGCGGCAAAAATTATGTAGCGACAAAGTGGTTTCATTGTTCTTCCTTGCCTCTAATATAAGTTTTCTACGGACGAATTAAGCAAAAAAAAGGATTTCTACTGGATTTCTATACCTGTATCGCGTTCAATGACTGTCTCGCAGGCGGCCTTAAAGGTTTCGGGGGTGGCGATGATGGTTAGGCTCTGTTTTTTTGTACGAGTCACACCCGTATAAAGAATCTGGCGATTCAATAACGGATGTCCCTTTCGCGTAGGCAGGAACATCATGATGTTAGGGTAGCCGGATCCCTGGGATTTGTGGATGGTAATCGCGAAGGAAGGGTCTAGGCAATCTTCTGGGAAATAGGAGAGCGGGTAGAATACAAACTGGGATTTTTTCTTGAGCATCAAGAAAAGCTGGTCGTGCCTCGCGGACTGCACCACGATTCCCGTGTCGCCGTTGTACAGTTCAAATTCGCTCTGGTTGCGATTAAATATCAGGATTTGTCCCACGAACCTGGGGGCCACAGCCTGGGTAAGCGTTTCCGAGACGATTTGGTTCAATGTTTCAACGCCCCGGTTTCCTCGCCGTTCTGCCGATAGGATGCGTGACCGATTGGCCAATTCCCATAACTGGTTCCGGATTTCAAGTTGCTCGGGAGGAATGCAATCTGCAGCGATGTCCGGGTTTACGGACTGGGCAAGTTCCATAAGCGGTGAGTAGAATTTTTTTGTCCACTTGCAGACAAGGCTTTCGACTGCCCGGAGTTCCTCTCTGCGGGAGAGGGCTTTTCCCTGATTCAGGTCAAGCATGTAGATGCTGTCGGCTTGTTCCCAATAGCGCATGTGTGGTTCAAATGAAGATGCTTCGAACGGGACTATTTCGCCCCGCTTGATTTTTCCGGCGAGTATGCCTATTTTAGAATCATCGCCGAAACGATTGGAACGGGTGAGCTTGACCACGAAATTGCGGTTGAATTCCAGGATGTTTCCAAGTACCGCGCCTGCATCGACGGAGGGTAGCTGGTTCGGGTCTCCAAGGATGAACAGCTTGAAGTTCCCGCTGGGGGGGAGAGCCTGGAGGAAGGCGGCAAAGAGCGAGATGTCAATCATGCTGGCTTCGTCAATGATGTAGATGGCCTGCTCAGGAAGCGGATTGCCAGAATTGAATGTGAATCCGCCCTTTGCAATACTGTATTTCAAGAGCCTATGGAGTGTACTGCTCGAAGCCTTTGTCAATTTTTCTAAAATGCGGGGGTGTTCCTTCTTTTTCGAATCTGAAATTTCGCGCAGGGTATCTTCCATGCTTTCGGCGAGACGGTCCGCTGCCTTGCCGCTGGGGGCCGCCATGTACAAATCCCAGTTTAGGTAATTGGCGTCACATTCAAAGAGTTTCCACAGCAAAAAACCGATAACGGTTGTCTTTCCAGTGCCGGGACCGCCCGTAATAATCAGATTCTGCTTTGCGCCTCGGGTGATAACTTCGATTTGACGGTCGTCAAAAACAATAGGGGAACCTTCGCGCAAAAGCCCCTGAACGAATTGCTTTGTCTGTTCCTCGTCGTTGCTACCAAGTGTAACTTCCTTAAAGAATCCCGACTTGAAGATGTTTTCGATATGGCCCTTGTCTTCAAGGTGCTTGGCCGAAATGAGATAACAGCCGTCGGTCGTTTGCTGAATGCATAGGGGAGTTGATTCCTTTCCAACAATTTGCGCATAGTTCCCCGAAAGCAAGTCCTTCACGCCATTCCTGATGACTGACGAAAAGATTTCCGCCGCCGCGTAAGGTTCCTGCCGCTTGATGCCTTTCAACGTATCCCGGCTTTCTGCTTGCACAACGAGACCATCCCATTTTTGTTTCCATTTGGCGAAAAGGCGTTCGGAATCGAGGGGGATACGGGTGTTGCCGTATTCCAGCAGGGAGAGGTAGATGTATAGTACTTTCTGCGCGTCGCCCGAAAGGTGCGGCCCTTGCTGCAGGTCGCAGAGCAGATTGTGCATTTTTTCGGCGATAGGGGAAATTCCGCGCATTTCGCGGAGCAAGGAGTAAAACTCAGCTGTAGTTTCGCAGATGTTCGTATTTTCCATTATGCAGTCTCCTTTGCACTGCGCCCCATGAGTGTGGCTATGTTGCGGTAGCTCCTTTCGAGATCGGCATAGCATCTCCACGTTTGACAATAAATGCCGTTGCTGGTATTTGCATGGGTGCCTCTGGCCAGGGCGTAGTAGATTCCGCCAAAATGCCGCTCGTAAATATCTTCTTCACTCATGTTGCCGTAGAACTGCCTGAGCCATTTTATGAGCAGGTAGCTATAGAGGACCCGTTGCACAGAATACTCGTCCGTTATTTTTTGAGAGAGGGCGTCCTTGTCGCTGTAGTCGGCGTCGTCCATTACGTCCGATTTCCAGTCTAGAATGGAGTAATAGTCTTCACCATCATCGCCCTTCCGAACGAACATCAGGTCGATAAATCCCTTGCAGAGGATATTAACCCAGTTGGACTTGTCCGAATGGTGGGCGTCTAAATGAAATCCCATTTCGGCCCGACGATTGCTTGCGGGCAAAGTCTTGAGTCGGAAAGTCTTTCCGGTCGCCTCGCTTCCGTGAATTTCGGGAAGTTCCGCATTCATTGTGTTCCAGATAAAGCCAGCTGTGAGGCTGCTCCATTCGGGATGTTCCTGGATATGGATGGAATTTCCCAGATAGATTCGGATTATCAGGTTGCGAAGTTCTTCATCGTTGCGGGCGGCATCTTCGTCGGGCAAGTTGCCAATACGTTCAAAATCCAGGTTTTCAAAAACCTTATGTAATGCGTCGCCCAAGTTGGCTCCGCGGGGATAGTTTGGAAGGCTCGAAATGGGCGCCGTCCTGTCGTAGTTGTTGCAGGGAATCACCAGCGAAGAGGCTTCGTCAATTACGATGCTCACTTTTTCACGAGAAAGAGGAGCAACTCCGGCATCTTGGTCATCACGGCCCGAGACAACGGCGTCTTCGCGGTTTGTCCGATTTCCGTCAATCGAAATATCGTCAAACTCGTTACGAGCGGTATCGGACTTGCTTTCGAGCAGTCGTTTTTTAGATGCAAGACTGGAATAGGAATACTGGTAGATGCAGGCTTCGTTTACGCTGCGCTGCAGGACTTCGAAATTGGGCAGTTCGCTTGTATCGATTTTTGCATCTTTTGAATTGTGCAATATCTGGGCGACGATATTCTTTAAATCAGGGACACTTGTTTGGGCATAGGGGTCGTCTTGTTGCTCGCGGGCGTATTTTGTTTCAGAAAGATTTGCAAGAGCACGTGCCAAAAATGCAAAAGGCTTGTTTGGGTTGATTTTCCAGTCCCCATCGCCTGCATCTTCGTGCCAGATTTTGTACCGCGGTACAATCATCAGGGACTCTGCGCGCGTATAGGCGACATAGATAAGGCGTCTCCATTCGTCGTGGTTTTCGTCTAGACTGATTCTACGGGAAACGTCGGCGTCAAAACCGAAGAATTTCTTTCCTTCGAAGCTGAACGAATATGGGGCGCGTTCAGGTTTGAAATTGTCGCTCCGGAGTCCGCCCGTAATAATCGCGATAGGGAATGCGAGCCCTTTTGACGCATAAATTGTCATAAGGCTTACCGCATCAAAATCGCTGCCTTTCGCTACAAGGTTGCCATCGGTATCATCCACGTCTTCGGAAGCATTCGCAAGTCCCTGCAAGTGCTTTATGGTTTCTTCAAGGGAAACGTGGTTGTTGTATAGAAAATCGAAAATGTAGGTCCCGATTTGCTTGATTTTTGCCAGCTGCTGCAAGGTCGCAGGCGTACTCAGATACTTGTCTATTTCGGTTTCCTGGTAAATGCTTTCTTGAAGTTCTGCCCAGCGGGACTTTGAAACCAGATGCCGCCAAGACATAAACAGTTTCATGATTCGGCTGGTCGGGTAAGTGAACGATTCGTCTTCGACGCGTTCCAGAGGTACCCTGAAAAAGTCCGTGATGAGAGCCTCGTTCAAGAATTTTCGATTCCAGCTGGAAAAATCGGGCGCATTAAGGGCTTTCAGGAACGAAATCCAGTTGGCGCATTCCCTGCCGCTGAACAGGTTCGTGTCCTTGTAACGGGCATACGGTATTCCCACCTGCGCAAGCGCGCTTTCCATGGCTGTCATTTCGCTCCGGGTACGGGAAAGAATGGCGAAATCCGAAAAGCGAACATTCCGCATTTCCTTCTTGTCCTTGTCGAAGACCTGCAATGCCGTTTTTGCGCTGTCTATAGCGCTAGGAGCGCAACACTCCACAATCTTTCTCACGGCAAAGTCGGCAAATTCGAATTCGTCGTTAATCCTTGAAATCCAGAAGGGCTTGGTCGGTTTGCCGTTCAGAGTGGGAGACTTTTTCTTGCGCTCTGCTGGGGGAACTTCCGATTTAGAAAAGTCACCCTTGTCTAAAAAGTCTTCTTTGAACAGTTCATTGCAGGCTTCAATAATTTCATCGCTGGAACGGTTGTTTGTCGAAAGTCGTCGCCCGTTTTCTCTGCCGATTTCGGAGATGGCCTTACGATACACGCCGACATCGGCTCCCTGGAACGAAAAAATAGACTGCTTGGGGTCTCCCACTACCACAATGTTGTTGTCGGGGGCGTCCAGGAAAATGGTCTTGAAGATATCCCATTGCAACTGGTTTGTGTCCTGAAACTCGTCAATGATGGCGTATCGGTAGGTTTCCCGTAGTTTTTGCAACAGCTCGCCGTTTCCTCTCACTATGGAATCGTGGACTCCATTAATCATATCACTGAAAGACTGCGACTTGCTTTCTCGTTTGCCCTTCTGCCACAGTTCAACAAGTTCGTTCACATGGTCGCAAATGAACTGGTGATAATTGCTGAGTTTCTTTTTTTGCAGGTCTTTTTTCTGAAGATCGAAGAAAAAATCTATGGCATTGTTCAATTCATTGGTATTCCAAATGCCGCGCCAATTCTTGTCAAATTTTTTTCCGCTAAATAGCTTATCCGTGCCGTCGTATGATTTAAGAGCTTCGATGAAGTCAGAAAGCTTTACGGTATTCTTCTTGTTCTTGAATTCTCTCTCGGCGGTAGCATCCTTATTTTCAAGCAACGTATCCCATGCGTCTTTCGCTTCTGGATACCATGTGAGAATTCCGTCAAGGGTGCTGTAATCGGGTTCAAATTGGCTTGTCCCGTGGTTTTGCAGCATGAATCCGGCTGCATTCACGAAATTCTTGACGAAAGTATCCATCTTGAACTTGGGGGTGTTCAGGATTTCCTTAAAAGAAGATTCGAATGACCATCTGTCGCGTATAAGCCGCTGGATTAAGGTCTCGATACTGTCGTCCGAAACGACGTCAAGGTTGAACGAGGATCCGGCCTCATACGCAAAATCATGGAGTACTTTCTGGCAAAAAGAATGAATGGTGAATATCGGTGCCGTGTGAATGTTCTGAAGTGCCTCGCGGTAACAATCATGGTTTTCTTCGGCGAGACATTCTTCCATTTTCTGTCGGATACGGTCTCGGAGTTCTCCTGTTGCCTTGTCGGTATAGGTAACAATTAGAATCTTGGAAAGCGGAATTCCGGGTGTGCCCTTTTCACCACGAACCAGTTTCGCTACCAACTGCTGTATGGTGTAGGTCTTTCCGGTACCTGCCGAAGCATCGATATACAGGTTGTTTCCAAAATGAAAATCGTCAATATTAAAAAGTTTAATCTGGGTCATCGACTACTCCTGCGATATCTTTACCGGGTTCCCACAAGCCGGGTGTCAAATCCATAAGATCCTGGCATTCCTTTTTCCAGAGGTCCATAAAATACCTGTCGGAAAATCCGCTGACTTTCTTGATGTCGAAGTATTTCTTGCCCGCAAAGTATTTCCAGGGGGAATGGTTTTCGTCGCCAAAGGCATTGATGTAATCGTCATAGGATTCGATTTTGTTTTCTAACACCATGTCGATGGGAAGGACCTTGCTGTAACGCTCCCATACACCATTTGTATTCATCTGGACGCTAAACATTTTATGGTAAATCTGTTCAAGTAACTGCTCGGCCGTAGCGGGCGAAAGATCTATGCGTTTTGCCTGCCATGTTGTTTTTGAATAAACGTCTGCAAATATCTCGGGAACAGGTTGTTCTTTGCGTCCCGCTTCACGGATAAGGGCGAGGGCCTGGATGTAGCCCGCTAAAAAATGATACTGATGGATATTGGCACCTGCGGTATCAATCAAATGTATTTGGTGTGCATTTTGCGCCATAAGCGGGATGCTTCCGAGAAGCGTCCAGCCCTTCATTTTGAGTTCTACGGACCGCCTGCCGTACTGGAATGCCGGTTTCGGGTAATTACATTCTATAAGGTATGCGAGATTGTTGATTTCGTCGCGAATTTCGCCCCAAGAGCGTTCACCGAAAGTTCCTTTGGGCAGGAGTCCCTTGGAGATGGCGTAGTTGCGTATGTTTTCTTCGGTTTTCAAGTAATCGTTTTCGAAAACTCCCAACTTTTGCGCCAGGAGCATACGTCGAATGATGGTTTCCTGCAGATGGTCGATATGGATTGGCTCGAACTCCGTTTTTTCGGGATCCTCCTTTTCGTCTTCGATATGCATCATCTGGGCGACGCGGAATTCAAAGGGGTCCTTGAGGAATTCCTTGAACTGGTAGATGCTTACCTGTTCGGGGAGCCGCGGGTCTTCGCCGTCGGCTTCGCTAGGCGTGAAATTCGCGACGGTGGTGCTGTCGCCAAATTCCAGTTGAGCCTTCTTGTTACGGATTTCACGACGGGTGTACAGGTCTTTCCATGGCCGTGTTTCGTCAAGAGGTATGTTTTCGTCGGGCCAAAGTTCCTTGAGAACAGATTTCTCTTTTATGCCGGACGCCTTGACCGCATTTCTCAAGAAGTTGCGAATGTCGTTCACGATAGACGAAGGGTAGAAGTCTTCGTCTTTTTGCAGGTCCTTGTTGACGTAACTGATAAAGAACCCTTCTGCGGCACTCATGAGTTGGCAGAGGAATGCGTAACGGTTTCGGCTTACGACCGTGTCGTCTCCTGGCCAGGGGCGGCAGGATTTGCGCAGGTCAAGCGTGTTTGTGTTGCGTACACCGGGGAAGTTTGCCGCATCGGCCCCCATGAAGAAGAGGTATTTTGTGGGGATAATCCGGTTGGGGGCGAATTTCATGAAGGTCAGCCCGTTGATAAACAGGTTTCCGCAACTGTATTCCGAACCTCGCGCAGCCATTAGCAAAGTCTGTGAAATACACTTGAACGAAACGGTCTTGCTGCCGGCATGATATTGACACTCAAGATTTTCACGGGCGGCAGATACCGAACGGTAGATGACGCTTTCTCCCATCAGTTCGTTGGATGGGTTTCCCATGCAAAGCCACGAATCCAGGAATTGATACAGGTTGGGAAGTTCGTCGTACGGGACTCCCGCCGTTCCCTGGTTGCACCATTTTTCCAGCGAATCGATAGCATCGACGAACCGATAAAGGGAATTGCTGTCGGTACTGCTGATGTCGCTGTAGGGGGAAATTTCTCCATCGTCGGTGGCGACACTTCCGTAACTGAATCGGGAAAGCAAAAGCCGCCGTGTCGCCGTAATCCAGGATTCCTCGTGCCGACTTTCACCGTTGTCTTCCACGATGCGGTCGCGGTAGATGTTCATGTTGGTGGCCCAGGATTCCCAGGCTGCAATCTCGTCGCCATGAATTTTTCGAACATTCTGCACCACGGGATTGCGCACCAGAGCGAAAAAGTCGGGCCTTGAAAGCCCGCCCTTTTCACGGATGAAAAAAAGGATGCCGAGTGCATTTGCCGTAAGGGAGTCGCGGGCGGCAGAGTCCACGATATTGAAGGGGACGTGAAATCCGTTGCGGGTCTGGTCGAAAACCTGGAAAATGGCTGTACGGTAATCGTCAATATTAGGCGACACGACAAGGATGTCTGCAATCGTCGCCTTTGGATTTCCTTCGGAATCCTTTTCAGAAAGCAGTTTGCAGATGCGTGAATGGAGCATTTCCACCTCGCGGATTTTCGAGGGGGCTGTCGTCACGCTGAAGGATTCGTCTTTCGCAAAGGGAATTCTGGCAAGGATACCCGCATTTTCGTTGAAAACGTTTTTGCGGTTCGCTATCATCCATTGCACGTTGTGGAGCAGTGTGTCGCAGGACGTTTCCCTATCCCGATCAACGATGGAATTGCTGTCGAACATGAAATTGTAATCGGTAGCGAGGCTCCACAGCTTGATGTTGTCGCGACCCGCCTTGCCCCAATCGCGCAGAAGCTCGTTTTCGTCTGCATCTACCGTTTCGCTTTCATCGTCGGGACTGGTGGCAAGTTTCGGGAGCGCGAGTTTCATACTCTCAAGCGGTTTGCGGGTCCCGCTGCAGTCTTCCCAGAATGCCATACACGGGTTTTGGATATACGCATAGACCTGGTTGCCTTTCGCGAATTCCTGCAAGATGACGCGGTAAAACTGTCCCATGCCCGAAAGCCCGAAAATAAAGACAGGAAGTCCGCTTTCGTAGTGGAATTTTACACTGCCGTCTTCCCCTTTGCAGGCCTTGTACAGGTAGGGGAGGGTGAGATAAGTGATTTCTCTTCCATTTTTTTCGGCGTATTTGTCGAATACCCGGGTTAGAAGGGACTTGTCGCCATCGCCGGCATGGAAAAGGGACGAATACAACTTACGCTGCCAGGATTCGTTTGCCGCGGCCGTCTTGTCGCGGGTAATGAAGAAATCCTTCAAGGAGCCTTGTTCCCAACAGTCGAGAATCCCCTTTGCGCTTTCGTTGGTTTCGGAATCGGCAATGAACCCGCTAGGACGGCTCGTCTCGTATTCCAGGAACAGTCCCGCCATCACGTTTGCAAAATCAAAAAGTCTGTTTTCGTCTAATTCGCCGTCGTTTTCGAGATAGGACTTGACGCTTTCGCCCAATAGTTCATAATTGCGTTTCCCGTCCGATTCCTGCTGTAGGTAAGAGATGATGACGTTCGCGAGCATGTCGGAACTTAATTTCTTTTTAGAGTCGTCTTTTCCCACCAAAATGTTGAACAAAAAGCGGTCAATGGTGCTCTTGTTCAGGTTCGCTAGCACGCCCTTCTTTTTCACCCAACGCAGGCGGAACCATTGCTCCAGTTTCGGGTCCGGGAAAATGACTACGGGGGCTTTGAATGGATTTTTCCAGACAGATGAAATCTCTTCGATCATCTCGTCGGCGAGATGTTCCAGATTCAGGGCGAATTTCAAGTGTAGCATATTCAGAATCTAAAAAAGATTTATGGTGCTCTTTCCTACATATCGTAAAAAAACGCCAAAATGTCAAAGTAGGCATGATGGCGTTTCTCCAAACGGTAGGATGTTAGAACTTTATTCGTATCACGATGGCGTTCTCAAAGTAATCGGGATTGCCGCCGATACGCCAGAGGGAAGATTCGTACCCGTAAAGATTGGGACGTGCCTTGCGGAGGATGGCTGCTCCGTTTGCCCGCAGGTAGCCCGCTTTGGCTTTGCTGCGGAAACCCTTGATGATCGCTGTCAAATCCTCGATGCTTACGCTGATGGCGTTGTGGTCGTGGGGGTTGTAGGGCTCGGCTTGTACTTTGGTCTTGAGCGAGGCAAAGACATCCTGGTATTTTTGTCCGACGGCATCGGGGGCGCTGGCGAAATGGAATCCGGCTGCGCTGTTGGAAAGGTCCTTGAACTTGTCGATTCCCGCAAGCCAGGGGTGGTTGGACGCTCCCACGATTCCCATGGTAAAATCGAAATGGCGGTCCGCGTTTTCGCTGAAATAGCGGATGAACATGGCTTCGGCTGATTCTTTTTCGGAATCGGGTTTCAGGGTGTCGCGGGCGGCGGCAAAGAGGATGGCCGCGGCGTCAGTCTCGCCTGTCGATATGGGGGCATTGTTGGCGTAAATGCGTTGGAAGTTGCTTTCGCCACGAAAACCGCCATAGACAAATGCAAACAGGGCCTCTGCCGCCACGGGCTTCAAGATGTGTAGCAAAATCGGGGTGAAATTTGCGAATACCATGGAACGGCGGTGCAGGAGTTCTGCCGCCAGAAGGCCGTCCTTTTCCTGTACGGCAAGAAGCAGCGCCCCCACGTGCAACAAAAAGGAATACTGGTTTGCGTCCAGGTTCTCTATGCTTGCGGGCAGGAAAACCGAAATTTCCGCCTGCAGGTTTGTGGGCAGGAAGGTGTACCACGAAGGCGTGAAGTAGGCGCTGCCTTCCACATTTTGCATCTGGGAAAGTTCTGCGGTCTGCGGTGTGGCCGTGCCTGCGTAGTCCAGGATGCCGGTTTCGCTACGGGAGAAGGCATGGACGGTTGCAGTTTTGGCCGTTTCGACCTTGACGTAGAAGATTTCTTTAGCCATGTTGGCCTCCTTGTTGAAGGTTGTACTGCAAATATACTTTCATTTTTGTGTCATAAAATGACATATTTCGAAATTCTGAAATTTATTTTCTGTTTAGATGTTTTCCATGGAGTTTTTTACCAGGGAACTTTTTTCCGAGTGAAATGGCTGTTTTGGGTTGTCCAGCAGAATCACACTCCCATCTTTTTTCTATCTTTTCCGCCATGACTATTGAAGACTGGCGCGCCCGCATAGACGCCCTGAACGGGGAACTGATCACCCTCTTGAACAAGAGGGCATCTTTTGCCCATGAAATCGGGAAGGTCAAGAAGCAGGCGGGATTGCCGGTCCTGGACGAGGGCCGCGAAGCCCGGGTCCTGAATGCGGTGGGGGAACTTGCCCAGAAAAGCGGCGGCCCCCTGACCGAAGAGTCGGTGAAGCGCATTTTCCAGGTAATCATGGAAGAGACCCGCAAGGTGGAGGATTGATGAAACGATTCACTCTGGTGGGTTTCGGCCTTTTGGCCAGTTCCATTGCGGCTGCGGTCAAGCAGGCCAAGTTTCCGGCCATTATCCGTGCGGTAAGTTCTGCTGCCACCCTCAAACGGGCCCGGGAACTGGAGCTTGCCAACGAGTTTTTTGAATACGATGCGGTGGAGGAGTGGTCCAAGGACAGCGACCTGATTTTGCTGTGCGGACCCATTCTCCACATCCTGAAGACCATGGAAGCCCTGAAGAATGTCTCCTGGGCTAAAGGTGCCGATGCCTCGCGGCAGGTGCTGGTGTCCGACATCGGCAGCACCAAGGTGGAAATCTGCAAGGCGGGGGCGACCCTGCCGGCCCCCTTCCGTTTCGTGGGGAGCCACCCCATGGCGGGTTCCGAAAAGCGGACCTGCGAACACAACGACCCCGCCATTTTCGAGAACGCCTACTGGTTCGTTTGCCCTCCCGAGGGCATGCCCGAAAGCACTTATGAGCCCCTGCTTAGCCTGGTGAAGTTCTTGGGAGCTACCGCCGTGGTGTTCCCGCCGGAGCATCACGACGCCACTATGGCCTGGGTCTCCCACATGCCCCAGATGCTCAGCTCGACGCTGGCGGGGAACCTGCCGGAGCGCCTGCTTTCTCACAACTACCAGCATTACGCCGGCAGGGCCTTCCGGGACATGACCCGCATAGCCGCCTCCGGCTGGGGAATGTGGCACGACATCGCCGTCACCAACAGGAACGAGACCGTTCGGGCCCTGGAAGAGGTCCGTGCGGGCCTGGACCGCACCATTGAGGCCATGAACGCCCTGAAGGTGGTGGACGGCTCGGCACCTTCCTTACCTGCGGCTGGTGATGTGTCGCGGCCTGCTGTCGATGATAAAGCTGCTGGCGACAAACCTGTCGACGACAACTCTGCCGCCCTGGAAAAGATTTTCAAGGCCGGAAACGACGGCCGTGCAAGCCTGTTCGCCCCGGGCCGCAATGCCGCCTCCGCATTCTTCGAGATTACGGTCCAGCTGAAGGACAAGCCCGGTGCACTCCTCAGCGTGCTGGAACCGCTGGCCCAAGAAGGCATCAACGTCCGTGACGTGGAACTCATGAAGGTCCGGGAAAACGTGGCGGGCACGCTCCTGCTCGCCTTTAAGACCGAAGACGAGGCCGCCCGCGCCCTCAAGCTTTTGAAGTACCTGGATTACGAGGTGAAGGAACGGTAATGGAATTCTTTTTGAACCCCGACCGCGAACGGACGAACCTGACCTTGGTCATGGCGCTGCTGGTCAACGGCCGCACCGTGCTGGAAGATTTCTCCTGGTCGGCGGAAGGCCGTGGCTTTGCCAAGGTCCTGGAAGAATTCGGGCTTTCCTATTCGCAGCAGGGGCATGCCCTGGTGCTTACCGGCAAGGGATTCCAGTATCCCGTCCCGTCGCTACTTCCCATCGATTTCGGGGAGCGGGACTGTGTGCTTCTGTGGACTCTCGCGAGCCGCGACACGGAGCAGGTCTTTACCTTCGCCGCCGAAGAGGGCGAGGCGGGCGTTACCGCCGTGGCCCTTGCCAAGGAACGGCTCCAGTCCTATTTCAAGATTCATGTAGAATCCGACGAACCCTGCTGTTTCAAGTTCCGATTCGATACCGCCGAGCCCGCCCTCAAGAAGGATTCCCTGGGGAGCGTTCCCTACATTATGCGGGCAAGGCTTTTGATCCGGGCCCTTGTCCGTGGGGAATTTTTGAGTTTCGAAGAAAAGACCGTGGTCCGCGACCAGTGGACCCGCATGCTCCAGTATTTCGGCGTGCCCCTCCGTTACGAGGGTCGCGGCGTGGAACAGCTCAGCGAATTTGAACGCCGCCTGCTCATGGCCCAGGGCAAGAAGGTGGAACGCACCCAGTTCACCGAAATCTCCGAGACCAAGGTGATTACGGGCCGGGACTACTACGTACCCGGCGACTTTACCGAGGCCTGCGCGCTGGTGTTGCTCTCTACCATCGGGGCGGTGCCCAAGGGCAACCGCATCCTCATCAAGAACGTGGAACTGAACACCAGCAGGGTGGGGGCCATCAACTGCCTCAAGCGCATGGGTGCAAACATCGAGATTGTGACCCGCCGCGAAAAGTACGGTGACGTGTTCGGCGACCTGGAAGTTTTCCCCGTGGATGCGGGCAAGCGCCTGCAGGGCCGCCGCTTTGGCGAAGATACCGTGGCCACCTCCATCGAGGAATTCCCCCTGCTGGCCGTGGCCGCCTGCTTTGCCGAAGGCGAAACCATTTTGCGGCTGCCCAAGGAACAGCGCAAGCAGTGGCGCCCTGTGAACGAGGCCTTGGCCGAAAACCTGCGCAAGACCGGCGTAGAGGTGGGCGTCTATGACGACGGCCTGGTGGTTCGCGGTCTCGAGAACATCACGGCGGTTCCGGAATTCGACGGCGGCAAGAATCCCCAGGTAGGCCTTGCGCTGAACGTGCTGGCCCTCGCTCTCGGCTGCGACGAGCCCGTAGGCCACACCGAAGTGGTGGAGGAACATTTCCCGGGAATCCTCAAGAAACTGTCGGACGCCATGGTGGACGAAAACGTGGAAGAACCCGGAACGGTCCCCGATGGGGTAGAGGCGCAAAAAGGGTAGGGGGAGAGCATGAAAAAATTTTTCGAGAAAATCGGTATCGTCGGTTTCAAGGACAAGAGCGCCGACCTGGTGTCTGCCCTGGAGCAGATTTCTGCATGGGCCGAAAGCCACCCGAAGGTCTGCTTCTACGCCCTGGATTCCCTGAAGGGCCTGGTGAAAAAGCCTATCCGCGTAGTGAAGGAATCGGGACTTTCGAACATGGACCTGCTCTTGGCCATCGGCGGCGACGGCACGGTGCTTTCGGCGGCCCACATCGCTCTTGGGCACGGCATTCCCATTTTGGGAGTGAACGCGGGTCGCGTGGGCTTTTTGGCGGAGTCCCGCGTGGAGGGCCTTTCCAAGACTCTCGACGACTTGCTTGCGGGAGAGTTCTCTACCCGCGAACGCATGATGATCGATGCCGCCGTTTATAACGGACGCAAGTGCCTGTGCAAGCAGACGGTGCTGAACGAGGTCCATATCCGTGCCCACGCTCCCGACCGCATGGTGAACGTGAACGTGGTCTATAACGGCACGAACCTGACGGAATACTGGGCGGACTCGCTCTTGATTTCGACCCCTACGGGCTCTACGGCCTATAACCTGGCGGCGGGCGGGCCCATTATCCATCCGGCGACCCCTGCGGTGGTGCTCACTCCCGTGGCGCCCAGCAGCCTCTCGGTACGGCCCCTGGTGCTGTCCCTCACCTCCAAGAAACTCCAGATTGCCTCGGCGGTGGAGCGGCCCCTGGACCTGGTGTTCGACGGGCGTTTTACCTACCAGATGAACCCCGGACAGCACGTGGTTCTGGCCGAAAGCAAGGCGGTGACCACCTTTATCCGCATGCGCCACACCGGATTCGTGGGGGCCCTCCGCGAAAAGCTGGGCTGGACCGGCAAGCCCAAGCTGGCTTAGAGTCTAGACTGCTTTCCTGACAAGTTCCCCGTTCAGGAACATATGTAGTACGGAATTAATGAGCGTCTGATAAGGGATGCCTTCCGCTTTTGCTCGTTTTTTCATTCCTTCGATATTTTCCGGGTCAAGCCTCATGGATACCATCTTTTTCCGTTTCTCCTTGAGGGCGGCTAGGCCTTCGCTTAGTTTCATCGGCCCGTGAACGACAAACCCTCGTTTTTCGGCACGCCTGTCTTCGGCGTCCATTTTTCTTTTGGTCATGGCTTCGTGACGTTTGACAATGGCGATTTCCCTTTTTGTAAGTCCTTCGTACATGTTTACCTCCTGGGATAGCATGTGATGAGTGTTTCTGTTTCCATATTGAGAACGAACCGCCAGGTCTTTCCGTTGATGGTTTTGTCTAGGAGCGCCACGAAATCGTCCGTTTCGGAAATGGCGAATCTTTCCCAGTTTCCGTCATTAAAAGCACTACGTATTTCGTCTTCGGAAACGCCTCGTTCAGTCATTCTCTTCCTTGCGTGTTCGCTTATTGTAATGTCCATTCTAAATATAGCCTCTTGTATATACGATGTCAATACATATCACCTACTTTGGGTCGTAAGACTGCCAAATCTACAAACGGAAAACGTAAAAAGCGGATTTCTCTCAAAAATGGCAAACAGCTGTTGACAAAAACATGCATTATGCAACAGTTGTTTGCATTTTTTGATTTGGTGGGGGAGGCCTCCCCCTCGCTCCTGCTACGACGTCATGGCGGGCCGCGACCCGCCATCTAGCCGTATCATCCGCTTCCCCCTCTGCGGGGACACCCCGCAACGCCCCCTTTTGTCATGCCCCGCTTGACGGGGCATCTCCCTTTTTCTAAAATAAACAATGACATAGCCCCGTACCGAATGGTTCGGAGCGACCGGAATTTTTGAGATTCGTCTCTTATTCTTCGTTGCTGAAATCTGGTAAATTTTTGCGATTAACGGGAATAAGACGAACGCTCACGTCCCATCTGGGGCGTGGGTCGTTTGTGCTTATTGTTAATCAAGGCTTACCAGAGCCGCAGCAACGAATGAGCGCAGCGACTCCACGCCTTTTTTGTTTGGACGGCTTTTCTGCGTAAAGAGATGTTCTCGCAGACGATGGAGCCGTTCAATATGCCAACAAGAGGCGAAAGAATAAGAAAATCAAGGGAAGAAAAGAACGATGAGTTCTACACCATCTATGCAGATGTTGCAGATGAACTCCCTCACTATAGGAAATTCTTCAAAGGAAAACGAATCCTGTGTCCCTGCGATTGGGATGAGAGTTTTGAGGAACGGCTTGTCTACAGCGATGGAAGTGAAGTTTTTCCAGAGGATTTATTTTCGGATAAGAATTTTGTAAAAGATATTGATATAGATGAAACAAGGAAATCATTTGAAAAGAAGATAGATCTGATAAAATGCAATTTTATCAAGTTCCTTGTTTCGCATGCGGATGCTTACGGAATCAAGTCTATTTCAGTGAGCGGCTACAATCCACGGACTCGCAAAGGAGTCAAATTTCAAGATATCGATTATTCAAAGTATGATGTGGTGATAACGAATCCGCCTTTTTCTCTTTTCAGAGAATTTGTGGATATAATGATAAATAACAAAAAAGAATTTTTGGTGATAGGACCACAGCATGGGATAATGTATAAAGAAACATTCAAGTATATAATACAGAATAAAATATGGATTGGATATCACTATCACTTATCTGGTTTTTTACTACCTGATGGAACAATACTTCCAAAAAATGATAATCTTCCTCGCTCCTGTTGTTGGTTTACAAATTTACCTGTATCAATACGAAATGATGAATTGATATTGACTCAAAAATATGATCCGTTAAAAAATCCTAAATATGATAATTTTGATGCAATCGAAGTTGGTGCAACTTCTGATATTCCTTATGATTACGATGGAATAATGGGTGTTCCGATTACGTTTTTACAAAAATTTAATCCTAATCAATTTGAAATTTTAGGACTCGGTTCTGGTGATTCGGCTAAGGAAGTTGGTGTTCAGAAAAATTATCGGGGACGAACTGATTTGGCGTATTTAAAGGACGGAAAACATCATTGTCCATTTGGAAGAATTCTCATCAGAAATAAGAAGGTGTGCCACGATGAAGATTAAAGAACTTTACGAGAAAATTCGCGATGGAATCATCATCAGCGATATTGATTTGCAACGCGAAATCATCTATAACACGGAAAAACAGCAACTTGTAATTGATAGCATCTTAAATCAAGTGCCGCTTCCTGCTTTTTATCTTTGGAAAAACGAAGATGAAAAGTTAGAGGTGTTGGATGGCAAGCAGAGAATCGAATCAATAAAGAAGTTTATAGAAAATGATTTGATGTATAATGATAAAATTTGGAAGCAGACGGATCGTGAAACGCAGGATAAATTTAATTCCACAGAACTTAGTGTGATTGTTTGTTCGGGTTCAGAAGATCTTAAAAGAAAGATATTTAATCGCATAAATACTTTAGGTGTTCCGCTTAGTCCTTATGAAGTGTTGAACGGACTGTATAATGGGGAATATTTACGAGGTGTAACAAGTTATATAAGCCAGGACAAAGATGCCCTTAAAATACTCGGACCTAATAGCCGAGGAAAGAACCAAATGAAGGTTCTAAAATACATTTGCAGTCTTCGCAATGTTAAGGAACTAGATGATTATGTAAAAACGAACCAGAGCAAATCTTTTGCTGATGACCAAAGACTGATAATGAAAAATCTCAAATTTATTCGGGAAGTCTTTGACGATTATGGACACTTGGACATCCTTTTCAATCTATCAATAAAATACGCAAAAGATCTGACTATTTGGAAAGAACACAAATCAGATATAAATATACGCATAAAGCGTTATTTAAAAAGTGACGATGCGAAATTTACGGACAAGGCTGTTGAAATAGAGAATATTATTCAGGCAATTGTTCAAGGCATAAGTGTCGATGATAAACGATTGTTTACGTTAGATGATAAACGGGAGTTGCTTGCTCAAAAAGAATGTCAAGAAAATAAGTATCAGTGTGAAAGTTGTAAAAAGTGGTTCTATAAAGAAGAACTTCAGGTGGATCATATAGAACCTTGGTCTAAAGGCGGCCGAACTGTTTTGTCGAATGCTCAGCTGCTTTGTGGACCTTGTAATAGGAAGAAAAGCAATACTTGATTGAAGTTATAGTTCGGGGGTCTTAGGGGGTGTCCCCCTAGGCGAGGGGGTGGAGGAAGACGAAGGGAGATCCCCGCCTTCGCGGGGATGACAAGAGCGTGGCGGGGGCGACATTCGGCTGAAAACAGGGGGAGTCTTCCCCCTTTTATGTTATAATTCCTATATTTCTCGCAAACCAAGGAGTTTATATGGCTGAAATCGGTACACCTCTTAGTTCAAGCGCCACCAAGGTCCTTTTTTGCGGTGCGGGCGAGCTGGGCAAAGAAGTCATCATCGAGATGATGCGTCTCGGCGTCGAAGTGGTCGCCGTGGACCGCTACGCTAACGCCCCGGGCATGCAGGTGGCCCACCGTTCCTACGTCATCAACATGCTGGACGGTGCCGAACTGCGTCGCGTGATCGAACAGGAAAAGCCGGACTTTATCGTGCCGGAGGTGGAGGCCATCGCTACCGACACGCTGGTGGAACTGGAGAAGGAAGGTTTCCACGTGATTCCTACGGCCAAGGCCACCAAGCTGACCATGAACCGCGAGGGTATCCGTCGCCTGGCCGCTGAGGAACTAGGCCTCGCTACCAGCCCCTACCGTTTTGCCGACAGTTATGAGGATTTCAAGAAGGCCGTCGCCGAGATCGGTATCCCTTGCGTGGTGAAACCGGTGATGAGTTCTTCGGGCCACGGCCAGAGCACGGTGAAGACCGAGGCCGACGTGGACAAGGCCTGGGAGATTTCCCAGACGGGTGGCCGCACGGGTGCGGCGAGCCGCGTGATTGTGGAAGGCTTTGTGCCTTTCGACTACGAGATTACCCTTTTGACGGTGCGCCACGTGGGCGGCACCAGTTTCCTGCTGCCGGTGGGGCACCATCAGGTGGGCGGCGACTACCAGGAATCCTGGCAGCCCCAGCCCATGAAGCCCGAGCTGCTGGAGCAGGCGAAGGAAATCGCGAAGAAGGTCACCGACGCCCTGGGCGGCCGTGGCATCTTTGGCGTGGAACTGTTCGTGTGCAAGGACAAGGTGCTGTTCAGCGAAGTGTCCCCGCGCCCCCACGACACCGGCATGGTCACCATGATTTCTCAGGACCTTTCGGAGTTTGCCCTGCATGCCCGCGCAATACTTGGCCTGCCTATCCCCAACATCGCCTTCCACGGCCCCAGCGCTTCCAAGGCTATCGTGGTGGAGGGCGAGTCCGACCACGTGAAGTTCAGCGGCCTGGAAGATGTGCTTGCCGAGCCCGACACGGCGCTTCGTTTGTTCGGAAAGCCCGAACTGAAGGGCCACCGCCGCATGGGCGTGCTCCTTGCCCGCCGCGACACGGTGGAAGAGGCCAAGGCCTGCGTCATGGCCATGCGCGAGAAGGTGAAGGTTACGCTGTAGTTTTAGATATAGTGAATATGTAAACTATAGTTGCATAATGCACTAAAATGACAACAGTAGTTTGCCATTTTGAGGGAAAAGTCGCTTTTCCCTCTTTTCGTTTATAGATTTGCCACTTCAAATCGGAAAAAGAGGTGCTTATGAACAAGCTTTTGTGTAATTTGAATATGTTGACAAAATCAAATCTTTTAACTAAATTCTGATATGAAGTTCTCTGTAGAAAAATTGCCGGCGGCTGAAAATGAAATTAAGTCCTTGGAGCAATCTCAACAGGACCTTCTCAACAAGGAGTACGAAACCATTGAAAGACAGGGTATCGAGTTTGTTCGGGTGAGGCCGCTTCAAAGAGAAATCTTTGAAATCAAGTCCAACGAACTGCGATCCCTGTTCAAATACAAGGCGGGCGCGATTATCGTTATCGGAGTTGTTTTCGTCAAGAAAACGCAAAAGACGCCGAAGGATAAGATTAAACTTGCCAAGCAACGTCTGAAGGAGATTTGAGAATGCCGTATGTCTATGTGAAGGATTCCGAGGGTTTTGTTTTCAAGAAGAAGGAATCGGAAGTCGCCAAGGGCGAAAAGGTTATTTCCGAAAGGGAGTATCGGAAAAGGTCGGGTCTTGCCCTGTACGAGAAGAAGTTCGGACATGGCGGCGCTCGTGAAAATGCAGGGCGCAAGACGAAATTTGCTTCGCCGCTAAAATTTCAGATTCGCGTTACGAAAGAGGAAAAGGCGTTTTTGTCCTATGCGCGCGACAAGAAATTAGACTTTGCGGCCCTGATGAAAATCGCCATCAGTGCAAATTTGTGAGAACTGTTCCCTAGTAGTAACACAGGTAATTCTCATATTGTTCTAGCAACAGTTGTTGACAAAATGCAAGCCCTTTGTTCGGGGGCTTGTTTTTTGCTTTGATATTGTGTATATTTAAGGCAATGGAACCGACTTGACTGGTTGCCGCCTGGCCTTTGGCCAGTTTCTATATGGTATAACAAAAGAGGAAGCATGGCTCGCGAAATTCGGGAGACCCCTATTTTGTTCGGCGAGGATGCTCGCCGGTTTTTGGCCCGTATGGAAGAGCGGCACCCGGAACCTCCGGAAGTTCGTGCCCGCATCCAACGGAATTACGAACTTTTCAAAAAGGCTTATGAGCGAGGCATGGCAAAGATGCGTGCCCGCGAAGCGGCCAACGGAGGTGATGACCCGTGCTTCAGAACCGTATAGGATTAATGGGCAAATTATTGTTGTCATTGCGAGGGGTATGTACCCCGAAGCAATCTCTATCCCGTATTTTATGAAACCTACGGTATATATCCTCTTCAATAGGCCTCGCGGTGTTCTTTATACAGGCGTGACAAGCGATTTGTGCAAAAGAATGGTTGAACATAAGCAAAGACTGCAAGGTTTTACCGCAAGATACAATGTCACGAAATTAGGGTATTGCGAATATTTTCAAGATATAAAGGATGCAATACAAAGAGAAAAACAGATAAAAGCTGGTAATAGGAAAAAAAAGATTGAACTGATAGAATCGCTAAATCCCCAATGGAAAGATTTATTTGAAGATTGTCTATAAATTAGGAAAGAGATTGCCACGGCCTAACGGCCTCGCAATGACAATCTAGACCCCCATACCCGCCTTATGTATTACGACTTAATGGATATTGTTGGGTAAAAAAGTTCAAAATCAATTCTCTTTGTTAGCCTTCAAGGATTCCTTGATGGCTTCTAGCTGTTCCTTTGTACAGGCTCCGGAGATGTAGATGATGTAGTCCCCGACAATCTTTTGCTTTTGGGGATTCATGTTGTAGTGGTATTCCCAATGCAGGGGCAGGGTCTTTCCGTAGAACTGTTTCAGTTTCAAGGAATCTTCCGAGTTGAAATCAATCAGTGGCCTTTCGAATATTTCAAAGGACGATTCACGGGGGGTGGCCGCGCAATCCCCCGGAACTGTACGGCACTCCAGTTTGCCATCTTCCTTGAGGGAGGTCACGTGCTTTGTACATAGGGAGCCGCCGCCACTCATGTATTCAAGGCCTTGCAAGAGTGTGACTTTTTTTTCTATGGCGGGAATGGAAATGGTGAAATAGGTGCCGTAACCGCTGCCCGCGGCGGAGATGTCGACCTTGAAGGAGTTGTATTTCTTGTAGGCGTGGAGAGAAATGCCGCTTTCGCCGGGATTGAGTTCGGAACTGTTGTAAAAGCAGAAATCCGCAAAAATGGAGTCCCCCTGGGCGAAGGCTTGAGCGCCAAGCAGGAATAGGACTAAAATAAGGGTAAAAGATGCCTTGTTCACCTTCAAAAGATAAGATTTTTTGCCTTTTCAAGGCCCTTTTTTGTATTTTTCGCCTATGAAATTTCATCCTTTTGTAAAGCTGTTCCTTTGTGCGGCCCTGCTCGCCCCTGCGGCGTTTGCCCAGGAGACGGTGGAGTCCGTCCGTCGCCAGATCAAGGCGGTGGAGGCGGAAACCGCCCGCGAAAAGTCGCTCCATGACACCGAGAAAAAACGCCACGCCGAATTCGTGGAGGTGGGCCGCAAAAAAGTCCAGGCCCTGGCCGCCCAGAACAAGACCCTGAAGGCGGAAATCGACTCCTTGAAGGCGGAACTGTCCCACCTTGCCGAGGCCCGCCAGAAAACCGCAGGCACTGTCCGCTGGTTCGAGGGCCGCAAGGCCAAGTACGGCGAGACCCTCGCAAAAGTTATCGACTCCCTGGCCCCCGTCTTTGAATCCGACTTCCCCTACCGCAACGAAGAAGCCGTCAAGAGCGTCCAGGAAATCGCGGGCCAGCTCCACAAGGGCCTCATCGAGGCGGACGACGCCCTGAACCGCACCCTGGAAGTCTTTTATGACCGTATCCGCCTGGGCTACACCACCGAAGTCTACAAGGGATTCTTGCAGGTGGACGCCCGCAGCGTGCCCGGCACCTACCTCCGCTACGGCGCGGTGGAGAGCATCTTTGTGAGTAACGACGGCAACGACGTGCTGTGGCTCTCCCGCGGGGCCGACGGCACCTACCGCTGGAACAACGTCTCCGACAACCTCGCCATGCGAACCGCCCTGAAGGACGTGATGAAGGTGGCCGAGGGCAAGACCGCCCCGAGGCTGGTGACCATTCCCGTGGTCGTTCCGAAGGAGGGGCTGTGATGAAAATCGGAATTCGGAATTTGGAATTCGGAATTGGAGGGGAAAGCTTTCCCCTCGCTCGCACCATGTCGCTCGCTACCCCTTCGAGCAGGGGCTCAGACGCCGCCCCCGCAACGCCCCGCTTTATTCGTTGGAGTGTTCTTTTCTTCGTCGCAGCTACCGCCCTGCTTGCTCCCGCAGCCTTTGCACAGCAGGCTCCTGCAGATATCGACGCCGTCAAGAAGCGTGCCGAACTGAACAGCGCCAAGGCCGACCTGGAAGAGGCCCGCAAAAAGCGGGACATGGCTGTTGCCGCCCGCTGGAAAGACCGGGAGACCGCCAACCAGGAGCGGGAACTTTTCAACGAGAAGTATAACGAAAGCAAGGAGAAGGTGGACGCTCTCATGTCGGAGCGGGCCCGCCTCTTCGAAGACGTGCGCGTGGCTAGGGAAGACCTGGCGCAGGTCAAGTTGCAGGCCGAAAAAGCCCGTGCGGAATTTTTGTCTCTTGCGGCGGGCCCGGAGCGTCTGGAGACCCTCGCCAAGTTTCAGGAACAGGGAATCCCCTTCAAGATTTCTGAACGGGTAGAAGTCCAGAACAAGGTCAAGAAGGAAATGGGCCTGTACAAGGACGATCCGGTCCGCATAGCCAAGGGACTGTTCGACGCCGCCCGCGCGGAGATGGACTTTACCCGCGAAATCCAGATGGAACAGGGGGAATTGGTATTCGGGCGGTCTGTGGCCCAGGGCATGCGCCTCCGCATGGGCGGCCTCTACGCCATGGAACTTGCGGACGCCGCCGACGGCCTCACCGGAATCAAGCCTTCGGCCCTGATGCTCCCCGTGGCCGGCGAAAAGAAGCGCAGTTTCAGCTGGCAAGAAAACCTGACGCCCGAGACCCGGAAAGAGATTGAAGCCGCCTTCGCCCATGCCAAGGATTCCGCTTTTGTCAACGTGCCGGTGGACGTGCTCTTGAGTACGGAACTTTCCTCCGAGCTGGCAAACCACCAGGAGACCACCTGGAAAGACGACCTGATGGAATTTTTCAGGAACGGCGGCATTTTGATGTACCCTATCGTGACGCTGTTCGGGCTTGGCCTGCTGGTAGCGCTGTGGCGGTTCCTGTGGCTTTTGATTGCGGGCTTTGGCGGCCTTTCTACGGGTCGCACCCTCAAAGCGCTCCGGAAGGGCGACCTGGAGACCGCCCGCGCCCAGGTGAAACGGGCCCACGGTAAGGTGGGACGCGTGCTGAAGACGGTGCTTCTGAAGGACTATTCCGGCCGGGAGGCTGGAGAGAAGGCCCTGGAAGAGTTGTTCGCCCGGGAAGTCCCGAAAATCGAGAGCGGCCTCACCTGGATTTCGGTGTTTGCCGCAACCGCCCCGCTGCTTGGCCTCTTGGGTACGGTGATGGGCATGATCGAACTCTTCGACGTGATTACCATGCACGGCACCTCTGACCCGAAACTCCTGGCGGGGGGCATTTCTATCGCCCTCGTGACCACGGAAGCGGGCCTGATCGTGGCTATCCCGCTGCAGCTGATCCATACCTTCCTTACCAACAGGGCGGATTCTTTGCGGAGCCGCATGGAAAGCGCTGGCCTTGCGGTGCTGAATGCGCTGTGGGTCAAGGAAAAGTCTCAGGAAAACGCCTAAGGAACTGTCGGGAGTTTCTGTGGAAACCGTAAGCGAAATATCCGTCATCGAGGCGGCCTTCGGAATCCTCTTTCGGGGAGGGTGGGTGCTTGCGCCCATCTTTGCGCTGGGGTGGTTCGGATGGTTTTTGATGATCGAGCGCTACGGCTACTACTTTATGCTCAAGGGCGGCAGCGTGAACGGCGTGCTGGGCGGATTCTGGAAGAACCTGGAAAAGAAGGGGGAGGAAGAGGCCTTCAAGAAACTTTCCCGTCGCCCCTACGGATATTTTTACGCTCTGGTGTGCGACGTGCGGAAGTATCGTGACCAGGGCCCCGTGGCGGTGCGCAACGCCATGGAAGAGACCCGCCACCGCATTTCGGTGAACCTTTCCAAGTCCCTGAGGACCATCTCTACCTGTGCGGCCATCGCCCCCATGCTTGGCCTCTTGGGAACGGTGTCCGGCATGGTGCACACTTTTGAGACCATCCAGCTTTTTGGTTTTGGAAACCCGGTGCTCTTGGCCGACGGCATTTCAGAAGCTCTGCTTACCACCCAGGCGGGGCTTCTGGTGGCGTTTCCCCTGATGCTTGCCTACAACTACTTGGCGGGCCGTGTGGAAGACGTAGAGAAGCAGGCCTGGAGTGAGGCGCTTAAGTACGAAAGTTTTGTTTTTGGGGTAACGCCGGTTGTGGACGGTGTCGCCGCTGCGGAGGAAAAATGAGTTTTATCCGTAAACGTTCGCAGGATGGTGGAAAGATAGACGTGTCTCCCATGCTAGACATGGTCTTTATCCTGCTCATCTTCTTTATCGTCACATCTACTTTTACCCGTGAAACCGGCGTGGACGTGACCAAGCCCAAGGCCAGCTCCGCGAAGGACCTGGCCAAGGAAAGTATCCTTATCGGCGTGACCCGTCAGGGAACAATACACATTAACGAGACCCAGGTGAACTTGACCACGCTCAATACGGTACTCCGCCAGATGATGGCCGAATCTCCTGACCGCCCTGTGATTATCGTGAGCGACCGTGACGCCCCCAACGGCGTGGTGGTGGACATTTTGGACGAATGCAACCTGGCCAAGGTCCGCAAGGTTTCCATTTCGGCGAATAGGGAGGAATAAGAGGTTATTAGCACGCTCGTTTCACTCGCTTTGAGTAATGAGGTCGCCTTGCAAGCAAGGCTCTGAGCAAAAGAATGGCGCCAAGGGCGCAATACTAGAAACTTAGGGAACCAAATTTTATCTCATACCTCAAAGCGCAGCGACCCCATACCTCACACCCCTATGCTTGATTTTCTCGCAAAATATTTCCGGTTCCCGGTAGCCTTCGTGCTCTCCTTCGTGGTGAGTGCGGTGTTCTTCCTTGCGGTGCCGGTGCTGAACGCCCTCTTTTTTGACAAGGGCGCCAAGGCGGAAAAGCAGCTGGAAACCGTCACCGAGGTAGAAGTCCTGGTGAGCGAGAAAAAGCCGGAGGTAAAACAGAAGGTCATCCGCACCATCGTGAACCCCAACCCCTTCAAAATTTCTTCTAACATGGGAGTCTCCCGCAGCCAGAATTTCCAGATGGACTTGTCCTTGGCACGCGGTGCCGCAGGGGACGGCGTGGCCGTCGGTACGGGTTCTATGGAAAACGTGGTCTATGAGGCAGGCGAGGTGGATGAACAGGCACAGCCCCTGAAAGAAGTGCAGCCCGCCTTCCCGGAGAAAGCGAAAAAATTGGGACTCTCGGGCTACGTGAAGGTCTATATCGTCATCGACGTTTACGGGGACGTGGCCCAGGCAAGTATCATGAGCCAGGACCCTGCAGGTTACGGCTTCGATACCGAAGCCCTGAAGGCCGTGCGTCAATGGAAATTCTCTCCCGCTAAACTTGGCGGCTACCCTGTGGCGCAAAAGGCCACGAAGGAGTTCCGCTTTGTTAAATAAGGTTCGAGGTACGAGGTGTGAGGTCGCCTTGCTTAGGCAAGGCTCTGAGCAAAAGTTAGGCAGCGAAGCTGCGATTATGATTGCCCAAACCTCAAAGCGAAGCGTGCTCAAAGCGAGCTTGCTCGCGACCTCGTTGCTATTGTTGTTTCTTCTTCCTGCCTTTTCTCACGCTGCCGAGGATTACTTTTTCAAGGCCAACGAGCTTTACGACCAGGGAAAGTTCAAGGAGGCGGTGCCGCTGTACCGTGCCGCCATTGACGAGGGCCGTTACGAGCCTTTCGCCTGGTTCAATTTAGGGAACGCCATGGTCCAGCTGGACCGCAAGCAGGTGGCCCTGGTGGCCTACAAGCGCACCGTGGAACTGTTGCCCACCTTCGAGAAGGCCTGGATGCTCATGGGGGACCTCTATTACCTGAGTGGAGACGTGGGGGAGGCCATCGCGTCTTATAACCGGGCCATTGAACTTGGGGTGGAATCGGACCACGTGCACTTTGCCCTGGCGGAATGCTACCTGAAGGGGCGCGACTGGACTTTGGCCCAGAAAAACTTCGAGCGGGCGCTGGCCCTGAACCCCGACCGCATGGATGCCTGGTACGGCCTTGCCGAAGTCTACGAGAAACTGGGGGACTACGAATACGCCATCAAGACCCTGCAGAACGCACTCCAGATGACCGCCACCGCCGGGGCCGATGTCCACTTTACGCTGGCCTATTACTACCGCAGCATGGACTCCACCAGGCTGTCCCTGAACGAGATGGAAAACGGCCTGCTGATGGACCCAGAAAACGTTTCTGCCAGGCGCTACCTGGCCCAGATGTATGTGCAGAACAATTCCCCCTGGATGGCGATTTTCACCTTGGAAGAGGGACTCCGCCACAAGAAGGGCAAGGGCGACCTGAACCTGGATTTGGGACAGATTTACTTTAGCCAGAAACGTTACGACGAAGCCTTCGAATGCTACATGAAGGCCTGGCTTGCCGGAAATTCCCAGGGTCGTATCGGCGCCGAGAACGTGGGCCACGTGTATTCCAACGCCGGCGATACCGAAAAGGCCGAAAGCCTTTACAAGCGCATCCGGGAAAAGAAGTAATTTTCTCCTCCGAAAGAATAATTAAGAAAATCCATTTTGTTCTATGGAAACGCTTTTTTGTTTTATGTTTTTTTGGTAAAAGCTGTAATTATTTGCAAAAATGGCGATTTTCCCTTAAATTGGCCATATTTGTTTTCTCAAAAAATACGGTAGAGTATTGTTTTTTTGTTGAAAAAAGTTTAACTTAAAAACAGATGAAACCTGTTTTTGATTATCAGAGTTATCGAGAATTTATCCTAGACTATTACAGAGAGAGGAAGCGTTGCTCGTCGTTTACATGGCGTGGGTTTGCTGCGCTTGCGGGTTTCGCATCGGGCTCATATCTCAAATTGGTATGTGATGGCAAAACCCGTCTTTTGGAAGAGGGAGCCAAGAAAACAGCTATCGCTATGGGACTTGTTGGATTTGAGTTTGATTATTTTGTTCTAATGGTTCGTTGTGAGAACGCCAAAACGGAAAGAGAAAAGAGAAAATGTTTTGAAGAGCTGCAGTCTTTACGGGCGGCAAGCGATGTTCGACTTTTAGGAAATGAGTATTATGCTTACTATGAAACCTGGAAACATTCCGTAGTCCGCGAGATGGCCCCTTTGATGCCAGGAGCGACTCCTAGTGAAGTTGCCAGGGCTTGTAGGCTTCCGTTGACTGCCACCGATGTTGCTGAAAGTCTCCATTTTTTATTGGGTGCGGGATTTTTGACCCGCGACGAAAATGGAGATTACCATCAGACCAAACGTTCGCTTACAACAGGCGACATGAATGTGGTTTCTGTTGCAATCCATTCCCTTATCCGTAAAATGGGAGAGTTTGCTCTTGATGCCTTTGACGTATTGCCCATTTCGGAAAGGCATTTTAGCGGGCTCACGATGGGCGTGACTGAAGAAAGTTATAAGGAAGTGGTCAAGGAACTTGCAGAATGTCGCAAGCGAATAGTATCCATTGTATCGAAAGATAAAAAGCTAGAAAAGGTGTGCCGGCTGAACATACAATTTTTTCCATTGACGGAAAAAATGTATGAGGATTCGAACAAGAAGGGCAAAGGGGATTGATTATGAAAAGATTTGTAGATACGGCATTTTTTTGTGTATTAGTCGCCGTATTTAACGCATGCTCTGATGTTAAGGATACTGCTGGCACGGATGAACAGAGCGAGGGCGTTGTGGCCATTGCCGAAAAGACCGTTTCGGGCGTATCTCAGAAGGGGCCCTTTGTGAACGGTTCCAGTGTGACCGTTCAAGAATTGGATGGCGAAACCCTGGCGCAGACCGGTCTTGGATTCGAAGGAAAAATCAAAAACGACATGGGAGAGTTCTCAATAAACGTAAAACGGCTAGAATCCCAGTATGCCCTTTTGAAGGCTACCGGTTTTTACCGTAACGAGGTCACAGGCGAAAGATCCAATAGCCAGGTGACACTTTACGCGCTCACGGACCTTTCCGACCGTGATGAGGTGAACGTAAACCTGCTTACACATTTAACATACGAACGTTCTTTGTATCTGACATCAACGGATTCCCTGTCCGTTAAAGGGGCGAAGAAACGGGCTGAGTCGGAGGTGTTCAAGTCTTTTGAAATTGAGGGGGATTTCTCTCCTGCAGAAGACCTAAACATTTTCGGAGAAAGTGAACAGAGTGCGGCACTGCTTGCTTTGTCTATTCTGATGCAAGGAGATTTGTCTGAAGCGGCATTCAGTGAGCGACTTGCTGATTATGCGGCAGATATCGAAACTGATGGAATATGGAATGATGTAAAGACTGCGACAGCTGTTGCCGATTGGGCGTCAAATCAAGGTTTGAATGGCGGATTGGCAAGGATTCGTAGCAATGTTTATGCTTGGGGAATGCTTATGGGTGTACCCAATTTCGAAAAGTATGTAAACAATTTCTGGTGGCAAAATTATGGTCTTGGACTTTGTGATGCCAAGCGTGAAGGGATGGTGAGGCAAAACATAAATGAATTGAGCGAAAGTTACGGGTCCTACTTTATTTGTACGAATCGTGAGTGGCGTATCGCTACAGACGTAGAGAAAGATACCTTCGGCTGGAAGGATTCTACCGATGGAGCAATCAAGGAGGGGAATGTTACAGGTTTCATCTATGTCTTTGACAACGGCGCCTGGCGTTCTGCAAGCGATGTAGAAGCTCATCTCGGTGGCTGCGTGGCGACGATAGCAGATTCTGTTGGAAAAGTTGGTTCAACCTATTACACCTGTAAGTTAAATCAGTGGGTTGAATCCTCTGTTGTTGAGTATGATACTTACCACTGGATCTCGGGTAAGGATGGTGACAGCCAGTGGGGAAATGTGAATAGAAAGAGTTGTTATGTGTTTGAAAATGGAGAATGGCGTTTAGGAAACGGAAGCGATTGTTTGATTGGTTTACGTGGCTGTACAATGGTTCGCCAAGACACTGTGGGATTGGGCTCTGACAATGTGTGGTACAAATGTGATGTTGGGAACTGGCGTGTGGCGACGAATATTGAAAAAGATACTGCGACATGGGGTGCCGGAGAATTTGACGGTGAAGTTCGTGCAGGCCAGGTAAATGATAAAGTCTTCTATATCTATGGAGAAGGCGACAAAGCTTGGCGCACTGCCACTACGCTGGAGTATGACACCTATCAAAGGGAATGTTCTGAAGACGGGAAAATTGTGGATGGCCGAATTAATCCTTCATTCAAATATGTTTGTGATGATGGTGCTTTCAGGGTGGCGACAGAAAATGATGTTCTTGCAGGTGTGGGATGTACGAATTACACGGAAGGTGAATTCAAGATTTTAAGTGGACAATATTCTTACTATAAGTGTGAATCGTCTGTTTGGAATTTCACGACTGAAAAGCTGAATAAGGGTGTGATAATAGATGAGCGAGACGGTCACGAATATAAAACGGTAGGTGTCAAGTCGCAGCTATGGATGGCTGAAAATTTGAATTACAATCCTGGGCAAGGTGGTGCTGGTGATGAAGCTTATGATTGGTCTTGGTGCTATGCCAATGATCTAGATAAATGTGATACTTATGGCCGTTATTACACCTGGGCTGCGGCAATGGATTCAGCAATGACCGGTTGCGGATATGGTTCAATATGCTCTTTGGCGTTGCCGGTTCAGGGTGTCTGTCCTAGCGGTTGGCACTTGCCAAGTATGGATGAATGGGATACCCTGATTAATGCAGTGGGCATGTCCACTGCAGGCATCAAGTCCCAAAATGGATGGGAAGAGTATGGAGTAGAAAATACGAATGCTTTCGGGTTCTCTGCATTGGCTGCTGGTGATTGTTCTAATGGCAGTTTTTACAATAGGGATGGCCTAGTCGCATATTTCTGGAGCTCCGATGCGAAAAGCGTTTACTTGCGCTTCGATGACTACGGCTTTTTTACTAGTGGCATTACTAAGGATAGTGGCTACTCTATTCGTTGCCTTCGGGACTAGGCTGCCAGTCTACGTGCTTGTTCCTGATGACAAGGAGTGGCAAGCAGGGTCTGGCTTTTAACCCCGCCTTGGGCGGAAAGGGATGATGATATGAAGAAAATGGGAATTGCTGTATTGCTTGCTTTGTGCTCCACCGCATTGGCTGAACAATGCTACTTCCAATCTCGGCGAACTAGCTATGATTCGGGTACTCGCGTTAAAAAGATATCTTGTCAAACTTTGAAAAATGCTCAACAAGATGTTTACTTTTACAATGGTAATGATAATTATGCTCGTTATTACGAGCGACAATTTGGACAAGAAGGCAATTTGATTGTTGAAATTGACGGCTATGTTATGATGACAAAATTCTATTACGCTTTGGGTGAATTTCGTTATTACGGACAAATTGTATATAATGGTGGAAACGTTGTAAGTTGTAAGACTACTACAAGCACCGGATATTGCGACCAAGTTGAATATACCGAGTTTGGAAATTATTTGCGTGATTTCCTTAATTCGTCTGCTAGAAAGAAACATCGTAAATAGGGAAGATATTTTTATGATGAAAATAGGGATACTGATACTTTGCTTTGCGGTTTTATCTATAGCAGGATCATTTAAGGATAAAAGAGATGGTCAAATTTATAAGACCGTAAAAATTGGCAACCAAGTATGGATGGCGCAGAATCTGAATTATGCGGTTGATAACGGATATGGGAGCTGGTGCTACGACAACGAATATCGAAATTGTAAAAAATATGGACGGCTTTACACATACTACACGGCAATGAACGCTTGCCCCTCTGGATGGCATCTTCCATCTGAATCAGAATGGGAAACTCTATTTGCTTATGTTGGCGGACTACAAACTGCGGGCTATGTATTGCGTTCAAAAAATGAACGCTATTATGCGGGAGAAGATCGATACAAGTTTAATGTTTTATTAGCAGGTTCTTACAATCGTTACGATGGTCATATGTATCAAGATGGTAGGGACAGATGGGAGTTTAGTTATAAAGGTCGATGGGCTATTTTTAGAACATCCTCTAGTAATGTGGGATATTATTTCCCAGGGGAAAGGACAGACGTTGTTCGAGATAAAACTGTTGAAGAATATGAAGGCGTATCCGTCCGTTGCGTGAAGGATTATTAGCATGATTCGAATACTAGGCGCTATTCTCATTCTGGCAATTTCCGCATCGGCCTATAACTTCAAATGTCTTTCGCGTAATGGTTGGTCTCCTGGAAATGGACGCTATAGCTATCAAGGAGAATGGATCGCATATTTTCGTGTATATGCTAAAGCCGGGGAATATGTTCTGTTTTATTATCCCAAGGGCGGTCATGGCTATTGGTTTCCAAAAAACAAGTGTTATGAAATACGAGAATAGGCTATGAAGAAGATACTACTTGCAATTCTGATTTGCATTTCTAGCATTTTTGCCGTTAATCCAATCTGTACCAATTATGACGAGCAAATGACGCCTTTATATGGGTGTTATGTTTTTAGTGACAATCAGTTTGTCAAGGTCTTTAAGCGCTGGCCCACATTTTCTAATGGAGAACCTTTTCCCGAAGAGGGCGAAGGCGTCTATTGGAATGATAAGGCCATTTGGATTCCCGAATACACCGGCAAACAGTTCACTAAAAATGATATTGTATTTGTAACTTACAATCGTCACAAGATGGTCTATCAATGCGATTACGAGGTGTTCAACGTAAATGAGGTGAATATCGGGGAAATTAGCTTTGCCGGTTTTGACATTGAGTACGGGGTAAACTATTTCAATTGTGGACTCCACAATATTGAAACCGACAGTTCCCTAGTTACATTTGCACAAAATGAATATCAAAGGCATGTTCTGTCGGAGCTGGAGGCACTAGCTTCGGTTCAATCTGGAGAAAATGACCTTATGGAATATGGACATTGGGAAATTTACCGCAAAGATGGAACTTTGAGATTTGTTGGCGATAATCACGAGGGCTATTGCATGAGCAAGAATGGAATGAAAAAGGTCAAAAAAGTCAACAGCCCAATTTACTGTAAGTGAAAAAAACTTTCTCTTGATACAGGACTATTTTGACGCTGCTAAGAAAAAAAAGTTCGACTTTCTTTTTCTAAAAAAAATGCTGAAGTGGTGTGCACTCTTGGTGTACATCGTTCTAGTCATAATCGGGATTTCTGTTGCGGTGATGAAGTTATGAGCAAAAGGGATTTAAAAATTCTATTCTTTGTTCTTACTGCACCATTTGCGGCACTGGGAGTATTCGCTGTTATCATTGCTTGTTATGTTGTTTGCACTTATGATGATTCAATTACGATCAAACCGGAAGTAGTAATTTTGTCACCAGATGGAACCCGCAAGGCTGTAGTTTTCACGGCAGCATGGGGCGGCGGAGCAGGCGGAAAGTCCCATTCCGTTGCGGTATTGAATTCAAGTGACCCTCTGGACGAATCCGTTTACAGAAGCGATAGAACGGTTATAGCGGTAAGGTGCTGCGACAGTATTGACGTAAACTGGTTGAACGATTCGATGTTGCATGTTGGCTACATAAAAGAAGACGAATACGCTGTTTACAGGGTTGTCGAAAAATGGGACGGAATAAGCATTGATTACGATGAAATCGAAACGTCGGCTGCCGCTCCGACATTACATGCTCCATAAAGTTCGGTTGCAAATACAATCTATATCGCTGAGAGAGGTCGTCTCATGGGTATAGAGGGCGAGCAGAGCCCGACCCGGCCTCCCTTCGGCAAACTCAGGGCTCTGGCCGGGGAACGCCCTAAGGGCACATTTTTATTTGATGGCAAGGGCCGTGGCGACACATTCCGGCGAGACGCCGATAGAGCGTAGGTACTTGGCTATTTTCTTGTCGCGGGCGGCGTTTGTCTTTGCGGCCTCGGCCTTGGCGGCGGCTTCGCCCTCCCGGCGGGCAGTTCCCAGGCGGGTCGATACTTCTTCTTTCGTAACCATATCTGCTGCTACCTCCGTGATGAATGTGCTTGCCGAGTTGCGGACCCGCATGCGTTCGTAGACGTCTTCCAGGACTTCGTCTTTCCCTTTTGGAATTCGGTTGGCCGTGGGCATCTTCTTGAAAAGTTCAATCCACTCGTTTTCTAGTGAATTGGACTTTCGCGAAACGTATTTGGTCAAGTCAATTACAATATAACTTTTTTTCGTATAGACGGGCAAGGGCTTGGATTTTTTCAAATCGGAAAGGCGGAAAAGGGCGAATTCTTCGCGGTAGTCTTTGCAGAAGTCTACATTGAAGTTGCATATCCAAATGGAATAGACTGTGGGCATTCGGTAGGGGTGTTCCGTCCGCTCCTTTTTGGAAATTTCATTGTCCAGGGTGATTTTTGCGTTGATCGTGAGCAATGAGGAATAGAGTTCAATGCGGTCGAGGAAATCTTCGTGACTTGCCCGTTGCATTTCGATATCGATGAACCGTCCGTCCATGGTGCGGGCGTGAATGTCGAAGCGGGCTGTCTTTTGTTTTGTTGTCAGTGAGCTCAGCTTGACCGTTGGCTTTAGGTTTTCAATTGAAATGATTTTATGCTTGTCGTCAAAATGCAAAATGGCGTTCAAAAAATGGATGAGTGTTTTGGGCTTTTCAAAGATTTTCTTGAAAACCACGTCGTATGTGGGGTCAAAGAAGGTTCGTTTCTTTAGCTCGGCCTCTTTCTTGCGAATGGCTTGTTGACGGAGGCTTTGACGGTCTGTCTTGTTTATTTTGTAGTTCGTGTTCATGCACAGTACTCCTTATGAAAAATGACATCCTTTGGGGGATGTCGTGGCGCACTATGCCGAACTGTAGGAGAAATGTAGTTTATGTGTGGAAAGCGGCAAGATGAGCTTTGTAAAAGTTGTGTAAAAATGTTTCTTTTCTACATTTGTCCCCATGGCAAAGAAGAAAAAAGTTTTTAAGTCGGCGGCCCTTTCCCAGGCGAACCGCAGCAGGGAACAGCGCCTGCGTGAAAATCTTGTTCAGGTGGTGAACGGCCAGAGCCGTTTGTTGAACCGCCCCGAAGATTTGTACGAAATGTTGGCGGACGGTCTCGACGACATCGAAACCTTCAAGGACCCTCGGGAACAGCTGGAACTTTTGGCCTGGACCCTGCGGGCGGACTTTATCGCCTTCAAGGCGGACACCGACGAGGAGAAGGAAGGCTGGGATGCCCTCTTCTACGATGCGGGAACCTTCTTTGTGGAACTGGCCTCCCAGTATACCGACAAGGATTACGTGGCGGACCTGGTCCATGACCTTGCGCTAAGGCATGTGGGGGGCGAGGGTCGCTCGGTAGTTTTCCTGAGTGTAGAAGAGTTTTTGCCTAAGGAACGGGCTCAGGCCCTGCTTGCAGAACTTCTGGATGCCGTGACGGAAGTGGATCAGGGCAACCGGGAAGACATTCTGGATGCCATCTGCGACATGGCGGATTCCATCAAGGATGCGACCATTTTTGCCAAGGCGGCCCTGCTGAAGGACCCCGACAAGAGCAACGCCACGCTAATCGATATCGCCAACGCCCAGTTTATGGCGGGGAACCTGGAACTGGCCAAGCAGTGGCTTGGCGACGTGCAGAATCCCGGCGCCGAAGACGAAGAGGCCTATCTGGATTTGCAGGCGGCCATCGCCGACCGAGAAGGCCGCAAGTCCGACTGCATCAAGATGGCCCATGCCCTGTACGAGAAGTTCCCGAAGGTGGTGAACCTGGGCCGCCTCTGCGCGTTCGTGTCGGCGCAGGAGGCCACAAGTCTTTTGCAGGAATACGCCCGCTTCCGCAGCGGGAACGGCCTGGAGATGGACTTTATGCAACTTTTGGTAAGCCTGAAGGCCTACACCGTGCTGGAAGAATACCTGGACATGTTCGAGAAGGAACTCACCGTGCAGGATGCCCAGGACCTGAACGAGATTTCCGACGCCCTGGAGAAGGACGGCCAGAAGGCCCTGGCACAAAGAATCCGCGACTGGACGGTAGAAGAACCCGAAGAGGCCGAAGGATTTGATAACGCCGAGAAGTAGGCAAACTGAGACGAATGTGGAATGTGTGATTAGTAATGAGTTAATCCCTATCCCCTAGATCCTAAATCCTAATCTCTATTAACTATATTCCCTACCATGAATAATTCCTCTACACGCAGCAAGCTTCGCGACGAAGTATATACCCAGATGATGTGCGCCCAGGCGCGCCTTTCCAAGGATCAGAACACCCAGATGGGGGCGGTTCTCGTTTCTGCCGAGGGGCGCGTTATCAGTACCGGCTACAACGGGGCCCCGGCGGGCTTTGACGACGAGACGGTGCCCTACACCCGCGAAAAGCAGAAACTGGCCTACGACATCCTAGATGCGGATTCCGGAGAACTGCTGAGCCATCACGAGTTCGAGGCCAACAAGTACCCCTTCATGGTTCATGCCGAAATCAATGCCCTGCATTACGCCCGCGGGAAAGTTCCCCCTGGCTCCAAGCTGTACGTGATTGGCTTCCCCTGTGAGCGCTGCGCCCTGGATGTGAGCCTTTCGGGCGTGGCCGAGGTGTTCGTGACCAAGGACGATTACGACCCAAAGTCTACGCTGAACAACAGCCGCGACACGGCCTACTACATGTTCGCCCAGGCGGGCATCGTGGTGACCCTCTGCGGCAAGCGCCTGCGTCCCGTGGTCTCTAAGCCGAAGGAATAGACCCGCGTAACAGTCCCGTTACTTGCGGTCCATGACCCACTTGACGGCGTCGGCGATGGTGCTGACTTTCACGATTTCAACTCCCTGAATGCTTTCGGGGAGTTTTCCGTTTCCGGGAATCAGGGCCTGGTTCATTCCCAGGCGTTTGGCCTCTTTCAGCCGCTGCTCCAAAAGGTGGACGCTGCGGATTTCGCCGGAAAGCCCCAGTTCTCCCATGGCGATGGTCTGCCTCGGCACGGGAATCCCCAGATGGTTGCTCACGATGGCGAGGGCGAGGGCCAAGTCCGAAGAAGTGTCGTTCACCTTCATGCCGCCCGCGATGCTGGCAAACACGTCGGAAGCCCCGATGGAAATGCCGCCGAATTTTTCTAGCAGGGCGAGGATGATGGTGAGCCGCTTGGGATCAATGCCCGCCGCCACCCGCTGGGGTACGGCAAAACTGGTCTGGCCAACGAGGGCCTGTGTCTCGAAAAGCATGGCACGGGTACCTTCCATGGTACAGCACACCACGTTGCCTGGGGTAGGGGGAGTCCCTTGTTGCAGGAACACGAGGCTCGGGTTCAGCACGGGAGTGAGACCGTGTCCCGTCATTTCCAGCACGCCGATTTCGTCGGTAGCGCCAAAGCGGTTCTTGATGGAGCGGATAATGCGGTACTGGTGATTCCGGTCGCCCTCGAAGTAGATGACCGTATCTACCATGTGCTCCAAGATGCGGGGGCCTGCAATCTGGCCGTCTTTGGTCACGTGCCCGATGAGCACGGTGATGCAGCCCGTGTTCTTGGCAAAGACCATCAGGTCCAGGGTGCATTCCCGGAGTTGGGACATGGAGCCCGGCGTGCCGGAAAGGTCCTGCTTGTAGACCGTCTGGATGGAGTCGATGACCAGAATCTGGGGCTTGACCTTTTGGGCCTCGTCCAGGATTTTTTCTAGGCTGGTCTCGCACAGCAGAAGCATGTCGCTACCGGCCACGTTCAGCCGTTCGCTCCGGAGCTTCACCTGGACGGCGCTCTCTTCGCCGCTCACATACAGGCTCTTGACTCCGGCGGCGTTCATCACCGCCAGGGTGGAAAGCACCAGTGTGGACTTTCCGATGCCCGGGTCGCCGCCGATAAGCACCAGGGAACCGGGCGCAAATCCGCCCCCCAGGACCCGGTCCAGCTCGCTGTTGGCGGTACTGAGCCGCTTGGTGTCCTCGGCGGCCACGTCTTTCAGGGCAACAACCTGATGCACGGGCCCGCCTAGCCCCCGGCCGGAACGGACGCCCTCCGGCGTGATTTCAACGGAATGTTCTTTCAGGGTACTCCAGGCTCCGCAGAACGGACACTTGCCCGCCCACTTGGGAGTGGTATTGCCGCATTCGGTGCAAAGATACACCAGTTCTTTTTTAGACTTGTTTTTGACTACTGCTACCATGTGCACTAATATAACTAAAATGCCGTGTCAAAACATGACATTTTGAAAAATAGTGTACAAAAATGCAGTAATTTTGGAAAGGGAAGAGGCAAAACCTTTGGCCAAGCCTTAATACAGATGAACCATATAGCCCATCCTCCAGGTGAGGCTGGGTTCGTCGTGCTTGCGGAAATGATGGAGGGGGTAGCCCACCTGGCTGTAAAAACCGTAAAGGTGAGCCCGGATTTCTACACCGATGTCAAGGGATTCCTTGTAGTTGTACGGGAAAACCACCGTAAGGTCATTCGCCTTGTTCAGTGCCTGGTGCACCCTGTTGGGTGACCGAGCATATTCGTAGCCGCCGCTTGCTCCCAGGTCCAAACTGAAAGGCTTGCCCCAAAATAGGGTCCAGGCGATAGCGCCCCGCAGGCCACACCAGAAGTCATTGTCGTTTTTGTGGACTCCCATGCCTTCCACGTATAGGATGGCATTTCGGTAGCCAAGGCCGAAGGTCGCCATAACGGGAGTCAGCCTGCCGACGGAGGCCCCTGCTGCAACGCGTATAGGACTGCTTGAAGGCGAGGGTTCCCCAAAAGAAAGGCTCGCAAGCAGGGCAAGCAAAAGCGCAATCTGCTTAATTGAACTTCCGTTAAACATGTCACAATAATAGCAAAGCCGTTGCATTTCGGCGCAAATATTCTATCTTTGGTGCTATAGAGAGGAAAACTATGAAACTGAAATCATTGATTCTGTTTGGCCTTGCTGCCTTGACATCTGCAACAACCGCTCATGCCGAAGGTGGCATGTTCGAAGGAGCTTTGCCCGAAAACTGGACCGCTGACGTGGTGGCTGCCGTCAGGTACAATTTCTATAGCTACAACAATTGGCAGCAGGACGGGACATCCAATTACAACTGGCTCATTACTTACGATGCCGACGTGCAGGGAAAGTGGAAGGTGGCCAACTGGCGCAACTTGATAGATATCGATTTGGGACAAACCTGGACCAAAGGTCTAGGCAAGCGCAAGTCGGCAGACAGACTGTTCTGGGAGTCCATGCTGGACTTCAACATGACCGAGGTTTTGAAGCCCTACATCGGAAACCGGTTCGAAACACAGATAATGGCAGGCTATGCCTACAGCGAAGACGAGAACGGTGATGAGGTAAAGAAGGCCGTGTCCAGCTTCATGGACCCCGCTTACGAAACTCAGGTGGCAGGCCTTGCCTACATTCCTAATGACAACTTCTCCCAGCGCCTGGGCTTTGCAAACCGCATGACAATCTCCAAGGGTTACGGCTATGCCGATGTCCATTACGACGAAAAGGTTGCTGCCGGGCGTAAGGACCAAATCAAGGAATTTAGGGACGAACCCGGTCTCGAATCCATTACCGAGTTCAAGTACAACCTCTCCGACATCGTAACCTTCAAGACCCGTCTCTGGGCATTCTGCAACTTTGAAGGGGTCGAGCAGATTGATGGACTATGGGAAAACTTGCTCTCCATTATGATCGCTCCCCTTATCGAAGTCCAGGTGGGTTACGACATGGCCTACGACTACGACAGGGACGAGGATGCCCAGTACAAGACCATGGTGCTCTTTGGCTTGACCTGGCGCTGGTTCTAGTTTAGCGGCTAATCGACGCGAAAAAAAGACGGCTTTGGCCGTCTTTTTTTGCTTGGATGCGTCTGTTTTTTTATATTGGACGCTAGACAGTTTTGTGTAATCCAAAAAAAACAAGGCCTGAAAATGATTAAACGTCCCCGTCGCTTGCGCAAGAACGAAACCATCCGGAACATGGTTGCGGAAACCGCCGTGAATCCCTCGTCTCTGGTGTACCCGCTGTTTGTAAAGGAAGGTTCGGGAATCAAGGAAGAAATTCCGTCTATGCCGGGACAGTTCCGTTTTTCTATCGATGAACTTCTGAAAGAGGTGGACGGTTATGCTGCCCTTGGGCTCAAGTCTATCTTGCTGTTTGGCATTCCCGACATGAAAGACGAAATGGCGAGCTCCGCCTACGACGATGACGGTATTATCCAGCGCGCGGTCCGTGCCCTGAAGGCGAGATTCCCTGAGTTGTACGTGATTACCGACGTGTGCCTCTGTGAATACATGAGCCACGGTCATTGTGGCATCTTGAAGGACGGCGAAGTGGATAACGACGCTACTTTGGAACTTTTGGCGAAAACCGCCCTGTCTCATGCCATTGCCGGTGCCGACATGGTGGCGCCCAGCGACATGATGGACGGCCGCGTGGCGGCTATCCGCGAAAAGCTGGACGAGAACGGTTTCAAGAACACTCCGATCATGTCTTATAGTGCCAAGTTTGCTAGCGCCTACTACGGACCGTTCCGCGAGGCGGCCGGTTCTGCTCCCCAGTGCGGCAACCGCAAGGGTTACCAGATGGACGTTCGTAACGGTCGTGAGGCCTTACGGGAGGTGGAATTGGACCTGGAAGAAGGTGCAGACATCGTGATGGTGAAGCCGGGTCTTGCCTTCTTGGATGTGCTCCGCCAGACCGCCGAAATCAGTGACGTGCCGGTGGCGGTTTACAACGTGAGCGGTGAATACGCCATGGTGAAGGCTGCCGCAAACCTTGGCCTTATCGACGAAGATGCCATCATTCGTGAAAACCTGCTTGCATTCAAGCGGGCGGGCGCCGACATTATCATTACCTACCATGCCAAGGAAGCTTTGGAGAGGGGTTTGTTGTAATTTTCTTTTTACGGTTTTTTGTGTGTTGATTTGTTATTAGTGCAAAAAAAAATATAGATTGATTACAACATTTTAACAAAGCAAATTTATTTGCGTTCAATGGAGAAAAAAATGAAAAAACTCATGCTTCTTGCCGCTCTCGGCGCAGCCGCTATCTTCACCGCTTGTGGCGATGACTCTTCTTCTTCCGGTGGTGACGGTGGTAATGGTGGTTCCGATCCGATGAACGGTAAGACCGTTGTGTCTTGCGACGTGGTTGCTACCATGGGTGGCGTTGAAAGCCACACTTGTAACGCTATGGCTGCAGATGATCCTGCTGCCGAAGCTTTCAAGAAGGCTTGTGCTGCTCCGGAAGGCGTTACCAACACTGTTTATACGGTTGGTGAAGGTTGTGCTAAGGCTGAACTTTCTTGCGAGGTCGAAAACACTGTCCAGTACTTCTACGGTGAAGGCATGGACGGTTTCACCTGCGAACAGATGGTCATGGACTAATTAGTCATTAGTCATATAATTATAAGGACCCAGCCCTGTGGCTGGGTTTTCTATTTTGGGGTCTATGAATCACTCCATTAGCAAAAAACTCTTTACCGAAGCCAAGACCCTGATGCCCGGCGGCGTGAACAGTCCCGTCCGTGCATACAGCAACGTGGGGGCCACACCTCCTTTTATTGCCCGCGCCAAGGGAAGCCACATCTACGACGTGGACGGAAACGACTACATCGATTACGTGGGCAGCTGGGGTCCAATGCTGTTGGGCCACGCCCACGACTGCGTCATCAAGGCGGTGGCAGAAACGGCCAAGAATGGCCTCAGTTTCGGTGCGCCCTGCGGCCTGGAATCGGAACTGGCCAAGCTGGTAATGAGCCTTGTGCCCAGCGTGGAAATGATTCGCATGGTGAACAGCGGGACCGAGGCTACCATGAGTGCCATCCGCGCAGCCCGCGGATTTACGGGTCGTGACAAGATTGTGAAATTTGAGGGCTGTTATCACGGCCATAGCGACAGCCTGCTTATCAAGGCGGGCTCGGGAATGCTCACCACGGGCAAGCCCAGCAGCAAGGGCGTGCCTGCGGATCTGGCCAAGTACACACTGACGCTACAGTACAACGACGTAGCGGGAGTGAAGGAACTGTTCGACAAGATTGGCGACGAAATCGCCGGCGTAATCGTGGAGCCTGTGGCCGGGAACATGGGGGTAGTGCCCGCTAAGCCGGAATTCTTGCAAGCTCTTTCCGAAGAGACCAAGAAACATGGTGCTTTGTTGATTGTGGACGAAGTAATGACGGGATTCCGTGTAGGAATCCACTGCGCCCAGGGGCTGTACGGCATCAAGCCGGACCTGACCACCTTCGGAAAGATTATCGGCGGAGGCATGCCGGTAGGTGCCTACGGTGGCCGTCTGGACGTGATGCAGCAGATTGCCCCCTTGGGTGGAATCTACCAGGCGGGAACCCTTTCCGGGAATCCGGTGGCCATGGCGGCAGGACTTTCCACTATGCGCGAACTGCATAGTCACCCGGAATATTACGTTCACGCCGAAGCCATGACCAAGCGCTTGCTAGAAGGCCTCAAGGACGCAGCCGCCTCAGCGGGAATTGCAATTTCTACAAACCAGGTAGGCTCCATGGGCTGTATCTTCTTTACCGAAGGTCCGGTCACGTGTTTCGCCGACGTACAGAAGTCCGATTTGGAACTGTTCCGCAGGTATTTCCTCGGGATGCTGGACGAAGGCGTCTACCTGGCACCAAGCCAGTTCGAAGCCATCTTCGTAAGTGCCGCCCATACAGAAAACGACATCGACCGAACCGTCGATGCCGCCAGGAAAGTTTTCAAGAGCCTATAGGATTTATCGTTGGCGTTGTCATGCCCGACCTGGTCGGGCATCTCCTTTTACACACCTTTAATCTCTTGGTGGGAATCCTTCTTCACGAAGATTTCCATCATGGTGAATCCGAACAGGTAAAGCCCGCCCAGCACCAAGAACAGGTTGTTCCCTGTAAAGATGTTTCCGAGGGTAGGACCGATGATGCCCGCGATTCCCCAGCCCGAAAGGGTCATGGCGTGTACCGTGGAAACGCAGGAGGTTCCGAAGCGCTTGGCCAAAAGGCTCGGCAGCACGGAGAAGTTTCCGCCATAGGCGAATTCCACCATCATGATACCGCAAATGGCAAGCCAGGCCTGCTCTGTATAGCAGAGGAACGCTGCCAAGATACTGAGGGAGCAAACGTAGTGGTAGGCGCCCTTTCGGCCGATGTAGTCAGAAAGAGTGCTCATGCCGAAACGGCCCAGCACGTTGAACACGGCGGTAAGGGCCATGATGAGGGCGATTTCCTTGAATCCCAGGTATTTCAGCAAGCTCTTTTCCTGGGCAATCAGGGCAAGGCCGCAGGAGATGTTGATGCAGAACATGACCCAGATGGACACGTATTCCATGGTGAGAAACTTGGTGTGAACCAAGTCCTTGAATGGGATGGCCGTCTTCTTGGTCATGATAAAGGCGGGATTGGGCCTGAACAGCCAGGAACATACGGACATGACCGTAAGGAAGGCGCATCCGAGAATCAGGAACAGGTAGGGCAGTTCAAAGTTTGCCAGCAGGTACTCGATAGCGGGGGCGGCCACGAACTTGCCTGCCCCAAAGCCCGTGATGGCAAGGCCCGAGGCCAGGCCCTTGTGGTCGCTGAAGTTGGAGAGCAGCTGCTTGATGGGGCACACGTAGCCGATGCCGGTGCCCGCCCCCATGAAGGAGCAGCCGATGTAGTACAGCGGGAGTATGCCGAATTTGGTGGCGGCAAAGAGGGTGAACATGCCGATGGCGAACAAGGTGGTGGAAACCACCGACATCCGTTTCGGGTTCAGTTCCACCATGCGCCCGAAGGTAGCGGCGCACATCCCCAAGAAGAAGATAATCAGGGTGAACCCGATGTCCGCCTGGAACTTTGAAATGCCGAAGCACTCCATGATGTTGACGGAGTACTGGGAGTAGTTATAGACGGTACCCAGGGAAAGGGGGAGCCCGATTCCCGGAACGAGGATGTTGAGGACGCGGTTGCTCATGACATACCTCCGGGAATGCCGTTAGTTTTCTGATTTTTCGGACGAGGTTTCGGTGCTTTCGCCAGCCTGTGCTTCGGCTTTTTCAGCGGCCTGTGCCGAAGCATCCTTGTCGCGGATGGTGGCCCGGCGGATCTTTCCGCTGATGGTCTTGGGCAGCTCCGTCACGAAGTCGATAATGCGGGGGCTCTTGTAGCTGGCGGCAATCTTCTTCGCGAAAAGCTGGATTTCCTTGGACAGTTCCTTGGAGGCCTCGTAGCCCTTCTGGAGCACGATGGTTGCCTTCACGGCCTGGCCACGGTCCTTGTCCTCGATGCCCGTGACGGCCACTTCCAGCACGGCGGGGTGCTTGTGGAGCACTTCTTCTACTTCGAAGGGGCTGATACGGTATCCGGAGCTCTTGATCAGGTCGTCGGTGCGGCCCACGAACCAGAAATAGCCGTCCTTGTCCCGGGTGGCGGTGTCGCCGGTGTGGTAAACTCCACCTGCGAACACTTTCTCCGTGCGTTCTTCGTCGCGGTAGTAGCCGCCGAACATGCCGAAGGGCTTGCCCTGGTCAATTTGGATAATCAGTTCGCCCACTTCATCTACGCCGCAGGGCTCACCTTCGGCGTTGACGATTTCCATGCGGTAGCCCGGCGAAGGCTTGCCGATGGAGCCCGGCTTCGGGATATCCCAGCCGAAGTTTCCGGTGGTGAGGGTCAGTTCCGTCTGGCCGTAACCTTCTTGCAGTCGGATGCCTGTCTGCTCGAAGAACTGGTTGTAGATGTCCAGGTTCAGCGCCTCGCCTGCGGTAGTGCAGTACTTGAGGCTGGAAAGGTCGTACTTGGAAAGGCCGTGGTGCAGAATGTAGCGGTACACGGTGGGCGGTGCGCAGAAGGTAGTGACCTTGTATTCGGCCATTTTCTCCAGGAGCTTTCCCGGAATGAATACCTTCATGTCGTAGGTGAACACGGCAGAGCCTGCAATCCACTGGCCGTAGATTTTTCCCCAGAGGGCCTTGGCCCAGCCGGTTTCGGCAACCGTCAGGTGGCGGCCTCCCTCAATCACGTGCTGCCAGTACTTGGCGGTGACGATGTGTCCCAGAGGGTAGGTGTAGGTGTGGGCCACCATCTTGGGGTTGGAACTTGTGCCGCTGGTAAAGTACACCACCATGATGTCGTCGTTATGGGTGGCGGCGTTTCCCGTGGGCCGTGGGAAACTGGCCGGGAAGATTTCGTAGTCGTCGTAGAAACTGATCCAGTTCTGGCGGGCGGTCTGGCCCACGGTCACCAGCTTTTCTACGGAGGGGCACTTGGATTTTGCCTTGTCCACCTCTTTTTGGAGGGTGGGCTCGTCGTAGGTCACCACCATCTTTACGTCGGCGGCCTTGAAACGGTATTCCAGGTCTTCGGCGGCCAGCATGTTGGTGGCCGGGATGGCGATGGCGCCAATGCGGTGCAGTGCCAAGAGGAAAAACCAGAATTCGTAACGGCGTCGGAGGATGAGCATCACCCGGTCGCCCTTGACGATTCCCTGTTCTACCAAGAAGTTGGCCGTGCGCTGGGAGGCCAGCGACAGGTCCTTGAAGGTAAAGACGTGGCTCTCGTCTTCGTCGTCACACCAGACCAGGGCTTCGCGCTTGGGTTCTTCCTTGGCGTATTCATCTACCACATCGTAGGCAAAATTGAAATTTTCCGGAATGGAAATCTTGAAGTTCTTGTAAAGGTCGTCGTAAGAACTGTATTCCGTCCGGGAGAGAAACTTGTTGAGCATCATATCTTGATTCCCGAGATTCTGACCTTACAGATCCTTGTACATGATTTTTTCGCGCATGGTGGAGGTGTAGCGCACCATGTTCAAGATGCGCTTTTCGCCGATGGTCCTGAAATCCTTTTCGTGGAATACCAGACGGTGGGTGCCGCCCGGCAGGAGCATCCGGAGGCAGGCGTAGGTCTGGGCAAGACCCAGGAGCGCGTTTGGAATAATGGAAAAGCTGAGGGTCTTGGAATAGGTTTTCTTGATCTTGTCACCGATCTTCTTGTAGATGCCGTGGTAGTCTTCGTAGTAGTCGAAGATTTCCAGGGCTTGCTGCTTGAGGAACTTGTTCCCGAACCAGATGGGCGGGATGAATCCGGAGGGCTTGCCTGTGCCGTGGGCCTTCCACAGGGCGAGGCTACGCTTGAGAAGCGCCTGGGTGAGACGTTCGTTCAGACCGGCAAATTCGGCCTCGTTGTTGGAAATCAGCAGGGCGAGCTTGCCCTGGAGGCTGCGCTTCAGGGAAAGGTCTGCCCGGTGGCGTGCCCCGTGGAGCATGATTTCGTAGCCTTCCTGCACGAACTTTTCCAGTTCTTCACGGAATTCTTCGGCTTCCGATTCTGGAGCGGCGCCAAAGGCGGGCACCACGGCGATACTGATGGGGGAGCCTGCGGCTTCTGCAATCTTGCGGATTTGCACACGGGCCTTCTTGAAATTCATGACGCTAAAGCTGTGATAGCACAAAATGAACTTTTTCTTCTTGTGGAATACCGCTTCGGCGGCCTGGATGTCGGCAATGTCCTTGTTTTGTTCCATAAGGTGAGCCTACCCTTGGTCGTTGGAATTGTTCTTGCAATCTTCCTGTTCCAGTTTCAGGGAGATGAAAAGGTGGTAGAAAAAGAAAAGGATGACCGTCACGACGGAAACCTTGATCCATGATTTGAACAGCCAATCGGACATACTATGCTCCTGTGCTACTTTGTTCCCTCTAAAGATACAAAAAAGATCCTCGCCTTGATTCGACTTCGCTCATCACAGGTCGCGAGGATGACAGAAGAGGGGGCGGGGATGTCCTTTAATTTGGCACCAAAGGCGCGATTATTAGAACTCACAACTCATAACTGACAACTCATTACTAGCCTCGGGCCTAGATTGTCGCCATGGTGGCTACGTCGGCGTTGTAGTCCACACCTTCTACGTCGAAACCGTTGGTGGCCAAAAAGTCGTGGCGGTAGCCTTCCAGGTCGCCTACCTGGGCGAAGTTATCCTGGGTGATGGTGGCCATGCGCTTCTTGACTTCTTCCTGGACCTTGGGATCCATTTCCAGGTCGTCGATACGGATAAGGTGGTTTTCGTCGGTAGGCACGGCAGAGCCGGTGTAGAGGCGTTCGGCAAACAGGCGTTCCATCTGCTCGATGCAGCCTTCGTGGGTGCCCTGTTCCTTCATGACCTTGAACAGCACGGACAGGTACAGCGGGATAATGGGGATGACGGCGCTGGAGCGTGTCACCAGGCCCTTGTTCACGGACACGTAGGCTTCGCCCTTGAGGCTTGCCTGGAGTTCGGCGTGGAGTTCCTTGGCGGTCTTTTCCAGGTGCTTCTTGGCGCCTCCGATGGTGCCGTCGCGGTAGATGGGGTGGGAAAGGCTCGGCCCGATGTAGGAGTATGCCACCGTCTTTACGCCTTCGGCAAGGACGCCTGCGGCGGCCAGCTGGCGAATCCAGAGAGCCCAGTCCTCGCCGCCCATGACCTTCACGGAGTTATCCGCTTCTTCGGCGGTGGCGGGTTCGGCACTGATGGTGCTAATCTTGCCGGTCATGCAGTCGATGGTCTCGCCGGAGAAGGTTTCTCCGATGGGCTTCAGCACGCTGCGGTACATGACGCCCGTGTCCGGGTCCACTCGGACGGCAGAGGCCACGCTGTAGATAATCAGGTCGATCTTCTTGCCCATCTGCTTTACGGTTTCGATGACCTTCTTACGCATGTCGTGGGAGAAGGCGTCGCCGTTGAAAGTGACGGACTGGAGGCCTGCGGCCTTGGCTTCGCGGTCGAAGGCCATGTTGTTGTACCAGCCCGGCGTGCCGGACTTTTGTTCGGAGCCTTCTTTTTCGAAGGAAATGCCGATGGTGTCGGCACCGTATTCAAAGGCGGCAGAAATGCGGCTGGCAAGCCCGTAACCGGTGGAGCATCCCACTACCAGCACGGTCTTGGGTTCACCCTTGAGTTGGCCCCTTTCGGCCTTTTTCTTTTGCACATACTTGATTTGACGAACGACGTCGGCAGCGCAGCCCTTGGGGTGGGCGTTGATGCACATGTTGCTACGAATCATGGGTTGGATAATCATTGTATTCCTTTTTTGATTTGGCTTGTTAGCCATTAAATTTCTTGATGACGACTACGCCGTTGTGACCGCCAAAACCGAGAGATGCGGAAACGGCCACGTCAATGTTTCCTTCGACGCCTACCTTCGGCACGTAATCCAGGTCACAGCCCTCGTCGGGGTTGTCCAGGTTCAGGGTGGCGGGGTAGAAGGAGTTGCGGATGGCGAGGGTGGAGATGATGGCCTCGATGACGCCCGCGGCGCCGACGCAGTGGCCGGTCATGCTCTTGGTGCTGGAAACCTTGATCTTGTAGGCGTGTTCGCCCAGCACGATTTTCAGCATCTCGGTTTCGGTAATGTCGTTTAAGTGGGTGGAGGTACCGTGGGCGTTGTAGTAGTCCACGTCGGTAGGCGCAATGCCCGCATCTTTCAGGGCGCGGCTCATGGCCTTGGCGCAGGTCTCTCCACCCGGGCGGGGGCTGGTAATGTGGTAGGCGTCGGCAGAGGCACCGTAGCCGGCCAGTTCAGCATAGATTTTTGCCCCGCGGGCCTTGGCATGTTCCAGTTCTTCCAGGACCATCACAGCACCGCCTTCGCCCATGACAAAGCCGCTGCGGTCTTTGTCGAATGGGCGGGACGCCTTCTCGGGGTCGTCGTTGAACTTGTCGGTAAGGGCGTGCATGCCCGCAAAGCTCTTGATGGAATATTCCGTAATGCCGCTTTCGGAGCCTCCCGCCAGGCACACGTCCAGACGGCCGGACCGGATGGAATCCAGGGCGACCCCGATGGCGTCGGTGCCGGAGGCACAGGCGGTGCACACCGTATGGGCAAGGCCCGTGATACCCAGAGCGATGGAAACGTTGGCACAGGCCTCGTTGGGAATCAGTTCCGGCATGGCCAGCGGCGATACCCTCCGCTTGCCGCCTTCGATATACTTGTTGTAGGTCTCGTCAAGCACGTCCATTCCCGAAAGGCCGTTTCCGGCCACGATTCCCGTAGTGTCTTCGGCCAGCTGTTCCTTGGTGAGTCCAGCGTCCTTGACCGCCTCGTTGGCGGCTCCTACCAAGAACTGGGTGAAGCGGGCCATACGGCGGGCTTCCTTGGGGTCGATTCCGTGTTCTTCGGGCTTGAAATCCTTGATTTCGGCAGCGATTTTTACGGAGCAATTGGAGGCGTCAAAAAGGGTTATGGGGGCGATACCGCTCTTTCCCAGCTTGATGGATTGCCACATGTCGGCTACATTCTTTCCGACGGGAGTTACGGCACCGATGCCGGTAATGACGATTCTTCTCTTGCTCATGGAATCCCCTTTTTTTTGCGCCCAAAGATAGCTTATTTTATACGGTTTTCACACCGTTTTTTGTGGAAAATGATTTGACGAAATTTATCAAAAAGCCGAAATAAGGAAAAAGGAATGTTTTTGTAAGCGCTTGGCGAATCAAATCGGAGTCTTGCTTTTTTCGCCGGCGATTTCCCGGACGAGTTTTGGGACCAAGTAGCCTGGCAACTTGGTGCGGATTTCTGCAATCAGTTCGCGCGCCCGTTCATCGGAAACTTCGAAGTGGGCAACCCCGTTGGCGTGGTCCAGCTGGTGCAGGTAGTAGGGGAGAACTCCCTGTTCAAAAAGCTTGCGACAGAGTGTTGTTAATTTGTCTGAATCGTCGTTTACGCCTTTCAAAAGGACGCTCTGGTTCAAGAGCGTCCAGCCGCAAATTTTGAGGTGGGTAAACAGGGCGGCTGATTCATCGTCCAGTTCGTCGGCATGGTTCACGTGTGACACAAGAACGCAGTTGAATCGGGTAGGCAGTTCCCGCAACAGTTCAAAATGCTGCATTACCAGGTCCGGACGCATTACAGGGAGTCTTGTGTGGATGCGAAGCGTTGTAACCGAGGGGTGGGCTGCGATGGATTCCACCAGGTCGCGAAACGCTCCGGGCGAAATCGTGAGGGGGTCGCCTCCAGAAAGGATTACTTCCCATACGTCGCTGTGGGTGTCGAGCCAGTTGCTGACTTCGCGGGCCACGTCGGGTCCATTCTGGAAGGGATAGTTCTTGCGGAAGCAGAAGCGGCAACGGACACCGCAGGTGGCGGTCGAGACAATCAGGGCTCGCCGGTCGTATTTTTGGATAACGCAGTCGGACTTGCCTGCGGGCAGGTCTCCTACCGGGTCGTCAACGAATCCGGGAACCTTTTCCCGTTCTACGGTAAGGGGCAGAACCTCGCGAAGGAGTGCTTCGGGGCGGCTAGACTTTTTTATCAAGTCGGCGAAATGCCTTGAACAAAGGAATGGAAATTTGGGCGAAAGGTCGAGTCCGTCTTTGCTTAACTTTGAGATGGTGCCAGAAAAATCACTTCCCAAATAGTCTAAAAAGTCTGAAATTTGTGTAAAAACAGTCCCTGGGTTTTCCATTATATACTAAATTTAGCTTCAAAATCAACAAGAGGATAATATGGGTACTGTAAGCACCAACGAATTCCGCAAGAAACTTAAAATCATGGTTGATGATCAGCCGTACGAAATCATCGAAAACCAGTTCGTGAAGCCGGGTAAGGGCCAGGCCTTCAACCGCGTTCGTATCAAGAACCTGGTGACCGGCCGCACTCTGGAACGCACCTGGAAGAGCGGCGATACGGTGGAAGAAGCCGACGTGACCTTCACTGAAATGACCTACCTCTACAATGACGGTTCTACTTGGTATTTCTTGAACAACGAATCCCAGGAAACTGAAGAAATTTCCAAGGAAGCTCTGAACGGCTGCGAAGTCTGGCTCCTGGACGGCGCTACCGTAGAAGTGACCTGGTGGAAGGACCCGAAGTCCGGCGCTACGCTTCCTATCGAAGTGATTCCGCCTACCTTCGTTGACCTGATGATTGTGGATGCTCCTCCGGCAGTGCAGGGCAACACCAGCGGCAACGTGATGCGCGAAGCCACTCTCGAAACCGGTGCCAAGGTGATGATTCCGCTGTTCATCGAAAACAATACCAAGATCCGCGTGGATACCCGCGACGGTTCTTACCTGGAACGCGCGAAGTAAAAACGACCGTTCGCGCTAGACTCTGGACAACAAGTACAGGGCTGGCGCTCACTCCCACCTAAAGGTGGCCATGTACACTAAGGCAACGAATTGCCATGGCAATTCTAGTTGCCAAGTGTCCAAAGGTCGCAACCGCCCCAGTTTAATAACTGGGGCTTTGTTGCTCACGGGAAATAGCTTATTATCTGATAGCTTTGCGGAATACTTCAGCTACTCTGTCCGGATTTTCGCTTTTCAGCCAGCTGAGGGTCTCGGTACCGCGGTAGCTCCAGGCGAAGATGTTGTCGATGCCTGCCTCGCGGCTTTCGGCTACGGCGATGGCCAGGTCGTTTTCGCGGCCTGCTTCGATCTGGTAGGCCTTAATCCACATCTGCACGGCCTTGCCGTATTTGGCGGCCACGGTCACGAGCTTGTTTGCGGTCTCGGCGTACTTTTCCCGGACCCATTCTTTGGTGGCACCCCGTTCCCAGTAAGGATCGCTGGCGATTTCATCTACGCTGTCCATGGATGCCACGCGGCCCCAGTCGTCGAGGCCCGCCGGGAACCAGGGCGGCAACATGCACACGCAATTGCGCTTGCCGCGAGCATGAACATCTTCAGTCATTTCTTTCAGAAAGTCAATCAGGCTGTCTTCGCGGAACTTCAACACGTCTTCGGTGAGTTCGGCGGGCATCTCGTACCCGAAGCGAGCGCGGAAAAGCCCGCGGCACTTTTCACACCTGCAACTCCAGTTGCTAAGTCCACCCTTCTCAAAGTAAAAATGAGGTTCATCCCAGAAGATGGTGCTTACTTTGGTCGCACAGACGGATTCAATCCAGCGATGCATATAGGCCCGAAATTCCGGATGGTTGGGGCAGGCGGCCACCTTGGGCTTGCCGTCCAGTGCCACCTGGCACAGGTCGTGGTTACGGGCGGTCAGTTCGGAATAGGCTTCGCCACCGAACACCCGACCCACCCCCCAGGGGTTCACATAGACCGTTAGACCTAGCTCGGCGGTCCGGTCCACGATTTCACGCATTGTGTCGTAGTAATACTGTTGGTCTTCTTCGCTCCAGGTGTGGAGCACGGCGTTGAAACCCACCGCCTTGATGTCGTGCATGTCGGCTAGTGCATGCTTTGGCGTGCGTACGCCAAAATAACTGACGCCCTTAATCATACAGGCTCAATATAGAACTTAGGAGTAATGAGTGGTGAGTAGTGAGTTGTGAGTCCTTATAATCGCGCCTTTGGCGCCAAGTTATATACTCATAACTCATAACTCAAAACTGATAACTCATTAGTTTTCTGCCCACTGCGGCGTGGGGGTCTTCCGCAGCACCTGGTCCAGGGTCTCCCGCCACTCGTCTTCGGTAAGTGGCCTGCGTATCCAGTACAACCCCTCATCTTCTTTTTCGATGGGCATGGTATCCGGGACAATTTCCACAATCCAGGATTCGGGAATGCTGTTGCGGAGCCTCTTGCTGAAGGCGATGTTCATGTCGGTGGGCCTGTCGGCGTGGTCGAAGATGATAAGCGCCGGGGAATCTCCCGTAATGAGCGCCGTCTCCAGGATGTTTGCCGCTTCTTCAATGGTGTTGCAGGTGTACATGGTGGAATCTTCGGCCATGTCGTTTTCCAGAAGCCAGCGGAGAGTCCACTGGCTCAGGCGGTCCAAGCTGCCCGGTGAAGAAGGGGCTATGAAGAATATGTGTCCCACGGCCTAAAGTATAGAAAGATTGAAACCCCTTTTTTAGGTGTAAAAAAGGCAATTTTGGATAGAAATCTATTATTTTTGAGATAGGAAAAACATATCAAACATTAATCAACAATTAACGCACATGTTTCCCGACCTAGGCGAATTCAGACTGATAGACGGCATCCTGGAAAAGTCGTTGCCCTTAAAAAAAGGTGCCCCCGAATTTCGGGACTGGCTCCCCGTAGGCGACGATGCCGCCGAGTTCGACGGATGGCTTGCCACCAAGGATTTGTCCGTAGAAGGGACCCACTTCCGCCTGGACTGGTCCACGCCGGAACAGGCCGTGGAAAAGCATATTGTCTCCAACGTCTCAGACATCTCAGCCATGGGCGGCAGGCCACGGCTGGCCCTGTTCGGCCTGTGCGTCGGTAAAAACTGGAGCGAAGACACGGTGCGTCGGGTGTCCGCTGCGGTGGCTGAAGGATTTGCCAAAAGGAATATCGCCCTTATCGGGGGCGACACCGTCTCCGGCGATGTGGGAATGTTTTCTACGACCCTCGTGGGCGAACAGGTGGCGCCTACCCGCCTGCTCCGGAGTGGCGCTAGGGCGGGCGACAGACTGTTCGTCTCGGGAACTCTCGGGCGCTCTGCCGCAGGGCTCTGGCTGTTGCAGAACCGCCCCGCCGGTTTCGAGGAATTTCAGGACCTGATTCAGTACCACTTGAGCCCCTCTATCCGAGAAGATCTCGGCGCACGTCTCGCCTCTACGGGCGTTTGCCACGGTGCTTTGGACATCAGCGACGGACTTTCTTCGGAGCTGAACCATCTGGCCCTGTCTTCCGCTGTTTCCTTGGAGGTGGAGGCCAATCGGATTCCCGTAGACCCTCGGGTTTCGGAAATGTGCAGCCGATATGGCCTAAATCCTATGGATTTTGTGATGGATGGCGGTGAAGAATACGTGCTTTTATTTACCGTTTCTGCCAAAAATGATATATTTTCAGTAAGAGGTTTCCCCGACGGGGTATACGAGATTGGCTCGGTTCAAGAAGGTGCCGGTGTCTACATGCTCGAAGAAGGGAAAAAGAAGATTGTTAAAGCTCAGGCTTGGTCGCATTTATGATAAGTAACACAAAAATGAACTTGGGCCAATTGCTAATTCGTCAGGGTGTCCTGGACGAAGACCAGCTGGCTCATGCCACCTCCGAACACAAGCGTACCGGAATCCCTCTGGCGAAGATTCTCATTCGCCTGGGCATGGTCAGCGAAGACACTCTTACTAGCATCTTGGGCGTGCAGATGCAGTCCACTACCAAGATGCGTATCGGCGAGATGTTGCTCGCCCAGAAGTACATCACCCAGGAACAGCTGGACCAGGCTCTGGAAGAGCAGAAGAAGACCGGCAAGCGCCTTGGCCGTACTTTGGTGGACTTGAAGTTCATGCCCGAAGAACGCCTGGTGGAGATTCTCTCCAAGCAGTTCGAAGTTCCCTATGTAAGGCTTGAAAATTTTGCTATCGACCCCGAGGCCTACACCTACTTGCCCGAAGACTTGTGCAGGACCTACAAGGTGGTTCCCCTGTTTGTTTCCAAGGGCGAAGATGACCGCCGTGTCCAGCGTGAAGCCCTGACCATCGCGATGACTGATCCCACCAACATGCGTGTGATCAACATCGTGAAGTTCAAGGTAAAGATGGAAGTGGACATCGTCATGGCCTCCGATGCCGACGTGGTCAAGACCATCGACCGCGTGTTTGCGGGGCGTAGCACTTCCGAAGAATCCCTGGCTGAACTGATTGGCGAGACCAAGGATGGCGAAGAACTGGAGACCGTGGAAAGGGGTCAGGGCGGTAACGACGAACCGGAACTGACCGACGAAGAAGGCCGCCAGGTGGTGCGAATCGTGACCACGCTGATTCACGAAGCCATTGCCCGTCACGCCTCTGATATTCACCTGGAACCCCAGGAGACATTCCTCAAGCTCCGCTATCGTATTGACGGCGACCTGCAGGTCATGTCTCCCATTCCTGCCCGCTTGATGCCGCAGATTCTTTCCCGTATCAAGCTGCTTTCCAAGATGGACATCGCCGAAAAGCGTAAACCCTTGGACGGTCGTTTCACGGTGCGCTACAAGGGTTCTGAGGTTGACCTTCGTGTGAGCTCCTTCCCGATATCGCTCCGTAAGCGTGGCGTCTGCGAAAAGATCGTTATGCGTATCTTGGACCCGAACTCGGGTCAGTTCCCCTTGAAGGACATGGGCTTTGACCCCCGTGTGCTCAAACAGTTCATTGATGCCATTAACGCTCCTAACGGCATTGTGCTTGTGACCGGTCCTACGGGTTCCGGTAAGTCTACCACGCTTTACGCTTCTATTCGAGAAATTCTGGATTCCACCATCAACATCTCTACGATGGAAGACCCTGTGGAACTTAATATTGACGGTGTGAACCAAGGTCAAATCAACAACGCCGCAGGCTTTACCTTTGCGGCGGGCATTCGCGCCCTGCTCCGTCAGGACCCGGATGTGATTATGATCGGTGAAATGCGTGACCAGGAGACGTCGTCCATGGCTATCGAAGCCGCTCTGACGGGTCACTTGGTCTTCAGTACGCTCCATACCAACGATGCTGCCGGTGCATTCCCCCGTCTGCTGGAAATGGGCCTGGAACCCTTCCTGGTGTCAACCGCCATCAAGGGCGTGCTTGCCCAGCGTCTGGTGCGTCGCATCTGCAAGTACTGCAAGGAACCTGTGGAAATATCTCCGTCCCTCCGCGAAGAACTCCACCTGTCTCCCGACATGCAGTTCTACCATGGCAAGGGTTGCGACAAGTGCGACGGTTCGGGCTACAAGGGCCGTTGCGGTATCTACGAGTTCCTGGTGCCCAACGAAACCGTGCGTAACCTGATTATCAAGCGTTCCTCCGGTGACGTCATCAAGCGTGCCGCCATGCAGGAATGCGACATGATTACGCTCCGCATGGACGGTATCCAGAAAGCCTTGGACGGTCACACCACGCTGGAACAGGCTGTGGGTGCGTCTGCCGCCGACGATCAGTAAGATAAATGAAATAGTAAGAATGAAGAATTAAAAATGATTCGTTTCATTTTTAATTCTTTTTTTGTTTTCCGATAAATGAGAAAACTTTCTATATTGCACATTTGTGTAGAACTAGAGGCTTTAGATGGCTAATATTGTTGATGGTAGTGTTTTAGACAAGGAACTGAATCCGGAACAGGCGGCGGCTGCCAAGAAGATTGACGGACCTATGCTGATTTTGGCAGGTGCCGGTTCGGGCAAGACGCGGGCCATCACCTACAAGATTGCCCATCTGGTGTCGTTCCATCAGGTGGAGGCGGACCGGATTCTGGCGGTGACGTTTACCAACAAGGCCGCCCGCGAAATGAAGGAGCGTATCCAGAAGCTTTTGCAGGTTCGCCTGGCTTTCAACTGGATGGGCACGTTCCACTCGGTGTGCCTTAAGCTTTTGCGTCTTTGCCTGACCAAAGATTTCGTGATTCACGCCATGGGCGGCTCCTGGTACGACAACAATTTCTCCATTTATGACGACGATGACCAGAAACGGATTCTGAAAGAAATCCTCAAGGAAGAACTGGGCGAAAATTACGATGCGTCCGAAGTAAAAAAACTTCACGGAGCCATTTCTCGGTACAAGAACACCATCCTATATACCAACGGCGAAGCTGTTTTGCAGACACCGGAAATTGCCATGATGCGCTCTGAATTTGCCGACCAGGAGAGAATGGCCAGGCTTTACGGGGAATACCAGAAGCGCCTCAAGGAATCCAACGCCATGGACTTTGATGACCTGCTGTTCAATACGGTGCTGATGCTCCAGAAAGTGCCCCACTTGGCAGACCAGCTGGCGGAACGCTACAAGTACGTGGTGGTAGATGAGTATCAAGATACCAACGACGTGCAGTATGAACTTTTGAAGTTGCTCATTAACGAGCGGAAGAACGTGACGGTTGTGGGCGACGACGACCAGAGCATTTACGGCTGGCGTGGTGCGAACATCAAGATTATCCGCAATTTCCATAGGGATTTTGCCCCGGTGACTATCGTCAAGCTGGAACGGAACTACCGCTCTACGTCGAATATCGTGAAGGGGGCGGGCTCCGTAATTGCCCACAACGTGCGCCCCCTGGAAATGCAGAAGGTAGTGTATTCCAAGGAAGAAGCCGGCGACCCCATTCGGGTACGGCACACGATGGATGACCGAAGCGAAGCCCAGCAGATAGCGGATTTGATTGCCGTGGCGGGCGAGGCGAATTACTCCAAGACGGCGGTGTTTTACCGCACCAATGCCCAGTCCCGCGTGATAGAAAAGGCCTTGAACGACAACCGCATTCCTTCAGTGATTTTTGGCGGCACGCGGTTCTGGGACCGCAAGGAAGTCCGGGATATCCTTTCGTATTTGCGTCTTCTTTCAAATGAAAAGGACGATGCCGCCCACCTGCGGGTCATCAACACGCCGCCCCGTGCCATCGGCAAGACTTCGGTAGAAAACGTCCTTGCCCGCGTTCGAAACGGCGAAGGAACCTTCTGGCAGATGCTTGTGGCCGAGGCCAACGGTGTGTCCCGTTCCGCTCCCAAGCTGAAAGGCTTTGTGGACTTGGTTCAGTCCTGGAAAGAACTGGTGGCTGCCGGAGAGACTCCGCTCCCGCTTTTGGCAGAACGGATTGTAAACGATGTCGCCTACAAGGAATTCTTGCGGAAAGACGACGAGCTTTCTGCAGACGAACGGATTGGTAACGTCGATGAAATGATCAACGCCATCCGCGAATTCGACGAAGAACACCCGGGGGCGACGCTGGACGCTTTCTTGCAGGACATTTCCCTCTTGACCGACGCCGACAAGAAGGTGGATGATTCCAAGGGCCACGTGACCCTCATGACTATCCATATGGCGAAGGGTCTAGAATTCAATACGGTGCACATTGCCGGCTGTGACGATGGCATTTTCCCGCTGATTCGGGAAAGCTCCATGCTGAGCGTCAAGGAGGCCAACGACCAGCTAGAAGAGGAACGTCGCCTGTTCTATGTGGGCTGTACCCGTGCCGAGAAGAAGCTTTATTTGTACCATGCGGAACGTCGCTTTTTCCAGGGGACTATCCGGCCTTTTGCACCGTCCCGTTTCTTGAAGGAACTGGATCCTTCTGTCGTAGAATTTACGCCCTGCATAGATGAACGGCCCGCCTTTTCGGGCTGGACTCCTGATGCTCCTGAAAAGCCCCGTTACAACAGTGCTCCGTCTTTTGTTCGCAACCGGAGCTTTGGGTCCGGAGCTTCGGGCTCGTCGGGCATTTCGGGCGGGTCTCGGTTCGGAGGTTCCAGGGGTTCCGTTCCGGATTCGGTCCGCAAGAACGACCGGCGTATCGTCTATCGCAATCCCATAAAGGTGGCGCCGACCACTAGTTCTGTGGATACGTCGGGCCCTCGCATTGTCTATGATGAGTATAGCGAGAATCCTTTCCATCCGGGAGCAAAGGTGCGGCACATCAAGTACGGTGTCGGGACAGTTACCCGTTGTTATGGCGAGGGGGACAACGCCCGTGTAGATGTGCGTTTTGGCGATGGAAACCTGCGTACCATTATCTTGAAATATGCCGCCCTGCAGGTGGTGGGGTAAGGTATAGGGGTTAGGGGCTAGGATCTAGGGGCTAGGGGTTTGAGGTCGCTTCGCTTTGAGGTGTGAGCTCGGTCGCCAAAGGCTCCCTTTGAGGTTCGTGCCTCATATCTCATACCACACACCTCACAACTCATAACCCATACCCCATACCTCAAAGGGGCGAAGCCCCGACCTCACACCTAGAACCTCATTTGCCTTTCATTCCAAATTTTTCTATATTACCCCTCGTAAAGATTGGAGAGTCCTATGCTTGAAAATGATGAAGTCCTGAAATTGGCAAAATTGTCCCGCCTGAGCATTTCCGAAGAGGAAATTCCTGCCGTCAAGGGCCACCTGGACAAGATGCTCAATCATCTGGAAGCGTTGAAGGCCCTGGACCTTTCCAATGTAGAACCTATGACCGCCGTCGAAACCGGCGAGACGGTTCTTCGCGAAGACGTACCTGTACAGGGCTTCACCCTGGAGCAGGCTTTTGCAAATGCGCCGGCGGTGGAAAACGACCACTTCGCCATTCCCAAGGTCATTGGCGGCTAGAAGCCTCCTTTGCCTGGATTATGTCTTCCGTTTCTTGCATTGTTCCTGCCCGCATGGGGTCTTCCCGGTTTCCCGGGAAGCCGCTTTTTAAGTTGTGCGGTAAGGAGATGATTGTCCGCACACTGGAGCGGGCGGCCCTTGCAGAATGCTTTGACCGCATCGTCTGTGCTACCGACAGCGACGAGATTGCCGAGGTAGTTTCCCGTGCCGGGTTCGAATTTTTGCTGACGGGGGAGGCGGCTACCGGTTCTGACCGGGTGGCGGAGGCCGCCCGTGCCTTGGACCTTGACCTGGTGGTGAACCTGCAGGGGGACGAACCCTTGGTAGAGCCTTCGGCCTTGTGGAATGTCGCCCGGACTCTTGCCGAAAACCCGGACTGCTGGGTGACAGTGGCCTGCCCGCTTAAGCCAGAAGATGTTCCCTTGAAGACAGTGGTGAAGGTCTTGGTCAAGGACGGTTTTGCCGTCGATTTTCGCCGGGAAATCCCTGCAGGCGAAGCTGGCTGGTGGTTCCAGCACCAGGGAATCTACGCCTATTCCCGCAAGTCCCGCGATGAATTTACTTCTTTGTCCCAGAGTAAACTTGAACTGGAACGCTCCCTGGAGCAGATGCGGATTATGGGCGTGCGCCCTATCCGTATGGTCCAGAGTCCCTATGAGAGCATCTCTGTGGATGTGCCTTCTGACGCGAATGCCGTCGAAGCCTTGCTACATGAACAAAAAAAGCAGGGGCTGCTGGACGGACGATTTAAGGAGCCCCTGCGTAGTCCGTAGGTGCTCTTGATGAACGCTCCCGAAAAACAAATCCTCCGCATGGCCCTGGTCTTTTTGGTACTTGGGCTGGTTTTCCGCTATCTACCCTGGGGCATACCCGCCATCGGGCAGGTGGACGAATACTCCAATTTGGAATATGTCGCCGAAAGAGAAAATTTCACGAAAAAGTCCTGGTCCAAATCCGACGAGGTTACAGACAAAGTAACAACGACTGGTTCTCCCGAACATAAGGCAAAAAAACGAAAAAATGCGAAAAATAAGCAAAAAAAGCCAAAATTGCCTATACATGTCAATTCTGCCGGGGTAGAGGAATTGTGTGCCTTGAAGGGGGTTGGACCCAAGCTTGCCGAGAAAATTTTGGCGTTTCGCGTCCAAAACGGCCCCTTTTCAGGCCCTCAGGATTTGGAAAAAGTGCCCGGAATCGGCAAGAAAAAACTGGAAGGCCTCCTACAGGGGGTGATTTTTGATTAGTTTTAGGGTGTACGTTTTCATAAGTCGTTGAGTATATGAGTGATACGAAGATTTATCTAGGTATTGAGGTTGGGGATGCTTCCCTAAAAGTGGCCCTGTTGGACTCCGCCGAAAAGCGGGTTTTGCGCACGGCAATTCTCCAGACTGGCACCAGTCCCTTGGATGACGTTTACACTTTTGAAACGGTCCTCCAGGCTTGGTTGGAGTCCGTTCAGCAGGAATCCGTAGAGGCAGTGTCTCTTTCTATTCCGGCATTCCGCTCAGTTATAAGGCAGGTGTATGTACCTGCTGAGGCTTGCGCCAACCGTGAAGAATACCTGGAATGGTATTTGGGGCTCATTACCAACGCCGAAAAGGGCTCCTATATCATGGACTATCAAGTCCTGTGCGGTGATGCTACCGTTGGCGAAACCGTTCTGTTGATTGCGGTTCGTCGAGAATGGGTGGATGGCGTTCGTAAAGGCTTCCGCAACAAGGCGTTAGCGCCTAAGACTATGGAAGTGGATGTACTCTCGTTACTAAACTTGATGGATGCCGCGGACCATATTGACGGACTGGAATGTGTAATCAAGGCTGATTTTGCTGGCGTTACCATGATGTGGATTTCCAAGGACAGGCTTCAGGATTTGCGTTGTGTTTCAACCCTTTCCCTTGTGGACAAGTCCGCTGAAGAGGCATACGGATTCCTGGCCAACGGCATTCGTGAACAGATTGATTTTGCCAAAGAAGATGACGTTTCTTTTGATGTCAAGCAAATACACCTATGTGGCGAACTGGCGACGGATCCCTTGTTTATGAAGAGTCTGCAGGGTGTTCTTCCTGAATACCAGATTGTTTTGATGGACTCCTTCTCCAGTCTAAGACTTCCGGTGGAAGAAGAAGACTCTGCTGCGGTTCTTAGCTGTGCTGGTGCTATCGGCGCGGCCTTGAACCTTATGGAGGAAGTATGATTCACTTGAACCTTATTGAGGCTGCTGAGCGTTCCTCCCTGATGGAGAATGTGAACCCGGTCCATGTGACCGATGTCCGCGCGGCAAGAAAGTCTTCTAAGTCCAAGTTGCTGACTGCAGGTTTGGCTGCGGCCTTTGTCTTTGTCGCGTTCAGCTGTTTCTTGAGTGTGTTTGGCGTTCCAACTCCCCTGCAAGGAGCGTTGCCTGAAGCCTATCTGTCCTTGATAGGGGCAGAGGACCCGAGCCAAGCCTTGACCTTGGGTGCCGGACAGACCACCACAGCCGGTGGGCTGTTGGAGGCGGAAGCTGCTGCCGAACGTGCTGTGCTTAAGATGCGTGAGGGAATGTCTGTAAAACAGGTGGTTGCAGAAATCAATCCCCAGGCATTATACAATAATAGCCGGAAGAGTTATGAGTCTTACTTGCCGCTAGAAAAAATTTCTTACCAGAAAGCGGCTAGTGCTCAGTTCCTTACCTTCCTTGCAACGGCAACTCCCGATGATGTGGGCTTTTCGGATTGTATTTTCCAAACGCCTAACTACTACTATATTCGTGGTGTGGCCGCCAAACCCACTTCCCAGCGGAGTTTTTTGGAGAGGGTGAAGGCGGTTAGTACCGATTTCAGAACTCCTCCGCTGCCGGAAAATGCTCCAGCTACGGACATTACCGCTTTTGGCTTGTTTAATGTTTCCTCGCCGAACTTGACAGCTGTTAAGAACTTTGTGAAGACTGCCGAAGTTGCAGAAGAACTCAAGGCGTTGAAGGCTCTTGCAACCAATGCCAAACTGAATTTCAAGGGGCTCGAAAAGCCTGCCGTAGAGGATTTTGGCGTGTACAAACGCTACTCTTACACGGTGTCTGCCAATTCGGATTTTCCGGAACTGCAGAATTTTGCTTCTGCTCTGCTGGAATCTCCAGTTCGTGTAGGCGTCACGAAGATGGAAATGTTTTTTGCCAAGCATGACATCCAGAGCTCAATGCAGTTCGTGATGTTCGTGGTTCCTTAAATGCCTATTCGCATTACGGGCGGGGACCTTCGTGGACGGATGGTCCCTTCTCCTCCCAGCATGAAAACTAGGCCAACGGGTTCGAGGACCCGTGAGGCTCTTTTTAACATTTTGCAAAGCGTTGATGGATTCCGCATGCTGGACCTGTTTGCCGGTTCGGGCATTATGGGAATTGAGGCCTTGAGCCGTGGAGCGGCCCATGTGGTGGCTGTGGAAATGGTTCATTCACAAGCACATCTCTTGTTGCAAGGGTACAAGGCGTTGTCTTTGGAAAAGAAGCTTACTTTGTACGAAAAGAACGCCTTGACTTTGGAAAAAGAGGAACTGTGTGCCGAAGGCGGCTTTGATTTGATATATGCAGATCCGCCCTTCAAGGATATGGAATATCCGGACTTGCGCTCTTTCTGGCAGTGGCTGAATCCTGATGGTGTGGCCGTGTTCGAGGCGCCCAGTCGAAACTTACCCGTATGGATTAAAGAGGCCTCCGACGCTGGACTGGTTCAGGTCCGCCGCTATGGGGAATCCTCGTTGGTGATTTACAGGTCGTAGGAACGTCATCCTCACAACGCCCCCCCCCTAAATCCTAACCCCTAACCCCTAAAACCTAACCCCTATTGACTATATTTACAGCATGGAAAGAATTGCTGTATTTGCAGGGTCTTTTGATCCGTTTACCTTGGGGCATTTGGATATCGTCAAAAGGGCCGCCGCCCTTTTCGATGAGCTGTGGGTTGTGCTTGCCGTAAACGCCTCCAAGAAAAACATGTTTTCGGAATCGGACCGCCTGACCTTCATAAACATGTCCGTTGCCGGAATCCCGAACGTGAAAGTGACATCTTATGATGGACTGACTGTGGATTTTATGAAAAGCGTCGGTTCGAAGTTTTTGGTCCGGGGCGTGCGCGGTGCTATGGATGTTGAATATGAACAGTCCATCGCCTGGAACAATCGGACCCTTTATCCCGAATGCGAAACGGTTATTTTCTCCAGCGCTTCGGAACACCTGTCGCTAAGCAGTTCCGTGGTTCGCGAACTCTTGAAGGCCGGCGTTTCGGATACGGTGGACGGTCGAGAATTACTCTCGAACTATGTCCATGTCGAAGTCATTCCCTTGTTGTTGAAAAATAGCCGTTAAGTATGACGCCCTTTCGATTCTTACCCAAGGTTATTCGAGTCCTGCTGATTTCAAACGCTGTGGTGTTTGCGATTGCGGCTATCGTGGGCGGTATGCTGGGGCTGCATTTGAACCTGCCTGGTGTTGGATATGGCTCGCTTCAGGAATATATCCTCTACTTCGGAGCCTTTTTGCCTACGGCTCCCTTTGAGGCTTGGCGCTACGTAACCTACATGTTTATCCATGTAGATTTTATGCATTTCTTTTTCAATATGCTGATGCTCTGGATGTTCGGTGCAGAGGTCGGGGAATGGATGGGTACCAAGCATTTTGCCTTCATGTATTTCTTCTGTGGAATATTTGCGGCTATCTTCAGTGTTGCCATGAGTATTCTGGGACTCACCCATAATCCCATTATCGGAGCCTCCGGTGCCTTGATGGGCGTGTTTGTCGCCTACTACAAGTTTTTCCCGGAACGCCGAATTCTGATGTTCTTTTTTATCCCCATGAAAATCAAGCATGCCATGTGGGTGATGGTTGCCTTTGATATCATGTTTGCAAATACCGGCGATGCCATTGCCCACTTCGCCCACTTGGGTGGTGTGGTGGCAGGCTTCATCTATATGGCCTTGTACCAGAATGTGTTTACCAAGAGCTCTAGTATTCTTTACAATTCGCCCTTGTCCGGATTTTTCCGCTTGTTCTCCAAACACCCCGGCCGCTATAAAAAATGGAACAATCCCTTTGATACCGAAAATCGGGATGGGCAGGGAGAGAGGGCTGACAGTCAAGTTGAAGAACCCGAAGTTCTGGAAGGCGAAGTCTTTTACATGGACGAACAGAAGCGGATGGATGAAATCCTGAAAAAAGTCAATGCAGAAGGAATCCAGTCGTTGACGGAATCTGAACGACAGTTTTTGTTGAAGGCCAGCGAAAGGCTGCGCCGTAGGAGAGGTTACTGATGAAAAAGGTTTTAGGAATGGGCGCTGCCCTGGTGGATATTTTGGCCAATGTGGATGACTTCTGGATTGAATCCCAGGGAGTGCAGAAGGGCGGCATGAACATGGTGGACTGGCCCCAGATGGAAAAGTTCCTGCTGTCGCTGAAGAACCCTGTGCGCGTGCCTGGAGGTTCTACCTGCAATACCATGGTGGGACTTTCGCGCCTAGGGGGCAGAGCCGCCTTTATTTCTAAAATCGGTGACGACGACTTGGGAAAAATTTTCCAGAAGCACCTGGAACGAAACGGCGTGGAATCCAAGCTGGGACTTTCCGGTGCGGCTACGGGCTGCGTGTTTTCGGCGGTGACTCCCGATGCCCAGCGTTCCATGTGGACTTACCTTGGGGCGTCTGACTTTTTAGGGAGCGATGACTTTGTGCCCGCCCTCTATGACGACGTGGGTCTGCTTTACGCCGAAGGTTACCGCGCTTTCAATGGGGAATGTTTCAAGAAAGCCTTTACCCTTGCCCGTAGCCTGGGCGTAGAAACCGCATTGGACTTTAGCAGCTTCGGTGTGGTGGATGCCTGCCGCAAACTGTTCGATGAACTTTTCGAAGAAAAGATGATTGACATCATTATCGCCAATGAAGACGAAGCCTTTGCCTACGCCGGAGTCAAGGAAGAGGCGGCTTTGGATGTGCTTGCCAAGAAGGCGAAGGTGGCCGTGGTGAAAATCGGAAAGCGTGGCGCTCTGATTGCTAAAGATGGTGTAGTGACCCGCGTGCAGGCTGGTTCTGCAAAGGCCATTGATACCACTGGTGCAGGCGACCTGTGGGCTTCGGGATTCTTGTACGGCTACATGAACGGCTGGGACATGGAACGCTCCGGTAACCTGGGAAGCCTTGTTTCTAACGAAGTAGTGCAGGTGATGGGCGCCCAGATTCCCGAAGACGGATGGGCCCGCATCAAGGAAACGATGGCGTAGTCTTTTAGGAGGCTGAGATGGATAACTTTGAAGCGGATATCTTGATTCTGGGATATGGTCCTGCTGGTGTTTCTGCGGCGCTGTACGGGCTCCGTGCTGGGCTCGATGTGCTGTTGGTGGGCAAGGATGGCGGTGCACTTTCTAAAGCCCATGCTATCCAGAACTATTACGGCCTAGAAAAGCCCCTGACCGGCGAAGAACTTTTGCAGGTGGGCAAGAAACAGGCTTTGGATCTTGGCGCACAGATTGTAGATGACGAAGTGATGGACCTGATGTTCGACGGTTCGCAGTTTGTGGCCAAGGGGCTTACGGCATCTTATCACGGTAAGGTTTGCATCATGGCTACCGGCGCTGCTCGCAAAAAGCACCCGCTGCCTGGAATGGCCGAGATGGAAGGCCACGGGGTCAGTTATTGCGCTGTCTGCGATTCCTTCTTTTACAAGGGCAAGAACGTGGCCGTGCTAGGAAACGGCGAATATGCCCTTCATGAAACCGAAGAGCTTTTGCAGGTGGTGGGTTCCGCAACGCTTTTGACCAACGGTGCAGAAGTTTCTGCAAAATTCCCAGACAAGGTCCGCATCGAAAAGCGGCATTTGCAGGGCCTGGTAGGCGAAGGTGCTTTTCAGGGCGTGCGCTACGAAGACGGTACTGAAGAAAACTTCGACGGCTTGTTTGTGGCCCTAGGTAGCGCCAACGCTACGGATTTGGCATTGAAGGCGGGTGCCGCCTTTGACCAGGGAAAGCTTGTGCTGGACGGTGATTTGCAAACGACCCTTCCGGGCCTCTATGCGGCGGGGGACTGTACCGGCGGTATCTTGCAGGTGTCTGTAGCTGTAGGCGAAGGCGCCAAGGCGGCTCTTGCGGCGATTAAGTACCTGAGAGAGAACAAATAATTCAGAATTTGGATTTTGGAGTTCGGAATTATAACTCCGAAATCTGGAGTCAGAAATCAGAATTATCCCATGCGCCGTCTGACTTTACTGACCAATCCGGACACTTGTAATTTACACTGCCCGCTGTGTTTTTTGAACCAGCGGGGAGTGCCCTCCGGCTTTGGCGAAATGCCCATAGAAGTGGCTCGGCGTTCCATTGAAAAATATGCGGGTGTGCGGGAGGTGATTCCCTCCACCATGGGAGAACCTTTACTTTATTCCCATTTCGAAGAATTGCTGGAATTGTGCATGAGTCGCGGGATTCCTTTGAACCTGATCACCAACGGGACATTCCCAGGGAAGTGGGGGAGTAACGAAGGAATGAAGCAGCTATTGCTAGCCTGTAGCGACATCAAGGTGAGTACCCTTTCTTACGAGACGGGTGGATTGCCCGAAAACGAGTGGAAAGTCAATGTGGAAAAACTGCTGGATGTTCGTAGACGGTTACTGGAGGGCGATAGTTCGCAGGCTGTGGCCGCTGTTTCACTGCAGGTGACACTCCATCGGGAAAATGCGGATTTCGCGCCGGAACTTTTGCGGTGGGCGGAACGAGTCGGCATTAGTCGGATCAAGTGGAATCCGGTGGTGTTTTTGGGCTGTGCGTCACGAGAATTGCGGGAAAGGTTTGCCTTGCCCGAAGGTGCCGTAGAACGGTTGCGGGGTGTGTTACATTCCGATGAGGTCCGTTGCGAAGGAAGCCTGTATTTCGAAGATCGAGGCGGCTCTTGTGCTGTGTCTGGTAAGGATTGTGACGGGAAATCTCCGGAGTGCCCTTTTGCCGACGAGGTATGGGTCTGGCCCGACGGTCACGAGGACCATTGCCCCAATCCCAAGCGAAGGTGGGGGTAGGATGTCATCCCCGCGCAGGCGGGGATCTCCGTGCAGTTTGGCATCGGAATAGCGAGATTGGACAAGAACTTCGCTATGCTTCAGTTCTTGCCCTATGGGTTAAGCCTGTGGCTTAATCCCTGAATCGGCTGTATTCACTTTGTTCATCGCCGATTCAGTGCCAAAACAGTCACTTTGTTCCTGTTTTGCCCTTCGGGCTTGCCGTGCTTTGCACGGTCAAGGCCTCCCGCGTCGCGTTTCACTTCGTTCCGCTCCGCGGTAGTCGAACTCACTTCGTGAGTTCTCATCTCGCGTAATATTCCGATACGAAAGGGCTCCAGCATAGGGATTGCAATGTTATGGACGAAGCCCTTTCTACCGGAATAGCGAGATTGGACAAGAACTTCGCCATGCTTCAGTTCTTGCCCTACGGGTTAAGCCTTCGGCTTAATCCCTAAATCGCTCATTATTCGCTTCGCTCATCGAGCGATTTAGTCGAACTCACGACTACGTCGCTCGTTCTTAAACCTCGCTATTCCGCGTATAAAAAGAAAACCACCCATTAGGGTGGTTTTTCTTTTTATCGGAATAGCGAGATTCGAACTCACGACCTCTTGCTCCCGAAGCAAGCGCTCTACCAGGCTGAGCTATATTCCGGTTTGGTGGCTCAAAGATAGTTAAAAAAGACGAAAAATTAAAGGTCAAATGCAAATTTTTTAGCGAGATGAGACAAAAACCTAACTTTGTTACGGTTTTTGCCCTACGGGTTAAGCCTTTGGCTTAATCTCTGAATCGGCTGTATTCACTTCGTTCCGCTCCGCGGTAGTCGAACTTACGACCTCTTGCTCCCGAAGCAAGCGTTCTACCAGGCTGAGCTATATTCCGGTTTGGTGGCTCAATGCGGTTATTTTTTCGTTTTTGGGGCGGGTTTCCCGATTTTCAGGATGCTGGAACCGGCGTTCTCGATTTCGGTGCGGTAGAACACCACTCGGTTTCGCCATTCGGAGCGGACCTTGCGGTCGATAATCTTCTTGACGTTGCCGTAGGCGGGGTTCCCGCCCCCGTGGATGACCCGGAGCACGCTGAGGCCTGCGATGCTCATCTGGGACATGCGGCGTTCCACCGCCTCCGCCGCCTCGTCGGCGGTCATGCCGTGGAGGTCTATCTCGTCTTCGGGTAGCGGGGTCCCCCAGGAGGCGGGGTTTCGGACCCTGCGCCCCTTGAAAACTTTTTTCTCGGTCGCGACGTCGGCCTTCGCGGCATCCAGGGCCTTGTCCTTGTCTTCCATGTGGTGGTTCTTGATCCACTCCAGCTGGAAAAGTTCTTCTTCGTTGAATGCCATTTTATACCTTGAAGTTCTTGTGGTAGTTCCAGGTCCACTGCTCGGGGTGGTCCTCGATCCAGCGTTCCACGTCGGCGGCTATGGAGTTGACCAACTCCGCCTCGCCTTCGGGGGTGGCGGCCATCTTGGGTGGGTAGTAGTGCTCGAACCGGATGACGTGCTCCCGGATTTTTTTGCCTTGCTTGACAACCGTTTCGCTGTAGGTGCGGAAGGTGACGATGCTTGCCCCCATCTGGTTTACCTTGACAGGAAGCCGCAAATAAAGGGTGTTCTTTTTCCCGAAAAGGGAGACGGTGTTGCCCTTGGTGTTACGGCCCTGGTCCACCACCATGGCAAGGATTCCCTGGGTCTTGAACAGGTTACGGATAAGGCTCTGGAGCTTGTCGGGGTGGTATTCGGTAAGGTTCGGGTCGCTACGCAGGTCTTCTAGGCACTTGCGCATGGCGGCATCCCCTGCAGAATCGGTAATGAGGTGTACCGGCTTGCCGTAGCGGCAGAGAATCCGGTGCATGTTCTCGAAGGCGCCCTGGTGGATGCTCATGCCCACCACGGTTTCGGCCTTGGCGGCATCTTGCATAATAAATTCGTTCTCGAACCGGACCCGTGCCGTGGCAGAGGGAATCCGGGCCAGCAGGCGGTAACTGTCGATGCCGTTCCAGTAGATGCTCTCGAACACGTCTTTCGGAGTGATCTTGTGCTTGCGGGTGGCGTTCTTTCCGTAGAAGCCTGTTTCTCGCAGGAGCCGTTCAACGCGGCCGTAGGCCCGCTTGGTATGGAGCGCCTTGTAGATAGGGAACGCAATCTTGAACAGCAGCGCGAAGAAGGCGTCCGGCAACCGCAGCAACGCGTGAAGTGTAGCTTTGTATATGATGAATTTTGCCTTGAGCATTTTAGAGCTTAGTACATAGAATATTTAATTCCACATCACACACTTCACATTTCACATTAGTTTTTTATTCTTCGTCGAATTCCAAGATTCCTCTGCCGAACTCCCGTACGAACAGCCTGCGGGAAAGTCCTTCGCCGGCGTAGCTGATGGTGGGCGAGATTTCGTAGAGTTTGTCTTCCTTGACTTCGACGTGGACCTTTTTCAGCCATTCCTTGTGGAGGCGTCCGATCATGTTGCGGGCGGTCTTTGGCGAATCGTTTCCGTCGGCGTTCTTGACGGGGCTGAACTCTTCTTCGCGGACCACTCCGAAGGGAAGCATGGAACCCAGCAGCGGGAAAGCGTCAAAGAGGAACTGCTCGAACTTGAAGCATTTCTCGATGCCGCAGACGGTCTTGCGGGCGGTGTGCCACGGGAGCCTGCTGGTCTGCAGCTTGCGGAGCCCGGCCAGCTTGAACAGGTGTATGGCGATGTTCCCGCCGTCGAAGGTGAGGCTGCCGTCGGCGTTGGTCATGTCGCGGTAGTTCTCGGGAAGGTCGCTGTATTCCACGACGCCGGGCTTTCCGTTCTGCAGGGCGAATATGCCCACCTTCTCGTTTGGACCAGCCTTGGGCACCACCTTGGAGGCCGACATACTACGGCCTTCGCTGGCGAGGGCCCCGATGAACGCCGGGTCGCAAATGCGGCACAGCGCGTTATCTACGCTGTAGAGGAACACGTACTGCACGCCCTTTTCGACAAGCCAAGCCAGAGTGCCGCTCTGTGCCAGGGCGCGGAAGCAGCCGCCGTTTCCGTCGGGAACAAGGGCCAGGCGGTTGTTCTCGTCTATCACGGCCTTGCCTTCGGGAGTGAGGGCGCAGATGGTGCCCTGCTCAAAGAAGCGGATGTTGTCCCGGTCCATGCCGAAGAACTTGTGTTCGGTAAAGAAGTTGACGGTGGCCTCGTGGTTCAGGGGGCTGGTCATGATACACCAGGGAATGGGGTGGCCCACCTGTGCGGCCAGGTTTTGCAGGCGTTCCGCTTGCAGCTGGAACAAACTCTTGTGACTGGGAAGCCCGATGTCGAACATGCCCTTGGGTCCGTCGAAGCCGAGACGGGATCCCTGTCCGCCCGCCACCAGGAAGGCGGCCACCTGTCCTTTCTGGAGCAGGATTTCTCCGGTTTCTTTCCAGAAGTCGTAGCGCAGGTCGTCGGCGGCAATCTTGAAGGGCATGGGTTTGAGGTCGGCGGAAACGTTGTCGTCGAGGCTTGCTGCCGATTTTTCGGCGTAAAGGGCCTTCAGTTCTTCCCAGTCCTGGGATAAAATATCTCGCTCCAGAAGTTCGCGGGCCTCGCCGCTCAACGATTCAAGGCGGGCGGCCAACTCTTGCTGCCCCGCTGCGTTCAACTTGCTGACTATGTCGTTCATTTGAGACTCTTGAAATTTTTGAATTTTAAATTCTGGTTCCGGGGTTTTAGGGGCAAAGCCCCTAGGAGAGGGGGTAGGCAAAGACTTGCCCTGGATTCTTCGACTCCACTTCGTTTCGCTCAGAATGACACATTGTTTGTTTCAGAGTGACAGAAGGGGCAAGGCTTTGACGAGGGGGAGGCTTCCCCCTACCTAATTCCAAAAAACACCACCATGCTGAAGATGAGGGCGAAGATGCTCACCAGGTGCATGCGCCACACGATCTTGGAGTTCATCAGGGGCTTGCTCGGGAACTTGCCGTCCCATTTCTTTTGGTAGTGGTGGTGCAGCGGCGCGCAGAGGAACAGGCGCTTGCCCGTGCCGGTGGTCTTGCGGGTGAACTTGAACCAGAGTATTTGGAGCAGCACGGAGCAGGCTTCGGCGATGATGATGATGCACACGATGGGCAGGAATAGTCCCGCTTGCACCAGGATGAACATGATACCGATGGCGGCGCCAAAGCCTACGGAGCCCGCGTCGCCCATGTAGATTTCGGCGGGAGGGCTGTTGAACCACAGGTAGGCAAGCAGTGCGCCTGCAATGGCGGTGGCGATGGGGAACAGTTCGTCGCAGCCTGGCAGGTAGGGCACGCTCAGGTACTGGCTGAAGATGAAGTTTCCGCTCACGTAGGCCACGAGACCTACGAACACCATGCTGGTGAGGATGGGCACCGAAACGAGGCTGTCCAGGCCGTCGGTGAAGTTGGTGCCGTTGGCGCTGGCCGCGATGACAAATGTCATGAAGGCGACAAAAATCCAGTTGGGCAGGTGCAGCTGGAATACGTCGATGGGGAGGAAGGGTATGGTCAGGTCGCCCTTGAGTTCGGGAATGAACTTGTAGCAGAAGATGGCCACAACGAGGCTAAAGAGGAAGTAGAGAAATAGGCGGAGGCTGCTGGAGATGCCGTCGGCCTTGTCCATGTAGTCGGCGGCCTTGAGCTTGCCCAGCTTGATGAGGCGCTTGGCCTTGACTTTGGCGATGTCGTCGATGGCGCCCACGGCAGAGAAAGCCGCCAGAATAACCAGGGTGGAAATGCTGTAGCCGTTCATCTTGCAGACCAGGAGCGAGACGAACTCGACGACGATTACCAGAAGGAGACCGCCCATGATGGGAGGGCTCTTGGCTCCGTCCTTGTCAAAGTCGGAGGTGGCGTCAAGGCGCTGGAGCTTGCGGATATAGACCGGCATGAGGCACATGACTAAGACGATGGAGAGCATGGCGGCGACACCTGCGCGGAACAGACGGCCGTCGAAAAGGTCAATGCTGGTAATGTGATAGAGCCAATGGCAGAGCATAATAGTTGATAGTGGCTAGGATCTAGGAACTAGGGGTTTGAGTCGAAAAGGTTTGATTTGTCATGTCCGCAAAGGCGGACATCTCCCTTATGTTGAATCGTCAGACAAGAGAAAAATAAAATAATGTAGTGGCGTTGGCTTGGGTTATCTAAAATTTCTACATTATAGATCATGAGCGAACTGCATATCAACTGCCCCCATTGCGGGTCTTCTTTCCAGGTCATGGTGAAGGGCGAACCTTCTAGCATGATGGTGTTTTCTTGCGTCAGGTGCAAGACCCCGCTGATGTACTACGGGGGAGAAACCGCCGAGCTGGACAGGGACGAGTTTGCAGGGCTCCGCAAGCGGCTTTCCAAGGTGCTGGACGTGGTGGTGAGTAACGACGCCTCGGTGAAGGAGGTGGCGGATTCGCTGCGCCGTATGGTGGATGCGTCCAATGCCTTGGCGGAGGAGCGTGTCGGTCAGTCCGGTGGGGGCGATGGTCGCGGGGATGCTCGCGGGGTTGCTGGCGACGGGGATGCCCGCGGAACGGCCGGCGACGGGGATGCCCGCAGGGCCGTGGCCATTACGGACGAGGCTCTGGAAAAGTTGCAGAAAGACCTTGCCGAGATGGACGCCGAAAAGTTCCTGGAAAGCTTGTAGCCCAAGTCCTCTTACCGCTGTTTTTTATGCTGGAATTTTTCATTGCCGCCATCGTTGTCGCCCTTGCTCCCGGGCCGGATAATTTGTTTGTGCTGGCCCAGAGCGCTACTCACGGAGCCAAGGCCGGCTTTTGCATTATTTGTGGGCTGTGTACGGGGATAATGGTGCAGACGGGGCTTTTGGTGGTGGGCGTGTCTGCCCTGATTGCCGCAAGCCCTGTGGCGTTTTTTGTAATCCAGTGCTTGGGCGCTGCCTACCTGGTGTATCTGGCCTACAAGAGCTTCCAGGTGCGGGCGGGGGTAGTTGTTAGTTCGGAATTCGGAGTTCGGAATTCGGAATCTGGAGTTCGGAGTTCGGAGTTCGGAATTCGGAATTCGGAATCTGGGGTTCGGAGTTCGGAATCAGATAAATCGCAATCGTTGTCGGCCCGCAGGCTCTACTTGCGGGGCATCATCATGAACCTCACGAACCCGAAGGCGATACTTTTCGCGCTGTCGTTTATCCCGCCTGCGGTAAAGATGGACAGCCCCTTGAGCCCGTCGGTCCAGATGTTGATTCTCGGGTCGGAATTCGTGGTGGCGACCTTCATCGTGTTCGGAACAGTTGCGCTTCTGGCGGGTGCGGTCAAGAAGTTCATGCTGAACAGCCCCAAGGCGAACCGCAACCTGAACTGGTTCTCCGGTGCGGTATTCCTGTTCATGGCCGTCGCGCTGTTTGCGCTGTGAATGCGCAAAAAAAAACTGTACCGTTTGTTCGGCACAGTTCTTTTCGATATTTTTAGCGGATTACTTGTTCAAACGCTCCGTTGCGGCGGCGACGGAGAGCAGGTCCGCTTCCATAAACGGCTTGCCGATCCACTGGAGGCCTACAGGCAACCCGCCGGCCATTCCGCAGGGGACCGTTACGCCCGGAAGCCCTGCAAGGTTTAGGCTTACGGTGTAGATGTCGCTGAGGTAAACGGCCATGGGGTCGGATTCGTTCATGCCGCACTTCAGCGGAAGCCCAGGCATGGCGGGGCTTGCAATCACGTCGCAGCTTTCAAAGGCCTTGTTGAAGTCGTCGGTAATGAGGCGGCGGACCTTCTGGGCCTGCACATAGTAGGCGTCGTAGAAGCCTGCGCTGAGCACGTAGCTGCCCAGCAGAATGCGACGCTGGACTTCTTTGCCGAAACCTTCGCTTCTGGACTTGGCGTAAAGGTCAAACAGCTTGCGGGCTTCTTTGCTGCGGTAGCCGTAGCGCACGCCGTCGTAACGGGAGAGGTTGGAACTGGCTTCGGCGGTGGCGATGATGTAGTAGCTGGACACGGCGTAACTGATGTGGGGGAGGCTCACTTCCTTGAGGGTGGCGCCTTCGGCTTCCATCTTCTTGAGCATGCCTTCGATGGCGGCCTTGCAGTCCTTGTCCAGGCCTTCGCCGAAGTATTCCTTCGGAACTCCGATGACCTTGCCCTTGATGCCTGCGTCAAGCTTTGCGCCGAAATCTTCGGTAGGCCTTGCGCTGGTGGTATTGTCGTGAGGGTCGATTCCGCAGATGGCCGAAAGCAGTGTTGCGCAGTCGGCGACAGTGGCACCGAAGGGGCCGATCTGGTCCAGGCTGCTGGCGTAAGCCAGAAGACCGTAGCGGGACACGCGGCCGTAGGTGGGCTTAAGGCCCACAACCCCTGTGCAGGCGGCAGGCTGACGGATTGATCCACCGGTATCGGAGCCCAGCGCACAGGGGACCGTGCCCGAGGCCACGGCTACGGCCGAGCCTCCGGAGGAACCTCCCGGTACGCGGGAACTGTCCAGCGGGTTCTTCACGGGGCCGAAGTAAGAGGTCTCGTTGCTGGAACCCATGGCGAATTCGTCCATGTTGGTCTTGCCCACGATGACGGCACCAGCCGCTTCCAGCTTTTCGATGGCGGTGGCGGTGTAGGGGGCTACAAAGTTTTCGAGAATCTTGGAGGCTGCCGTAGTGCGGGTGCCTTCGATGCACATGTTGTCCTTCACGGCTACGGGAATCCCGTCCAGCGCACCCAGGGTCTTGCCTTCGGCGCGGCGCTTGTCGCTTTCCTTGGCCCGGGCCAGCGCCCGTTCGTTAAGAACAGAAATATAGGCGTTCAAGTCCTTGGTAGCGTCAATCTTGCTGAGAGCGGACTGCACCAGCCCTTCGGCAGTCGTCTTCCCGCTTTTCAGCTGTTCCTGTAAATCTTGAATGGTGTCCATTACCTGTTTCCTCCGGACCATTTCATAATATAGATGGCGAGAACCATGCCTACGATGCTCACGACGTTAATCTTGAGGCCGAGGCCAAGCGCAAATTTTACCATGTAGAGGTCGATGACCACCGGGTCCGCCTTGTCGCCCAGGAACCCGAGATTCAGGTCGAAAGAGGCCACGAAGAAGTTGCGGACGATGTTGTCGTATCCGCCGGCGTTCATCAGTTCGCCCAGTTCCCCGAACAGGAGCCCCAGGCACTCACCAAGTACTCCGCCAATAATCAGGCCGAGCACAATAAAAAGCAACAAGCGTGCAAAGGAATTTCTCTGAGTCATGCCGCTAATTTAGAAAAATCGGCGTAAAAAAAACGCCCGACTTGCGCCGGACGTTTTAAACTTGCAACTCTCACTACCTGGAGTAGTATTCCACCACCAGCTGTTCTTCGAGCTGGACGGGAATCTGGTCGCGGAGGGGGAGCTTCACCAGGGTGCCTTCCATCTTGCCGGCATCAACGGAAAGGTATTCCGGAGCGGCAGGAGCGTTGGCGATAGCTTCCTTGATCTGCACGTGTTCCTTGGAACGTTCGCGCACGGCGATCACGTCACCGGCCTTGACCAGGCGGCTGGGGGAGAAGCTACGGACGCCGTTCACGGAGAAGTGACCGTGGGCCACATACTGACGGGCGGCGAAAATGGTGCGGGCAAAACCCATGCGATAGACGAGAGCGTCAAGGCGGGTTTCCAGAAGAATCATCAGGTTGTCACCGGCAGAACCTTCGCGACGGTTGGCTTCTTTGTAAGCCTTGGCCAACTGGGCTTCGGAAATGTTGTAGGTGAAACGGAGACGCTGCTTTTCCACCAACTGCTGCTTGTACACAGAAGCAGACTTCTTGCGGTTCTGACCATGCTGGCCAGGAGCGAAGTTACGGCGGTCAAGGGCCTTTTGAGTTTTCTGGGAGACGGCAACGCCGAGAGAGCGTGCGACTTTACCTTTTGGTCCGCGGAAGGACGACATATTGTACCTCGTAAGGAAGCTCTTTGGTTATGCTTGCAAATTGGCAGAGCTTGGCGCGACTTGCAAGAGTGAGCCCCAATAATAGAATTTTGGGGCTTTAATTTCAAGGGCCTACTTCACCACGATGTGCAAAGTATCCCGCTTTTGGGGGTCCAGAAGGCTTTCGGCGATTAGTTTTGCCGAATTTCCGGAGCCTCCGCTTACAATCAGTATCTTGGCGTCACCGGTATTTTCGGTGGATTCCACCTTCAGTTCGCCCTTGGTGTTGCCCTCGCAACTGTCATAATTCACGTTGCCCAGCACCATCCAGTCCCCGCAGGGGATAAACCAGTTCACTGCCCCGTTCTTTGTGCTGGTGGGGGTCGATTCGAACGCCATGTCGTCCAACTTCAGTTCCTGGTCCTCGCTTACCTTCAGTGTGTCTATCGCTTTTTTGGCCGAGGCGTCATAGAAGTTGAACTTGGTAAGTGTGCCGGGTCTTTTAAGCAGGGTGTACAGCTCCAGCTCCTTGGCGTCGGGTGTGTTCTGGCTGTTGACCATCTGGAAATGGAAATAGACGGGGCCGTCGCTTTCCACCTTGTATCCCAAGTTTTCTTCGGAGAGGGTCTTGAGGGACTTGCCGCCCTTGCCGAGAACACTGTAGTCGATGACGGTGAAGGGCTTGGTTGAACGCTTGCCGTAACCCTTGAACATGTGTTCCACCACCAGGGTATCGCCCTTCTTGAAGTCCCCGAGCCACACGTACTGGTCTTGCCTCAGTTCGAAGGCGTCAATCTTTTCGCGGGTCTTTTTCAGGAACTCGCCGGCCTTGCCCAGGGAATCGGGGAGTGCGAAATATTCGCCTTGAGAAAGCTTGCGGTTGCTGGACTGAATGGTAAAGCTCGCATAGGGGCCTGTCTGGTAGTTGGAAATCTTTTCGGGGGCTATCACCAACTCCCAATGGGTGGAATCGTCGGTGAGCATGGTCCTGTCCAGGGTGTCCTTTTCGCTTGCGATGGACTTGCCCTCTTGGCGTAGGTCCAGGTTGTTAATCCATTCGCCTTCAGCCTTGATGGTGACGCTGTGGCCGATGGCTGCCGCAAAATTGAACCTGATGCTGTCGGGAGAGTTCCCGATTTTGAGAATCCCTCGGAGGTTCTCTTTTAGGGAGATGCTTACCTTGTTTGTGTCGCCGGTGTATTTGTAGTAGCCGTTGTCCACATGGGTGTACAGGCGCCAGTGAGCCATGTCGCTGAAGGTTGCCTCTAGATGCACGTAATAGTAACCGTCTTCAAAAATCACGAACTGGTTCTTTTCCATGTCGGCACCGTCACCGGGAATCACGAAAGATTCAAAGGTGCAGTTGTCCGAAACGCACCTGGGAAGCATGGGGTGCATGGTCTGCCCCAGTTCGCTCATCACACGCATGGTGTCGTTTGTCATGCCGCTGGTGGCGGCCCAAATACTTATGCGGTCACCCTTCTTCAGGTTGCCGAGGTACAGGTTAATTTCTTTTGTCAGGGAATCAATGCAAAGAGTCTTCTCGGGACATTCCGCCTTGCCGGTGGAATCCGTCACGGGCCGCTGGATATAGATGTTGGTGGTATCGTCCAAAACGATATCGTCATCGTAGTCAATGTCGGCACGGTTGCTGGTGCCCGAACTGGAATAGAAGGAACTGTCGGCGTATTCGCCGTCACCGCTGTTGATGTCCGAATTGTTGGTGTGGCTCGATTCGCTGCAGGCGAGGAGCGACAGGGCCGTTGCGGAAAGCAGGGTAAAAAACAATCTTTTCATCGTAGAGCCGTCCTAGTTCAAGATGTAGAACTTCTGTTCTGCGCTAAAGGCTTCGCCGTTGACCTTCAAGGTGTACTTGCCCGTGGGGAACTCGTGGGCCTTGAACTTGAAGTGTGTCTTCTTTTCTCCGGCAAGTTCACGGGCGGCAACCATGAGCATGCGGCGCCCGAATTCGTTTACGATTTCAATCTGCACAAATTGCGGATAACCTACCGTCAAATCGAAATCGCATTCCAGGGAGTAAATGTCGATGTGTACCTTGGTCAGCGTGTAACCGCCTTCCATCACGTCACCGCTTACGGAACGGGTGTTGTCAAAGTAGCCCACGTAAAGCGCCGGAGCGAGAGACCTGTTCTGGTTGTGGGAATGGATGATGGTCTCGCCCGGGTCTACGGCGGTGAGAATCAGCGTGTACATGTTGGAGGGGTGCTTCCTCTTGAAGAACTCCGTCAGGGTCGGAGTGCGCAGGAAAGCTCCCAACGGGGCCTTGGGGTTCAAGGTGATGAGCCCCAAGAAGTCGGCGTGCTTGGTGTCGACGCCACCGCCGGAGTTCTTGCGGATGTTGAAATGTCCACCGGGCTGGGGCAAGTTGGCAGGAGCATTTTCCCAGGTCAGTTCGTCGCCTCGCCAGTCTACGCCCAGCTTGCCTTCGCCATAGTTCATTTCCCTGGCGGTTTCTTTCAGGCCGAATATGTTGAACTGGACAGGCTTTGTGAGGGAGTCGGCGTTGTATTCCAGCTTGAGACCTGCGTCAAAGAGGGGCCCCGGCAGGGCGGACAGGTCGAACTTCAGGTATATCTTGCCTGCGTCGTTGGTGTCGTTTGCCACCCTGAGGGCGGCGTCCGTATTGTGAGGTGTAAAGTTGTCGAAGGACGAAATCCAGGTGTCTACGCCCTTGCCGCTGGGGGCCCCGTCTCCGGAGTTGTCCAAGGTGGTGTATTTCTTGTCGAACACGTAGACCTTGCCGGTGTCGGCGCCGGTCTTGGTGCCGTCGTTGGCGGTGAAAATCAGGTTGTAGCGTCCGCTACCGGTAAAGGAAACGTCGGTCTCGTATTCGGCGGTATCGGAGAAGATGACCTTACCGGGGCCAACGCCTTTTTTCCAAAGGACCGGGTCCCTGCACAGGCCGTTGCCGCGGCCGTCGTCTTCTACGGAACCTACCAGATGGATCTTGCCGGGCTGCACCACGATCATCTCGTCGGCGAAGGAGACCTTCGGGGCCTCGTTCTGGCCCTGCTTTGGAGCGTAACCGGTGTAAAGGGACATGTTCACGCCGCCGGTGCTGTTCTTTTCAAGATCGGCGTCCGTGAGGGCGTAGATGGCTGAACCCATGCGGGATTCTTCCACAATCTTCTTGTAGGGGTTTCCGCGGGTAAGGACTTCCTTGAGGCCCTCGATGGAAAGGCTTCCGTTGTCGTTGATGAACATGGGGGTGGTCTTGGCCTTGTCGCTTGCGATGACCAGCACGCCCAGGAGTTCGGCGGAACCTTCGTTAAAGTTCTGCAAGATGGTGTTACCGTCCTTGGAGGTAAGTCCCAGAATCCAGATGTCGCCACCGTTGTTCTGGATCTTTGCGCCCTTGGTGTCGGAGAACATGGAAACCTGGCGGCCCCAGAGGTGCTGCTGGTTGATCTGGATAGATCCTACCGCAACGTCTTCCATGTAGATGTCGCCCACGCCCAGTTCGTTGGTCTCGAAAGACTTGAACATCATGTTCTTGAGGAGCACGGCGCGCTTGCTCTTGTGGATGATTCCGTTTCCAAATTCAGAGAAGCGCTCGATGGTGATTTCGTTGAAGGCACCGTCCTCGATGATGAACTTGCCCTTACCGTCGATGCGTCCTTCGGTACCGAGAATCCGGCGGATACGGTTCCGCAGGTAGATGTCGCGGTTGATGGTCCAGCGGCCTCCCGGCGGGAAATAAATCGTTTCGGCACCGTCGTCGATAGCGTCCTGTATGGCCTTGGCGTCGTCGGAACCGGTGTTCATCTTTCCGCCGTAGTCTCCGGCGATGGTAATCCAGGAGTCGGATTTCTGGTCGTTCAGGTTCGGGGTCTCCGCCACCGGAAGCCTCATGGATTGCTTGGGGCTGTGGCAAAGCTGGTGAGAAGCCTGGGTCACGAATTCCACGATCTCGTTGCCGACGTATGTTTCGCTTGCTGCCTTGGGAGTGCTTCTGATCTTTTCGTCGAATCGGCTGGTATTCACGGAACGGGCAAACAGCATGCCTTCGTTTTCGATAGCAACGGCAGGTTTGGACTGCTTTACACGGTTATATTCCAGGGTGGCATCTACCAGGACCATGGAAGCTCCGTCGCCGTGGTTGAACACTGCCGGCACGTCTCCCTTGAAGCGGAGCCCGCGGCTGGACATTACCTGACCGTCGTTTTCCAGGCCGTACTTCTTTTGGCCTCCCAGGGTCACGTGCTCCAGGGTGACGCTGTTGGTCTTGCCGGCAACATAGACGCCGGTTTCAAAGCCCTGGATTTCTACGTTTTCGAGAAGGAGGGGACCGATATTTTCGGTGTGCCCCAGGTCAATGCCGTAAATGCCCAGGCTGTCGCCGGAATACACCTTCACGTTCTTGATGGTGCCCTGCTGGGCGGCGTTGAAACGGATACCTACGGCACCGGCGTTCTTTTTACCCGTGCGGATGGTAATGTCGCGGATGGAGTTCCTGGGTTTGAGTCCCGGACCCTCGCCGGTAAACAGCACCGGAGCCGGAAAATCGGGATTGGTGAACCCCTGGCATTCGTCGGCCAGGGCGATGATGGTGCCGCCGATGCTTGCACCCTGCAAAATAGTACGGCTGTAGGCCTGTTCCGGCTTTTCGCTGGCGGGCCAGGTCAGGGTGTTGGTCACCTTGTAAATGCCGTGGGGCAGATAAATGATATAGTCCCCGTTGGGGTGGTCGTTTAGCGCTTTCTGGATAGCCTCTGTATCGTCGGTCTTTCCGTCGGCCTTGGCGCTATAGGGGGCCTTGGTCACGTCGACGACGTTGGAACCCAGAGGGAACGTCACCTGGGAAAATGCCGTGGTGGTCACGCTTAAAATCAGGACAAGACAAAACGAAAAAACACGAAACATGAAAACCTCGTTATACGCCCTAAAATTAAGTTTTTAAGGGCGTTTTTGGAAACGCTTGCCTTGAAAAGCCCCTGTTCTAGGGCTTGTCTTCGCACTTTTCGAAAACGAAGGGGTTGTGGTCCCCCTGGACCTTGAAAATACGGCGGTCCCGCTCGCATTCCCTTTCGGTGACGGGGTACATCTTGTCCCAGGCCTCGAACAGCTTGCGGTCCTGGCCAGAGAGCTTGATTCCGTAGGTCTTTTCCATGTAAAAATGCACCCGGGCGATAAGCCCGCGAACCTCTTTTCGGGGCTGGGCCTTTTTTAGCTTGAAATCCACGATGGTCTCGCACTCCCCGTACATGGGTTCCGGATTGTTGGTCCACTGGGAATACATGAAGTTGCTGCGGTCCCCGTTGATTTCGCCGATGGCGGGGTATAGGTTGTGCAAATCGCCTTCTAGAATTTTGAACAAAGTATCGTTTGCGCTGCAGTTCTTGCGGCCACCGTCTCTCCAGCAGGGCATAAAGTGCCCCATGTTGTGGGCGGTCACGATATGTTCCCACTCCACGGTCTCTGCACGCTTGAAACTCTTGCGCCGTGGATTTTCCCTGGGCCTGAAGTTGCAGGTGCTGTAGTCCACCTTCTTCTTGTCGTTGTATCTGCAGCCGCAATAGATGGTCTCTTGCAGGTCGCCGTAGTAAATCCGCTTCATCTGCTGGCCGGCACCGCGGTAGTTGTAGTGCTGCGGAGGCGGCTCCTTGTCTACGGCGGCAAGGGAAAAGGAAAATGCGATGGCGGTAAGCGCAAGGGCGAACCGCGCCGTTTGTCGGAATGTGGAAATAATAAGCATGTCTTACTGGGAATATAAAAAAAGAATGCGTCCAGGCCCAAGGTTCCTTAAACGGTGCTCTATTCTCGAGTGGTTGGTAGGGGAAAGCCTTCCCCTGGCTCGCATTACATTGCTCGCCACCCCTTCTGCGGGGGACACCCCCGCAACGCCCCCTTGCAATAAAAAAACTACATTTGTGCCCATGAATTCCGCAGGCATGCAATATCTGGAGTCGAGGCTGATGTTCGGGATGGTTCCCGGGCTGGAATCTACTTTCAAGATTTGCGAGGCCTTGGGGAATCCGCAAGAATCTTTCCGCACCATCCATGTGGTAGGAACCAACGGCAAGGGCTCCTGCAGTTATTATCTGGCTGGGGTGTTACAGGCCCACGGGCTCAAGACAGGCCTCTACACCAGCCCGCATCTCATAAGCCTGCGGGAACGGATTCGGGTGAACGATACGCCCGTCTCTGATGTCGACCTGGACCGGCTCTTTTTGCAGGTGAAAGCCGCCGCCGAAGCTGCCCGGGTAGAACCGACGTTCTTCGAGGTGGTTACCGTGGCCGCCTTCCTCTACTATAGGGAGCAGGGCGTGCAGGTGGCCGTGCTGGAAGCAGGTATGGGCGGCCGTCTGGATTCTACCGCCGTCGCCCGCGGGAACGTAGCGGTACTCACCAGCATCGGGCTGGAACATACGGAGGTCCTGGGGGCTACCGAAAGCGCCATTCTGCGGGAGAAAATGGCGGTGATGCCAGCTGCTTGCGGAACTGCGCAAGGGCCTGATGGAACAGCGCGGGCCAAGACCTTTGTCGTGGGCGGACTTTCGCCGGAATTGCTGCAGGAGGCAAAAGATTTCGCCGCCGCGGTCGAGGCGGAAATTCTGGTTCCAGAGACCCGCGAAGACATTGAACTGCCAAACTTGGGACGGCATTATGTGGAAAACGCAAGCCTCTCCCTAGCGGCGGCGGAACTGTTCTTGCGGCAGGCGGGTAAGGAATTTCCGAATGCAAGGCCCTACAGCGACGGCCTTGCCCTGGAGACTTTGAAAACCCGCTCCTGGCCAGGCCGCATGCAGCAACTCTATGATACCGACGGTTCGCTCCGCTTTATTCTGGACGGCACCCACAATTCCCATGCGGCAAGACGTTTGGCCGAAACTCTGGACTGCTACTTTCCGGGGCAGAAGTTCCCCTGCGTCTTTGGTGCCCTCAAGGACAAGGATGTAGAGGAAATGCTCAGGTTCCTTGTGCCCTACGTTTCGGAGTGGCACCTGGTCCGCACGCCTTACGAAAGGTTCCGGGAACCGGAGGAAATTGCGGCCATTCTGGAGAAGATGGGGGCTGTCGTCGCCTCTATGGGTCCTCTTTCCCGCGAGGTACTGGACAACATTTTGGACAAAGTAAAATCGCCTGCTCTGGTGACGGGGTCATTGTATATGATAGGGGAGGTCATCGACCTCCTGAAAAATGACTTTGACGGTCTCGCCTTTTTCCGAGGCCTCACGAAAGCCACCAATGAACATAGGTAGCAGGCTACACGAATTTGTCATCCCCGCGACCTTCCTTGTCATCCCCGCGAAGGCGGGGATCTCCTTGCCCTTCCCATTGTCATCCTCGCGACCTGTGGTGAGCGAAGTCGAACCAAGGCGAGGATCCACTTGCATTATCGCTTGTCACCCCGGGCATATCCTTTAACAAATCTTTCCCTCGATGTGTATCTTCCCTCGCTCGCAGATTCACTTCGTTCGACTGCTCTCTCGGGAAGCACACATCTCGGTCAAAAAACAAGCGTTGGCTTTGGCATACAAGTGTTTTTTCGGGTAAGAATATTTACTATAGGTCCGAGCAGTTACAACAGGCGGAAACTCTTGTGACTGTTAGTCCCTGCGAGTTTCCCCCGAGATGCCATCCCCGCATCCTTCCTTGTCATCCCCGCGAAGGCGAGGATCCATTTGCATCATCCCTTTGTCACCCCGGTCCCTCCTACTTGTCGTCCCCGACTTGGTCGGGGATCTCCCTTCCTTTCCCCCTGTCACCTCGGCGAATGCCGAGGCCTCACGAAAGCCACAAACGAACACCGGTAGCAGGCTACACGAATTCTACCACCAGCTGCTTGCCGAGGGCATGAGCTAGCTTGTAGAGGGTTTCTACAGACGGTGATCCCTTGGGTGTTTCGAAACGCTGATAGGCCTGCGGGGTTATGTTTGCCCGCCTTGCCACATCGCTTTTCTTTTGACCTCTGCGGGCCTCGAAAAGTTTGTATGCAATCTCGATTCGCGGGGAAAGTTCGACCGCGTAAAGTCCCTTGTCGGAATCGGGCGTGGTCTTGGGTAAAATCATGGTGTTGCCGAGATCCAGGTCGCATTCCATGGCGCCGTCAAGGGCGTCTTTCGCTTGCCTGAGCGCTTCTTCTTGTGTGTCGCCGAAGGCGTTTACATTGGGCAGGTCGGGGAACGAAACCACGAAACCCATGTCCTTGTCTTTTTCAATTTTCGCTGCGTAATTCATGGTTGCCTCTACTGGTCAAATTGTTTCAAGATTCTCTTGAGATAGACCCCTTCTATCTCGTGTTTGTTCCTTTGTATCGGAACTGGGCGCTTGCCTTGTTTTACGAAGATGTGGTGGTCTCCGTTTATCCGTCCGAGTATCCAGCCTCTTTCTTTGGCGTAGTTGCATATTTCTTTAAACTTCATAGATTAAAATACAATAAATTTATTTATTTGTCAATAAATAAATTTAATCATACCTCCGTTTTCAGGGTGTCCTCTATATAAGACGGAGATGTAGGCCGGAAAAAGCCTTGTAAAGAAACTTTTTACGATGGAATGGAAAGGGAGATGCCCCGTCAAGCGGGGCATGACAAGAGGGAAGGCCCGGCATGACAAGAGGAGAAGCACGGCATGACAGCCGGGAAGACTTCTTGGAGGAAACTCGCAGGGACTAACAGTCACAAGAGTTTCCACCTGCGGGCCTAATACCTACAACCTACTACCTAACCCCTAGCGGCTTTCTTCTGCTTTACAATCAACACAATCAGCCAAACAAGTCCGGTGAGAATCATGAGGCTGCAAAGCGTCTGGCCGCGGCTCATGCCGAACAGGTCCACCCGTCCAATGTGGGCGTCGGGCATGCGGAAAAACTCGATGAAGAACCGTGCGGTGCCGTAGCCTATCAGGTACAGGCAGGGCATCTTGTCGTGAAGTATGGGAATGCGGCGCAGGTTGTAGAGCGCTACGAACAAAAGAACGCCTTCGAAAAGCATTTCGTAAAGCTGGCTCGGGTGGTGGAGCACCGGCGGGCTCACCAGGCTGTCCTTTGCCAGCGGAAACCACATGCCGATGGGGCTGGTGGTCACTTCGCCGAAGAGTTCCCCGTTGATGAAGTTCCCCCAGCGGCCCCAGGTGTAGGCGAGGGGCGCCAGCAGAAAGCAGAGGTTCAGGGTTTTCCACAGGTCCATCTTGTTGCGCTTGATGCCGATGATGGTGAACACGGTGCCAAGGATTAGCCCCCCGTGGTAGCTCATGCCCGAGATACCCACGAAATGCCCGTTGCTCATGGGGATAAGGATTTCGGTGGGGTTAGCGAGGTAGTAGTCCGCCTTGTAGAAGAACACGTAGCCAAGGCGTGCCCCGATGATGATGCCCGCGATAATCCAGGTGAAAAGGCTGTCGAACTGTTCCTTGGTGTAGCCCAGGTTTTCTTTCTTGTTGATGTGGGTCAGGGTCAGGTAGCCCGTGACGAAGGCGAAGATGTACATGATGCCGTACCAGCGCACGGGGAAACTCCCCAGCGTGAATGCGGTTCCGTCAAAATACGTGGGAATCAGGTTCCACCAAGACAAGTCCATGCTATTTTCCTTTGTTCAAATTCTGGTGCGCCCAGTAGTTCATGATCATGGCGGCCACCTGGGTGGCGGGCTGGCTGCGGACCTTCTGCAGGTCGTGAATCTGCAAGATGACCACCACGATGGCCTTCTTGGGGTCTTCCTTGGACTGGGCGAATCCCTTGAACCATTCGTAGCGTCCGTAGGGGTCGTGTCCGTCCAGGGAGCCGGTCTTTCCGCCGATGTCCAGGGCGTTGTAGTTCTTGCGGGCCATGTTCCGGGTGGAAATCTGCTTGCGGGCCGTTCCGTTGGTGATGGAGCGGATCATGGCCTGCCTAAGCCCGTAGTAGGTATTCTCGCTGAAGGAGCCTGCGTTTAGGGCGATGCGGTTCTTGGGAGCGTAGGGCGCGAGGTTTTCGGCCCAGGGGATTTCAAGAGGTTTCTTTGCGAGAATCGCCCGGACCTGTGCCGCCGCCAAAAGCGGGGTGAGGGTGGTGGATTCGGTGAAGCCGCAGCTTACCTCGGCAAGGCCGTAACCGCTGTCGGGCGGTGTATAGCTGGAACGGCCAGGGATGCCGCTTGGGAAGTTGGTGTTGTAGCCCAGTTTCTTGGCTGCTTCTTTCAGTCTGCCTGCGCCAACGTTCAGGCCTATGAGGGCGAGAGGCGGGTTTGCGGACATGGCGTAGGCGTCTTGCAGCTCGATGGTGGGGCCCGTGTAGTTTTCCTTGACCCTCAGCTGGTTCTTGTACAGTGTGTGGTAAGAGCCGATCATGGGGATGGGGGTGTTCAGGGAATAGCGCTTGCTGTCCATGGCGGCGGCGATGGTGATGGTCTTTGCCAGGGAGGCTGCGGGGAAGGTGTTCTTCACGAAAAAGTCCGGCGTGCTCTGGACCTTTTCGTCTTTGCGTTCGCCCCAGGCGATAATCTCGTTGGTCTGCACGTCCACCACCAAGATGACGCCGTACATGGGCTTGAATCGGCGGAGCATGTTGTCGATTTTTTCGGCCAGGAATACGTTCTTTTGGGCCTTGATGTGGGTGGAGTCGATGACCTCGATTTCGGGGGGGGCCTCGGGCGTGACCGCCGCAATGATGGCGGCCTGGGCGTTGGCCATGTCTTCGGCCTTTTGCTCGGAGGGGGTCAGGGGCGAACCTTCGGCCATGGCGGTTTCGATGTCCCTTGCTCCGGAATCGCTTGCGGCGCTGTCGTTGACTGGATTACTGGAGGTGCCGCTTGCGGAGTCGGCGGCAACGAGGGGTGCTTCCGGCGCTTCGGGGAGCTTTGCGACTTCTTCTTTTTTGCCGCCTCCGAAAATGCAGGAGCCTATCATGAAACATAGGGTCGCGAATATCCCTAGGGCGATAATGCGGTTGCGGAGCCGTTGGGCGTAGGGCAGGGGTTGAATGGGCATCTGTTAAAGGGATTCCTTGAAGATGGTCTTGCGGTAGTAGGCCAGTTCGGCGATGCTTTCCCGGATGTCGTCCAGGGCCTGGTGCTTCTCTTGCTTCTTGAATTCGGGCAGGTTCGGGTACCAGCGGAAGGTGAGTTCTTTGATGGAACTGACGTCGATGTTCCTGTAGTTCAGCCAGCCCGTTACCTTGGGCATGTACTTGTACATGAACCTGCGGTCCTGCGTGATGGAGTTTCCGCAGAGCACGTTCAGTTTCTCTTGCGTGAACGGCTTGATAAAGTCCAGGGTCATCTGGTCGGCGTCGGCAATGGAAAAGCGGGATTTGCGGCAACGGTCGACAAGCCCGCTCTGCTTGTGGTGCTTGGAGTTCCACTCGTCCATGCCGTTGAAGATGTTTTCGGTCTGGTAGATGGCAAGCACCGGGCCTTCGGCGAGAATGTTCAGGTTCGGGTCGGTGACTATCGTGGCCACTTCGAGGATTACGTCTTTTTCGGGGTAGAGCCCCGACATTTCCAGGTCCATCCACACCAGGTTCGGTGCGCTTTTAATCTTTGCCATAACGGTGCTAAATCTAGTTTTTTTCAAATAGTTGAGAGCGGATTATGAGCCGATGTTATCTTTTCATCGCATTTTTCTGTCCGTTTTTCACCGGTGGAGTCTTTTTGTCGCCAACTTTCGCCAAATGATAAATAAAACCATTTAATGTAAGTTTTTTATTTTCTATATTAGCCCGCGTTAATTTGTTACACCAATAGGAGCAATTATGGAAGAAGTCGTAATCACTGGTATGGGCTGCGTTTCGGCCCTTGGCAACAGCCCCGATGTACTTTGGGATAATCTTTTGCAGGGGAAGTCCGGCATTGCCACCATTGACCGCTTTGACGTAAGCGCATGCCCCATCAAGATTGCCGCCGCCGTGAAGGAATTCGACGGTTCCGAATATTTTAGCAATCGCGACCAGTCCCGTTTTTCCAAGTGCATCCAGTATGCCGTCTATTCCGCCTACAAGGCCCTGGCCAACGCAGGAATTGACCCCAAGGCCGAAGACCCCAGCCGCTCCGGCGTGATTATCGGTGCCGGCGTGGGCGGCATGAACATGTATTCGGATAGCGCCGTGACGCTAGCCAACCGCGGCCCTGGCCGTGTGTCCCCCTTCTTTATCCCCATGGCCATCGTGAACATGCCCGCCGGCGAAGTTTCTAACCGTACCGGTTGGATGGGCCCCTGCTTTGCTGTGGTTTCCGCCTGTGCCACCTCCAACCACTCCATCGCCGCCGCCTACGACGCCATCCGCCTGGGTCGTGCTGACATCATGCTGGCTGGCGGTACCGACGAGACGGTGAACCCGCTGGCCTTGGCTGGCTTTACCAACATGCATGCCCTGAGCAAGCGCAACGACGACCCGTCCACCGCCTCTCGCCCCTTCGACAAGGACCGCGACGGCTTTGTGATGGGCGAAGGTTCCGGCATTCTGGTGCTTGAAAGCCTGAGCCACGCCAAGAAGCGCGGCGCCAACATCCTGGCTCGTATCGCAGGTGTTGGCATGAGTGCTGATGCCCACCATATGTCCGCCCCCCGCGAAGATGGCGAAGGTGTGCGTCTCGCTATCGAGATGGCGCTCCGCGATGCAGGAATTTCTCCGAACGACGTGGGCTACGTGAACACCCACGGCACTTCTACTCCTCTTGGCGACGTGGCCGAATGTTCCGCCCTGGAAAAGGTGTTCGGCGCCCGCGACAGCCTGAAGGTGAACTCCTCCAAGTGCATGATCGGGCATGCCCTGGGTGCCGCCGGCGCTCTCGAGGCTATCATTACCGTGAAGTCCCTGCAGAACCAGATGGTTCATGCCACGAGGAACGTGTTCAACCAGGACGAACGCATCCATCTGGACGTGTGCGCCAACAAGAACACCAGTCACGACTTCAAGTACGCCTTGTCCGACGGCTTTGGCTTTGGCGGCCAGAACAGCGTGCTGCTTTTGGCTCGCGACTAGTTCGGGCGTCTTCGACGCAGTTATTAGTTAATAGTTACTAGTTAATAGGTTCTTGTTACTAGAGATTTTGATTAAATATTTCTAGTAACTAGTATCTTGGAACTAGTAACTTTTTTATTTTTGTCCCCGTGAAATTTTCTTGCGTGAAAATAGCCGTTTTGTGTCTGGTGGCCGCACTTGTGGCCCGCGCGGCTCCCTACGATCCGCCCACCTGGCGCGATTCCACCTGGGACTACCGAAGCGAAGATTCCACGGACCTGGCGGGTGAGGTTTCTTGGCTCAAGGTAGGGGGTGTCGCCTCCCTGACGCTCATTGCTTACGGGGCTGCCTACTGGCTTGTTTTTGACAAGGGCTGGTGGGACGAGCAGGGCAACCATTTCCATTTCGAAAACGACTTTGACTACGCCCTGAACCTGGACAAGTTTGGGCATTTTGCTTCGGGCGTGGCCATGGGCGAACTCTTTTACGAAGGCTACCGTTGGGCCGGTGCCACGGAGTTCCAGTCCTACCTGTTTGCTGGGCTTTCCGCCATGATGACCCACATCGCCATCGACGTGAAGGATGGCTATTCTCCTAAATGGGGGTTCAGCATTTTTGATGTGCTGTCTGGAACCTTGGGTGGTTTTTTGCCTATGGCGGAACGTTACGTGCCGTTGTTTAAGTATGTGGACCTTAAGTGGAGCTACTGGATTAACAGCAGGGCCTATTACGACCAAGGCAAGATAGACGGAAAGAACCACACCTGTGTCTTTACCGACGATTATGTGAATCAGACATTCTGGGCGTCTTTCAAGATTTATCGCATGTTGCCGGCAGCTGTCCGCAGCTATTACCCCAGCTGGCTTGCCATTGCGGCCGGTTTAAGCATTGACGATGGCGTCTTTTTGCACAACAAGGAGATTACCCCCCACAGGGAAGTGTATATCGCCCTGGACTACGATCTGGAGGCTTTCCGCCCCCAGAGCCGCATGGCCCGCACTCTGATAAAGAGCCTGAACTACTTCAAGCTGCCGGCACCGGCTGTGCAAGTATATCCTGAATTTCACTGTTTTTTGCTTTATCCGATAAAGTTCTAGGTTTGCAGAATACATATTTGGGCTGGGGTTTCCCTTTTTTCTATATTATGCGCGGAGTTTGAGAACTTGACCTGGAGACCTGGGTGAAAAAGATTTTTGCTGTTTATTTGTTGCTGTTGACGCTCGTTTTGTCTGCGTGTATTTTTGATTCCGATGAAACGGTCATGGCTGGTTGGCTTTCTGACCAGGGAATTCCTGGTGGCTATAGTGTTCAAACATTGAGTGTCGAAAACCTGACACCTCTTTCGTCAGAAGTTTTTTTGGACTCTGCCCCAAGTCTTGCAAATGACAGGGCCGTGCTTGGTAAAACAGCAAATATTTCCCATGATCTTGTTTTTGACATGGCTTTTTATGATTCCGTTTTCTTTGCGGATCTCAAAAAGTCTGATTCGGCTACGGCGTACATGTCTCTATATGTTTTAAGACCTTTCTACTCATCTAAGTCTTACCCGGCTGATTCTCTGCCTTTAAATGAAGAATTGACTTTGAATGTTAGCTGGATACTTGACAAGGGCCCTTCTAAATCATTTGTAGATAGCGTTGGAGACATTTCTGATTCTTTGTGGCTGTCTAGCTTGTCGAAGTGGAAAGCAGATTCTTCGGTGGATATCTCTGTTTCGATTTCTGTTTCTGCTAAGGATTCGGTGATGAAAATATCGCTTCCTTCGGCATTGTTGACTGCTATGAAGGGTGTTTCGCGGGCCTGCCGCCTGCAGCTAAGATTGTCTGCTCCGGAGGCGGCAAGAACCTATCGTTTCTACGGAGCAGGGACATCGCTGTACCCAAAACTCTGGGTTTCTTTCCCCAAAGAAAAGAGCTATAATGAATACGATCCCTTCCGCATGGCCCATATCATCTCGAACAAGGAGTCATGTTCTGATTGCTTAGTTCTCCATGGCGGTATCTATGATTCTCTTGTTGTGGAATACGAAAGTGCCCCTATTATGAAAGCATTGTCCGAGTTTTATGGTGATGAGTTCCCTTATATGGCTGACGATGGCGATGATGTTCGCCAGACGGTGGTCCTTGCCCAGATGACTTATGCAAAGGATGACAGCCAGGGAACTAGCGAACTTGGACTGCCTATCCAGGTTGTGGTAGGTTCCTATACGGATAGCGCAGGCAAAAGCGTCCGCCAGATGGAGGCCTACAAGTTGAACAAGTCTTTGATTGCGTCCAAAGGTCACCCCAATATGGTTTTCTATGAAGGGGACTCTCTCACTCTGCAGGTGACTTACGGCCTTCGGGACTTTATCAACCGTGCTCGCGACGGTCGCACCTTCAAGATGATGATGCGTCTAGGCTACCCGGTCTTGCAGCCGAAGGATTCCTCGTATTCTGACCATGTGACCTCTAAGAAAGATACTTCCTATGTATTTTTCTCCCATTTTGACCATGCCCGCTACGATTTCAGTTCTGCCATGAAGCAGCCCTCGACCTTGAAACTCTGGCTTGCAAACAAGAGGGGGGATAAGTAATGAAAAAGATTATCCTTGTTCTTTTTGCTTTAGCCGTTTGCAGTTTCGCCTCTGTCATCGGTCTTGACGCTCTTGGCGAGGAGCAGGTGGCCGGCGGTATGGCGTCTACGGCGGGCCGCGGGTATGCCGGTGGTGCAAAGACGGGTGATGCCGAAGGTCTTTCGGTGCTGAACCCAGCTCGTAATGCTTTTGATACCAAGGTGGTTTTCAACGTCAATTTCTTGATGGAAATGGTCGCCTTGGAAAAACATGGAAATAATTTCGGGGTGAACAACATCACCATGCCCTCTTTCAACTTGTCGTTCCCTATGGGCGGCTTTGGTGCCATGGGACTTTCCCTGTGGCAGAGCTATGCGTCTAATTTGAACGAAGAAGTGAGCAACGGTAAGAATTCGGTGGAAACCACCATCGAATACCAGAGCAGTGTCTACGAGATTGTTCCGAGCTACACGTTCCGCCTGCCGGTCATCCGCAATTTCTCCGTAGGTGCGTCGGCCCATGTGGTGATGGGCAATTCCATGCGCAAAATTTCTATGGGCCCGAATACGGAAGGGCTTTCTTCTGAAGATACTTGGGCGGTAAGCAATGCCGAAATTTCTGACTACGTAGATGGCACTTGGGAAATCAAGAACCATCCGGCATATTACACGGCCGCCTTGCAGTATCGCGGCCATCAGTCCTCGTTCTACTTCTCTTACACTACGCCCCATACCCTTTTGAACGAGTTGGACTACAATTTCCGCATGAGCGAACTGGATACCTTGGCTCCTACCAAGAAATCCAGGGAAATCGATGTTCCTGCAATGCTTGCTGCGGGCATGAATTTCCGCTTTATGAAACGGAACAATGTGATGTTTGACATTGCGGCCCGCGGATGGGACAAGGATATCGAAAACATCGGTGGCAGTTTCAACATGGAATCTGTCACGGAAACCCAGAAAGATTTGTTGGTCGCTTTCGGGCTCCAACGCGATGGAAGCCCAATGTTCTATGACCCATACCTGGATCGCATCACCTACCGTTTGGGAGGTTGGTACAAGACCTGGTATGTGAAGGATGTTTATGAACTGGGCGGTTCCTTGGGTGCTGGATTCCCTCTGGGCCGGAAGGGGACAACGTTGGACTTGTCTTTCCAGGGAGGAAAGCGTTTTGCCGATTCTGGCCGTGGGTGGGATGAAATCTTTTTAGGGTTCCGCATAGGCTTGATGGGTGTCGGCAACTGGGGTCAGACCCGCTAGAAGTTTTATTAAAGGAGGCTGAAAATGGCTGTCAAGAAAACAACTGCTGTAGCAAAGAAGGCTGCTCCGAAGGCATCTGCCAAGACTACGGCAAAAGCTGTAGAAAAGAAGGTCGAAAAGACCGTAAAGACTGCGGCGACCAAGGCTAAGGCCGCTGTGGAAACGGCAACGAAGAAGGTGGAATCCGCCAAGAAGACTCTGGACAGGTCCAAGTCTATCAAGAAGGTGGCCGAAGCCGTGAAGGCGACAGCAAAGGCCATTGCCAAGGTGGCAAAGTCTGCTCCTAAGGCTTCTGAACAGACCGACGTGTCCAAGAACATTACAGCCAAGAAAGCTACGAAAGCAGCTGCAAAGGTAACTGCGAAGGCAACCGAAAAGGTTTCCACGGTCAAGGCTTCTGCAAAGCCCGTGACAAAGACGGCTTCTTTGGCCCAGTCCTACGACGCCGAATACCTGGTGCTCATGCAGAAGGACCCCAACTGGATGCAGGCTTTCTGGGATGTTTCCGAGGACCGTATCAAGCGTGCCCGCAAGGGTAAGGGCAAGCTGGTGCTCCGCCTGTTCAACATTTCTGGCGACCTGACGGTCAAGCGCAACAAGAAGCGCAAGTTCCACGATATCGAGGTGCCGGCCGATGCCCGCAGCTGGTATGTAGAGAACAAGGCTTCCGAAAAGACGGTGGCCGTGCTTGGCTTTGCTGCCGGCAAGAACTTTATGCCTCTCGTGGAATCTGCTCCTGTGCAGGCCTACTCTACGGACGGTTCCGAAGTGAACCTGAACGACGCCTTTGTCCGGGCCTCTTTGGGCGGTGCCGCCCTCGGCGGGTTCGGCAGTTCGGGCCTTTCCAGCATGTCTGCCAAGAACTGGCTTGAAAGCCTCTCCAGCTCTTCGGGCTCCATGTTCTCGGGCGCTCTTTCCAGCGCAGCCCTCAAGAGCAACAAGCTGGAACTCCCCAAGGATTCCGTGAACTACGGCAAGGACTTTTTCCTGTGGGTCAAGACCCGCCTGATTGTGTATGGCGGAACCCGTCCTGACGCTCACCTGCAGGTGCGTGGCGAACCGTTCCCTCTGAATCCGGATGGAACATTTAGCTTCGAAGAGGACCTGCCCGATTCTACGAAGATTATCCCGGTGTTCGCTACCGACAAGGACGGCGATTTCCCGACGACGATTGTTCCTATCGTCGTGAAGCGTACGGAGTAGTTCCCGCGAGGGTCGCTCCAAGGTCCGGCGTCTATGTCCGCCCCCGGCAAGATACACTTGCTGCTCCACGCGCACCTTCCTTTTGTGCGTGAGCCCGAATTTGACCGGTTCTTAGAAGAGAACTGGTTTTTCGAGGCTATGGCGGAAACCTACCTGCCCATAATCCAGATGCTCTGGCGCTTGCAAGAGAAGGGCGTGCCCGGCACCCTGAACCTGAGCGTGTCTTCGGCCTTGCTTGCCATGCTTACCGACAAGCTCCTGCTGGAAAAGTTTACCCGGCATTTGCACAAGCAGCTGGACCTTCTGGAAAAGGAACGCGTTCGCGCCCGCGGTGACGAAGCCTTGTCGGAGGTGGTAGATTTTTATTACCGTCGGCAGCTGGCCCTGATCAGCACCTGGGAAGGCCCCTGCGATATGGAAATTGTCCCGGTGCTTAAGGAACTGGAAGAACGGGGCAAGCTGACGCTTATTACCTGCGTGGGGACCCATCCGTTCTTGCCCGCCTACCAGTCGGATGTAGAGGCAATCCGCCTGCAGTTGGGCATTACCGTTCGCGCCTTCGAAGAGGCTTTCGGTCGTAAGCCCCGTGGGCTCTGGTTGCCGGAGTGCGGCTATTTCCAGGGGCTGGATTCCATTCTTGCTGAATTCGGTTTCAAGTATTTCTTCTTGGAGACCCATGGCGTGCTTTTGGCAAAGCCCGCGCCCAAATACGGAGTATTTGCGCCAATAAAGACCCCTGCGGGGCTTTATTGCATGGGTCGTGAGCAGAGCAGCTCCATGGAAGTCTGGAGCCGTAAGACCGGTTACCCCGGGCACCCTGAATACCGGGAATTTTTCAAGGATATTTCCCAGGAACGCAGTCCCGAATACCTGGGCGATTACTTTATGGCGGGCAAGACTCCCATAGAGACGGGCCTGAAGTATTACCGCATTACCGGCAGCGAAGACAAGCAGATTTACCGCCCCTGGAACGCGCTCCGCCTGGTAGAGGATCACGCCCGCCTCTTTGTGGCGAACCGTGAAGCGACCGTTACCGAACTCTTGCCCCAGATGGATGGCAACAAGGTTTCCATCTTGTGCCCTTACGACGCCGAACTTTTTGGACACTGGTGGTTCGAAGGCCCCCTGTTCATCGAAAAACTGTTCGAGCGGGCCGCCAGTTCCCGCGTAGTGGAAATGGCCTCTCTAGAAGACACCATGCAAAGCTCTCCAGATCCAGATATTCATGACCCCATCTTTTCATCTTGGGGCGAGGGCGGCTTTGGCGAAGTCTGGATGAACGACGAGGTGAGCTGGGCCTACCCGCTGTTTTTTAAGATGCGGGGCATGATGAACGACTTGAAAGCCAGGCTGAACAAGGCTCCCAAGGCTTTGGCCAGTTTCTTGAAACGCTGTTACGACCAGGTGGCTCGCGAACTGGTGCTTTTCCAGGCTTCGGACTGGGCGTTCATGATCCACAACAACTCTGCCGCCGATTACGCCAAGTTTCGCCAGAATACCCATTACAAGAATGCCTGCGCCCTTTATGCGGCGGCTACGTCAGCGCTGATGCTTGGCCGCAAGCGCTCCGGCGAAAGCATTCTAGAAAAGCTGGAAAAACAGGATAATCTATTCCCTTGGATTGGCGAGCTGGATTAACGCCCTTGCCGGAATCCAGAACCAGTCCGGCCTGAATTCCAATTCATAACACGCCTCGTAGATGGCCTTTGCTATAATGTAGGGCTTTAGTTCTTGCTGCAGGGAGTCTTCAGGAACATTTGCTGTTTTCGCATAGCCCTGGATAAATGCCTGTCGGACATTGTCCATGTTTATTTTGCTGACGGCTTCGGCGTAGGCGAAGCTGCGGATCATTCCCGCCACATCTACGGCGGGGCTCCGGAGTCCACGACGGAATTCCAGACTTCTGGTGGGTTCTCCTTCGAAGTCTATCATCTTGAATCGTGCATCGGGTGTCATCAGGACCTGCCCTAGGTGAAAGTCCCCGTGGATCCGTTGCGGCTTGAAGATGGCGCTTTTGTTCGGGGCTGTTTCGGTCCAGATTTTTTGCAGGCGGGGGAGGATGGCCTGAACGGTTGCAAGCTCGTCATTCCCGGCAGCGCTTTTACACTCGTCATTCCGGGCCCCGACCCGGAATCTGGCTGCACTTTGTTCTAAAAGCCCTCTCAGCTTTTCAATGGGTGGCATTTCCGAAGGCGCTTCGCATCCGTCCATTTCACGCAGGGCCATGTGCATGCGGGCGGTCTCGCTCCCCAGTTCGTAAGCCTTTTCAGCGGTTGGTTCCCGGGTAAAAACATCCCAGGCGTTTTGGGCGCCGGGGATGTGCTTTTCCAGAATCCCGAGAACGAAGGTCTTGCCGCTGTCACTGGTGTAGTGGCAAGAGGCAAGCAGTTCTGGGCTTCCCTGATAGCCCTGTTCGTTCAAGAAACGCAGAACTTCTTCTTCGGGATGGGCTCCGGCCTGCAGGCGCCTGAAAATCTTGAAGAAAATTTTTCCTGGAGCAACAAAAGAAGAATTGCTCTGTTCGGCAGAAATAGGTTTCAGCGATTCAAGGTCATCCCGTCCAGATTCGCTGTAGGTTACAAACGAAAAGATTCCTTTCTTGCTTCTGAAACTCTTGGAACCTACGGTTTTCCCGAGGGCACGGTATAATAAGGGCCCAATAAAATCGTCATTTTCGGTGAGCAGGTAAAGGTCTGGTTCCCCTTCCCGAAATCGCAGGGATACAAGGGATATGGAGGCGTTACCGATAGTGAGTCCGTCAATTTGTTCAAAGTGGGTGGGAGTGCGGCCCTTGCCCATATACCACCGCTTGCCGATGATGTCCTGCAGGTTTGTCATTTGGTTGGAAGCTTTGGAAAGAATCCTTGCTTGCGCAAGGTAGAAAGAATTTTCAGCTGGTTTTCCAGAGGTTCTTTGTCAAAGCCTTCCAGCACGAATTCGGGGATTCTCTTTTGCGGGCGAAATGCTGCGGGAACATCTTCCATGTCGCCCATTTGCCAGGCGGCAAGAAGCTTGGGTAAGAACTGGTCCCAGGGAAATTTGTCAGCGGGGGTCAATATAAATTGGCCGGGCTTAAGACCGTCTCTGGATTCAATGAAGAGGGAGCCGTCCCTGCAGCACGAGGCCAATGCCCCTTGCCTTGCCACTCCGTTAGTGGCCGGTTGCGCTTCGATTTCCAATACCAGTTGCACGCTAGGCGGCCAGCAGTTCCCGCTGGATTTGGGCGTATTGGTAATTGGAAATGGAGGTGATCTTGAGTATCAAATCCCTAGCGACTCCAGCCCTGATCAGGGCTCTTGCGTAGTTCATTTTGTTCAAGTCCAGGTTTGTCATAAGGCACCTCGCTTTCCCATTTGTTCACTAATTTAGATTATTTTTATGACAAAAGCATGACATTTCTCCAAGTTATTTTTTTCTTATCGTCAAAACAAAAATCGATTTTAACGGCGTTAAAATCGTAACTTCTTGAATGCTATGAAGATAAAATTTTTGTCTTTTCAAACAGGAATACTCCATGTTGGAACAAGCCTGTGATATAAATCACTTACGAAAAATGTAAATGCTAAAAGATGGGAAAATCTTTACGGATTTTTTCCACAACAGATGCCGAAATTTCTGCAGAAACCACCTGTTCTTTTTTTGCTTCCGCTTTCGCGATACATTCTCCGTCGGGAGCGATGACCTGCGAATTTCCGATGTAGGTGCCGTCGGCAGAGACGTTGTTCACCGCAAGAACATAAGCCTGATTTTCGATGGCCCTTGCACGCAGCAGTGTTTCCCAGTGTTCGTTGCGCACTGCAGGCCAGGAGGCTTGTACGGTAAAGGCTTGAGCGGCACTGGTCCGAGCTTTTCGGAACTCTTCGGGGAATCGCAGGTCGTAGCAGATAGCCGTTGCTAGGGTAAGGTCTTGAATTTTGAACAAAGTAATCTCTTTTCCAGGAGTGAAATCTTTTTGCTCCGGAAAGAAGGGGTGGACCTTGTCGTAGTAAGGCTGTTTGTCTGTTACATTTGTTGGGTCGAAAAGACAGACCCTGTTGGTAAAGCCGTTGGTTGTGCGGTGCATACCGCCACCCAAGATAAAACAGTTTGTTTCTTTTGCGAGCCCGCTCAGCATTTGCGCTGTTGGAGCGCTGCCCGTTTCTAAATCTTCGGCAAGTTCCTCTGCGCGTTCGGGAATGTACCCCGTGGCAAACATCTCGGGGAAAAGAATCAGGCTTTCGCGTATGGGCTTGGCTTCAAGTACCATACGCCTGGCCTTTTCCAGGTTCTTTTCCTTTTCTCCGGAAACGGATTCCATCTGTACGAGATAAACGCGCATGGCAGAAATGTAGTAAATAGGGGGTAGGGGCTAGGATTTAGGGGCTAGGATTTAGGGACTAGGGGTATGAGGTGTGAGGTCGGGCCTGCGGCCCTTTGAGGTATGGGGTGTGATGGGGACAAATGGAGTCATCCTCGCTGTCATTCTGGAGCTTGTCATTCTGGAGCGCAGCGATAGAATCTGCGATAGAACCACGAGGATCCGCTTGGGGCTAGGATCTAGGGGCTAGACTGTAGGAATAGGATGCAGAGGTATGGGGTTAAGCAAGAGGCGTTTTTTTATATTTGGCATAAATTTCGGGTAATGAAATGTTGGGAGTGCAAAAATGAAAGGGTTGTTTTACAAAAGAATTGCTGCATTGTTGATTCTCGTAGTGGCAACGAATGTTTGTGCGATGCAAATTTTTGTAAAGATGCTGACGGGAAAAACTTTGACGTTGGAGGTGGAACCTAGTGATTCCATAGATGCGGTCAAGGTGAAAATTCAGGGAAAGGAGAACATTCCTACGGAGGAACAACGACTAATCTTTGCTGGGAAACAACTGGAAGATGGTCATACTTTGGCAGATTACAATATAGGGAATGAGTCGACCCTCCACCTTGTTCAACGCTTGCATGGTGAAAGTTCAAGTTCTATGGATGATGCGTCCAGTTCTTCGCAAAACATTGAGTCAAGTTCTTCGGAAATAGCAGAATCCAGTTCTTCGCAAAATATCGAGTCAAGTTCTTCGGAAATAGCGGAATCCAGTTCTTCGCAAAACATTGAGTCAAGTTATTCGGAAAGTGTAATTTCTAGTTCCTCTGAAAAAGGCGCAGGGTCTAGTTCGGGAAGTCGAGAGACGCAGACATTGTACCCCATGCCTGCCGAAGGCTTTGAAATTGTTGTTTCGGATAACATGTTGGTGGTAAATTCACAAGGTTCCGATGTCAGTATTCTTGTCTTTGACATGATGGGTAACTTGAAAAAGAGATCTCTTAATCATTCTGTGAGTTTTGAGTCCATCCCTTCGGGATTGTACCTTGTCCGTGTTTCTGTTGGGAATGTGACAAAGGTTCGGCAAATTTTGGTCAAATAGCAGGGCTTTTTTTCTACATTGTGTCTTATGAAGTTTAGATGGCTCTGGATTTTGGCCCTGCTTGCGGCATATGCTTTTGCCGCGACGCCTACGCCCATTGTGGGTGTGGTGGTGGATTCGGAGTCGGAACTGCCTATTACCGATGTAGAGGTGACTTACCGGTCTGGCAAGAAACTGGGGACCACCAATTCGGATGGCCGTTTCGAGTTTACGGTTGATTCCCGTAATGCGGCCCTGGTGTTCAAGAAACCCGGTTACGACAGCGTCTTTGTGGAACTGCAGGACTTTGCCGATGTGCTGGATATGGTGGTGAGTCTTTCTTCGAACCTGCGGGACTTGGGGGCAAGCACCATCGTCGGTGGCGGAGAACCGGAGAAGTGGGAACCGGTTCGTACCATTTCGGTGGACAAGCTGGAAGATGCGGCGGGCATGCGTTTCGACGTGACGGAACACCTGAGCCAGATGCCGGGTATTTCGGGCCAGAAAGATTTTAGCAGTGCTCTTTACTACGACGGTTCCCGTGCTGGGGACGTGGCTTACCACTTGGGCAGGCTCCGGATCCCCAACATGCGTCACCTGGATGTGGGCTTCCCTGGAAACCTTTCGGTAATCAACCCACACATCTTGAGCGGGATTGAAGTCCACGACCATTACGGTTCGGGCCCAATCGGCCAGGGCCTTGCCACTTCTATCCAGTACCTGCCCGAACAGACCAAGGGAGAGTGGGGGCTTAAGGGTGCCGTTGGCCTTACGGTGCAAGAAGTGGTGGTGGATGCCCCTTGGCTTTTCTGGGATAGTTTCCGCTTCGCCTTCCGTAGGCTGGACGGCGAGATGCTCAAGAACCTGGGCGAAAAGTTCTTTACGGAATTCCGTAAGCGCGACGGCGACTGCGTAAACGATTGCCGGGTCAAGTCTTCGGACCCCTTCGACCTGACAGCCTTCGATATATACGCCCAGCTGAACGGCTCCGATTCCATGGGCAACACCTGGGCAATCCGCACCCTGTACAGTTCCGACGAATACAAAATCCGGCAAGATACTTCTATGGCCTACGATGAGGTGAACTCCATCGATATAATTTCGGGCGAGCAGAACTACTTGGTGTTGGGGGCGGAATACGCTTCCCGCTTTGGAACCAGCGCCCACGCGGGTTTTGTCCGGGAATACCTGAGCGATACCCTGCGTGATACCACCGGGTTCAAGACTCCTGCCGAGGACGTCAATATGGACCAGGCTCAACGGTCCTTCATTGACGGTTATGACTATACCCACACTACCATTTCGGGCGGGCTGGACAAGAATTTCAAGGGGAACATTCTGGGCTCCAAGCTCAGCGGCGCTCTCCTTTACGAGCAGCACATTTTGGAAAGGAACTACTTGAATTTCGGCGAACAGTCCGACGACTACCAGACGGGCGTTGTCTCCGGGACGGGTCGTCTGGACTGGAAGCGGGATTACTACCAGTACATTCTTTCTGCGGGAGCCGTGGCCGACGCCATGGACCACAAGGCCGCTCCTACTGCCTCTCTGGACATGGAACGGAACTTGTCGGGAGCGGATACCGCATACTGGCGCCTGTTCGGAAACGCCGCCTACCGCAGCGACTGGAAACCCTACTACGACAAGGGTGACCTGACGGGCCGTCTGGAATCGGGAACTTCAGCCAAGCTGGGTCTCGGTTACCGTTCCAAGTACCTGGATGTGCAGGCTTCTGGTTTTGGCCGTTACTATCCTGATCCGCTGCTGCCCATGCCTAAGGCCTACGCTCAGTACGAAGACGTGACCGACGTGGATTTCGCCTGGGTCTTTGGCGGTGGAGCCAAGATGGAATGGAAAACTTCCCACCATTTCTCCATGTCCACCAATATCAGTTCCGTCTATGGCGAATACGAGCTGGAAGGCTCTGGCAATTCCCTCCCGTGGGAGGCGAACTCCCGCCTGGACGTGGTTTCTCATTTCCGTTATTACCCCCGCAAGGACTCCCTGGTTTCGGTCATCTTGACCCACCATGCTTTGTGGCACAGGCCCTTGTACTATTACCAGATTGAACCTTCCAGTGCCGATGGCACCAATGGCAAGCGCAGGCTCAAGGACCTGAATGAATTTACGGACCTGTTCCGCACCGACTTGCGCCTGAATCTGGACTTGATGACTTCGAAGTATTTCTTCAGGAGTGCCCGTTTCTACCTGGAAGTGGACAACATCTTTGCCAAACTGGACGTGCCCGCTCTCAAGTTCTTGGGCGGCGAGAACGCTCGTGAGCGTTCTTGGGTGACCCGGGATGCCGACGGCGATTCCAACGACGGTTACGACCTGGTTCCCTTTATGGCGAAAGGCATGGGACTTTACTTGCAGTTCGGCGTAGAAGTGCAGCTGGGAATATAATGGTGCGAAAGTGTGTAGTGTGAAATGGGTGGTGAGTTGTGAGTAATGAGTTATGAGTTGCAAGTTTTGAAAAAGACGTTATTTCTGTCTGTTTTTCTCTTATGTGCTGTAGCTTTTGCTCACGAGACGGATTCCCTGTTCGTGCCGCCCAAGCCCGAAAAGCCCCTGCGTTTCTGTTCTTCGGTCAAGAAATGGATTGAATATGCCACTACGGATTCCAACATGGTGGAAATCACGCGCCTGAAGGGGCTCCGCATGGACTTGCGGTATGGCACTTTCAACAACGTGACGGGACACGATTTGTATTGCGGAGTGCAGCGGGCCTTTGTCCATAAAGACGCCCTGCCAAAACTCAAACGGGCCATCAAGATTATGGAGAAGGAAATGCCGGGCTCTGTGCTGGTGATTTTCGACGCCTCCCGACCCCTGTATGCCCAGTCTGCCTTGAAACGCACCGTGGCGGGCACGCCCTATTCCAACTATGTGTCATCCGGCGTTACCGGCGGACTCCACAATTATGGACTTGCGCTGGACCTGAGCATCACCGATGCCGAAGGGAACCTGCTGGACATGGGAACAGACTTTGATTCCTTTGAACGCTGCGCAGGCGAGGTTGGGGAGGCAGATGCCTTACAAAGCGGTCGCCTTACCGAACAACAGGTAAACAATCGCAAGATTTTGCGTTCTATTATGCTTCGAGCGGGTTGGGTCCCTCTAAGTAGCGAATGGTGGCATTTTAACGCCTACACTCGGGCCTACACCAAGGAACACTACGCTCTATTTCCGTTGTAGTGCCGCCTTCAGGGCGCGGATGGCGTTTCCGCGATGGCTGATGGCCTTTTTCTCTTCCAGTTCCATCTGGGCGAAGGTGCGGGTCTCGCCGTCGGGCACAAAGAGCGGGTCGTAACCGAAACCCATGTCGCCTACGGGGGCGTGGTTGATGGTCCCGCGGCATTCCCCTTCGAAAATACGGGGCTCGCTGATGCTGAACTTGCCGTTAACCTGTGAAACGATCTGGTACGAAAGTGCGCAGAAATATCGGGCCCTGCGGTCTTCGATATTTTCCAGCTTTTTCAGGAGAAGTTCGTTGTTGCTGTTGTCGTTTCCGTGGCCTCCGCTATAGCGGGCGCTGTAGATTCCCGGTTCCCCGTTCAGTGCAAAAACTTCCAATCCGGAATCGTCGGCCAGCACGGTGGCTTCAATCCCACGTTCCATAAGCCAGCGGGCGGTGGTGCTGGACTTGATGATGGCGTTTTCGGCAAAGGTCTTGCCGTCTTCTACGATGTCGCCGTCAAAGCCGATGTCTTTCAAGGTCTGGAATTCGTAGTGGTCGGTTCCAAGGATATGGGCAAAGTCTCTAATTTTTCCGGCACTTCCGGTAGCGATGACGAATAGGTGTTTCATAGGATTTAGGGGGTAGGATCTAGGGGCTAGGGGTTTGAGGTCGCTTCGCTTTGAGGTGTGAGCTCGGTCGCCAAAGGCTCCCTTTGAGGTTCGTGCCTCATATCTCATACCACACACCTCACAACTCACAACTCACCACTCACCACTCACCACTCACAACTCAGTACTTCTCCGGCTTCATCACGATGAGGATGGCGTCTACCACGATGCCGACGCCACAAAGTCCACCGGTACAGAGCCAGAGGATTCCCGTCCAGATTTTTCCTTCGTAAAAACGATGGATTCCCAGGTACCCGAGCAAAATACAAAGGGCCAGCGCAATCCACTTGTTGTGTTCACCTTCGGCGACCATAAAATCTCCTTGTTGCGGGTGGGAATATAGAAAAAGAAGATTGGCGCTAAAAGCCTATGAAGGTTAATTGTTTGAAGACCGGAACCTTCCTTTCGTTAGTCTTAAAAAGCTTTTTTTACGCTTTTTTCTAGCCCCTAAACCCTAGACCCTAGCCTCTTTTTTTCTATATTTACCACGCAAAAGAGGTCTATTATGAAACTTTTGCCAGAAGCCCTGACGTTTGACGACGTCCTTCTTGTTCCCGCTGAATCTTCTGTTTTGCCGGCCCAGACCGACGTGAGCACTCAGCTCGCCCCCAATATCAAGCTGAACATTCCTATCATCAGTGCCGCCATGGACACCGTGACTACGGCTCCTTTGGCCATTTCCCTCGCCCTGCAGGGTGGTATCGGCATCATCCACAAAAACATGAGCATCGAAGACCAGGCCGAAGAGGTCCGCAAGGTCAAGCGGTGGCAGTCCGGTATCGTTGTGAATCCGGTGACCCTCGATGCGGACCAGCCGGTTTCTGCAGCCTTTGAACTCCGCGCCCGTAACAAGGTGAGCGGTTTCCCGATTTTGTCTAAGGGTAAGCTGGTGGGTATGCTCACCAGCCGCGACCTGCGCACGGTGAGCGACATGAACGCGAAGATCCGCACTGTGATGACCAAGAATCCGGTGACGGCAAGCCCCAAGGTGAGCCTTGCCAAGGCCAAGGAAATTTTGGCCGAAAAGCGCATCGAGAAGCTCCCGCTGGTGGATGCTTCCGGCGCCCTGAAGGGCCTTATCACTATGACGGATATCTTGAAGCGTGAAAACAACCCCAACGCTAGCCTGGACAAGAACGGCCAGCTGTTGGTGGGTGCCGCTGTAAGCACGTCTGCAAATACTCTCGAACGCGTGGCCGCCCTGGTGGACGCCGGTGTGGACCTGCTCATCATCGATACGGCTCACGGCCACCACATCGGTGTGCGCAACATGGTGAAGACCGTTCGCAAAAAATACCCGAAGCTCACGATTTGCGCAGGCAACGTCTGCACTCCGGAAGCGGTTGCGGAACTTGCCAAGTGCGGCGCCAACATCGTGAAGGTGGGTATCGGTCCGGGTTCCATCTGCACCACGCGTATTGTTGCCGGTGTGGGTTACCCGCAGTTCTCCGCCGTGGTGGAATGCGGCAAGATGGCCCGCAAGGTCGGCGTGAAGATCATTGCCGACGGTGGCCTCAAGTTCTCGGGCGACATCGTGAAGGCTCTCGCTGCCGGCGGTCACGCCGTGATGGTGGGCTCTCTCTTTGCCGGTACCGAAGAAGCTCCGGGCGAAGTGATTCTCGCTGATGGCCGTAGCTACAAGAGCTACCGCGGCATGGGCTCCCTCGGTGCCATGAAGGCCGGTTCTGCTGACCGCTACTTCCAGGGTGGCGTCCAGGAACCCCGCAAGTTCGTTCCCGAAGGCATCGAAGGCCGCGTGCCCTACAAGGGCCCCCTCCGCGACACCGTTTACCAGTTGATTGGCGGTATCCACTCTGCCATGGGTTATGCCGGTGCTGCCAACTTGGAAGAACTTTACAAGAAGGCGACCTTCGTACGCATTACGGGTGCAGGCCTCCGTGAATCTCACCCCCACGACGTGACGATTACCAAGGAAGCCCCCAACTACCGCACCGGCGAGTAGTCCCGTTTTAGACTGTCATCCCCGCGCAGGCGGGGATCTCCTATAAAACGAAATGCCTGAGAAAGCGGAAAAACTCAATGTCTTGATTCTTGCGGCTGGCCTCGGCACGAGGCTTCGGCCATTGACCGAAGACATGCCCAAGCCGTTAGTGCCCGTGGTGGACAAGAGCATCCTGGAAATCCAGGCGATTCGTGCCAGGGAGCTTGGGCCTGTGCGGCTCCATGCCAACGCCCATTATCTTGCAGAACAGGTGATAGCCGAAGGTGCGCGTCTCGGGTTCGAGAAGGTCTGGGAAGAGCCGGAAATCCTCGGGACCGCTGGCCCCCTGAAACGCATATACAACGAAGGTTACCGCGGCGGGCTCCTGGTGATGAACGGCGACGCCTACTGTCGTTTCGACTTGAATAAATTTATGGAGAACGCCCGCCGCGACCGCTGCGACGTGGCTCTCTTGGCGGTGGAGTTCCCTCAGGTAAATACCTTCCGTGTCGACGGAAACGGACACCTGGCGGGTGTTGCTGGCCGTTTCGGTTCAGAACAGGGCGAGCCCGCCACCTTCTCGGGAGTGTCCTGGTACAGCGATGCGGCCCTTGCCCGCATCAAGGACGGCGAGTTCGACATCCGTGAATTCTGGAAACAGGAACTTGCGGCGGGCCACCCGATTCTGGTGGACTGCAGCCAGATGGATGCCACCTGGATAGACATGGGAAGCCCCGCGGGCCTGAAGGCCGCCTGCGACGCCCGCCTGCAGGAACTGGGGCTGAACAGCTGGGCTGGCGACGGTCTGGATTCCAGACTGCTGAGTCGCGTTTCGAAGGTCGGCTGTTCAGTTGTCCAAAATGGAGTGGAATTGCCCGAAGGCGCTCGTGTGGAAAACTCCATCTTGTTTGCGGGAGCTGCCGTCCAGGCGGGCGAAACCGTGAAGGACGAAATCCGGGGTAGGGGATTCTCGTGGAAGCTCTAGACCGGAAAATTCTGGAAATTGTCCAGGACGGTTTCCCGCTGGAGGAACGCCCCTACGCCGCGCTGGGGCGGCTTCTTGGCGTTTCAGAAGAAGAGGCTTTCGATAGCGTGGAACGCCTTCGCAAGTCCGGCGTCATCCGTCGTCTGGGTGGCGTCTATGACTCCCGCAGGTTGGGCTACATCTCCAGACTCTGCACGGGAGTGGTGAGCGAAGATAAACTGGAAGGTTTTGCTGCGGCTGCCGATAAGATTCCTGCCATCACACACAACTATGTCCGCAGTCACGCCTACAACGTGTGGTTCACCGTCATCGCCCGGTCGGAGTCCGAAATTCAGGAAACGGTCCGGGGGTTGGAGGCGGAAACCGTCCTGCACGATGCCCATGTGCTCTCGGCCAGCAAGATGTTCAAGATCAATACGGTGATGAAGGCTGCGTCGGGCCAGGCCACGGAAAGTAAGGTTGTTGATAAGCTGGATTCGGAAGGTGCCGAACCCTTTGTCCCTGAGGCAAAGGACCGTCGCCGGATCAACCTCCTGTGCCGGGATATTCCCCACACCAAAACGCCCTTCTCTGATTTGGGAATAGACGTCGCCGAAATCCGGGCGGATTTGGACCGGAAAATCATGCGCAGGTTCGGGGCGGTCCTCAGACACCAGCAGGCGGGTTTTGACGCAAACGCCATGGTGTGCCTTGCCGTTGCGGACACGGAACGGGCGGGAGCGCTGCTGGCCGAAAACCCTCACGTTTCCCACTGCTACGAGCGCAGCCCTTTCGAAGGTTTCCCCTATAATGTTTACGCCATGTTCCACGGGCAAAGTGAAGCCGAACTGGAGCAAAGCATCTGTTCTGCGCTGTCTGCCCTGAACGGCCCGGACCATGCGGTGCTGACGTCCCTGAAGGAACTGAAAAAGACCAGTTTCGTCTATTTTGCCTAGGCAGGGATTGATTATCGGGCAAAACTCAAAAAACAAAAGGCTGGCAAAGTGCCGACCGTGAGCAACAAAGCCCTCGATATTAATCGAGGGCGGTTGCGAGAGTGAGCGCAGACCGGAGAATTTGTACCGGAATTTAGCGCGAACGGTCTTGTTATGTAACAAAAGAGGCAGACGATAGTCTGCCTCTTTTGAGTGGAGATAGTGGGAGTCGAACCCATGACCTACAGATTGCGAACCTGTCGCTCTACCAACTGAGCTATATCCCCGTTAGGTGAGCCAAATATACGAAATTTGCCTATTCCCGTCAAGCGACAACCCCTGTTCTGGGTTCGATGCTGTTAAACCGCCTTTGTTGTGGGCGGCCCGTCGCTTCCCTAATGTCATCCCCGCGACTTGTGGTGAGCGAAGCCGAACCAAGGCGGGGATCTCCTTGCCCGTGCCAGAGCCGCACGCCCTGAGCGGAGCGTGTCTCGGCACCAAGGGGTCCTTGCCTCAGTCAAGATTATTCATTCCCCAGCGCTTCGATTAGCGGGTGATATACCTCCGGGCGTTCTATTTGCATGATTGTTGTTACCTTGCCGCCGGCATCCTTCGACGATGCTCCGCAGTGGAATAGCTTTTCGCTGTCCAGACCGTAATCCAGATAGATGTACCTGTCGTGGAACATGTTCCCGGCGGCCTTCACGTCAAATGCGACGTCCGGTCGTGCGGCCTTGAAATCGGTCACCACGCTGTCGGTCAGGTAGGTCTTGCCGTATTGGTCGCTGAAAATCATGACCGAGACTCCTTTGGGCACATTCCGCAGTAAATCCAGTGTCTTGACGTCCACATAGTTGTCCAACACCATCACCGATTTTTTTGCCATGCCGTATATTTGCGCATAGGCAACATCGGCCTCCAGTTTCTGCCCGTTGAGGATCAAGTAATGCCTAAAACTTGCCGGGTCGACGAAATTTTCCATGACCTTCTGGAGGGATTCTCGATTATCTCGCATTTCATTAGACAGCAGGGCTATGTCGCGAGTATTTTGAATCGTCTGGGCGGCAATTTCAGTGATGGCATTGTTGCCGAGCAATAATTGGTTTTCTGCGACAATGTAGTCCTTCATCTGCTTGAAAAGGCGTATAAGAGCCTTGCTTTGGGCGATGGCCCGCTCGCCTTTGAGCACTGTCATGAGCATGTAAATGCCCTGTTCGGTGAAGGCAAACGGATTGTATTTAATGTTCGATCCTCGTCCGCCACTGTTCAAGGCCGATTTTTTCGACCTTGAACACGCAACCGCCTCCTCTGAGGTTAACTGGAACCGGAAATCTTCGTCAAATTTTTCGATATTGTTCTTCACCTGCTCGTTAAAACGCTTGGTCGAGTACCCGTAAATCTCGGCCAGGTCGGCGTCGAGCATCACCTTGACGCCGCGGATCGTGTGGATCCTGGACTTTAGCAGATTCTCGTCTATCAGGGAAAAATCCGGCTTTGCGGCTGTGACGGCCCTGCCGGCATCGGTGGCATCGGCCACGGCGTTTTCTTTCTTCATCTTCCGCTCCTCTCCGCCTACATGCTAGAAAAGGCGGGACTTGATTCTACTCACTTGTGCACTAAATATAACTTCTCGGAGGCGCTCCGTCAATACCTTTTTCAAATTTTTTTTCTCGAGGCTTACCGCTCCCGCACCGTCACGACCCCTCGTCGATTCTATTTCCCGAATAAGTCGGAGTGTGTTCCTGTATCTCATTTATCCAAGTCCGCCCACATTTCGTCCATGTCCGTATAGCGCTTGGTCCTTGGGTTGGCCTACACGGCTACCTTGAAGATGATTCCGCCGGTCACGTAGCGGTGGATGATGGAGTTGATGAGGGTCTGGTAGGGCATTCCGGCGGCCTTCGCCATCTTCTTGATGCCGTCCAGGTCGTCCAACTGCATACGGATGGTGATGTTCTTCGCCGAGGCGGACATGATGTCTGCACGGATACGCTCTTCTTCCCCTTTTGGGAGCGGAACGGCCTCGCCGTTCTCGACAGCTTCCATGAGGGCGCGTTCCTCTTCGTCAATCGGCTCATCTAAGAATTTTGAGTTCTCTTTTTTCATGCCTTAGCCTCATTTTTTTATACATAAAATATACATAATTTGCATATATCTGTCAAAATGGGCCGAAACCACCCTCCGTCCCGCCCCCGCAGGTTGTCCGTAATTCCCCTAAAAACTATATTTAGGGGAATATGTACGCCCGCTTCCTCAAGCGACCCCTGGACTTCTGCTGCGGCCCGGCGCCCCCGCGCCGTCACGCTCTATTTTACGGGCCCGTGTCGCGGCTTTGCCACCCCGCGCACCTCGTAAAACGGGGCCATGCACCGCTCGCTTTGCTTGCGGCACCCGTCTCCGCCCTTATGGGTCACGATCGTTGCCGCGAAACTCTGGGGGAGGCCGCCTGAGATTGTTTTTGTTCGATTGCGGCAACGCGTAGCTTGCTTCGGTGAGCTTTTCTCTTACGCCTTGTATTCTGCGATAGACTCCATCAACTTGTCAAAATCGCTCTTGTAATTGGCGTCGCGGATTACCCTGAACTTGTCATATTCGCCTTCTGCGAAGGCCTTCGCTATTTCGTGTGTGACCTTGCCCTTGTCTTCAAGGATATCGCGCTCGTTGAATTGAAGGAAAGCGTTTAGCTTTTCCACCCAGTCCTTCATGTACATGACCTGGCCGCGTTTCGCCTGCAACTCAGCGTAGTCCAGATACATGGTGACAATCCTGTTTAGGGTGTCGATTTCATCCTGCGACAGGTAGTTCTTGGCGATGGAAACATCGGGCTTGCGTATGTCGCCGTTGGGGGCGTTTTTCCATGTCGTGAGCCCCATATTCACCTTTTTGCTGTCTGCGCGGGAGTATATGATTTCGGCTGCGGTCTGGTGCGTTACGGCATAGTGCATCTTGTTCTGCACCGTTGCGAAGAAATCTTGCGTAATCTGGCTGTCTGGACTGTAGTCGGCGCTGCATCTGGCGTAGATGTCCGTGATTTTCTGGTAAAAACGACGCTCGCTCGCCCTGATTTCGCGGATACGTTCAAGCTGCTCCTCGAAGTAGTCCTTGCCGAAGAAATTCTGCGGCTCTTTCAGGCGTTCGTCGTTCATGGCGAAGCCCTTGATTATGTACTCCTTTAGGACCTGTGTCGCCCAGATGCGGAACATGGTCGCCTTTTTGGAGTTGATGCGGTAGCCCACTGCGATAATGGCATCGAGATTATAGATGTTGGTTTGATAGTTCTTGCCGTCAGAAGCAGTTGTTTCCATTTTGGAAACAACTGACGACTCCTGCAATTCGCCATCAGCAAAGATGTTCTTCAGATGTTTTGAAATGGCCGCCTTCTGCACGTCGAAAAGCTCGGCCATCTTGGCCTGGGTTAACCAGAGGTTCTCGTTTTGCAGCAGGATCTCAACCTTGACTTCTGCATTGTCGGTTTTGTACAGTAAAATCTCGTTCATACTGCACAAATATACACTAATCAGCTGCAGGAGTCAAGGGGTCTCGCTTAAAAACTCCGAATTCACGGCGGCAGAGTGGAAGTTGGTAAGGAATCCTTACATACTGAAAAAAAATCGGAATTTCCGATTTTTTTGCGAATGTTTCTCATGCGAACCTGTGCAATTTTTGCACAGGTTGACTTAGTGGTTCTAAACAGCAATTTGCAAAAAAGCAAATTGCTTCTTTAATCCCGCCTACACAGCTACCTTGAAGATGATTCCGCCGGTTACGTAGCGGTGGATGACGGAGTTGATGAGCGTCTGGTAGGGCATGCCGGCGGCTTTCGCCATCTTCTTGATGCCGTCCAGGTCGTCCAGCTGCATGCGGATGGTGATGTTCTTCGCCGAGGCGGACATGATGTCCGCCCGGATGCGTTCTTCTTCGTCTATAGGCTCATCTATGAATTTTGAATTCGCTTTTTTCATGCCGTATCCTCATTTTTATACATAAAATATACATAATAAATCAATATATGTCAAGAAAAACAATAAGCATGTCATTGCGAGCGAAGCGAAGCAATCTCATACCCTCATAATTTGTTGCTTTCGCACCCCGTTCCACCCCCGTAGGTTGTCTGTAATCCGCCGAAAGCCGTTATACGCGCGGAATATTTGGTATATTCTTGCACGGCAATGTTGCCTAAAATTGGCGAAAATGCTATATTGAACTCTAGTGCGAAATTTTTCGCATTGAAATTTTTCGCATTGGAAGGCCTATGAACCCGTTCAAGTTCGGAACCATCGTAGAAGACGAGTATTTCACGGACCGCGTGAACGAGCTTGCGCAGATCAAGCAGATGCTTGACAGCGAGAACCACCTGGTGCTGATATCCCCCCGCAGGTTCGGCAAGAGCAGCCTGGTGGCGAAGGCGCTCCTGCAGCTTGGCCGCCCCTCCATCACCATCGACCTCATGAAGGTCCTGAACGTGGAAGACCTGGCCTCCCAGATCTTACGCCAGGTGTTCCGGGTGTACAGGTTCGAGAAGGTCAAGCACCTCCTGAAGAATTTCCGTGTCGTGCCCACGCTATCGTACAACCCGGTGACCGAGGGCATGGACGTGAGCTTTGTCCCTTCGGTGGGCAAGCCCTCCGCCATGCTGGAAGATTCCCTGGAACTGCTGGAGAAGGTGTCCTCTGCAAAAAAACGCCTCATCGTGGTGTTCGACGAATTCCAGGAGGTGAACTCCATCGACAAGACCCTGGCAAGGCAACTGCGTGCCATAATGCAGCGGCAGAAAGGGCTGAACTACGTGTTCATGGGTAGCCAGGAATCCATGATGGAGGAAATATTCGAGAAGAAGAAGTCCCCATTTTTTCATTTCGGCGAACGCATGAACCTGAAGAAAATCCCGTACGGGGACTTCTATGCCTATATCGAGAGTCGCCTGCCCAATATGCCCGCCTCGCAGAAGGCCTCCGTCACCGAGGATATCTTGAAGTTTACGGACGTGCACCCCTACTACACGCAGCAGCTCTCGGCCGCGGTCTACAACGCCATCGAGTACGGCAAGGTTAAGGAGGACCCGGTGGCCTACGCCATAAAGAAACAGGTGGAGGAGCATTCTCTGGACTACGAGCGACTGTGGGCGAACATGAACCGCACCGACCGCAAGGTGATGCTCGCCCTTGCCCGCCGGGAAAACCCCATGACCGACAGGTCTGTACCCGCCAGCACCCTGTTCAGTTCCATCAAGCGACTGCTGAAACAGGGGTACGTCATCAAGACTACCGCCTACGAACTCGAAGACCCGTTCTTTGGCGAATGGATACTGGGGGCCTGATGTACGCCCGCTTCCTCAAACGACCCCTGGACTTCTTCTGCGCGCTGGCCGCGATTCTCGCCCTGAGCCCGCTGCTGCTCGTGCTCACCGTCCTCGGCGCCGTCAAGATGCATGGCAACCCCTTCTTCACGCAGCCCCGCCCGGGCAAGGGCGAAAGGATATTCAGGCTCGTCAAGTTCCGCACCATGACCAACGAGCGTGACGCGCAGGGGAACCTGCTCCCCGACGACGTGCGGCTGAACGCCTACGGCAAGTTCCTCCGCTCCACCAGCCTCGACGAGCTGCCCGAACTCTTCAACATCCTCAAGGGCGACATGGCCGTAATCGGGCCGAGACCGCAGCTGGTGCGCGACATGGTATTCATGACCGCCGAACAGCGCAGGCGGCACATCGTACGGCAGGGCCTCAGCGGGCTTGCGCAGGTGAACGGGCGCAACGCCGTCACCTGGGAATCGAAAATCGCCTACGACCTCCAGTACATCGAGAAAATCACCCTCCTCGGCGATATCAGGATAATCCTCACCACCCTCGGCAAGGTGTTCAAGCGCGACGGAATCACCGAAGAAGGTTCCGACACCGCCACCGACCTTGGCGACTACCTGCTCGCAAGCGGCAAGATCACCCGCGAACAGTACGACCGCGGACAACAGGAGGCCAAGAAACTCATCGCGGAGGCTTTGGCGTAAAAATGTATGGTCTTGTCTCCATAATCATGCCCAGCTACAATACGGCACGATTTATCGAAGAATCGATAAAATCCGTATTTGCTCAGACCTACACGAACTGGGAACTGATTATCGTTGACGATGCCAGCACCGACAACACCGACGAAATTGTGAATCGTGTCATCCTGAGCGGAGCGAAGGATCCAGACCCGCGTATCCATTACCTCAAAAACGCCCAAAACAGCGGAGCTGCCGTCTCCCGCAACCGCGCCCTTGCACAGGCAAAAGGCAAATGGATAGCCTTTCTTGACAGCGACGACCTCTGGGCCCCCGAAAAACTCGAAAAACAGCTCAAGTTCATGGCCGAAAACGGCTATGCCTTCAGTTACACTCGCTACGAAGAAATAGACGAAAGCGGCAAACCGACCGGAACGCTTGTGGGCGGCCCAAGACGCATCACCAAGACAGGAATGTTCAACTACTGCTGGCCTGGCTGCCTTACCGTGATGTATAACCGCGAAGTCGTAGGCGACATCCAGATTGCCGATATCCGCAAGAACAACGATTACGCCATCTGGCTCAAGGCATGCCGTAAGGCGGATTGTTACCTGCTCCCCGAAAAGCTGGCAAGTTACCGCAAAAGGGGCGGCTCCATCAGCAATCACAGCTATATTGCCCTTATCAAGTGGCACTATAAGCTCTATCGCGAAGCCGAAGTCTTGAATCCAATCAGTTCGCTCTGGATTACGGGACGAAATCTGTTTTTCGGTGTATGGAAAAAGAAATGCTATGTAAAACGGAAAGGGTAAAATGAGATATATTGCAGTGACCGTTATTTGTTATAACAATGAAAATGAAGTACTTGATTTTGCCAAAAATTTATCTAGGCAGAGTCTGATAGACCATATTCAATTGTTGGTGACGTGTAACTTGTGTAATGATATTAAGGATTTCCGAAATAAATTGACTCAAATAATACCATCGGTGATGGTTTTTGATCCTGGTAAAAATCTTGGCTATCTTCCCGGTTGCCTTTATGGAATTGAAAAATCACAAGGTAATTATTCTTGGGTGATGATTAGTAATACAGATATTTCATTTCCGCAAGAAAATTATTTTGAAATCGCTCTGGCTGGTATTTCAGATGAAATATGGTGTATAGGGCCATGTATAAAACTTGCTAAATCAGGAGAATGTCAAAATCCCTTTTTAATTAAGCGGCCCAGTAAAGCAAGAATAAATCTTTGGTGCTTAATATATTCGTGCTATTCGTTTTTTAGAGTATATTTTATGCTGCATAGTATGAAAAAAGAGAAAATCGTAAAAGATTTATGTAGCCAAATTGTGTATGCTGTTCATGGAAGTTGTTTTTTTTTAAAAAAGGATTGTGTAAGCAAAATTATTGGAGAAAAAATCAAAATTTTTATGTATGGCGAGGAATTGCTTGTCGCAGAGCTTGTTAGGGAGTGTGAAAAGAAATGTTGGGTTAATTTGAATGCAGTTGTTCTTCATAACGAAAATCGGGTGACCAGCAAAATAGGGAGTAAAAAGAAACAATTTTGGTTTAACCAATCTTTTAGTTATTTAAAAGAACGTTTTTTTAACGTTTAATTTGTGTGGGGGTTATATGAAATTTGTCGCTTTTTATTTGCCTCAATATCACGAAATTCCTGAAAATAATGAATGGTGGGGAAATGGCTTTACGGATTGGGTAAATGTAAAAAAAGCGAAAAAATTTTTTCCTAACCATAATCAACCAAGAATTCCACTAGATGATTGGTATTATGATCTTAGCAATGAAGAAGATATCATTAAGCAGATTGATATTGCAAAGAAGTATGGAGTATATGGTTTTTGTTTTTACCATTACTGGTTTCATGGAAAATTGTTGTTGCAAAAACCCGTTGAAATTTTTAGACAAAACAAAAATATAAAATTTAACTATTGTTTTTCCTGGGCAAATGAACCTTGGGCAAGAACATGGGATGGTAAAAATCGTGAGTATTTAATTAAACAAGAATATGGTGATGAAAAAGATTGGGCTTCCCATTTTTACTACTTTTTACCATTTTTTAAGGATGAACGTTATATTAAAATAGATAATATGCCGATGCTGCTGATTTATAAAGCGGCGTCAATAACAGACTTTGATGACATGGTCCATTGTTGGAATGACCTTGCTTTGAAACATGGATTTTCAGGTGTTTACTTGGTTAATACGTTACGAGATAACAGTGTTAATGATAATAAAAATTTTTTGGCACACGTAGAATTTGAACCGGCGAGATCTCTCTTTCCTCCTAAAATGACTCTTTGGAAAAATAGAATTAGGCGATATTCAGTTCTTGCTTACAACAAAATTTTCAAAAAAAATTTATTATGTAATCCGATTATTCCATTTAATAAAATTGCCAAAGAGTCATTATCTAAGGGCAATCCTCGAAATACCTATGGCGGTGTGTTTATGGGGTGGGATAATACTCCCCGAAAGAATCAATTAGGGACAATAGTTCATCAGCCAAGCAGACAGGAATTTGAAAATTTTGTAAAAAGGAAAATTGAATCAGTGCGTGTAAATAATGACGAAAACAATCAGTTCGTCTTTATAAATGCTTGGAACGAATGGGCTGAAGGTACATATTTGGAACCTGACACAGAAAATAAATATGCTTATTTAGAGATTCTCTCAAAATATTCTAAATGACTTGCTATGAATAAATTGAATAGATTTCGAAATAGTTTAAACAAAGATCGTCTGTTGATGATTTTGTCGATTTCTTTTTTGATATTGTTTTCTGTTACTCCGGGATTGACTTCGACCATATATCTTGCAGGCGGAAAGGGTGTTTATATCACATTTCTATTTTCAATATTTTGTTATGGTATATATTGTAGACCTCGTTTTTCAATATATGCTATGAAACTAACAGAATTGATCACTTTTTTTATTTTGTTGATAATATTGTTTGATAACAACTATAATTTGAAAGAAAATGCATATGACCAACTTTTTTATCTATATACTTTTTTTATTGTCTATATTTTAGGTGCCTTTTCCGATGTTTGGCATAAGTATCTCTTGAAAGCTTACATTGCTTTTTCTTTGTTTTTTTTAATAATGACTTATGCGGAAATAGCAAATCCTACATATTTCATCAATAAAATTATGCCGATGTTTTCTGAATATACTTCTGTTCACAAACAGACGGTTCATTTATATCAAGGATATATAGCTGGTTTTACTGCAAATCCAGCCATAAATGCAACAATATTGAATTTAGGTCTGACATCCTTTTTTGCCGTATGGATGTCTTCGAATAAACACAAAACATTTTTGTTAGTATGCGTATTATCATTTTTAATAACAATGTTTATTACAGGTAAAAGAGGCCCTGTTCTTTTTGCTGCAGGTTCGTTAATGTATGCATATTTTGTTGCAAAAAGCGGTAGTGGGGTCGGTAAATTTGCGAAATTTATTGGTATATTGTTATTTGTTGTCTTGTCATTCTATTTTATAGCGCAGTATATTCCAGAAGTGAATAATACTATAGATAGGGTTGTTGACTCGGATGATGGAGGCGACTTGACGACGGGAAGACTGGGCATTTGGGAGAGAAGTTTATCATTTTTTTATATGAGTCCTATAATTGGAAGTGGCTGGGATTCACTAAAATATTTAACAGGAATTAACACGCACAATGTGTATCTTCAGTTGTTGTGTGAAGTCGGAATATTTGGATCGTTTGTTTTTTATGCCTTTTTTATTGTTTCTTTTATCCATGTAAATGTCGCAATGATAAGAGTTCGGAGAATTTTGCAAGAATCACCTTCGGTGTTGATTTTTTCGGTTGCTATCCAATTTTTTTTCTTACTTTATTGCTTGACTGGTAATCCTTTGTATGATGCGGTATCTGTTTTGGGGTATTTGTTTGCATGTTCTGTGGGGGAATACTATTATTATCGATATCAGCCTTTGGCTTTTTATTCCGTTGATGGGTAAAGGGGTGCGATTGTGAAATGTGGTATATTGACTTTTTCTTTTGCACATAATTATGGAGCATTACTGCAAGCATGGTCGCTGAAACAATTTTTAGAAAATAATGGAAATGATGTTGACTTGATTAGTTTTGCCCCTAAATCTATTTTGAAAATATATACTATCAATCCTATGGTCGGGGCAAAAAGTGCTAAATCAATTGTATCTAGATTGCTGCGTATGCCCTATAAAATTTGTCAGTACCACATTTTTAATGACTTTATTTCGACCTTGTATGGAGGAAAAAAAATATTTAGTGATAGGGATACTCTTGTTCGTGTAGAAAATAAGTATGATGCTATAATTGTTGGAAGTGATCAAGTTTGGAATGATTCTATAACAGGGGCTTCTGACGAATACTATTTACCAAAATTACGAAATGATACGTTGAAAATCTCATATGCAGCTAGTTTTGGAAAAAAAGAACTAAGCGTTTATCAAAAAGATTGCATTTCGAGATATTTGCCTAGTTTTTTGGCTCTCTCAATAAGAGAAGAAGATGGATGTGATGATATAAAAGGAATTATAAAGAAAGATGCTCAAATTGTATTGGATCCTGTTTTCTTAACAAGTAAACAGGATTGGATGGTCCAATGTAGTAAGAGTAGAAGGAAAGAACCGGAAGAAAAATACATGTTGTTCTACAGTTTAAGCTTTGACCCTGAATTGATTAGGTTTGCAAATAAAATTGCTGCAGAACAGAATCTAAAAATATACTCAATCCATCCGACGGCAATGAAGTGCAGGGTTAATGGAACACAGTTGTTTAATGTAGGACCTTATGAATTCTTGTCGCTAATAAAGAATGCGGAAATTGTATGTACAGATTCATTTCATGCGACGGCTTTTTCTGTAATCTTTGAGAAAAAATACGGGCACATAAGGAAATATGATAAAGAAAGTAGAGTTGAGTCATTGCTTCATAGATTGAATGCTTATAAAAATGCTGAAAAGTTAAATGCTTCAAATGTAATTATGGACTTGTCGGATGTTGATAAGTTGAACCTTGATGAGCTGGTTAAAAATTCTAAGGATTTTCTTCTTAATGCGTTGTCTAGAAAGAGTATTAATTAGAATGCGAAAGATTGACAATAATTTGAAAAAGAATGTTGTGCTCTTTTCGTATGATGACCCATATCGTGATATGGGGGGGACAAGTAAGACTATATTAGGTCAAATAAAAACTTTTAATAAAAAAAATATTGATTGTATTGTTGTTAGTCCTTATCATATAAGTACTAAAATTTGGATTAAGAGTTTTTGGACGGTAAGACTCAATAATACCGTTTATTCTGTATTTGATACTAAAAATCTTAAAAGGTTTTTAAAGGGATTGGATAATCTAAATAAATTTGGTGGTGTAGTTGTTCATCATCTGAAAAACATTAATATTGACCAGCTAACGGAAATTCTTGATTCTTGTAAAAAAACAATCTTTTTTTATATTCATGATTTCTACGCAATTCGACCATATGAGAATGCCAATGTAGACTCCTATGCTTTAGAAAATATTTTTGCAGCAAACCAAAATTTTAAATCTTTTTTCCTAAAATATATTGATAAATGTAAATTTATTGCCCCTTCTGAATTCTGCAAAGAAATTTGGTGCCGTTATTTTCCTGAGTTTAAGGAAAATGTGATGGTCGTTCGTCATCAAAAATTTGTTGATTCGTATAACCAAAATCTTAATCCTGTAGAGAATGAGAAAGGATTATCTGTTGCCTTTGTCGGTGCCCAACTAGAAATAAAGGGATGGGATGACTACAGACAACTATGTTCAAAATTTTCAAGTGAGAATAGATATCATTTTTTTTACCTAGGTTCAGGATCTGAATCGATGGAAAATGTTACAAAAGTCAAAGTGAGTATTCAGAATAAACAATTTACAATGGTTGATGCTTTGAGACGGAATGGTATTGATGTTGTTTGTTTACTTTCTAAGGTGCCGGAAACATATTCTTACACGTTTTTTGAGGCGTTGTCTTCAAATTCATTTGTAGTTACTTTTAGGGATTCTGGGAATATTGCTTGCCAAGTTCAAAAATGGAAAAATGGTTGTGTCCTTTCAAATTATGGGGAGTTGATTTCTTTTTTCAACGACTATAGTGGGCTGGTGCAGCGTATAGACTCGTTTAGAAAAAGTACAAAAGGCGGTCCTCTTAAATTGGTTGATAATGATGAGCTTGTAGATTATTTGCATTTTGATGATGTCTGTATTGATAATAAAACTAACTCTTACTTGTTCAATCCATTGGGCTTTGTTTTGTCTGTTGCGTACAGGTTGAAGGGCTTTCTTAAACATCAAAAATAGTCGTAACGCCTTCACTAATGGGAAATATACATGATAGAACTCTTAAATAATGAATCTGGGTGTTGTGGTTGTGCGGCGTGTCTAAACGTATGCTCCAAAAAGGCAATACAAATGAAAGCTGATCAAAAAGGCTTTCTTTATCCTGAAATTGATAAAAATCTCTGCGTACAGTGTGGGTTATGCAGATCTGTTTGCGATAATAGAATTCTGCTAAAGAAAACGCCTTGTGAAGGTTTTGCCTATAAGCATAATAGTAAAGATGTTCTTCAAAAATGTTCCTCTGGAGGAGCGTCGTTTGCATTATGTCAGAAAATGATAGAAAATGGCGGTGTGGTTTATGGTGTCGTATATGACAGAGATTTTAATGTTGTAGTGTCTAGAGAATCTACACTAGAAGGGTGTCAAAAATTTTTTGGATTAAAGTATACGTCGCCATATCCTGGAGATTCGTTTAAGCAGGTTTTAGATGATCTTAATAATAATACGCCAGTACTTTACATTTCGACATCTTGTTACATAGCAGGCCTATTGTCTTTTTTAAGACAAAAAAAGTGTGATATAACAAAACTTGTGACGGTCGATTTTATTTGCCATGGACTCCCTAGCCCCCAAATCTATAAAGATTACTTGAAGTTTCTATCACCGCAAAAAGATTTAGAAATGTATTCTTTCCGTTCAAAGAAAAACGGATGGGGGTACGGAACTTATTGCATCGAGTATAAAAGAAAAAATAAATGGACTCAAACGGACACATCAAAAGCTAGAACTTATATGAATATTTATAACACAGCAACTTGTTATAAAGAGTGTTGCTATTCTTGCCAATTTATTAACGGAAGAACTGGAGACATTACAATTTCTGATTTTTGGGGGGTAGAGAGGTTTCTCCCGGATTTTCCTATTACAGGCGGAGTTTCTGCAATTCAAATAAATTCGGAAAATGGTCGTTGTTTTTTGGAATCAATAGATTACGGAACCAAAGAACCTGTTCTTCCTAAAAACATTTTAGCGTTGAATTTGAATCGAGCGACCCCTAAAAGCCCAAATTATGAAAAGTTCTGGAATATGTATTTGAAAGATGGGTTTAACGCTGTAAATAAGGAATTTGGAGAATATTCTTGTTGTGGGATTATCAGATGGGATCTTGTCAGACTAAAACATAAGTTGAAGAAAATTATTTATTCTTTTCTAGAAAAAAAATAATTGGTATGCCCAAAATATCTGTAATAATTCCAACCTACAATGTCGAACGGTATCTATCTAGATGTCTTAATAGTGTTTTGTCTCAAACATTTAAAGATTTTGAAATAGTTGTAGTTAATGATGGAAGTTCTGACAAAACTGGTGAGATTTGTGATGAGTATGCAAGTATTGACAAAAGAATTCGCGTTGTTCACAAAGAAAATGAAGGTGTGAGTGCCGCTAGAAATGTTGGAATAGAAAATGCACACGGTGAGTGGTGTTGCTTTATCGATTCAGATGATTGGGTTGAACCTCAATATTTAGAAAATTTTGATATAGACAACAACTCTGATTTTCAACTTATTATGCAGAGCTTTGTTATAGATAATGAAATAGATTCTTCTTCACAAAAGGTTGTTTTGCCTAATGCTGTTTTTGATGAGCCGAGCAAAGTTGTTATTTTTTTGGAAAATTATCCGAATGTTCATAATGGATTCATTTGGCATCGTTTGTTTAGGTTGGATATTATCAAGAAAAATGATGTAAAATTTCCTTTGGGTATATCATTTGCGGAAGATGGCTGGTTCTTCTTTGATTATATGAAAAATGTTTCACGGACCGCATGCTTATCAAATATTGGAAATCACTATATAATTAGAAACGGTTCCCTAACAAGTAAGTATCATGCATATCCTTTTACAATATATAAATCTCTTTTAGAACATAATATTATGTCTTTACTGTTTTTTAAGGTCTCTAAAGGATTTGCGAAGTCGCATGTGCAAATGGTAAAACGTTATGCTTGCCGACTAGTCTCATCGTGGTGTATTTCAAATGCTTTGGCAAGAATAGATGAATACGAACAATTTATTGGTGAACTTAAGCTAATTAACGAACAATATGACATATACAATGTAAAAGGTCTTGCGTCATATCAGAGGCTACAAAAGTTTGCTATTCAAATAAAATCAGATTGGTTTCAAAAGAAAATATTTAGACTTTCTCTTTTTGTGAAACGATACGAAGATGCGATAAGCCAAAAATACCTGCAAGGCGTTCAAAAAAAGAAGGCTCTGCTTTTAATGGGAATAAAGGATGGCGTTTAATATGAAAATAGCTATAGTAACATTATCATTGACGAATAATTATGGCGGTTTGTTGCAGAATTTTGCATTGCAGTATGCATTGAAAAGGCTTGGGCATGAACCAGTCACGATTGATTACTTGAGAGCTTTGTTTGCTACATCATTTATTCGTTGCTTGCTGTCCTGGCTTAAAACGATTTTATTTTACTATGTTCCCTTGAAACGTCGTGTTTTTATTAGGTATTCACGTAAAGCGAAAAGAAGTGCGTGGTCAAATGAATTTGTTGAAAAATGGATTAGACTGACTGCAAAGTGTTATAAATATAAAATCAAGGAATTAGAGGGTTGCGATGCTGTGATTGTTGGTTCTGACCAAGTCTGGCGTCCAAGATACAATTATCGGATAGAAGATCGTTTTTTAGAATTTGCAAAGGATTTTTCTATTAAGCGAGTTGCTTACGCAGCGTCCTTTGGCGTCGATGGTTGGGAATATACATGTCGGCAAACTCGTATATGTTCTACACTTGCACAAAAATTTGATGCAATCAGTATTCGCGAAGAGTCTGGTGTTAAACTATGCAAAGAACATCTAGGTGTTGATGCAACTTGGGTGTTAGACCCGACATTGCTGCTGACCAAAGAAGATTATTTGCCAATTTGCAGAAAAGTTCCTATTTGTGCAGATAAATATCTTGCAGTGTATGTTCTAGATGAAAATGATGATGTGAAAAAATTATACGAAAAAGAAGCTGCCATTCGAGGATTGGTTATAAAAAAATTTTATGCAGATTTAAAATCAACATTAACTGTTCCTGAATGGCTTGCGATGTTTCGAGACGCTTCTTATGTGGTGACAGATTCCTTCCATGGAACAGTTTTTTCGATAATATTCGGCAAAGAGTTCAAATGTATTCATAATAAGTCTCGTGGTTCCGCTCGCTTTGAATCCTTGTTGAACTTATACAATTCTGGTAAATTGAACGAAATGCGTGATTTTTCGTTAAAATGGTTAAAAACCGCTTTGGAGAAATAACCAATAATGGCTACATCCAATTCTAATAGCAAACGTGTGGCAAAGAACACGCTGCTTCTATACGTTAGAATGCTGGTTACGATGTCTGTGGGGCTATTTACCAGCCGCATTGTTCTGAACGCCTTGGGTGTTGAAGATTATGGCTTGTATAATGTTGTTGGTGGTGTTGTTGTTTTACTTGCTTTTTTGAACAGTGCTATGAGTAGCGCGACGCAGCGATATTTAAATGTTGCTTTGGGAAAACGAGATGATGTTGAGTTAAATAAAATAGTTTCTAATTCGTTACTGTTGCATTTTGTTGTTGCGTTGATTATTCTTGTTCTTGCAGAAACTATTGGTTTGTATTTTATAAACGCTTTCATGAAGATTCCTGAACACCGGCTTGGGGTGGCAAACTGGGTTTATCAATTTTCCGTTTTCTCTTTTATTGCGTCGGTTGTTTCTGTCCCTTTTACTGCAAGCATTGTTGCACATGAGAGAATGTCTGCGTTTGCATGGATGTCAATTTATGATGTTTTAGCAAAGTTGATGATAGTTGCTTCTCTTCTATTTGTTGATTTTGACAAACTCTTTATTTATGCAATGCTTTTGTTTCTACAGTCATGTTTGACACAGTGTATTTATTTTTGGTATTGCAAACGAAATTTTGAAGAGTGTAAATTACGTGGCTGTTTGATAGATAAGTCTCTTTTGAAAAGCATGGCAACATTTTCATCGTGGTCGATTGTTGGTAATCTGGGATTTTTGATTCATACGCAGGGAATTGCGATTGTAATCAACCTTTTCTTTGGGGTGACGGTTAATGCTGCGCAAGGAATAGCTAATCAAGTAAATGGCATAGTCAAACAGTTTGTTACGAATTTTTTGATTGCGTTTAATCCGCAGGTTGTAAAGACATATGCGGCTGGTGAATTTGATGAAATGCATAAGCTTGTTTTAAGAGGCTGCAAAGTTGCGTGTTTGATGGTCGCTTTTTTTGTAATGCCGTTAATTTTGGAGGCTCCCACAATATTGAAAGCATGGCTAGGTGTTGTTCCTGATTATGCGGTTGTTTTTGTCCGGCTTGTTTTGCTTTTGACACTTTTTGATGCTTTTTCGAATTTGTTGGCGACGGCTAAAGGTGCTACGGGAGATATAAAAATTTATCAAATGGTCTTAACCTCTATAGGTTTGGCACATTTGCCACTCGTGTGGATTTGTTTTGAATTAGGCTGGGAGCCCTATTGGGCGCAAATCGTCTATCTTTTCATTATTATTACATTGCAGATTGTTCGAATATGGTTTGTATGTAGGGCTGTAAAATTATCAATAATTATTTTTTATAAGAAGGTTGTGCTTCGCTGTGCCGTTTCAATAGTGTTGGCCTCGATATTGCCGTTATATATGCATGTAAAATTGCCGAGCGGCTTTGCCTATTCTATTGTTATCTCTATAACTTGCGTCGTTTTTCTTGCTTTTCTTGCATTCTTTGTTGGTCTTGAAAAAGGAGAACGCGTGAGTCTTGTTAAATTTATCTCTAATAGGATAAAAGGAAAATCATGAACATCAAGTCAAGCATAAAGCAACTATTGAATTACATGCGTGGCAAACGGATTGTTTATAGAGAAAAGGTTTGCCGCCCTTATGAACTTATTGTTAAAGAGAAAAATCAATTTAAGGGACAGGTGGCTGTTGTTACAGGGGCTTCGGGAGTTATCGGGCGAGCTATCGCATATAGACTTGCTGCGGAGGGCGCCTTGGTGTATGCTTGCGGTACAAAAATTGAAAAAGTTAATGCAGTGGTCAATGAAATAAATAATGATGGATTTTCTGCAAAATCGTTGACATTTAGTCTTCATGATGAGCAAGCCATCAACAATGCTTTTAAAATGGTTCTAGATGAAAACGGCAAAATAGATTTGCTTGTTTGCTGTGCCGGTGGAGGTGCTAGGAATGAAATGCATCCTCTTGTAGAACAAAGTATAGAAGTGATAGATTCCATATTAAGTGTGAATTTGAGGGGCGCTATTTTATGCTGTCGTGAAGTTTTGAAATATATGACCAAACTTCAATCCGGCAACATTATTCTTATTTCTTCTGCCGTGGGAGTTCGAGGATTGGCAAACTATTCTGAATATGCAGCTGCGAAGGCTGGTATTATTGCTTTTATGCAGTCTATCGCTATGGAATATGGCCGGAATCATATAAGAGTTAATTGCGTTTCTCCAGGTATTGTTGAGCGAGGTGTCATTGATGATTTAAAACTTGAACGAGTTAAAAAAACCAATTGGCTTAATGATTTTGGCAAACCTGAGGATATTGCAGGAATGGTTGCGTATCTTAATACTCAAGATGCATCTTTTATTACAGGTCAGAATATTGTTGTTGATGGTGGTAGAAGCCTTGGACTTAAAGGAGCTTAATTATGTTCTCAGAAAAAAGAAATGTTTTGCAGTTGGTATCTCTTTTAAAAGCTCATAAAATTGCTCACTATGTCGTGTCTCCGGGATCTCGACATAGTTCAATTGTAATAACAATGGAGGAAGATCCGTTCTTTAAATTATATTCTGTTGTTGATGAACGAAGCGCTTCTTTTTTTGCAATCGGTCTTATGCAGCGTCTTTGTGAACCTGTTGGAATTATTTGCACCTCGGGAACCGCGTCTGCTAATTATTGTTCTGCAATCAATGAAAGTCTCTATCAGGAACTTCCGTTGTTGGTGATAACTGCAGATAGAGAAGAAGCTCTTCGAGATCAGCATGAAGACCAAATGATCCGTCAGTCAAATATGTATCTAAACATTGCTAAGTTTGTAGCTAACTTGCCTTTGGTTAATTCTGAAACTGACGCCTGGTTCAATAATCGGCTTATAAATGAGGCTATTCTTGAATTGAATCATCATGGATTTGGGCCAGTTCAGATTAATATCCCGCTTCCGAGTCATTTAGATTCATTTTCCACAGAACGCCTTCCGCAGGAAAGGAAAATATCTCGATTTGATTTAGATTCTATGGATTGGCTAAATGTTTCGCAACGTTTAAAAGGGAAAAAAATCATAGTTGTTTGTGGCGAGGGATTTGTTCCAACTGAAAAGCAACTAAATGATTTAGAATTGTTTGCAAATAAATTTGATGCAGTAATCCTTTCTGATAAAATGAGTAATTGTCATACAAAAAATAGCATTGAAAATGCTTTTGCTGTTTTGCAGGCTCTGTCAGGGAAGGATTTAACTGAAATTGCTCCTGACATCATTATTTCCATTCGTGCAAATTTTTCGTTTAACCCAGAACTAAAAGGTCTTGTCAAAAATCTTCGCACAAAAGGCTTTAAAATTCAGAATTGGTTTGTTCATCCGAGTGGACGTGTTGTTGATCCGTATCAAGGTTTGCTTACCGATATTTTTGAAATGGATGAATTTACTTTTTTCAGAAACGTTGCTTCGAAAAATATTGATGAAATGGAAGAACAAGGCTATTCTGAATCTTGGAAAGTCATTTCTGAATCCATTGAAGAGCCTAAATTTGAATTTGGGCATTTGAACGCTGTTGGTGAATTCTTAAAAAGAATTCCTCAAAATAGTGTACTTCATTTGGCTAATAGCAATTCTGTTAGAATGGCTCAGTTATATGAATTAGATTACTCCATTGAAGTTCACTGCAATAGAGGTGCTGATGGAATAGATGGGTGTATGTCTTCGGCGATTGGATGTGCTAGTGATGGAGCTCGATTAAATTATTTGATGATTGGCGATTTGACATTTTTCTACGATATGAATGCATTATGGAATCCACATGTCGGGAAAAATATTAGAATTTTATTAGATAATAATGGCGGTGGAGCGATTATGCATATGCCCAAACGCCCTGATTTCGCTGAAGCGTTGTTGCCCAAATATCTTACAGCACATCACAATGCTAGTGCTGAAGCGTGGGCGAAAGACCGTGGCTTTAAATACTATTCTGCAAGAAATGCTGAAGATTTACAAAAAGCGATGGATGAATTTACTGATGTTAATATGGATGGTCCTATGCTTCTTGAAGTCTTTTCGAATCTTTTTAGTGATGTCAAATCTTTGAAAGAATATTATGCTCAAATTAATAGAAATAAGTTAGATAACAGCTTGAAGACTCGTTCTAAAAAAGTTGTGAGACGAGTTTGTTCAATTTTGGGCATTGATCCATCAAAATTGAAAGTGTCAGCTACCCATTTTTAGGACTGGTTTAAAGTATACAAAATCACCCTGTTCTCATCAACCGATACTCCATTGGAGCGAGGTTGTTTAAGGAGTCGTGGGGTCTTTCGTTGTTGTAGTAATCCGTCCACTTTTCGGTAATTTCCCTTACATCATCTAAAGTCCTGAAAATATAGGCGTCAAGAACAGCCCTTCGGTACGATCCGTTAAACCGTTCGATGTAGCTGTTCTGAGTCGGACACCCGGGCTGCGTGTACAAAATTTTGATTCCGTTCCCATCGCACCAATCTTGAAATTTATGCGAAATGAATTCCGGACCGTTGTCGCAGCGAATGTTGCTCGGCTTGCCTTTCTCCCAAATTGTCAGCTACCCATTTTT